>JAABUO010004819.1_pt1 | contig 15862 bp, 19 predicted proteins | sample 5559291 | NCBI WGS metagenome assembly JAABUO01 (sample SAMN10711878, study PRJNA513372) | rock metagenome | isolation source: Antarctica rocks | place: Antarctica: Victoria Land, Finger Mt sud
GTCTTCTTGTGTGTCTGCATCATCATGCAACATGCATAAATGCTTGCGTAACAATTGGTCTGCATGCTTGGACGGCTGCTTGTCGTCTCACATGCAGCAACCATGAGTATTGTTTACAGTCTGCTCAGGCATTCACACGGGCTTTTGCATGCACCAACTCATGTGTCCAAACCTGTTCATGAACGTGGATGTGAACTTCAGCATGCAAGCAGACGCAGAAGCACACATGCACACACGAACATGACAGTAACGGCGACCAACAGACACAAAGATGCACATGAGCATGAGTCTCCATAAGCATCACCCCATCAATGCCAAAACAAAAGATTCGACTCAGATTTTGTACCTGCATGATCTGCACGACAGTTGCAGCGTCTCTGACATTGGTGGCAAAGCAGGTGAGGCAATCCAGAGAGGCACACGCTGGCACCACTCCTGTCGTGCTCACTCTGCCCACTGTGGCTTTCAGTCCCACACATCCATTGAAGCCTGCTGGTATGCGTCCTGCACTTGCATGTGACCCCTTCTTTGTCAAGGGGGCAGCTTTGTTGTGATTGGGTCAGCTTGCAGACAAGAGCCTGCATTGGCCACTTGACAAACAGCGTTTTGCATTCATTCAGCTCCACTCTTGACAGACTGCCTGTCACATTTAGGGTTAGACCCTATATTATACCCTAAACCCTGTGGCCAGGCTGCCAGGTCACATACTGTGGGCATTCTGACTCACACATGCTCTGGAAACCTACCTCTCACATACTCATGAAAGCTAATGCAAATGCAACTGAGCCTTGCAGAAGAGAAGGAACCAGCAGACATGAACGCTTGAGCACATGCTGTCTGTGATAGCTGTGAGTCTGTCCACAGAAGGGATGAGAAGCAGCAACGCTGACTTGCCTTTCACCTCCATGCACACCACTATTGTCTTGCAAGTTGACTTTTGCAAAGTAAAGCCATAAAGTGACAGACAAAGCAAACTGCACGTTTATGTACACTGAAGGTAACAAAGATGAGTTTTCCATCAGCGCTGTAAGTAATGCAGCCAGCACACTGGACAAGCAAGACCTTGACAGATCTTGAGAAGCCTTTTGTAGCCCTAAGGCAGCCTCAAGAGGGTTGCAATTGACTCAATCCCATTTCGAGAGCTGTTTTCAACAAAGCTGGTTTGCTACGGGGAATCCAGCGGTCACGGCAGGTATGTGCAAAACAAGGGCAGAAAAACAACTTTGGCTGGATTTCGAGTCATGTGTAGTACCTGAGCCAGCTGTATCTGTACCAAGGGCAAAGCTGACAAGGCCGCCCCCCACAGCCGCCCCTGACCCCGAGGAGGAGCCCCCAGGAATGAACCTGCAGTGTACGTACAGAAAGTGAGTGGCTCTGTTGCATGAAGTACAAGCTTGACTCGTGCTGTGATCAAGGACTGTGAAAACCCAACATTTGGCATGTAACGCTATACTGATGTGCAAAATGATGGTGTCTCACTGCTCTTCAGAACAACATTGTAGAGGCACAACATTGTAGTGACAAATCGACGCCACGGAGGGCCCCCTTGGGGCGTCGTCTCAATTATATCGGAGAATTCCGAATGGGAGAATGGTGAAGTTTTGGTTGTTGTATCAGAAAAGAAAAAGAAAAGACTACGCCTTTCGGCGTCAATTCAATGAGAAGCCAAGTATTATACCGGGCTGCCCAGGGGTTTAAGAGGTATTAAGGTTGTTTTCAGCCCGCCCCGTTGTTCCTCCTATGGCCTGTAGCTTGCAACGCATCAGGTTGTTGTATCACAATTATCGTTACATTGAACATCACTGTGTTGAAAAACTGTGCAAGCAACAAGCAGCACATCTGTGGTCATCAATGGAGTGTACAGCAAGAGGGCTGGGAAACGGCCTGGTGTGGCAGGGCAAAGGGGGGAGGGGAGAGGGGGCAGCTTCAAACAGGGCATCGATCCTTGCCAGGGCAGGAGGGCAGGACAATGCAGAGAGCAGGGTGTGTATGAGCCATGCCACAGGCTCATAGGTGCTTGAGCTTACAAAAACACAGCAGAAAATTTTCAGTGCGAAAAGGCAGGGCAACGTGAAGCAGGGCAGGGCAACGCTTGGCAGGCCAGGAGGACAGGGCAAAGCATGGCAGGTCAAACAAGCAGGGCAGCACCTAGCATCAAAGGCATTGGGAGCAGTCCCAAATGGGGTCCTGGTCCCCACTAGGCCAGCAGCAAACTGGTCCATGTTGGTTTTGCCTACAAAGATGGCTCCTGCAAAAGAGAAGTCAGCATTTGATGCACATGTGCTGTGCAAGATACGTTTGGCTCGCTATGGTCTTAGACATGGTTCCGTGCGCATAATGTTTATTATAATCTCTGATGAGCGGGAAAAGACACCCAGACAGAGGGGATGGGCAGGGTGTGGGGGTTGGCAGGCAGGCGATTCCCATGACTCCCATTATGCTGGTGAGCTAAGGCGGTCAACATGTCATAATGTTGGCATGTAGATGTCTAGCTGGAACAGTGCATGTATGTGCAACATTGCAGTTTGCATAGATGAGTGTTTGCTGATGCACCTGCATTGAGCAGGGCCTGAACTGCTGGAGCGCTGTCCTCGGGTTCATACGCAAAGTCTTTACAGGCCGCGGTTGTTTTGAAACCCGCAACATCAACGTTGTCTTTGACTGCAAAGGGTATGCCCCAAAGAGGGGGTCTGTCGGCGGCGTGCACTGCCTCTAGCTCTCTGCATGGCAAATCAAAAGCTTTGCCAGTGAGTCTTGCATCAGCCTCAAATGCTGAATTTACCAATCATGAAACTGTAGCCAACACAGCAGCTTTGCTGCTCAACTGCAAACTATTGCTGGTTTACACACACCAATGTTGTCAGTGACTGTATGCGCTGATCATACTGTCACAGCAGTGTGTATTGATGTATAAGCCTTGGGGAATTTTCCCCACCTGCATCTTGATAGCAGGTCTTCCAACGCGGCAAGTGACACAAAGGTCCCATCGTGTGCATTGATGCTTGGATACAATTCTTTGATGAGATTGCTTGGAGTCAGGCTGCCAGAATTGTATGAGGAGTGCAGCGAGGAAAAGGTGAAGCTGTCTGGCATGGGTCTGCTGTTGCTGCTGCTGTTGCTGCTTTTGCTGCTGAGTTCAGAAGCCGCACGCGTTGGTGGCGCAATGAAAGCTGACAAAGGAAGACAGCAGTGACGGTGCCGCAACTTGCTGTGTGACGGGAGGTGCAGTTGCCGGTGCAGGCCCCTCAGGTGAGCGACCGTACGATAGCCGGGTGCGGGGCGCCCAGCGAACGGCTGTGGACTATCAACAAAGGCGACGGTTCGAGCGATGATGCATGCCGTCAGCAGCGTGATGTCCTGTCGGACTTTTCACAAGTGTACATGGAATGATCCGAGCGACTTGCGAGTCTTGTTCTCCGAAATGGCTCTCAGAGGCTTTTCTTGGTGTGTCGCCATAGTCCTTCTGCACTTCGCTGCAGCCTCTCAAGATCCTGCATGGGTCCTTCCCGGTGACTCGGTACCCTCTGATTCCATCCGCTTGGTAGCACTGGGCACAGGAACACCGAGCGTCTACAAAGAGCAGGCAAGTTGAGGCTTGCTCAGTCGCAAGATCCACCACAACATTTTGCGTTGCAAGTAAAGAAGCTATGCCTAGAACCTCGATTGCGGAATCTAACCACATAGCGCGTTCTGAAGCAAAATAGCCTTCATTTGACTACAGGTATCTACGAGCTATCTTTTGCAAACAGGGGACGGCCAGAACTTCATCTTTGACGTTGGAACAGGATCGATCGTCAATTTGTACGCCACAAATGTCAACCTTGCCACGATCAACAAGGTTGAGCACCCTCGAGGCAACATACTTGCTTGCTTCTGATCATCAGGCAGAGAGAGCGCAAAACAGGACTGTGACAGAGTCAACTTCTACAACATCTGCGTGTGTGAATCTGAACTTGTACTTTGTTTAGGTGTTCCTGTCACATCTGCACAGCGACCACATCACCGATTTGGCACCGTTGTACGCGATAGCAAACGGTAGAACCTCGCCACTTCAAGTTTGGGGACCCTCGGGGGCCACCGCTGCCACCGGAACGAACGCAACCGTTGCGGGTCTACGAGCGGTGAGTTGCCAGGAACACTCTTCGTTCACCGTGTCTGATCTGTGAAGGTGTGCTTGCGTATGCCCAAGCAATACATATGCACTGTTGAATACGATGTGCATACGCTTCAGCCTTCCCTGCAATTGTGTGTTTGGTTGTCCTTGGGCTTGGTTGTGGTTGATTGTGTTCGATTGTGCTTGGGCTTGACTGTGTTTGGGCTTCTTGCTGGACTGACGCAGCCACACAGCGCAGATGGTTTTGAATGTCAAGTCATGCACAGAGACGTTCACGCATTACTACAGACTTGATGTGACCCACTTGACGACATCGTGCTGCAGTTTTTGGGTTGGGACCAAGTCTCTCGCAACCATGTCAGCCAATTTCCAGCCAATTACACTGGAAACCAGATTGTTGCCAACGAGTTTCTATACAATGTCACAAACCAGATCATCTACAACCAAAGCGGGGTTCAGGTGATCTTGCCTTCCTTTTGAGTGATGCGACACCAACAGCACGGTACCTCAGTTGTTCAAGCTGGGATGCTTTCAACGCTGGCACAGTATTCTCTCTGCCAAAGTCAAGGTTAAAAGTTTTCAACACTGCATCGTGATAAACGCAACATTCAGATTGTTGTCAGTGTGCTCCCAAAAATGCCTGTTTGATTATGTTACGTTTTCAGGACAATCCTACAGTCTGCAAAGTGAAGTTTTGTTTCATGAAGTGCTTGCAACATGGTTAACTGTAGCTTGCAATGTGACTCTACCTTGACAGGTGTGGTCCAACCCAGCTTTCCATTACGACACTCCAGGGCCTGTCTCTCTCAAGCTTAAGTGGAACAACATCACTATTACTTACTCAGGTAACCCAAAATTTGATGCAACATGACATCATGCAGCTGCAAGTTGTCTTTGACTGGCTATGTAGGCCGTTCTCAGTGTCATGAGCATGCTGCTGCCTTCTGCACCCCCCCCCCCCTTCTCACCCTCCTGTACTTCTATTTGACTGCTTTTACAAGCTGTGAGCCTGCACAAAAGCTGTCTTTGCTTGCTCAACAGTGCCAAGCAAGATGTGCAGTATACAATGTCAGCAGAGCCCATGAGACAGTTTGTCATGATCTCTGCAGGTGATACTGTCCCGTTGACGACATTTGTCAACTTTGCTCAAGGCAGCGATGTAGTCATCCATGAGTCAGTGGGCCCTGTGTGGAACTTCAGCACTGCGGGTGTGGCTGGCCAGAATATACTGCTGGTAAGCAACAGTAATGGGAGTTACCATGCGTATGCACTGCAATTGCCCCAGTGCTATAACAACTTCTTTCTGGGTCTGTCTGTGTCAAAGGTGATAGTGCAGTCCTTGTCAGAATGCACCAAGACTTTTCAGGATGCTCAGTCATACTACAAACAACAATCTGAACCCTACCTCTCAAGCTGGCATGTTTGCAACAAATAGATGTTGAGCAGGGCATACTGCACCTAGCAACATTATCAGGGTTCCTTTTTGGATTTGTTGGATGCTTCTCAATTGGCAGGGTTTGGCTCCCTCAATTGGCAGGGTCTGGCTCCCACATTTGGCAGGGTCTGGCTCCCACAATTGGCAGGGTCTGGCTCCCTCAGCATATGACATATCATGCTGCAGAACCACACCTCTCAGACGCAAGTCGGACAAGTCTTTGCTGCACTGAATCCTGCACCCAGACTCGCCATTGCAACTCACCTCAGCGTGAATGAGTACAGCATTGTTCCGGTCATCTCAGCCATCAGATCAACGTATCCAGTTGGACCCTTGGCCATTGCTCAGGACCTGAATGTATGGGACATCTCCCCAACCAACATCACACAAAGAAGGTACGCAGATCTCTTTTTACTCTATCCTTTCGTGGTGTGTCCTTCTCATGCTGAGGCAGGCCATGAACTCTTATACAACTAAGCACCTCCGTGCACCATTCTGTGTAGTGCATGTGGCTGCACATCATATTCTGCACATGTCCTAGCTGGTGTGACACCAGATGTACACAAGGTCCTGACTGTTAAGCTTATGCTCTGCAATGTCAGCATCTGCTAGCATTCATTTCATCTGGCTGATCAGGCTTGTGCATTCGTGTTCTTCTTCCTGCCAAGTGTCTGTTTCAGATGACTCATGTCATTGTCCTGCATGCCATTGGTTGGCCTGTGCATGACAGAGTTGCTGTTGCAGGTTTTTGGTGCAGCCAAACATCCAAGGAGGTATCTTTGTGCCAGTTGGTGGCACTACAGACCCCGCAGGTTATAGCTTGCCCACAGTCTCTGCACAGACCTGGCCTTTCCCCACAGTCACTGACACAGGACTGACTCTGCTGTCCACAGCTGTGAATACCACTTCCACCAGCCAGACCAGCACTGCTGGATAGACAGCTGCAGCAGCACAGCAGTATGCATTGTTGCTTCAATGCACGTCTCCTTTTGGTTTGACCAGGCACCAGTCCATCTTGGATCAAACGGGGAAGGTCTATATCTCTTGTTCAGCTACTCTCCGAGACCTCAAGGTGATCGAGGTGGACTCGAGTGAGTAGAGAGACACACCTACAGAGCCATCTTGTAAGATCTGGAGGATACTTTAATAGCAGACTGCAAGCGCCAGCAGTGACGAGTCATACGTAGAAAGATTTATGTCATCCAAGGCTCTTGCACTTCTGTGTAGAGACTGCAGAGATGTCCTTGAACTACAACATTTGTTACTTGTGTCTGTCTAACCTTGTTTGCGGAAATAGCAGTGTGAATACAGACGTCAATGCGTTTGATAGAACCTTACTTGTAGAACATTACTGAGCAGCAGGTCTGCAGTCAAATGTTGCAAATATAAGCACAGAAAATTGCCACGTGCGTACAGCCTTTCGCTTGTTCATGGGCAGTGTTGTTCTACAGCATGAGCATCTGTGTGTAGATTACGACACATAGCCTTGCCTAGCATAATCATTCACGCCCACAGCTGTGTAACAATTGAAGTGTCAGCACAAGATGTGAAATACCATGAAACTGAAGGACTCAAAGCATGAGCATAACGTGACTACAAAGCACGTTTGCCACCTTCTGTCATCATGATGCAGGCTATTCACTTTCAAAAGGCTCTACAGTATTGGCTCAGTTTGAGCTTTTACGAGATGATGGACATGGCCTGCCATAGGATGCTATCACATGCCAAGGTTATTGTTGGAATAATAATTCAACACTTATGGCCATGCATCCTGAAACATTCTGTTCGAGCCAGGGGAGATGAAGCTGACACTCATAAACCAGTGCCGTCCACACTTGTGCATGCCAAATCACAGCATCGTACATGCTGCAGGAATGGTTGCTGCATGTTAGCCCTGCCAAGAGCCGTCCAAAGAAATGTATGACAATTTATAGCCTTGCATGTGCTGCAGAAATAACTGCTGCAGATGGTAGAGCCAGCCACGCAGCTTCATCCTTGCTGGCTTGAAAACATGACATTGCCCTTGAGGCTACTCTGATGGGGTCCTCCAAGGGTCCAAGATGAGCTAGCCCTTCAAAGCTACAAAACATACACACACAACTTTGCATCAGGTCTGCTGCTAGGGGTGACACATGACAGGAGTGGACCCCAAATGCAGTGCAGTGCTAGTAGCTGGCATTGTAACATTTGCGGCAACATTTGATTAAAGAACATAACATACCTGTATATACATATATACACCCCAGATATGTAGCAGCCAGGCATGGTAACACGTATGGCCTGAGTGCACATGCAGAACAATTTGCACGGTGCTGTTGCATGTGTGATGAATTGTATCATGTGGTGACAAAGTGCAGTCGCTGTGCTGCAAGTGAAAGCCAACCAGTCTGATCTCCCTTTGGGAAAGCGTGGTGCCTGCTTGATGCCTTCTGTGTTCAGGTAATCAACAGGCCCCTCAGCATTGGCCCCAACCCCAATTGTGATGGGGCACTGTACGTTTGGGGGGTCATCATGGCCTGATCCCATTGCTGTTGATCCAGCATCAAAGTACCAACGTGCTTCGCTTTCTGGGGTGATTGCTAGCACACATGACCCATCTGCAATGGTAGTGACGTCACAGTCAAGCACTCGTGAGCATCTTGGCATTACATCTGCCCCAAAGTGCATGACAAATCACATATTACACAAGCCCCCAGCTCACTGATGCAATGTTTGGACAATCTAGCTCGCTACATTCAAGCACACATTTTGATGCTATATCGAATACACAGGCATGACGCAGCTGATTATGATGAACAGATTACACTGAAACAGAGGCATACGAAGGCATGAAATGCCACACTAGGCAACATGTGCACATGGCAGGCACATAAAAGCTCTGGCTGATAACACAGATATATGCAACCACGGCAGCATCAGCTGACAGCTCACACATTTGCACCAGGAGCTGCATCTGGTATGGTACTCTTGTGTTGCAATTAGGTCTTGCATGTATACAACAGAGCAAGCTGCGGCATACCTGCTTGCTCTGACAGACCATGAGCCACATACTCTTCAAAACAGTCCTTTTGGAATGCAGAGAAGGGTGGCCTTGATCTGAAACGCTTTGCGGCCTCTTGCTTGCTCTTGAAGTGAGATCTGCGCCGCCGAGCCAGAGCAGCCAATGCCTCATAGCCTTCGCTTGAATGCTTACCGGTCCTGCACAATGCAGAGTCCACAGCTGCTTGAATTCACATTGGTTTCTGTGCTTGCGGGTTGAGCTGTAAATGCTCCTGAATGAGACTTCAGCTGTGGTCTCAAAGGTGGTTGCTGTAAATGCAAGGCACCAGAGAGTCCAGCGGTGGGCATGCAAAAGCCTTGCCTGGCTGTCTCTTGTTGAACTGGTGGCAACAGATGCAGCATAGTCAGTCTGGTAGCACGCCCTGCATGGCTCAATAGCATCAATAACATTGTTTTCATGGCATGTTGCATGTTTGTGTATACCAATAGTGGCATGCAAGACTTGCCTGTTGTCAACCTCTACAGGGAACAGCACTGGCTCAAATGCGTAGATGGCTGCAAAGGTGCCAGGCCGCATTGCTTCAGCTCTGATTGCAGCTTGAGCGCCGCCAGAGTGCGTGAACGCCAAACACCCTTCATGCAGTGCATCATTAAGGTCTGTAATGCGGACTCTTTACAGATAGGTACTGGTAAGTGCTCTCAGTAAGGCACATGATATGATGTGCCAATGTAAGGAGAGTACAGGAACATAGCAACAGCAGCAACTCCGCATCCTCAGAGCTCTGTGACAGCGACTGTAGCAAGGATCTGGATACATCTTGCTGACTTTTGCGGCAACACGAGGACCTATGTTCCTTGTGCAATGGTAACAATGATGTGACCAGCTGACTACCAAAACAACTGCTATCACTAATGTGCTGAGCAGGAACACACTTTCTTGGCTTGCAGCAAATGGCACAGACATCAGCAGGAGATATTCATGTCCTTGTGTGCTACAATCACAATTCAGGGTGTAGTGGACAGTCAGGCAATGGACCTCTTAGGCTCAGTGAATCTACCACTGCAAAGAGATCGCTCAAGTATAGGTCAACCAGGTTGCCAGGTGGAGCTGTCAGGCTGCCCTGGCCGCGGAACTCAACTCCCCAGCACTGATAGTTGTGCTTGGCAAAGTGCTCGGCCTGCAACCAAGGAAATGATGAATTCACCTGTGCTACGATAAGGTCCCCAAAAGCCTACGACGTGCTATGTGTTGCTTGTTAGGACTGTTGGCAGCAGTGCAGGATGTGAATGGTGACTTCCATCAAGCATATCTCAGGGCACGCGACTGGATCACTAGCAGAGGTAGCAGTACCAGCGGAGTGTAGCACTTGATATGGAAGCCATTAGCGTGCAAGAACAGCACAAGGGGTCCGCTATTGCCTGCCAAGTGCAGCAAGTTGACTGTGGCACCATCGACTGTACTGACGGCAACCATGATTGCTGGTTGCTTCAGCGCTTCATACGTTTGTTGCTGGCGCGTGCGCTCGATACAGTCTGATCACACTTTCAGATTTGCGGCCATACCAAGTGGCCTTCTGGCGGGACGTGATCATTTACCGAAGCGCAATGACGACGTCAGGTGATGCGAGGTCAAGAAAGTTAATGCCTACCGTATGCGCAGTCTCGTCCGAAACGACCTTGAATTAGTCATGATCGGGTTTCGGAGCAGGCGTCGCCATAGTGTAGCAAATCCCACACGGCTGGTTGTAACTAAGAAGGCCGAGACCGCAGGGGGCTGGTGTCATTGTCGGTGTCGGAGAGTTTGCAACCCGGCCCGGTGTGGCCTGTTCCCGCCACGCTCAGTTGTAAGCTCACCTGACCACCCAGGAGGCCGTAAATGATCTCTGCTCTCGCCTGGGTCCCCCGAGGGGCGGCCAAACCTGTACAGGATGAGCAATCACCAACAGAAGCTGAGTTGGCAGCGTTGAAGGTGATCTGGATCACTCCGGGAGCTGTCTTGAGCCCCTTTCTGCAGTGCACCTACTTATTCACTAGACTACTGTATGGCAGGAAGGAGGCGAGGTTCAGCCTGATGAGGCCGACGGCCTAGAGAGCGAAGGTTCAGGCTCTGACAGTGATGTCGAGATGGACGAGGCTGCACAAGTAGCACAAGCAAGGGCCATGGCGGCAGCAGTCAAAGCCAAGCCTGCTGCCAACAAAGGTTTGCGGCTTTCACTGCTCATGGAGCTGCTCACACAAGCCTTGACAAAGGCAGACAGTGAAATCCGCCTGCTTCTACCTGTCTCTGCAAGGTCACAGGACCATATCACCTGTTACAGCGAGCAGAGGCTGCAAGCACCGCAATAGCCTATCCAAGCGCAAGCAAAGCTTCCCTGCATGCTGAACCTTGTGCCTTTGATCAATAGCTTCAGCATCAGCAAACAACATGAATGCAGATTTTTCTGTGCATGAAATGATCAAGCCAAGTTTCCAATTACAAAATTATGAAACAAAACTTCAAATCATTCTAACATGCTCCAACTGTAAATGGCCCTTTGTTAAGGATGCTGCCAGAGGACTGAGGGTGTGCATCCTGCTGTCATGCAGATGCTGATGTGGATCTTGCTGATCCACTGGCTGAGCTACACATGGAGGATTATGACACAGATGAAGAAGGGGAGGAGATGAAGACAGAAACAGCATCTAGGCTGTTTGGCAGTGGCAATCCAGGTGATGTTCTGTGCATGACACCTGTCATACACATGTTCAGCAATGAGCCTGCAAATTCCATGCACAGGCTGACTTCATGCCCTGCACTGCCACATACTGCAAGGCATGTACTCTCTGGGAGGTTCTAAGAGGAGGTGATGATACGCGTCCTGCTATTGCCCTGGTGGGGGATTGGAAAGTGCACTGCAATAGAGTGTGCTTGCAAAAGAACTATCTTCAAGTGCTGAGCTGAGCGTCAAACAAATGACACGTGAACAGGTCTTGGAACAGAGAGCCCTGCATGATTGCTGGAATTGCTGGCTGGCTGATCCATCCTGCTGGGCATGCACAGCAACGTCTGCTGGACAGCATGATTGGCAGGGCTCCCCTTAGCACAATCAGTAGAACTCCCTACATCTGTCCTGGCGTAATCAGCAGGGCTCGCCACATCTGCCCTTGCACAATCACCAGGGCTCCCCACATCTGCCTCAGCACAATAGCGGTGGTATCAGCCAGACTGCCCACACACAAGCGTCAGGCTGCACATCTGCCCAAGCACCACACCGGCAGTGGACAGCAGCAAAACCTGTCGTCACAACTTTGCCTTGTACCCTCTTCTGCTGATAACTGCATATGCAAACGTGTTTTGTGCCCTTCTGACAGACTCACGCTTGCATATACAGGGTTGTCGTACTACCAGAGCAATCAGCAGGATCCCAATATCAGCAAGCATGGCGGCGAAGATGACAGCGAAGCTGATGATTTCGAGGTTCATGCCAGCGACTTCGTCATTCTGGCAGCAAGGAACGAGGATGAAGTCAGCCACATAGAGGTAAGAAAAAAAGGAAAGGACTACACCTTTCAACATCAATTCAATGAGAAGCCAAGTATTACACCGGGCTGCCCAGGTGCATAGAGGTGACACCTGCAAATGCAGTGCAGGGCTCATGTCATGCTGTTGCTTTGCTTTGTTGGTTGCATCTGGTACATCTGTGGCATGCCGGCTTGATTTGTGCATGAGCACAAGCATGCCAGTCCCATCCAGCACTTTAGCATGTAAGGTTTGGCACATGGTTGTGTTTGTCAGTCCTGGCATATTCACAGCGGGTTACTCCTGCCAGCGCCTAATTTTGTGACAGATTGTGCATCTCCTAAACCTGTCAGGTTTCACAGCATGCCAGTCCCATGCAGCATGTGACGTGCAGCACAGCTGTGCATTCGCCAAACTTGGCACACCTCACAGCGTGCGATGCCTTGCACAGGTTTGGATCTATGAGGAGGCAGGGACAAGTGAAGATTCCAACATCTACGTGCACCATGACATCATGCTGCCAGCCTTCCCTTTGTCATTGGCATGGATGGACTGCCGGCCCGCCGGCGATGCGCAATCTGGGAATCTGGCAGCTGTGGGCACCATGAGTCCCGGCATTGAGATCTGGTGAGACCAGCAGCTACATATCAGGTTACACCTCAGATATTTGTCTTGGGCTGTGAGCACATCACATGTCATCATATAAGGCAGAAGAGAAAATACAAGAGAAAAGACATTAGCATGTGGCAATTCAACACAGCAAAGCTGACAGGCACTTTTGCTTTGCTGATCAAGATCATGGGAGCATGTCCATGAATGCTGATATATTGGTATTGTATGGTATTGGGTATGTAGACATAGTATGCGTGTGCTGTTGTTTTTGCTTGTGGGTTGTGAAGGTGTAACACATGCATGTCAATACATACCATTGGCATGACATTGCTGACATCAGCAGTCTGACCTGTCAGAGGCTTGCTCATAACAAGTCTTCCACGCTGTACATATGGCAGCACATGGGTTATGTACACAAGCGAGAAGCATCGTGAATTGAGCAGCACCGCATCGTAATTTTCAACTTCTGTACATCTAGCAGCTTTGGTTTTGGGGCGCCAAAGGGCAGCATGTCTGGGGGCTTGTGATGCTGCTGCACTTATGCTTCTCTCAGCCTTTGTTGTGGATAAGGAACCTCAGGGACTTCTTAGCACTGCCTGTACCTGACCCTGAGGGGATAAATATTTTAATTGCATGATTGCATGGGTAGGTGAGTGGCTGAGCGAGTGAGTGAATAAATGGTTGAATGTTGATCAGGGACCTGGATGATGTGGGAGCTGTCGAGCCTGTAGCGACGCTTGGTGGAGAGCTGCCTGAAGATGCCCTTACTAAGGAAGAGAAGAAGAAACAGAAGAAGAAGCAGCAGAAGGTGCAAAGCACAGCCCAATACCTGCATATTGTGCACACCTCAACACGACTGACCCATAGCCATCTGTACATCAGCCAAGGGGGAAAAAATGACCAAGATTACGTGCTTTGTCTGTTGTGAAGTTCAGGAGCTCACTGTATCAGCAATGCATCAGCTGTGAAAGTCTTGTTGAAGTCAGTGACGAGGTGTGGCAAGAATCAGCAGCATGCAGGTCTGGCTCTCATAGCAGCTACAGTCAGTGCAATCTTGCTTGAGATAGCATACATCCTTTTTGGCTGATACAAGTTTGCCAGCGCTCATCACATTCTGTATTTGTTGATCTTGTCTGGGTCAATTCTATGCTTGCATGTTGAACACCTGCATCCCCGATGTGACAACACTTGTACATGGATTATCATATCCTCATATTGGATGGATTGGGATATCTGAGGTGGCATCTTTGTATTTGGCAGAAAAAGAAGAAGAAAAAGGAGCTGAAGCCAGACAGCCATGCAGATGCAGTACTGGCCCTGTCGTGGAACAGGGATTACCGCAATGTCCTGGCAAGCGGCTCAGCAGACACCACAGTCAAGGTGTGGGACCTTGCCACAGAGCAATGCAGCGCAACGCTGGATTATCACCAGGATAAGGTGCAAGCAGTGGCTTGGAACCCGGCACAGGCCTCTGTGCTGCTGAGTGGTGGTTTTGATAAAGCAGTGTGCTTGGTGAGGCTCATATCATAGCTCTTGCGCCTGGCTGGGATGCCTGGCCTACATCAACACATGTTGTTGTTGGTACGCTGAATGCCAGATCTCATACAGAGAGCTACACAGGGCTCTACGCATCTGCCTACCTGCCTACAAAGACATGGGCTCAATGAATGAACGCATGAATGAATGCTTGAATGAGTGCATGAATGAGTGCATGAATAAAGCACGGGTCTCACGCCTTGTATCCCCTGTACTTTGAGTGATTTCACTCAAGAGTCATCTGTTGTGTGCAAGGGGGCAAAGCCAAAAAAATCTTGAGGTTGTGCTGTCAATATAGCCAAGGCTGCTTGTCAGCAACTCACACGGTTGAAAGCTGTGTTTCTGCTGTACATCGACGCTAGTATGTGGCACTTGCTTGGTATGTGTATGTGCTTGTTGAGTTGTTGGTGACAAGCTGAGCTCGCAACTTGGCCAATCAGGTCAGGATCTGCTGCTGCCATGCAACATAGTGGCTTGTCATCAATGCAGGCTGATGCCCGGACGCCAAATTCTGAGCCACTCAAGTGGGACTTGAGCGCTGACTCTGAAGCTCTCACATGGGCTCCACATGAGCCTACTACATTCCTGGTAAGGCTTGCATTATACAAGCTTAAAGAGTGCCTCACAAATGCGCCAAGCCATCATATTCGCATTTGATATTTCACTTGCTGATGAAGAAGCCCAGCTTGCGCCAGTGACATTTGATGGTGCCATGCACATGCACGCTTTTCACAAGTCTGCAATGCTCACACAACATTAAGGGCAGTTTGCCCAGTGAAGGTCTGTTTTGCAACCACGCATCCAGCTGTGTTTCACCTGACATTGCTTTCAGGCGTCATCAGAAGATGGCTTGGTGGCGTGCTATGATGCCAGAAAGGGAGCAGGGTCCGCACCCTTGTACAGGCTTTCAGCCCATGACAGGCCTGCCTGCGCACTCACCTTCTGCACAGCTGTCCCAGGCCTCTTGGCCACAGCTTCCACTGACAAGCAGGTGCACTTCAACATTGCCGCTCAGTGTTGTTTGTGAGTAGAGAGAGTGGTCTTGATGAGCTGTCTCCAATTGTCAGGCACTCACATTGTCTATGGCTGCTCATTTGCTAAGCAGCCATTTTATGCAAACCCAAGTGCACCATGTGACAACCACCATGGGACCTTGCATGGAGCTTGCAATGTATTGCGCGCAATTAGAATTCCGCAGACACAAAGTGCAAGGATGCTGGATAGACCAGGAGGACTCATGACTTGCTCTGTGTCACTGTATCAGTGTGTCTGTGTGCAGGTGAAGCTCTGGGATGTGTCAACACAACAGCCAGCACTCATAGCGACGCAAGATCTGCAAGTTGGGGCTGTGTTTGGTGCAGCCTTCTGCCCTGAAGCACCCTGGCTGTTGGCAGCAGGAGGAGCAATGGGCACGGTTGCTGTTTGGGATATCACAACCAATTCGGCTGTCATGAGCAAGTACGGGCGTACGCTAAGCAGAGCAGTTGCTGCAGTAGCTAGTGATGACAGTACAGCTGCTGAACAGTAGTGGCGTTGTGAATATAGAAGAAGGCAGTTGCTTTGATGTGCTGACATGGTAGCAAGCTGAAGTGGTTGCAGGTTGCAGCATGTACAAAGCTCATGGAGTAGGTGTGCAGGTAGCTACCATAAAGCGTTTTGGTGTTGG
>JAABUO010004820.1_pt1 | contig 15860 bp, 10 predicted proteins | sample 5559291 | NCBI WGS metagenome assembly JAABUO01 (sample SAMN10711878, study PRJNA513372) | rock metagenome | isolation source: Antarctica rocks | place: Antarctica: Victoria Land, Finger Mt sud
ATTTTAATTAATTATAAAGACTTTTAAAAGTTTAATAATTAAATTTAAAAATAATTTTAAAAATAATAATAACTTTAAAAATAATAATAATAATTTTAAAAAACATTACATTTACTATAACGCTTTAAATTATTTTAAATAAAACTGTTTCTTTTTAAATTTTAAACTACGTTTAAAAGAATGAAAATGAAACGAAGATTAAAAGAAACTTTTAAAGAAAAATTAAAATAATTTTAATTTAAGTAAACTTTTTCATTATTTTTAAATTTACTTAAAGTAACAGCATTCTTTAAATTTATATTTTCATTTTAAATTTAATAAAAATATTTTTTTATTAAATATTAAAGTCATTACACCGTACGACGTATAGCGTACGACGTAGTTAGCTATTTTTATTAAAACTAGTATTAAGTGCAGAGTTTTCATCGTATCTTCGTACGCTATAAATGATACTTGTTACATACTTTAGTTACGACATACTAAATACATAATACATACGTTATATTTTAGCGATCTCGTTTATCATTATTATTATACATATATAATTAAACTTTCGTTAAATATTTAATAAATTATAATCTCGATCAGTAACTATTTATCTTTAAACATTCTTAGTTTTTCGTTAATACAGCACGTACTGAATTTATTAAATCGTTTACATTAATTATAACATTAGTAAATGAACGAGATAATCATTTTCGTACGAAACGTATTATACTTATTAAATTTAATAGTTAATCGCGATGATTCAGTAACATTAAGATAAATATATAAAAGAAAAATGTTTAAGACTTAATAAAAAACGAAACAATAATTGTACGAATCGCAACAGTAAAGAAAAAGGCTAATGAAATAGTATTAAGAATTATACTAAAAATTATTAGTAATGATTTATTTCGTACGATTAAGAACATCGTTAACAAAAAAGATATATGAATTAAACTTAAGATTACATGCTCGCAAGTAAATTAAGAAGTGATATACGTCATGCTTAATAAGCTCTTTAAATATGCAGCAGTAAATAAAATAAAGCATTACATTAAATTAATTAACGTTATATTTAATGATGTAAAAAGTCTTATTAAACGATTTAAAACGATCGTACAAGATGATTGAGATATATAAAACGATATTCACATCATTATTATTCTCGATTTACTTTCTTTAAAATATAATATTATTAAAGCTTATATCATTACTTTAAAAAAGATGCAGATATAAAAGATTCAGTAATAAATAACGTTTAAAGAAATACGTGTTAACTTTAATCATTAAGTAAATGTTAAATTATAACTAATAATGAATATGTAATATAAAAAGAAATTATATAGTCACGATCATTTATACGAAAGCAGAAAAAACTTTAAAGACATAAGAATATGCTTTATATACGATAAAGTAAAACATATATCGCGAGATTATCGCAGTGTAGTAAGAAGATTAAAGTTAAAACGAAGACGCGAAGATAATAAGAAATCTTTCGTACGAAATAAACATTTAAGAAATCATTTACATAAAGTCGCTAATATTAGCATCGACGAGAATGATCTTAACGAGAAAGAAGAAAAAAAACTGTTACTTAAAATGATCAGATAAAGAATTCTCGCTAAGAATAATTACTAATACATCGATAACTGCGCAGCATAACACGTTATTAATTAATTAAACTTATATAATACGTCATCGTTTTACGAGAAAAAGCATGAGTTTAAAGCTGCGAACGACGAAGTCATGCGTAATACGAAAAAAAAAAAAAAATTTACATCGACGTTACATTAAACGTATAAATACGCGATGTATGTTACGTGTCTTAAACATTCGTTAACTTAATCTTACTTAACATCTTAAAGAGAAATAAATGATCGTACGTGAATGAAAACGATTACATATTACTAGTTAAAGATAAAACCTTTATGATTAAAGTTAAGCTTATAAAATAGAACATTTATCGTTTAATATCGTACGACGATAAGAAAATCTTAATAACATTACATGAAAAATCGAAAAAACTTATTAATTTAAAAGAAATAACATTACTATAACAGTTATGACATGAAAGATTTAAACACGTAAGTGATGCTAGAATTAAATTAATCTTTATCATGATTAACGACTTATTTCTGAACGAGCTAAATGATTTATACGAAGTAAATATATTAAAGAATTTAATTCGTTAATATTAAAGTGCAGAAAATTTCTTAATAAAGATAAATGCGTTACATTGTCATTATATAAAACATTTAACAATTATTTTATAATTTAACAATGCGCTAAATGTTTATACGTTATGCATTTAAAGTAAGCAAACACGAATCGTTTATTATACGTTTATAAGACTCATTATTAAAATACTGAAAAGATTACATTTAAATTTTTAAAAATTACATGATTCAGTATCATTAAGAAAATCTTCGTACGTAGTCATATTAATAAACGATTATATTAAGAAATCATGAATTAATTTCTTAAAGAATAAGAAAGATTTTTATAATTAATTTATTTACATAATTTCGAGATTAAAACGACTCACTGAATAAAGACTAGCACATTTTAAAGTCGATGAAGAAAGAAAGTATATTAATTATATATTATTGCGCTAATGTAAGATTAAAGAAGTCGTTATTAAGTAATTAACATTTTACATTTCTGAGCATAACGCAGTAAGCGAACGAAACTAAAGAACGCTTCGTACGATGAAAAACTCGCTATTACTGAACGCAAAGTTATTCATTATATTCTGAGCTGAAATTATGCACGTCGTTAACGAACTTAGAAATTTATTATTAATGTTAAAAAGAAATAAAGTTTCGAATTATACGATTAACAGTATATAATTAAACGTGACTCATTTACGCGTATTTAACAGCGTCGCTTATGTATACATTTTAAAGAAGAAACGAATTAAATTAAACATAAAACGTATATGAACTAATATTTTCATAAGCTACACGAAATTTACTAAGAAATATTAAATATGAAGTTCTTAATAGCGATTTATTTATAAAGTATCAATAATTACGATTAATAAGTTATAATTTAACGCTTATTTACTTAACGAGTTTCTTTTTAATTTTATTAAAACTAAGAATATTAATCGTATTATTTTAAATGCATCACGCTTTAAAGATTAATTACGTGTTAATAAATAAACTTAATAAATAAGAAAGAAGATGATAAAATCGTACGAGTTAGTGCATACTAAGATGATTATTACATTTATTTTAAGAGACGAAAAAAGCATTCAGAATAAGCTTTTAAGCTTGAAAGTTTTTAAACGAGATAAAGAACGTTTTAAAAAAGATGATCAGATATTAATAATCGAAGTAACGAAGTCAGATGCTGAAATAAAGCTTACAGCATTAACAAGAAAAGATGCTCGAGTAAAACTCGCTAACTTAATATTACTCGCTTATAAAACAATAAGAAATAATCATCTTAATGTTAATCTGCGTGTCATACGAGATTCGTACGAACTAAATGTAAAAGAAATAATTAACTCGTTTACGCATTAATCGAAAGCTACTTAAAATACTGAAGAATATGACACGCAAAAAACGTTACGTATAAGAGAAACAGCTAACTCGTTTACGCATTAATTAAGAGCTATTTAAAAGTTATTAACGATGAGCGAATTTTAAAAGACGAGCGATATGCTAAATGTAGCGCACTTTATGAAATTAGTAAAACATAAAAAAGCTTTACGTAATTAATTAAGATTAACGAATACAAAAGTTTTATTTAATAAAGAGATTTATGTATTAAACAAGAGAATTAAGCTTATAAAAATGAAATTAAGTTCTTCGTACGAGAAAGCTAAAGAATTAAAGATTTACGAAGAGATATTAAAAGACTCTGTTTATAAAAGAGATTAACGAAATGTTATTCAGATTAAACTAAAAAGTTTATAAATATACGAAGTATAAAAGTTAAATAAATTACTCGAAGAAAGAAAACTTATTAAATATAAGTAAATGTTTAAATTAAAATACGATAAGAATGAAAGAATAATAAAATATAAAGCTCGTTTAGTTACTTAAGAATTCTCGTAACAAGAAAACATTAATTATAAAAAAACGTTCGCATTAATCGTACGAAAGAAATCACTAAGAGTTTTCTTAGCTATGATCGCTGCATTAAATCTGAAGCTTCATTAAATGAATGTTAAAGCAGCATATTTAATTAATAATTTAAAGACAGAAAAACGAAAGATTTATATGCGAATTCTTAAAGAAGTAAACATATGACAAGATTGTACGAAATTAGTATGACGAATCGTAAAGAGTTTATATGAATTAAAGTAATTAGCACGCTTATAAAACAAGAAGTTAATCGCTTTTTAAAAAGATTAAGAATATAAGTTTACGCTAATAAATGAAAGCATTATGTACGTTTCGTACGAGTCAGAATTCGTTATAATTAGTATTTACGTGAACGATTTACTCATTACAGTAACGTTAATGAAGTTAATATAAAAAGTAAAGATAACGCTCTGTAAGAAATTTAACATGCATGATTTAAAAAAGGCTTAAATAATTATTAGTATGCGAATTATACGTTATAAAACTAAAAGATTATTAATACTTAATTAAACATCGTACATTCGCGAAGTATTGTAAAATAAAGACTTAATAATATGTAACGCGATATTCGTATTTATAATTCTTAAATCGTATATTTCGTTAAAAGATAATGACGACAGCGAATTAACATAAATTATTTTATATTAACGCTTAATTAAAAAGCTTTTATACATTATTTGCGAAACGCGATTAAATATAATCTTCGCGATTAACTGTCTTTCATAATAATGCTCGAATTCTCGCGTTAATCACGATAAAATCGCTAAAAAGATTTTACGATATCTTAAAAAAACGATAAACATAAGAATTCATTATAATGATTCGTACGATAACTCGAAGCATTTATTAATCATCTTAAATTACTTAAATAATAACTTTATAAAAAACATAATAAAACGAAAGTTTATTATGAGTTATTATTTCTTCCTGATAAGAAATATAATATACTGAAGCTTAAAGAAGTAACGCACGATATTTATCTTTATTACGAAAGTTAAATACATTGTTATAAGTTATATTATTAAACACGTCGTATGACTTCGTCGTTTTCTCGCAGAATTATCTTTAAATGAAATTCTCGTACTCGTACGAATTTTAAAGAATAATTAAGCTAGTTTAAATTTAGTTAAAAACGTTAAACATTACGATAAAACTAAGCACATTAACGTTTAACATCATTATGTTAAAGAGCTAATACTGAATAATTACGTGCGAATGAAATAAGTATTCATTAAGAAATAACTAGTAAACGATTTTATTAAAGCTTTATTTAAGATAATCTTTATGAAGTATAAAAGAAAGCTGAGTATTCTGTCTGTTATATCGAATTAATTGTCATTAAATACTCAGGTTTAAATAAGATTTATTAAAGCAGTTAAAACACATTATACGAAGATCTTATATTAATTATTAACTGCGAAAACATGTTAAAACCGTGTTTAAAGTTTAATCACTGATAAATGAACTGAATAGAATGTTTAATTTATAAAGATCGCTATAACTAGAAGTTTAAGAATACAGAAGAAAGAAAGTTTCTGAAGCGATATTTATGTTTAAAGACTCAGAGTTCGTGTTAAAGCTGTGTTAAAGAATGTTAAAGTATGTTAAAGCTTTTGCTCGTGATAAGCTCGATCTAGCTCTAGTTAATTTTAACATACTCGTAATAAAACACTTTATTATAAACGAATAAAAGATTCGAAAGAAAGAGAGTGCTTTTAAGCAATATTTAAAGCATTAATTTTATTCTTTTTTCACTTAGTTTTTAACGAAAGAATTATTAAATGCACTTAATTAACAGAGAATATGTAAACTAAAGAGTTTATGAATTTAAAGAAAGATATGTTACGTTTTAACGTACGATATATTATCTCAGAGAAAGTATTAAATGTTAAAGTCATTATATCGTACGACGTACAGCGTACGACGTAGTTAGCTATTCTTATTAAAACTAGTATCGAGTGCAGAGTTTTTATCGTATCTTCGTACGCTGTAAATAATACTTGTTACATACTTTAGTTACGACATACTAAATACATAATACACACGCTGTATTCTAGCGACCTCGTTTATCATTACTGTTATACACATATGACTGAACTTTCGTTAAATATTTAATAAACACGTTAATAAAAGCTAACTTTACCGCGTATAAATAATTTAATAAAAGCTAATTCTGCAGTGTGTAAGTTGTTAGTAAAAGCTAACTTTAACGTAAAAGATTACGCGTACAGATGTAAACAGATCTGCATATTACGTTATTAAATAACCTGAGCTAACTTAAAACATTTGAATTATCTGAGCCGACTTAAAACATCTGAGCCTACTTAAAACATTTAAGCCAAATCACTTTTTTCAAAACGGTTTAAATTTTACAGATGTTAAAGAATATAATCTTTAATTAAATAATATCAACGTGCTAGCTTTCGTATTAAAAAGTTTTCTTAATCTGTTTATTATTTTTGAACAATTTAAATAGCTACTGTTTAAAACGCTACTGCTTAATTACCTTAATGAATAAAGACATAACGATGTGAAGATAAAAAATAATCATAAAAGTAATTAATTATGAAAAGAAAAAAAAATCATATTCTTAACTCTAGGGCTTAGCGTGGCCCATTAAAGAGTTTGGCTCTATGAGAGGTGAATACGTGTAAGTCCCGCACTTTATGTTACCCTTCATAGCTGCTAGTTAGCCCCTCATCTTTTACACACATATTAAATACCATGGATTCAAGCCTGATCCATGACACTCTCAGTCAAGCTGGCTCGATCTATTCCTCAGCCTTAAGCATCGTCCTTGATCAAATCTGCTGCCCGTTCTGCCACAGCGTAGACACTGCTCTGAATGTTGCCTCCCGGAATAGTCGGCATTACACTCGCATCCACGATCCTCAGATTGTTCGTTCCATAGACAATCAACCGCTCATTGACAACGCCTCCCTTCTCTTTTGATTTCATGGCGCAAGTACATGCTGGATGGTTGTTAGAAATGGCAGTCGCTTTTACATACTCCTTTGCAGCGGCCAGACTCTTGATGTGATGGGCTGTGGGATGATTGCGCTTCCCATCTGGTTTGAGCAGTGAAGCCAGAGGTTGTGAAGCTGCCAGCTTCTCCAGGAAGAGGACGTAGTAGGCCAAGACCTCGACGTCAAGAGGAATGGAGAAGTACTTAGGGTTGATAAAAGACGCCTGAGTAGTGTCAGCAGGATCGATGTGAACACTACCGCGCGAGAGGGGGTGCAGTAAGGCTGCACCCAGGCTAACGAAGTTGCCGGGAACGAGGTTCTGGAGGAAGTCTTTAACATCTGGGTCGCTGTGAAGATTGACTTGGGCCGGAAACATGAATAAGGAACCGGCAGTCTTGCTTCTACTCTCGAGGATTGATCGTACAAAGCTGAGGTGTGCTAAATCACCCTGAGCTAGGTGGTCAGATTCAAGCTCGCTCAAGAGGTGTTTCAACACAGCTGCCTGCTCAACATCACCGAGAGAATCCATGAATGGCAAGAACGCGTAAGAGCCTATACCACCTGCGCAGAGTGGGCCAGCTTTTGCAGTAGTGTACATCTGCATTGCGCCTTGCGTGACTTCGGGTTCTTGGCGTATTAGAGCGTCACCGGTGAAGATCCCATCGTTCACTTCGTAGCTGATGCCAGTCATAAGATGGTCCTGGAGGTTCTCACCAACATTTGGAATATCAATAATCACTTGTATGCCACAAGCTTTGAGCAGATTAGCGCCGCCGATACCCGAGAGTTCGAGAAGTTTGGGGGTTTGGAAAGCGCCGGCTGCAAGTATGACCTCTTTTTGGGCTTTGACGGTATTGTTGGAGCCCTGCACGGTGACTTGAACCCCTTTTGCGTTTGATACCCCAGAGCTCGTAGATTCTAGGAGGATTTTCTGTACTAAAGCGCCTATTACGACCGTTAAATTCTGTCGACCTCCAGCAGCAACGAGGTAGGTATTAGCCGCGTAACTCCGGATTTTTAAATTTAGGATCAACGGTGATGGGACTGCTGTAACCACCCACAGCTTCTCCTGAGAACGGATCAGTCTTGAGTCCGCGATCCAAAACTCTAAAAGTCTGGACCCAAGCACTTGACAAAGGGTCTTGGAGGACACCTTGGAAAGATGCTTGGATGGGCCCCGAGGTACCTCGAATATCCTCGTTGATCCAGTCAATACCTAGGTGCCTACAAGTCTCCGAGTCCGACGGGACGTTAAGTGTATGAAACTTGCGGTAGTATGGCAGCAACGATTGCCAGTCCCAGCCAGGATTTCCCAGCTGTGCCCAGTGATCGAGATCGGCTTTGCAGGGTGCTATGAGCGCTTCGGCATTGATTGCGCTCGATCCTCCAAGGACTTTGCCTTGAGGGTGCCGAAGGGTTCTGCCGTTCAGATTCTCCTTTTTTGGGGGCCATATAATCAGTCATCCCACACCTTTATCGACTGAGGGAAGACTTAGATACCTGAGGGGTGGTCTTGAAACTCCAGTCAACCTCAGAGCCCAGGACACCGGACCAGCCGGCAGGAATGTTGATTCTCGGGTCTGCCAGATGGTTATCCCCAGCCTCTAAAACTAGGATACGGGCCTTCGTGGCTTCTGCCACACGGCATGCAACGACTAAGCCTGCAGTACCGCCACCGACGATAATATAGTCATATTCGGTCGCTGGCAGGGTTGAGAACGTAGGCACATCCATGGCTCCCCGTATTTTGAGTAGTGCTAAGTTGAAAAGATTTTAGAGGTGATAAGAGTTCGGTAAGGTAGCATTTTAATGTGTGAGCAGAAAGGAAAAGCTGATATGCTACCTGAACGGGTCTATCTTGCAAGAGCAATTGATGGATGTTTCGCGTTGCGTCGTTAAGGGGGAATCAATGAGGCACGGTTAGTGTTTCAGTATCAGACGACTGGGTTCAGAATTTATAAATTTAGCTGTAGATGTGTCACTGAGCACTCCAACAGATGTGACGTGCAAAGACTGAGGAGGGTGTGATGGGGAGGAAGGGTTTGAGAATGCATTTAACTCTAATGCGAAGGATAGCCAGCTGGAACTCTCTCCGTTCCACAACTTGAATCCTGTTATTGAAGATAAGCCCCACCCACACCTGCAGGCATTAATATTCTAGGGACACGGAAGAGGTGCGAAAGATGCAGTAAGCATGAGAATCCCGGCGCGTAAATTAGGCAAAGCTCGCTAGATGGCGGGACACTCATTTAGTTTTAAGGCGCTCGCCAGCGCGGTAACGCAAGGACGTCTAGCCCATATGCATAGCTGAAGTCTGATGTGAGTGGGCCTTACTACGTGTTCCTCGAATAAGAGAGAGCGCTGAATGCCCCTAGAAAGGTTTCTGTTTTAGGCCGGAATTGAGCCAGGTGTTGCCTGCACGGCCTTCAGCCAATCCTGCATTCCTGCGTCCGCCCATTGAGAATAACTCGGCCATGATCGACTTGTCGATAGCTCCACATGACATCAATGGAGACATTGATACCCTGACTTTTCCTGCAATGTGTCAATCCAAGCCAATGCCCGCCTGAAGCACCGCAAGGCTAGAGGCTTACATTGTCTGGTTTTTAGGCAACATAGCTTTCCAAGTGTCCCAATCAATTACCGTGTTCTTGATGTACGGGTAGCGTATGATTGTATCAGCAGGTCCAGGCATATCAGCTTCATGTCGATACTCCTTCATTAGGTACAACTAAAGCGTTGATCCGGTATGTTGAAGGTAAGACTAATCAGCCGTGCACATGTTCAGCCTGATAGGATCAGATTGAGATGGGGTTGTGTGGGCTGCTCTTGCTAAAGCAATGCGGCTGACTTGGGAGGGACAGTATCTTGTCGAACCTGCAAAACGCCATTTGCTATTTGGAAATTCAGCGTGCGCAAGGAGGCCATCAACCCTCCGTCGCTCACAATGACCTGTGGCAATGGCAGTTCACAATGAATACACATCTGGGATCTACACCAAGCTATGTATAGCCATTGTAGCCGGCGTAGCCTCTCATCTTGCTGTCTTCATCAGAGTGGAATGCCATACGAAGGCTCCCATGCTCTTGAAGTCGTATATCTTTATAAGCTTTTGTTTCTTTGCCTTTCAGAGGAGCTACGAAACACGGAGCTCCTCTCAAGTGCTTCAAGATACCTCATTCCTTGTCACTGTGTACGCAGCAACCATTTTCACGAGCATGGCCATCTACCGAGCTTTCTTCCACCGGCTTCGAGGGTTTCCAGGTCCGCTGCTTGCTAGGTTTTCGAAGTTATGGCATGTGGCACACGTGCTAGATTCCAAAAACTACCTCTTCCTAAGCCGCATGCAACATAATTATGGCGATTTTGTGCGCACTGGTCTGTGAGCCCACGTCTCCACTGTAGTGTCATGACTGACACGTTTGGATCTCTAGGGCCGAGCGAGCTTACAGTCTTCGACTCGCAAATCCTTGGGGCAATTGACGGTCCCGGTACCCATTGTACCAAAGCAGTCTGGTATGATGCGCTTCTACCGGAGCGTCTCGTCAACACCACTCGTGAGAAGGCGATACATAGCCAAAGACGGCGTATGTGGGACAGTGCATTCACATCAAAAGGTATGACTATGGCCGTTCGACAAGCATATACTTCTGCTGATGACTTTTCAAAGCTCTTGAGGGATACAATGAAAAGATTTTGATTTATGCCAAGAGACTGGAGACCCGAATCGCAAGCTCGCTCGGAAAGCCTATCAATGCCCCATCACTACTTTATGAATTTAGCTTCGATCTAATGGGTGAATTCGCGTTCGCACGGCATGCTACAGTAGCGAGGATGAATCCCTAGATCAAGAATGGCTTGCTGCAATTACCGCTTTGCATAAAGGCATGGCGCTGTTAGGCCCGCTTAGTAGCGGACGGCCCAGGAAGACAGACTCAGCTTCAAGATCTGGAGTTCTTGGCCAGTGTCGATATAAGCTTTGCCTCTCATTCGTTACTATAACACAACAGACAGGGTTTCAATGTAGTTAGTAGGAAGGTAATCTCTATCCTTGGCCGGTTAGAAATATGACTAGAGCCAGCATAATTGAAGGCCATTGCTTCACCCGTTGAACTGAAAGGTTGTACGAGTACAACCATACGGGGGAAGTGATGAGCCCAAAAGCAACAACAGTAATTCAAGCCGGCAACAGCTCGCTTACTTAATGAAGCCACAGGCAGTTGGTTCTATTTCTTCGCCAACCCTAAAGCTTTGCGCGGATCACGCTTGATGGAAACTGCTTTGAATAGGGACCCAACTTGCTTTGCATTCTTGGTGTTCCTAACCCAGTGACCGGATCTCAACCTTCCATAGCAGTGAACCTGGTACAGCTATGTTGGCCATTTTCTTCGGATACGCCAACCACGATACGGAGAATTCACCAGTCAGTACCGCAACCTAGATTATTCCCTCCCACAATGTCCTTTAAGACATTTGAGTCCCTGTGCAAATGAGGTTGAGAAATCCTACTGATTTCTTGCCCCAGTAACGTATGCACATGGCCGAGTTGAAATGCTGTTAACAGGCATTTCAAAGGGATCAGAGCGTCAAGAGCATTACAAAATATCGCAACTGTGTCATTCGCTGGAGCTCTTGACCCTAGTTTCGAGCTCTTCAATCTCTTATTGTTCGAAACCTTTGCCAATAACTGTTTTGCACGCTTCGTCTCCTCGTAAGCTTGCGATACGATTCGATCGAAAGATCTCTCTCTCGTTAGACTCTTGGAAATTGAACCGGTCTTCTCGTAACGCAGTTTCTAGCTCCCAGCTAAAATCTGTTATTCCTATCAACAAGGATCGACAATATGAAGGGAAGCCCTACCGTCTCTGTAAAGATTAATTGTTCACCGTGCATCATTTGCGATGCGAATTTTTGTGGCTTTCAGCCGATGTCTATCATGTAAAATAAGATCTTGTCGCGGTGGAAATTGGTATCCTGAAAGATCCGCAGAAGGCTCGATGCCTCTTCTGCTCCAAACGTAAGTCTTCGGTGCTCGTAAAATCCATATCTCCTGTACCCATAGCATTAAATATCCCTAATCACAGCTTTAATCTTGGCTCGCGCTTAAATGGTTCGTTTCGTATGCTTCATTAACAAATATTAAAAGTGTTCAGACGTGCAGGAGCATGTCTGATCAGACCCGGCCATGTATTGAACTGCTGTTCATTTATTAAGATCAGACTTGCCAGGTTATTGGACAATGGCGCTGGGATTTCAATACAGATGGGGTCGTGCTCAACCATGATAAATCTACCGTTGTCCGCGACCGGAAGTTTCAAGATAACATTCATATACTGGATGTGAAGCTTGAGGTCTTCGCCGAAGAGACAGCAAGGCACGATGATTCGTGGTGGCGTTGCCCATTGCAAGGGCAGAAAATTTGATGGTTTGGTGCGTCTGGTAGCTATATTACCATTCGATAAACTGGCTCATGTGGATTCCGGAGACTAGAATCAAAACTGGTTATAAGGATGTTGCAAAATACACTACCGAATAAGTTATTGCATTCTTGATCTCTCTTCATTCTCAACTATGCTCTCGCCCGCTGAGAGAAGCACTTTCAACCAAGGAGAAAAATTATCTGTAACCCAGTCTGCCAGCCGCCGAAGCGCGGAAATGAGCTTATAGATACCGAGCAGAGTATCAGTCTGACCGATTCTCAGCTTTCCATAAATCGTCTACACACATTGTATATTAGCATAAAGCAGCAAACATTAGTTATAGAAATCAACCCGGACTTACAATCGTGCTAGGGGTTTCGTAAATAGCGAATAGGATATACCAATCAGCACCGGCAACATACAGCAACGGTAACGTCATGATTTCAGTCATGGGGGAAGTCGACATTTTCACCAAGCTGCGCAAGCGAGCGAACTGCGCGGAAACCCAGATAGCGAGCTGCACCTTCCCGTCTTCCTCTGAAGCATCAGGAATCTTGGTTTCGATACTGATTGCGATTGGCCGCTGGCGGAGAGAGTCATACATGGTCTGGTTGATGGACTGGGAATCTTTGGGCTGAATGCGGAGTGTGGAGATGATTCTGGTTGCCATATCCTTGTCTGAGGAGAGGTAGATTGCGTAGTCAACCATTTTTGATTCCACGAGTTGGCCGCTGACGTGGCGGGGGATGAGCTTCGGAGGCTGAATGCGAGCGGCGGTACTGTTCAAGTAAGTAAACTTTACAAAAGTCCAGAACATGAAATGTCCTACATGTTCTTGTATCCAACTCCAGCCTTGGGCTGAAACGCCAGCCTAAGAACCCGACTATGCACTTCATCATTCCAGCCAGGCTCTGAGTCGTGGTCTTGCGCGCACGTCCGGGACGCCGCTTGAATGTCAATAACTTCACGAAACTCTTTCAATAACTGTTCTTCGGGCGTCTCGTTATCGGAACCCATGAAAGCAACAGAAAATACCTTTTCTCTTTTGGTGGCTTCCCTGATGGCTCTGAAGAATGTGGTAGTATGGACACAACGGTTGAACGGATCAGATAGGCTCACCTTGACCTTCAGCGGTACGACGCCTATACCCTGCCCGAAAGCATCCAAGTCGTTGTAAACACGGCTGGCATCGCCCGGCAGCTGGGACTCAACATCCTCGAACTCCTTGTAGCACGTTTGCATGTCCGCAAATTGTAAGTCGGCCATTCGCTTGACCGGGCTTGTCGACCGCGGTCGTCTGGAAGAGGTTGCACCAGAAGAAACGCTTTTAGGTAGTGTAGGCTGTGTATCTGCTGAGGCAGACGCAGACGTGAGAGCGGTAGCGTACTGAGATTTTGAGCTGGATTGATCTGGGAGCTCGGAAAGAAGCTGGCTGTCGAAAGGAACGAGCTTCTCGTAATTCGGATCCAGCGTAAGACGGCTTTCGATCGACTCAGACTGCGGATGCTCAGGAGGAGGCTTGAGTGCTGCAAAGGTAGAAGCGGGGAGGGTTTTCGTTCTTTTAATTCGGGCTGCGATTGTGGTATTGCGGAGCCTTGGAGCTTCCTCTTTTGTCAGGTCTTCCACCAAGTCTTGGTTTTCTATCTCATCTTGATGAAGCTCTGCGCCTGCCTTATTCGACGACAGCTTGAAGGACCTCGAGCGCTCGTTTTCACTACTGGATACCACGTTAAGGTGGACAGGGTGAAGAGTGCGCTGCCTCTTGACGGGCGAATAGTCGCACTTGGTGAGTGGCCGTGATCGTTTAGCAGGTCGAGTATCTTGATGTAGTTCAAACGAAGTGGCTTGCGGTGTCGAGGAAGAGGAAGAAGAGGCAGTGAGGGGCTCTCCAGCAGCGACAACGTCGGCTAGCCAGGCTTGTATCACGGTATGTCGCGATGAACTGGATGATCCTGGAGATGAAAATTCCATGCCAGCGGCAACGTTGAGGCGCCGGCACAAAGAGACATGCAGCTTTGAACAATCCACAGTCGGAGAAACGTCGATGCGAAGATGACTAATCATAGTTCTATCGTCATCGCGGAAAAACCTTTCTCCCAGATCCGCTGCAAATAAACTAGAGAGTATTCTTTCACAGACATATCAGCATCGGTGGTCATACAAGTAGGCCAATCAGTTTATAAGAGATCTAATGTCATGATTGTTGATGGCGCTTCTATTTCAACAGAAGGATTACAGAAAACTCCCAAACCTTCCTCCACAATACCCTTCCGGCGTGATCCCGACTTTGTTGATTGGGAAATCCTCACTCAGGTTCGTAAAAGATATTCTAAGCCAGTGATCTTGGAGGCGTGGGGTGAGTCACTGGCCGGCTCGATCAACGCGGAGCGGGTGCTGAATTTGTTAAAAGGAAATCTCAGCTTGCATCACGCTCCTGGAATTAAATGCTGCGTTCCATGTTGGAGAAGACTAGGCTAAATCTTTGTTCAGATCACGTGCTTATTCTTCTAACGCTTTTCCCTCCTTTGTGTCACCGCAAAAGCAGTGAATCAAGCGCGGGGTAGAGCAAACGTCTCACTTCCACCCTCTCTATCATTACCTCAATCTCCTTATCACCACTGCTTTTCTACCTGATCACATACCTTTTGAAGTATGAATACTCTTAAAGCACTCTTGCCATGCTTCCCCTCAGCCCGCGTCAAGCCCACCATAGGTTTTCCTGTCGAGAAGGCTAATCACTATACTCTCCTCTCCGAGAAAAAGCCAAACTACTCAACCAAGGCTACAAATGCAAAGCTGACCACCGAGCAAGCCGCCTGTTCTATTATCACCGTCCTTCAAAATGCCAAGAAAGCGGGGCCTTGCCTCGAGGCTGACATCAAATCTCTCGTCCATCAAGCCGGCGGATGGTCCGAATACCTAGCCGCTAAGATTCTCTCGGGGCTGGAACAAGTGCTCAAGGCAGGAAGCCAGATCAATGGCGCATTGAAGGAGGCGTTTGATAAGGCTTGCGAGGCGGCCAAGGCGATTGAGGGCTTTGCGGTTGAGCACCCAGTTGCGACGGCTGTGTTCTGCACCGTCATTTCAATGGGAGTGTTGGTGATTTTGGCGCCATATGTGTTGGAGGCTCTGGGGTTTTGGGTCGGGTTTGGGGAGCTTGGGCCTATCGAAGGTAAGTCGAGTCCTCTTGAGTAAGCAAGTGGAATTTAGCTGGGCCCTGGTTAATCGCCGCTGCATCTAGGATCGTGGGCAGCCCTATGGCAAGCCACGTATAGAGGATATGTACCTGCTCGGTCTTTGTTCTCCTACTTTCAAAGATTGGGGATGACGTGGGGACATGCTGTAAGCGTCTATGATGACAAGAAGCTTTAAAGGATGCCATACTCTGAGGGGCT
>JAABUO010004822.1_pt1 | contig 15856 bp, 26 predicted proteins | sample 5559291 | NCBI WGS metagenome assembly JAABUO01 (sample SAMN10711878, study PRJNA513372) | rock metagenome | isolation source: Antarctica rocks | place: Antarctica: Victoria Land, Finger Mt sud
AGCTGGCCCCCAGCTCCTCACAGATCCCTGCCCTGCTCGCCAAAACCAAGCAGAACATCTTCGACGTGCGTGCACAGCAGCAGGCGGCCCAGCGCTACCAGCAGCGATTCCAGCCTCGCCCCAGCTCTGCAGGGAGCACCCCCCGAGATGTGGTGATCGGGGAGGCTTCACGGCGTGACAGTCAGATGTCTGTGCCCGGACCGCCGGCACTGCTGCCCACTGCTAGTGGAATCAACCTAGCAGCTGAGGTGGATCAAGTCAATGCTGATACTGCTCCGGGTAATGATTGCTCTGTTGCGCATACTCACTTGAGTTCTGGAGCAGAACCTGCCTTTGGCATGTGCGCGCTGTTGCTCTCTGTTGTTGCTCTCAGCATGTCAACATGACCAAGGTACTGGTCATAATTTGTGGGTTGATGATGCACTCAGTGTGACTGTAGAAATGCCTGGAGAAAGCGCATGGATGTACATGCGTACTCTGCGACTGGCTGCATTCATGGTTGGAAGCCAAGATGACTCCACATCTGCAACGTTTTTTGCCTTTATGTAACAATCAGAAACTCTGTAATGCAAGAAGTGATGCATGTGCAGCTCTGCCACAACCTGCTGCACCAGTTCGAAATTGCAGGCCCCCTAAAGTCTCATTTTCTCAAACCCTGAACCCTTTGGGCAGCCCTGACATGGCCATGTAATTCTGTATACAAGCTTCTGACATCAGCCTGTTTCCCTTTGCAGGTGGTGCTGAAGGGCAGACAGTAGGCTCCCAGTTCCCTAGAGACCCATCCAGCTCCCTTCAGGGGGGCCAGCTAGGGGAGCCAGCAGAATCGGCTGCCTTTCAAGGGGAGGGCCTGACAGAGCCCCAAAACTCAGTCGGGGCAGGGGCTCTGATCAATCAGTTGCCAGCAGCAGCCCCCATTGCTGGTTCTCCTGCTGTGTTGCCAGCTCCCAGTCAGGAGGACATCAAGGCAAGTCTTGCTGTTTCATGTCACGCCTTGTGCTTGCTGCATTGTTATCAACCAAAAGGCATGTGCATACCGCACAAACCAGTCGATTGTATCTGCAAACTGCAGATGTAAAGATGTAGGTTGTACAAAAACAGGTAAGACATACGTTTGGCGAATCTGCTGCAAGTCTTAGAAAACCACTGCATAAAAGCAGCAGAAAATAAATACAAAGCTTGCCAGAGCGCCTTTTGGCATCTCACCTGTGAGTCACTGTCAGACTGCATCCATCTTGTTTGCCAGCTTCTATCTGCATCAGCAAGAAGACAATATTTTCCCTCATGCTTTCAATCAGCATGCTGCGTCACATTGCAACTTTGTGTGTGTGTGTGTGCGTCTGTGTGTGTGTCTGTGTCTGTGTGACTCCCCTGTCGAGTCATCCCGTCTTCGGATGAACACAGAATACCAACATCCCATACAATCACTCCTGCAGTATCAGCAATCTACAATCAGATAGTGCAGCACAGACAACAGTACATTGGTGCACAGGTCAAGCCTGAACCCCAAAACCCAACTGCACCCATGGACACTGCCCCCTACCCCGCAAGCCCCCAGGAAGCTTCTGAGGTCAAAGCAGAGCCCCCAATCAGTGCTAGTGGGGACCAATCTACAGACCCAGCTAATCTGACCCCACCACCAGGAGCTCAGCAGATGGAGGTTGCTGGGATGGAGGGGGGTGCTGAGGGCGCGGGGGCTGCAGCTGTGGGGGTGAAAGCAGAGCCTAGTCAGGATAGCCTTATGCAGGAGGCAACTCTTCAGGTTGGTAACACCGTTGGTACCATGTTCTGACAACACGTTGTGCCAAAACATATCATACCACAATGAACAAGGCATTTGATGGACGTCATCAATGATGAGTTTGCATGTGAGCTTCTAGCATCTGCCTCAGTATCTCCCAAAAAGCAAGCCTAGTAAACTTGCTCAGACTCTATACTCTGCTTTCGCCATTTTGCAGTTGCTCCAGATGTGTCTGCATGACAGCTCTGCTTTGCCTGCACACCACAGCCGTCCCTGACATTCAATAGTGCTGAACAGCGCATGTTGCCTGTTCAGGACATAGACACTGGGCCAGGAGATGCAGGGCCAGTGCAACTGCCCCCAGGAGAGCAAGTGATGACGCAGCATGTGGTTCTGCCCCCAAATGTTCTGCAAATGCTACAGGAGCACACTGCTTTCCTGCATCAGCAAGGTAAGCCTCCCTGCCACAGCTGCATTTTGGTAACTATGCCGGCACAATAAAGGTACTGCTGCAGTTGCAAGGTTTGTTTCCTACGGGCGATATGTTTGTCCAATGTATGACTGCTTGGCATGTGACATGTTCACCTTGCACACAATTGCTGTGTTATGCAAACGGCAGCTTCAGGTCAGGTGCCATTGCCCGTGCAGATTACACACTGCCTGTCACCTGTGAGTGCTAAATCATCTCCCCAACATAGAAACACATTTCACTGCCCCCAGGCGTTTCAGACTTCAAATTTCCACTGTAGGATGGACGTTTCTGGAAAGTTATAGACATTTTGGGGTCGAGAAGAGCTACTAACCCCTTTGAAATTGCCTTCTGACCTATGTGCTGCCCTCTGCACAGGGCAACTGAAGGTCAGCAATCTGGTGACTTCCCTAAGGGAGATTGCCCATGCTGATTCCCAGATGGCCTACCACCTATGGGTGCTGGTCTTCCCCATTGTGTGGGCAACTCTGGCTGAGAAGAAGGACCAGCAAGTGCAGCTGGCCAAGCCCATCATCCAGCTGCTGTCCAAGGAGCATCACGGCAAGCAGACGCACCACAGACCCAACGTTGTTCAGGTTGTTGCCCTAGCCTTTGCTGTATATTTTGCAGAAAGTGAGGATTGTGACCATAAATCTGACCAAATTTGTTGCCTCGCTGTTGAATAGTTGATGCTCACGCTTCCTGCTCTGCCTCCACACATGTGCTGCCAGACTGATGTAGATTCCACTTGTTTGCTTCCTGTGTTGCATTGTCATGAACACTAGTGCCATGGTAATGTAGTCAAAGTCAATACCACAAAACATTGGACGCTGGAAGCAAAAGCACTGTGGGCCCAGAGGTTTCACAGTTGCATGGGTCCGCGTGGGGTCTGGCCCCATGCCCTTGATGTGAACCTCTTTGTGCTGACAACACTGACCAAATCTGGTTTCTACCCATACCCAAACTGTGTCAATTGCTGTGCATCACCATATTGGTTTTGCCTTATCCTGCTATGGGCGCAGCAAAGGTAACAGATGTGCATTTGCATCAGTCTGTGCTGGATCTGTGTGTATGTCTGTAGGCTTTGCTGGAGGGCATCAGTCTGAGCCAGCCGCAGCCCAAATTGCCGTCAGAGCTCATCAAGTTCCTGGGCAAGACGTACAACGCCTGGCACATCGCCATTCCTCTGTTGGAATCCCATGTCGTGCTGTTCCCACATGTGAGCTGCCTCCTCAGCACTGCAATCAGAGTGTCATGTCTGACCCTGCGACATAAGCTTTGCATGCAATCCTGCCAGATTGCCAGCAACTTTGACCTTTTCCTCCTGGTCAAGTGTGCTCACTAACCCACCCTGCCTTTTCACCTTGGGCAAAGCAAATGTACCTGATGCAGGGCATCGTCACGGCTTTTGCCAAGTGCCCTGGGATCATGCCAATGCGCAGTAACCCTCTTTCATGACTGGGTTGCTGAAAGGCAAGACTTGTCCTGCATGTACCTAGCTCATTATGAGCTGGAAAGCATAAAACTAAAATTAGTATTATTATTATCATCATTATTATTATCATTGTTATTACTACTGTTGTTGTTATTTGCTGAGGCTGTAACCAGAACGTGCCTGCTGCTCTGTGCAGGAGACACGCTGCTTTGATGCACTGGCAGAGCTGTACAGCGACTTGTCAGAGGATGACATTCTGTACGGCCTGTGGAAGCGGCGGTGTATACATGAGGCCACCCGTGCTGGCTTGTCCCTTGTGCAGCATGGCTATCTGGAGCAGGCCCAGGGCGTCTTCCTGGACAGCATGAAGATCGACACCAAGTCCCCTGCACCCAATGGTACGTTCTGGGCTTCTGTCCTTTGTACCTTTGTTGCTTGGGCTTTTGCCCTTATCTTGTCTGTGGGGTTTTTGCTGTGAGCATATGCTTCAAAGAAGGGCTTCTCAATTAGCATGCTAAGGCCCCTGCACCCAGCAGGGCTGTTCCTCAGAGGCCTTGTTCTTTTCTTGTCTGTGATTTTGCTTTGTGAGCAGATGCTTCAAAGAAGCGTCTCTCATACAGGGTGAAAGTTGGCACCAAGGCTCCTGCACCCAATGGTACTGTTCCTCTGAGCTTTTGTCCTGTTCTCCTCTTGTCTGTGGTTTTGCGCAAAGAGCAGGTGATACACAGAAGGGTTTCTCATATAGCATGAAGGTCAATGCTAAGGCCCCTGCACCCAGGGGTGCTGTTCTGTTATAGTCTATGATCTTGACATAGAGCTGGAGGGTTAAAGGGCGGCATGGTGGGAAAACAGCAATGCTGGCATGGCTGTGTACATCTTGGTGAGGCATACAGGATGTGATCATGGTCAAGAAGCAGATGAAAGTGGCTTTGCCTAGCTTCAGGCACATATGCTGTACTGGCTGTGCATCATTTGAGCATGCGTTTCATAGCGCCTCACTCATACGGCTTTGAAGCTATCCCCTTAGAATATGAAGCACGAGGGCAAGCAGGGACTCTGGTAGCAGCAATACTACTGTCAACTGCTGAGTGAACAGGATCAACACAGCAATGACCTAGTCTGTGATTTAGTGTGTTCAGTGTGTACACCCCACCAGAGGTGCGAAGCTGTGTGTGGTGTGATATGCAGGCAAGATGACTACTCGAGGGGAGCAGGTGCTCTGGCAGCAGCAATACCTCAACTGCTGCAGTGAGCTAGGCCAATGGGATGTTGTCCATGAGTACGCGCGAGGCACAGAGAACTATGCTGCCTTCATGGATGTAGCCTGGAAGTGCAGTGACTGGCAGGACCTCAAGGAATGGGTTCTGCCAAAGGGCGCTGTTGAGGACACCCCTAGGGTTTCCATGGTCAAGGCCTTTGTGCTGCTGCAAGATGGAGATGTGACTTCAGCCAATCTGCACACTGAGAATGCAATCACACAGACGCTGCACAGGTAGGTTTGGGCAGCTTGGCTGCAATCTGGCCCTGTCAGAGTTGACGTGCATCAAATGTAACTGCATAGGGCAGTGCAAGAGCGCTCAGCATACAAAGTGTGTGCAAAGTCTATGCAAATTGGACCAGGTTTTGGGCATCTTTTGTTGTTTATGCGTTTGATGCTTAGGTCAGTTAGCAGTATGCACAGCCAAATTGCAGAAAGCACTGCAAACCTGCTAGTGACACGTGAAATTTGTATCTGATATCAACTTCTTCTTCTTCATCTTCATATTCATCTTTGTCTTCGTCTTCTCCCACAGGTGGTGGCAGATGCCCGAGATCTGCATCATGCCCTCCATTCCTCTTCTTGCCAGCTTCCAACAGCTGACAGAGCTCAGCGAGAGCTCCCACATCCTCCAAGACCTGTCCAGGCAACAGAACAGGGGACCCATCGAGAACCAGTACAGCCACCTGAAGGACATCCTGGAGACCTGGAGGCTTCGCACACCCAACGAGTGGGAGAGGGTGTCCACCTGGAGCGACATCATGCTGTGGCGCAACGTGATCTACAACATCGTGATCAACGCCTTCCAGAGCGTGAAGGACGTAGCGCCGCATCTGCATCAGCTGGGATACAGGGACAGGGCTTGGAGTGTGAACAGGTGAGTCACCAACTTCTGCACACAAGATAGCTCCAACATGCATTGAGGACAGAGCTGCTGACTGCACAGCGTCAAAGCAGCATGACAAGGCTGCTCGCTCTGACTTTTGACCCATGAGGCACAAGCCAAGTGGAGTAGTAATGCCTAGCTCTCATGGCTGCAGTTATTCTGTGTTGCACTCTTTTGCAGGCTGGGAGCAATTGCTAGGAAGCATGGCAGTTACGCCAGCTGTGTGAGGATGACCAACACCTTGTATGGCTTCAACGCCATGGAGGTGCAGGAAGCTTTTGTCAAAATCAGGGAACAGGTGAGTTGCTCATTTTATTGGGCTGTTACAAGTTTTGAGCCTGTCTGGGGGTACCTGGCAGGAAGCAACACTTGACAGTTGCGCTCACCATATCCCTAATGCATTGCTTAGCATGCAGTGTTATTTCCCATGCTCGTGCATCATTACATGTCGGGCTATAGCCTGCAAATCTTGATAGACAAAAGTCTGAAAGCCAAAGTCTGCAACTGTGTGAGGCACACAGCACTTAGTCTTATCATGCATTGCTTTGTAGGCACGAGCACACTTGCACGCGCCTGGAGAGCTGACCCTAGGGCTGCATTTGGTCAATTCAACAAACCTAGACTACTTCCAGCCTCAGCACCAGGCAGAGCTCTTCCGCCTGAAGGGCCAGTTCATGCAAGCCTTAGGGGAGCGCGACCAGGCCAACAGCAACTACAGCACGGCCCTCACGATCTGGGACCAGCTGCCTGACGGCTGGTTGTCCTGGGGATCCCATTGTGATGAGATGTATGAGAGCAGCGGCAACCACGCCTGGCTGGAGTATGCTGTGTCGTGCTACCTGCAAGCTGTCAAGCATGGCAGCTGTGCTGGGCGTACCATGCTGCCTAGGGTGCTGCACCTGCTGAGCTTTGAGAACGACATCGGCGCTGTTGGCAGGGCACTGGACCGCAAGCTGAACGAGGTATAGGAAGGGTCAGGGTTTAGGGTTGCCTCTGGGGTGCAAGGATGCACTGCAGTTGTCCCTGTTTCAAGTGCAGCTGTGTTGTATTGCCTAACACCATTTAGACTTCCTGCCTGATAGAGCAAAGTCGACTTTGTATTGACATGGTGTTGGCTGAGTTGCACCGATGCAAAGCTGAGTTTCAAACAACTCAAAGGTGTCTCAAGGGGCCTAATCTCACTCAACAGCTCCACTCAACAGTTTTAAGGATTCACAATCAGCAACCTCATGTATGCTGCCCTGGAAAGCCGCATTCCTAACATATGGATGATCATGCACATTGCAGGTGCCCCTGTGGGTATGGTTGGTCTGGAGCCCGCAGCTGCTGATGAGCCTTCAGAGGGGCGAGGGCCCGCACGCACGGGCCCTGCTGACCCAGATAGCCCAAGCCTTCCCCCAGGCCATCTACTACTCCTTACGCACCATGGTGCTGTGCCTCAGAGAGTTTGCCTTCAAAGTGGTTCAGGTATTTAGCACCCCCCAACCCTCTCTGATGCCTTCATCAAATCTGACTGGTGATGAGCTAGACGGCTTTGCGCATCTTCTGTCTGCTGGTTGATGCGGCAAGTAGTGTGGTTGAGCATCGTGGTATGCGCGTCATGCGTATCAGTCTGTGGCCTTGCTCATGTGTTGTGTGGTACTGTCTGTTCCATAATGTATGAATGCCGACCTTGGGCAGGACACAAGCAGCAAAGCACCTGCTCTGATACAATGCAAGCTCAACCTCTGCCGACATGGTCTGTTGAAACTCTGTTGTGGTTTCCCATACATATAATATATTATATATATAATGTACATACTGTCAAGTACTCACACCACATTGCCATTCTGTGTGTACAGGAGAAGAGGGCAGCTGCGGCAAAAGCCCAGCAGCTGCAACAGCCCCAGGGTGGGTCAGGGTCCACCCCTGCCTCAGGAGCTGCTTCCCCTAGCCCCATGGAGACCACCCCCTCTGGAGGGGTGGACAGAGCCAGCAGCGATGCTGTTGCAGTGGCAGCAGCTGCTATGGCACGTACCAAGTCACAGGGTAAGGCAAATGCAATCATCGTTGCTGTTGCATTGGCAATTGATGTGGTCTGTAATTCTTCATCACACAAGGCAGGTATCTCAGCATCATGCATGATGAGCCAGTCAGCACCCATGTGCAGCAGCCCAAGTATCTGTTATATAGACCTCTAATGCCAAACCAACGAAGTCTTGTATTGCTAATGTTGCAGTATGCCAGTAGTGCTTGCATTGCGCATGGCGCTCACACTGCCAGCCACTCCTGTGTTCACATCTGATCAAATGGACATTTTGTTCATGCTGTGTCTTGCATCGCAGCAGGCACAGAGAACACTCTGGGTCCAAGCACCAGCAAGGGGCCCGAGCCTGCTGCCAACAAAGCAGAGACTGTGACCGGCAGCAGTGCCACTCAGCAGCGCATTGAGAAGCCCCAGGAGGTCATCTCCTTTGAGGCTGCAAAAGAGGTAGGCACACTTTGCCTTTCGATCCTGTCCTTCTGCCTTTTGGTCCTGTTCTCTTGCCTTGGGCTTGCCTATTGGTCCTGTCCTTCTGCCTTTTGGTCCTGTTCTTTTGCCTTGTGTTTGCCTATTGGGATCATACCTGTTGAAACTGCTGGAAGAGTATGCACAGTGCAAGTCTTGTCTTGTGGTCTGCCTTGTAGACCCCCTTTGTCTCATTCTTTTGCAGTTGATGGAGTTCCTGAGGAGCAAACACCCAACCATGGCCCAAGTGCTGGAAGTGGTTCTGGGGGACATAGGTACCACAATACACCCATCCTTTTTTTTGATTGCTTGTGTGTGTGTGTGTCTGTGTGTGTCTGTCTGTATGTGTGTGTGTGCTGCCTTGCAGTATTGCATAGGCTTGTGTGTGGGTGGCTCAGAAATACTGCAGAACACAGTGAGCTTACAATGCTGTCAACATGTGAAGACCAATCTGTTGAGCTGCAGCCATCCTCATCAAACGCCAGTGTGCAACATCCACTCAGGCCTGCTTGCAATCGACATGAAAGGTGGTGTTCCGTTTCATGCCTAGTGATGATCCCTGGTGTCCTGACGTTGCAGGGTCCAGGTTTGTGCCAAAGCCTGAGGAACGATTGCTAGCTGTGGTGCACGCCCTGCTGCTCAGATGCTACAAACTGCCATTCAGCAATGCAGCAGACGTGCCCACTTCACTCAAGCGTGAGCTGCACGGTGTGTGCAAGGCATGCTTCTCCAGCGACACTGTCAACCGCCACAGCCGCAGCAGCAAAGCAGCGGTGGCCACCATTGCGGACTACAAGGACCGGTTTATCCATGATCTGAACCCTGAGGCCCCAGGCTTCCCCTCCACCCTGGGGGACCTTGCTACCAAACTGAAGGTGAGCTAGTCCTCTCTGTTGCCAGAAATCTGTGCTTGTGCTGCCCAGCAGCTGAGTGTCAGCTGCTGCATACCACTGCTGCGTTGCTGACTGAGAACAATACCTTCACTTGACATGTACAGGGCCTGGTCATTTGCCAACAATCTGCAGTGAGATTTTGCTGTCTTCCTGCTATTGTTGGACCCCCACAAACCAAAAATGTCAAACAAATCACTTGAAGAAGGCTTTTTGAGGTGAATTACTCTTCGTGAAGGACACCCATCGAATGTCTTGCTATTTCAGCAGCCATGAAGAGTGCTTACCTGCTGTGTCCAGACCCCAGTAGGCCGAGCTTGTGATTGCAACCAGCTCCATTCATTGCAGCGGTGAATTCTGATTGGTGCTGCAGGCTTGGAAAGATCTGCTGCAGAACACAGTGGAGGACAGCATGCCTGCAGCCCTCTCACTGGAGCAGGAATCCCCTGTGCTGCATGTAAGCAGCTGCTCATTCCACTGCCGGTCAATTCACTGCTTCTCTGCCAACATCTGCTGGTCATTTCACTGCCAGTCCATTCACTGCCAGCCAGTTCATTGCTTATATGTCAGTATCCGCCAGTCGCTTCACTGCTTCTCTGATGGCATGCAGCAGACACTGCTGGTCCTTCCATTGCGTTCTTGCCTACATTCAGCAGCTCTTTTCAATCCCGAAACGTCTATTTTAATTCAGAAACGTCATCCCTACACTGGAAATCTAAATAGAGAATTGTCTGGGGACAGTAAAAACGCGTTTCTACATTGTGGAGATGTTTTAGACAGTGTCAACCCTGTGAACGAAAGAGTTTCTAGCCCTCATCACAGCATTCATCAGCAGCTGGCTCTGTCTGTTGCTGTTAATGCTGTCTATATGACTGGCAAGAGTTAGGTCTCCTGCATACGCAGCCCATCTAGCTGGATCCGTTGCCCAATGCACAGCATGTGTCTGCATCAGCAATACCACCTGCAGTTAACAAGTGGGAATTCAAGCTGGCTCTGAGATACTGGCTGTGGTGTCACAGGAGCAGAGTCTAATTGACATCGAGATGCCTGGACAGTACATGAACGGAGATGAGCCTTCACCAGACGGCATTGTATTCCTTGAAGGCATCAGCTCCAATGTGCATGTAAGCTCCCTTGCAGAGCCTCTACAATTGGTCCTGTTGAACACAGTCTTCTGGCAGCTGGTGACAAGCTCCGGGCTGCCGCCTTAGGAGACTCCCATTATGATCGCTGAAAAGCGTAAACTTTATCTTTCTTTCTTCTCAGCTGGTGACAACGACCACATTGCCTTGGGGCCAACTCTTGCATTATAAGCTGATGTTCCTCTTACGCTGCAGAGTCTGGTCAATGCTAAGTCGTGGAAGTTGGCGCCCAGCTTGCATGATGCACAAGGTTCCTGCATATTGGCTGACATGTGTAACATGGCTCCCTCTCACACCAGTTGGTGTCACAGGTTGTGCGGCGGCATTGCAGCAGCTACCGGCGGCTGGGCTTCATAGGCACAGACGGACGGACGCGTCACTTCATAGTGCAGACCGGCCAACATTGGCATGGCTCCACCGGTAACTCCTTTGTTACTTGGCATACATCTGTATGCTGCACAGCATACATCGCACAGCATACATTGCACAGCATACATTGCACAGCATACATTGCATAGCATACCTGCTTGAGGACAGCTGCCTGGACATGCCAGGTCAGCTGCAGACAGCATTGCAGGGTGTAGTCACTTTCTTGTCAACTCATGCATGCAACAGCCCGAAGACCTGAACATTTCAACACACTTGGCTGTGCGTGAATGCGTTAGATTGAGTGACGGCTTTGCTCACGCACAGAGCCACTCACAGCTGCATGTGCTGCCAAGCCTTGGGACAGACACCTGTTGAGCAACAAAGCAAACTCTGCAGTCGACATACACTGATGGCAGTGGTGATGTGCAGGCAGTGCAGAGGAACGCATGATGCAGTTGCTGCGCCTCATCAATGGGCTGCTGGAGAAGCACCCAGAGTCACGCAGCCGCAAGCTTGCAGCCCATGCCCCCATCATTGTCCCTGTCTACTCCCAGGTACCAGCTGCTGTCTACCTGCAGTGGTGGCAGGCTTTCCCTGAAAGCATTTGTGGGTTCTGTCTCAGATTTGCAGGACCCAAACAAATTGTTCTTGCTGTGATGGACTTGCAACATTGAACATCTGGGATGCTGCAGTCACTGCTGCTGCAAGCACTCCGTGAAAGTGAGACACAATTTTCCCCTACCTGCCGTTATTGCGGCTTGCGCATCAGACAGTTGCTGTTGCTTGACTTTCCTTGCTTTAGCTATCGCAGGCAGTCAAGAAGCTGCCCTCTTTTGTGTTGAGCATCATCATTATCTGTGACTACAGATACGTCTGGTGGAGGAAGACACCAGCTACTGCACGTATGGTGAGGCCTATGAAGTGAATTGTGCCAGGTATGGGCGACAGCCAGACCAACCCATAGTGCAGTTCAAGAAGCGCATCTGTGATGAGCGAGGCCAGCTGATCATTGATCCCAAGGGCGAGCTCAGGCAGCAGGTGAGCCTTTCCCTGCTTTAGTGCTGGGTTCATGCACCATGTACTGTCTAGAACTCTGCCTGGAGCTGTTTGGAACAGCATGTCGACTAGCAGGAATGCATGTCCACCAAAGATGAGCTTCAGGTGCAGCTTGCATACCTTTGAGGATGGACAAGCATGTGTGTCCTGTGCACCTGGTCAGTGTCCCATCAACAGGCTATTCGAGGCATGTACTAAAGACATTATACAAAGCACTGCCTGGCAAGCTGACCTTTCGACAACATACACAGCACACAATCGAACTCCTGACAGCGCGGTCTTCTTTTCTGCAGGCTTACCGCGACATTGAGACCAGCATAGTGACAGAGAATGTCTTCAGCCAATACATGTACAAGACGCTGCCGGTTCAATTGCCAAGTGTCGGATACGTCGCCTGCAGCTTGATCGACAGACAAAGCCTCACTCAACGGCCGGAGCTTCAGCCGGGGCATAGATGAATCATCAAAATCAGCAACAGATGTCGGAGGATACGCGCACCCGACAATGCTTAAGCTTCCTCTGGAGATCTTATGTCGCAACTTCTGGACGGCGCCGCTGCTGCCGGGCGCGCTACAGTTCACCCTACCGAATTCGTTTGCAGTTTGCCAAGTTTGTCCTCTTGCTGAGATCAACGTATGTGGTAAGCGAGCTCGACCTAAGCATGAGGCCGGCAGCAACCTGCAAAGTCGGAAGCAGCCTTCGGAAGCACCAATGGCGTTGCATAATCTTACCGTCAGCTTAATCCCCACGTGCGATCGTTGAGGACGACGGCTTGAGTTTAGCTTCCTCGTCACGTTGCTGAGCTTCGAAATGGTTTCCTAGCAAGGGCTGATGCTAGCGCAGAGTTGGCATTGCACTCGCAGATTCTGCAACGTTTGTGGCCTGCATACGATCAGCTGTTGTACAGGGTAAAGAGAGCGGTTCATCTGTTTGCCTCATTGGCAAAGAAATCAGCCGTGTAAAGCTCATTTTGGTACAAAAACATCACAATCGGAAAACACACATGACAGCAGCAGATGAGAATACATAGAACACACAAGAATAGAACACAAGCTTGACAGACAGCTGCACAATCTCCATCTATGCCATAGTGCTGCAACTAAGCTGCCGTGTGCGCCTTGTCCCTATCACCATTCCTCTTCACCTTTACAACCCTGCGCTGCATTCCCAGCAAGCATGCTGCAGCACTTGCGATGTCATCAGAAATGTCAAGCCCCATGTCACTGCCACCAGCACTCGCATTGCTCTGCTGAATGCCCTCTCCAAGGGTGGCTGCATGTGCTGCTGCTGATGTGTCAAATCTGAGCCGCTTTGCTGCAGGAGCTCGCATGGCTGTGGCAACACTTTCAGGCAGACCATCATCTCCAGACTGCCTCTTCACGCCTCGTGACAAATGGCTGACAAAGTTTGCTGTGGACAAGCCCTCTGCTGAGGCTGCAGGCGCTGGGTTTGCTGAGGCTGCAGGCGCTGGATTCACTGCGGCTGCCTGCACAACACATGCCCACTCTTTACTTTCAGCACCACTGAGAGTGGCCAATGCTGCTGCTTGAGTGCAGCCACAACCCTCTTATAATAGAAGTGACTTGGATGATGCATGCTGGCTGCATTGTTTTGACAATGCAGTCACACTCGACTGCAGTTTTGGAACAACAACCAATTGATAGATCAATCAATCAATGTTCATATGCTGTCTTTGGGACCCATCAACAAATACCTACTGGGAGTTCTGAACAGGTTGAGTGAGACAAGTCATTCACTAGTGTTCTGACCCACAGACAGGTCCAAATACTGTGGATAACATCTGAATGCACCCAAACAAATCAGAAGTCTGGCAAAGGATGTCTAACAAGAGGGATGATGAGAGATGTGCATGTACAAAGAGTATGCACATGGCCATACTCAGGCTGATGATCACCTCTGCAGCTCGCCTCTGCCTCTGGATTGGGCTCTGTACTCCCCAGGGCTGAAAATGTTCTGCTCTGCCCCACTGCTCACCAACTGCCATGCCAGAACCCTCACCCATAGTTCCAGAAGGAATGCCAGCGTCCATAGGAAGGTCCTCTGCTGCACGTGCCTCACTAATGCCTCTGCAGAACTCATCCTGCACCGCCTTTCCTTCCCTAAACTGCTCATCAATATGGCTGTTGCTGGCAACTGCCCTGCCACCGCCTCCCAGACCGGCAGCCTGTGCTACCTCTTCTCTCTCAGTTCTGAACTGCTGATTCCTCTCTGAGCTCACAGCAGCGGCCTGATCATCACCATTCAACCATCTCAAGTGGCTCACAAACTTGTTCTGCTCCTGCTCTTCCTGGGCAGGGCTGATGCTTGCAGCCCTCCACCTTGCTGCACTGTCCTCCCAGAACTGCTGTTCTTCTGCTCCACTAAGGTCTGAGCGATGGCAAATAACGGCCTGTGCGCAGCATGAAACATCTTACGATCTTACTGGCCTGCAAATGGATTGTTGTGCACTGCATATGAGCTGAGAATATGACTGGCACGTGAACAAGTGACTGAGAAACTCAGATAGGCCAACAAAAGCTGATTAGACTTGAGCATTTGGTCCCACCTGCAGCCATCTCTGGAACTTCAAGAAGCAGTTCTGCTCTCAGTTGGCGCTCAGCGGCCTGCTATCGCATGTCATGCTGATCGGCGGCAGGATTCCCGCCAAGATCTGCTTTGCACGCAACAGCGGCAAGACCTTCCAGATTGATTTCTACCCATCTTACGACCAAGCGTGAGTCATCATTTGCTGAACGCATCACTGTCACCACACCATGTGCCAGCAGCAGTGTTGGGTTGTCCCCGCCTTTGACCAACGATCTGAGCCTGCATGCAACTTTGAGCAACTCGCTCTGTCATCTACAGTCCTGAAGACTCCATGAACAAGCATCTTGCAAATATTTCGTTGGTATCTCAAGCATGATGATCACCTTGTCTGTATCACTCTTGCTGTGTCACAGACATGCGCACAAGGTCCAGGCCACGTAGCATGTGCCCTGTAGCACTGCATCAGTTCTGGTACAAGCTGGTGAGAATCAGAATTGCATCTTGGTGCAGGGGAGTGTTGGAGCGCAGTGAGCCAGTTCCTTTCAGGCTGACTCGCAACCTGCAGACCTTCTTCACGCCCTTTGGTGTGGAGGGAGTCTTCATCACTGCCATGGCTGTGGCTGCACAGGTCAGCTTTTCTCTGATGCAAAAATATTTTACTTGTACCACCCTGGCAATGCAAGACAATAGGACTTGTGAGACAGAAATCTTTTTTTTGTTTGTGCTGTCAGCAAGCAAGCCCTACACATCAGAGCAAACAGTGTCCTGTGAGTGTGACTTGCTTGCTTGCTTGCTGGCTGCCATGATCCTAGTGCCCACACCACAAACAACATCTGCCATGATTGCATCCTGGTGCATGCAAGCAGCGCTGACCTACTATGCCTGGTGAATGCGCTGACTATGTAAGCCTTCCTACAGGCAAGCATAGCGCACCATAACGGCATTGCTCACATACTGAGCATGTTCTTCCGGGATGATGTGATGGCCTGGAACAAGAGGGTGCAGGGCAAGGCCCCCAACACCCACCCCCTCAAGCCCGCCCAGCTCAAGCCCCTGGTCCAGAGGAATGTCAAGGACTGTGTAGATCGCCTCCAGCTGGTAAGTGGCTCAGACTCTGTGCACGCTTCTTCCACACGAGCAGTTTACTTGCGCTTTGTAGTTGTAGTGGGTAGCATTTTAAAACAATTATGCAGTTACCTTTGAGCTTGGACACACAGTGCTTCAAGCTGGGCAGGCATAGACCTGGCCCATGATGCTGAGCAATATATGTCATAGCTTGCTGCTTTGCGCTGCATTGTTCAAGGCAAACATTGGTTTGACGTGAAGCATAGCCCAGGCAGCCTTTTCCCTGCACTGAACGACCGACAGCAACAAGCTGAAGCTTGAGTTGCTCATTGAAATAATGACGTGTGACATGGCAAGTTACCGGCTGTGTCTGCAGGTAGCTCCCAGTTTGGCAGGCGATGGGGTTCAGAAAGGCGCTGTCAGCCTTGTAGAAGCAGCCTTGAACCCAAGGAATCTGTGCAGAATGGATCCTACTTGGCACCCTTGGTTCTGACCCAGCTTCAGGCCTTTTCT
>JAABUO010004823.1_pt1 | contig 15852 bp, 25 predicted proteins | sample 5559291 | NCBI WGS metagenome assembly JAABUO01 (sample SAMN10711878, study PRJNA513372) | rock metagenome | isolation source: Antarctica rocks | place: Antarctica: Victoria Land, Finger Mt sud
GAATGTATGGTCCGCCGCGCGACTGCAAGGGGAAGTTTGGTCGAAAAGACAAGTCTGCGCAAATGTATTCGGCCTTTGGGTGGAGATCGTCTCTCCTGACCATGATGAGTTGCGCGCGTGTCTGTCCTTCTAAGCGCGACGGCCGTTGAAGACCATTCTCGGAACCAGGCTGCAGACACGCCGTTGTGACTGTTCTTTCGTCCTTGCTGTCCTGTGCAGACTTCGTGGGAAGCTTGTCATTGTCGTGGTGCTGGAAGACGTGAGCGCGGCAGTGCGCTTAACGTGTCGATCAGGTTGCGCATCATCGGTGTCAGGTCGGCCTCGGCGTTCTCCAGAACGTCTGCCATGGCGGCCTTGAGCTTCGCCGGCGTCTGCGCGAAGACCAGACCGCGCTCCAGCAGAAAAGCTCGGATCTGGTTGATCACGGCTGTACGCCGGGAGATCAGCCGGTCACGCACTCGGTGGATCGCCTGCAGATCTAACTGATCGTCGGTCTTAATCGGCACAAAGCGCATGTTCTTACGCTCGACCGCCTCAGCGATGGCTTCAGCATCGACGAAATCGTTCTTGTTCGTCTTCACAAACGGCTTTACGAACTGGGCTGCGATCAGCCGAACATCATGGCCCTGCTTGCGCAGCGCCCTGCCAAGAAAGTGAGCACCAGAGCAGGCTTCCAACCCGATCAGTGAAATCTGAAGGTTGGCGGTGTAGGTCAACAGCTGCTTCTGCGTGAACTTCTTCTTCACTAGCACCTTGCCCCCTTCTCCGAGCGCTACCAGGTGAAAGGTCGTCTTGCCCAGGTCGATGCCAATCGAATGTATCTGCATGTCGATGATCCTCCCGTCACAGCTTGCTCCCAAATGAACCTCAGATGGGGATGAAGAAGCAAGCGGCGGACCATCTCATTAGCGCGTGTGAAGCCGGGCACCGGTGGCCTAACTCTTTGGCACAGCCCCCCCCGGTCAAGCGGAAGCTCTTTCCAACCTTCATGGGCAAGCCGCAGAGATAATCACGGGAACTTTGTGGCGGTAGATGTTGCAAAGCCTGTGATTTGTGCGACTTATCCACGATCACTTTGTCACGCTATCCACGATCACTTTGTCACGCTTGACCCAGAAAACAAGGTCAAAAGCACGATCACTTTGTCACACAAGCCTATAGGTTTAAAAACCCTATATATAAACCGATAGTAGTCCGTCGAAATTTGTGGAGAACCCAAGTGAAAAGCAATACGGACACGCCTAACGGCGTGACAGCCGATTTCTTGGAGCTGCGCCCCAAACCCGGCAGAAACAACAACAAAAGCAAAATCTTCCTAATAAAGGTGGGTGGTTTAGCAGTTGTGGCTAACGATAAGACCCCCAGCCAATCGGGCAGAAAGACACCCAGAACGAGCCGTTGAGGCTTTGGGTGAGCATCCCATCAAAAACGCAGGGCAAATCGCTCTACGAGGCGCGAGCGCCGAGTTTAGGCAGATCGTGCCGTGCCAGGGGAGTGGTGTGGCGGTTCGGCCACATTCTCAAACTGGTCGATCTGAACTTCGCCCTCGGGGAAGATGGCTTTCACTTGCAACTGCCCGCCCATCGCTTGGATGAAATTACGCAGCGTCGAAACATACATATCCGCCCGCTTTTCCATCTTCGACACCGCACCCTGATTGATCTGGAGAACCTTGGCGAGATTGACCTGGGTCAGGCTTCGGGCTTCGCGGAGCTGGTGGAGCGTCATGACCGCAGCCGCTTCGGTTACGCTCCGCTGAATCCGTTCCTCGGCTTCCGGCGAAAGTGGCTTGCGAACGTCCTTCCATTTGTGGGCCATCGGGTTCACTCTCCAATCTCGATCAGGTGCTGGCCATAGACCGTTTCCGCGCGGCGGATTGCGTCAACGTACCAGTTCGCGTCGCCGGTTTTGTCGCCGCCCAGGATCAGGTAAGCGTTCCGGCGCGGGTCGAATGCGAACAGGATGCGGTAGGGTTTGCCCTGATGCTGCACCCGAAGTTCTTTCATGTTCGGATACTTGGACCCAATCAGCGTGTCCACATAAGGCCGTCCCAACGTCGGACCATAGTGCTCCAGCTTCGCGACCGCGCCGTTCACGCTCTCCCACTCCGACTCATCCAAAGACTGGTACCAGGCCAGAAACTCGTCGCTGACCTCAACTTCCCAATCCATTCATAAAGTATGTGCTTGAAGTAATATTCCGTCAAGGTGATATTTGTCTAAGCTTGAAAGCGCTCAGGGCACTCCGGCCGCATAAACGTACGTGACCTCCATTTCTTGGCCTCCGCTGAAACACCAAGACTGGCGAGCGCTGAAACTTCCAGCAATACGTGTACACGTTTGTGTATTGTAAAAATAGGCGGGTGTGATTGCGTGGAGTTGGAATTTGAGTGGGATGAAGACAAGGCTAGAACCAACCTCACCAAACACGGTGTCTCGTTCCTGACCGCTGCCGAAATCTTTGCCAACGAGATCATGGAGCGGATCGACGACCGGGAAAACTACGGAGAGGTTCGCTGGATTGCCCTCGGCAGGGTCGATACGCAGGTATACCGGGTCGCGTTCACCTGGCGCAGCAAAAACCTCATCCACATCATCAGCGCACAGAAAGCGAGCAGAGATGAACGAGAAATCTACCATCGTCAGACACTCCCTTAGCCAGATCAGGATGATGCGCGAACAGGGCAAGGACGAGACAAATCCTGATGCACCAGAGGCTGAGTCTCTGGGAGCTGATTTCTGGAGCAGCGCCCGCGTCGTCATGCCGGGTGGGAAAACCTCCGTTCATCTTCGCCTGGATAGTGACGTAGTGGACTGGTTCAGGGCCAATGGAAAGGGTCACCTGACACGCATGAATGCCGTACTCAGGGCGTATGTCGAAGCCCAGAAACATTCCCCTTTCCGGACCTAGCCATAACCATCCCGCCGTCGAAGCTGTGCGGAAAGTGGGAAACGCTTTTGGGCGTTTTCCAAGGCAGCTCCTTGCCGTCTTTTCCATAGTTTATGGATTCAGATACTGGGCAAGATGCGTACTCAAGCTGGAAAGCCTCCAGGTTGTCCAACTCCTGTTCGAAGCATTGTCTCAGTATCGGCAGAAGGCTTCGATGACGGATCTGCTTTGCGAACATAGCCCAAAGCCGTGAACGATCAACGGTACCGAAGAAGTTAACGATGTCTGCTTCGAAGTAGTGGACGAAACCACGAGCGACAAGCTCATGCACCTTACGAGTGACGGCAGGCACGCCTCGGTCCTCGCCCTTGATGTAAGCGAAACTGCAGGGCAAATCAAATTTATCGAACGATGGCTGAATGTACAGAGCTAAAGCCTTCATAACCACGCGGTCTCGAACCGCTGGAATCTGAAGAGGTCTCGGCTTGGGGGACCCAAGTTTAAAATGCACGCTGGGCCGAAGGCGACACAGCTTATATGTGCCCATCCTAAGGGCCTTGCTGATTTCGCGTAGGTTCCAATCGAGATCCGCCGCAAAGGCTTCTATCGTTACGCCATCGCAGCCCTTGGACTTTTTCCTCTTCGCAAGCTTCTTCCAAGCCTTGCGAAGGTGGTCAAGCTCCGACACTGTGTGTAGCGCTGTGGATGACTTCACGAAAAGTATCGCTGCCTACGGAGAGAGTTACGAATGCAGGCAGCGTTTTTCGGGTGCATTGTGTGAGACACACGAACCAGCTTCGTGCTCTCAGCGCCAACGCATTCGCTTCGTGTAGAAGCGACGCCTCCACCAATAGTCCAAAGCTTCGGCGTTCGGACAAGCCGATTGCCTGGCGATGAAATGGTGAGCACCAATGCAAGAGAGTATAGGACGAAAACCAAAGATAAAGGCAAGAATCTCGTGCCTGACCTAAGAGCCGGAGCGGCCTAGGGCTTGTCCATTCTCCCGAAAATGGTGCGGCAACTACGCATGCCAACCGGAGTTGTCGTGGGCAACGCAGGGCTGGTTAGGTGCCTTTCCGGTATATTCTGCGAGCTATGTGGATTCTCTACAAATACTTTCAGCCCGATCTCGACGTCAGCCTGAGGCAGCCGAGTATTATCAGCTTCAAGTGATTGAGCAAGGCTAAGCAGGCCAGAGAACGTACACCGTAGAAGAACACCACGGCTGGTTCGATGATTCAGAGAAGAAGGCAATGCATCACACTAAGCGATGGGGTTAGTACGCGAACAGCGTCGCTATCTGGCAAAGGCGGGCTTTGTTCAGCAGGTCACGCCTGATCCATTAGCTCCGCGCTGTTACAGGCATGAAGTGCTTGATCCAGCGGCCTTGACCGGCTCCGGGGAGTAGCGTAGCAGAGAGCGCGCTTGGTCTAAACTGCTTCGGGCCGCTAACCGCTTCGGCGGATACTTCCCCGCCGCCTTCATCAGCCGCAGCTCGTAAGCGTTCACGGCCAGCCTCGCCCTCGCTCGATCAACGCAGCCAGCTTCCGCTCATTCAGCTCCAGCGCAACCGTCGAGAAGTTCCACCTTCGCAGGCTGGACTCATGCTCCTCCAGCCACTCGCCCGACACGTTGCCCCATGCGAGGATCTTCAGCACCTCTTCGTGGCTGTCGTGCAGGAGCCAAGGCCCGATGCGCGTCTTGCCATCCGGCCCGATGAAGTGCACCGCCCAGTCTCGGGCATCGACGTTGACGAGAACGCGTGGCATGGCTTGTTGCAACTTAAGGCATCTTCTTGTTCAAGCCCTCAGCGACGGTATTACCCATCTCCCAAGTTAGGTATCCACGATAGATGGCAGAGCGGCCACACGCTTCGTCCTGAGTTATCGTGCAGTGCATTGGTATTGAATACCCGACACTGTGCGGTCGAACCCCAGTGCCGTCGGTAACAGATACAAGTACCTCGTAGTCAAAACTGTCGTCACTCGGGTTTCTACCAAAAACTTCCGCCTCAATGACCACGCCTTTTGGAAGCGGCGGGAGTTGAGTCATTGCCAACCTCATCGCCTTCTCGATTCCATCGCTGCACCCGATATTGTGCTCCATCTGATGAAGCTGGAAGTCTGTGCAGACGACGCCAGTCTTCCCATTCACATCCTGGCCGCCGTCGCCGAACATGAGCGCGAGGCCATCTCGCAACGGACCAAGGCGGCTCTAGGAGCAGCCAAGACCCGAGGGACCAGGCTAGGAAATCCCCGCTGGGAGAATTCCATTGAAGAAGCGAGGTCAGCCAGGAACCCAGAGCCTCTCTCCCCTGCCCTGCTCACAATCATGCAGAATCGTCGCGCTGAACGGTGGAGCCTTCGGCAGATCGCCGCCGAGATGAACACGCTCGGCCTTAAGACTCCGCGAGGTGCTGCTTGGTACGCATCCACCGTTCGAGCATGTTTACGGTAACTTAAGACGGCACTCTCTTGTTGCTGCATGCTTGCATGAAAACATGCAACATGATTTCATGCAGACATAGGAGCATGAAATCATGCAGACTGTCGTAATCAATTCTCAGAAGGGCGGTAGCGGCAAAACGATGCTTGCGAAGCATCTTGCCGTAGAAGCAGAACGCGCCGGCGATGGTCCGGTGTTCCTGATCGACACGGACCCGCAAGGTAGCCTCACTGCCTGGCATACCAAGCGAGAATCCGAGGTTCCCCAGCGAGTGGAGATCCCTTTCGAGGGCTTACGGAAGGGCTTAGACCTTTTACGCGGGCATGGAGCGGCTTACTGCATCATCGATACCGCCTCAGGTCGAATCGACATCGCCAAGGACCTTTTCAAGTTGGCCGACTTCGTGATCTTCCCTGTCCAGGCGAGCGAGGACGATCTGACCGCCGCTCCGGTGACCGTTCAGTCTCTCAAAGAGACCGGAGTTCCTTTCCTGTTCGTTCTTACCCGAGTCAAAGCGAACACACTTATCACTGCTCAGGCAGCGGCAGTCCTTTCCAAGCACGGCGAGGTTGCGGAGACGTTCGTAAATGACCGGACGGCCTATAAGGCTCCGTATGCACAGGGGCAAACGATCACTGAGGCCGAGCCAAAGGGTGCAGCAGCCAAGGAAATAGCCGCGCTTTGGAAAAACATAAAATCATGCTTGCATGAAAACATGCAGAAGAGCAGAGAGGTGGTTGCACATGGCTAAAGCTCTTGAATTGAACGCGGATACTCTGACCGTTATGCCGTCTGTGCCTCAAGCAGCCCAGGTGAAGCACGTTCACACTGAGGAGCCAAAGCGAGGCAAGGCAGCTCCAAAGGTCGAGCGTGAGCCATTGCAAGTGCGCTGGCCTGTCGAAGATGTGAAGGCCGTGAAGCTGGCCGCTATCCAGATGGATTTTCCAACTGTCAGCGATTTCATGCTTGCATGTTTTCATGCATACATGAAGAACCAGAAAGTCTAAGGCTGTCACATTGTCGAAACTGAAGCCCAATCGACCGAGTGCCGCAGATCAGCTTTTGCTCGACGCCGCTGTGGACATTCACCAGAACCCGGATGCGACCGAGACGGCTTTTATGGCGCGTCAGCTCGTGCAATGCACATTGCCTCATAGTGACCCCGGCGACGTGCCGATCTGGACACGGACAAATGGAAATCTAACGCTTGTCATCCAGCCGCACATCGACCGGCAGACCCGCAAAGCTCTCTACCCCTATGGCTCTATCCCTCGGCTGTTTCTTTTCTGGTTGGTGACTGAGGCTAAGCGGAACAAGAGCCGACACATCCGCCTCGGAAACAGCCTCGATAACTTCATGCGCGAGATCGGGCTCAACCCTCGGACCGGGGGAGGGAAGCGCGGAGATGCAAAGCGCCTCCAGGAACAAATGCGGCGATTAATCGACGCCCGGATCAGCTTTGAGAGCGAAACCGATACGCACGGCCGTTACCTGCACATGGATGTATCCGCCAGCTCGGAATTCTGGTGGGACGCCAAGAAGACCAACCAGGCCAACCTCTGGGAAAGCTGGATTGAGCTTGGAGAGAAGTTTTATGAAGCTGTCACCCTCTCCTCAGTTCCCGTCGATCTCCGAGCACTGCGAGCACTCAAGCGATCCCCGTTGGCCTTGGACCTTTACGCATGGCTCACGTATACCGCCTATGTTGCCAGCAAATCGCGCAAGGCCCGCATGGTGCCCTGGGAGGGATTGCACGCACAAATGGGAGCCGAGTACGCCGAGATCAGGATGTTCCGAACGAACGTCCGACTTGCCTTGAAAAAAATCAAGCTGGTGTACCCCGAACTCAAGCTTGAGCTAACGCCAGCAGGGGTGACTATCCTCCCCTCACCCACGGCCATCGCCACAAAATCTTGAGGTTTCCGCGTTCCTCTACGGTGAAACACTATCGCCTATATCCCCGCGTTTTGAGTTTTTAACGGTGAAACGCTATCGCCTCTACGGTGAAACGCTATCGCTTTTACGGTGAAACGCTATCGCTTGCAAGACCTAAGCCAAGCATAATCAACACTTACACTCTCACGTAGTTACCTGTAGGTTCTTGCCTGTAGGTTTCATATACCTGTAGTCGGTGACGCCGAAACGGTGGAATTGTGGAACAGACAAAGACAACAGCAAAAACCAAGACTTTCCAATGAAGAGGGAGGAGGATCTGACCGCAGCGGCTGGCGATCTAAACCGTTGGCAATCGAACGGAAAGGCACCTACAACAAACTGCAACGTGGCGGTTGCTGCGTCAGGACCAAAATAGGGCTCGAAGCTGTATAAGGACCGCTAGAAGCCGCAAGTCGCAATTTATCAAATATGATAAATAATGGTGTGAGTTCGTCAGTGCCAGAAGTTTGGAAAATCGATTTCTACACCCGCGACGACGGCTCCTTGCCTGTGCGCAATTGGCTCGATACGGTGCCGCAGGATGTCCGAGGCAAGGTGCTCGCCCGGATCGAGCTGTTGAGGACAGGAGGCCCGACGCTTGACTATCCCTACACGTCGCAGATCGAGGGCAAACTACGCGAGGCCAGGCTCAGGGTCGGCAAGACGAGGTATCGCGTCCTTTACTTCTTCGACGAGGATCGCACCGCATCCTCCTGCATGGCTTCACGAAAGCCACCGCAGCCGTTGAGGAATCAGACAAGAAGATCGGACGCACTAGGATGGCCAGCCACGAGGCCAAATTGGCAGCAAGAACCGGACAGAAGCCCGCAGCACGAACATCGGCAAAGGAGAACAAGCGCAAATGAAGAATGCATGGGACAGCTATCTTGACCAGCAGCTCGCCGATCCGACCGTCCGTCAGGCATTCGAGGAAGAAACGAAAGTTCTCGGCATTGGCCTCCAGCTCGCCGATCAGAGGAAGCGGCAGGGACTCACCCAAGCCGAACTTGCTAAGAAGATTGGCACCAGTACGCCTCAGCTCAGCCGCACTGAACGCCGGCCCGAGAACGTCAACATGCGGACTCTCATCCGGTACGCCGAGGCAGTAGGCATGAACCTTGATGTGCGCCTGGTCGCAAAAAAGGCTTAGGCCGGAAAGTCCATCACAATGAGCTTTTTAGATAAGTTTCGTAAGCAGTCTCCCGATCCTGACCCACCTCCGTTTACTTATGAACACACTTTTCAGATGGCTTTAGCAGCAATGAAGCAAGGTCATAAGGCTGCGGCACGTGAGTTGTTAAAGAGGGTCGCGGACGGAGTGCCACAGGATCGGGAATCTTGTCACGCCTTGGGCGTCAGCTATTTCGGCGAAGACGATGCCGAGGCAGTGAAATGGTTCGCGAAGGTTTTGCAACGCTCTGAAGAGAACGATGAGCTGCGTGCGCATACATTAGCTTTCCTCACACAGTGCTTTCTCAAAATGGGGGACCGCAAACAGGCTGTAACGTGCCTGAGAGGTCTACATGTTCTCCGTCCAAAAATAGCCGAAGAATTGGGCCGCAACTCTTGGTCTGCTGAATGGGTGAACAGCATAATGGCGTAGAAAGTACGCAAACGTCTCGCGGTCCAGGCTTCGCCAGGACAGAAGCAACGGCAACAGCAAGAACAACCGCAACAGCAGCCGCAAGAACAGCCGCAAGCGCAACAGCAACAACAACATCAGCCGCAACCGCCGCAGCAACCGCAAAGGCAACAACAACCGCATGGCCATCGTGCACGTCGCCTTCAAGTCGTCGAGCCAGGCGCTGCCCGCAGCGGCGCACGCGCAGTATATTGCGCGTGAGGGCCAGTATCAGCAGCGTGGCGGCGTAGAGCTGGTCGAATCCGGCAATATGCCGGAGTTCGCCCAGGCTGATCCGCACTCGTTCTGGGTGGCTGCGGACGCGCACGAACGTGCCAATGGCCGCACCTACACGGAGCTGCAGATTGCTCTCCCGCGTGAGCTTGATCCGGCGCAGCGCCAGGAGCTGGCACGGGAAGCCACGCGGGAGCTGCTCGGGGATCGTTTTGCGTACACGCTGGCCGTCCACTCCCCGCTCGCCAAGGACAATATCGATCAACCGCACATGCACCTGATGTTCTCAGAGCGGGTCGTCGATTCGAACACTCAATCCCTTCCCGAGGAGCGTTTTTTCAAACGTAATGGAGCCAAGAAAGACCCCGAGTGGAACGCCCGCGAGAAGCCCATGGAAGTGCGCGAGAAGTGGGTCGAGATGATGAACTCCGCCATGGAGCGGCACGGCCAGGAGCAGAGGCTGGATGCGCGTTCGTGGGCGAACCAGGGACGCCCGGATCTTGCGGAGTTGGTGGAGCCGAAACTGCTTGCCGGGAGCGAGGCCGAGGCGCGGCAGTTACATGCTCACGTGGATGGACTGCGAGAGCAACGGGCCGAGCTTCCGGCACCGCATCTGAGCCAGGACAAAGTGATCGAACACTGGGAGCAGGCGGCGGAGAAACAGATCGCCCAGGTGCAGGCGCGGGAGGCTCAGGAGCTAAGCCGTCTGGACAAGCTGATCGCCGCCGCCAAAGAGTTCGCCCATGAGGTCAAAGACCGTACCGTCGCCTTTGCCAGAGACATCAAGGAGCGGGCCGGTTCTCTGTTCGGGAAAGAGCCCCAGGAAGAGCAGGCCAAGGCTGGCAAAGAGCAGGAGCAGGCACGACCGCCTACGCCAGAGATGCAGGCAAGGCTGGACGAGCTCTTGGGCGGATTCCATCGCAGGATGGAAGCGCAGCAGTCTGTCGAGGCGAGGCTGTCCGACTTCGGCAACCGCATGGACGCTCAGGCCAAACAGCAGGAACAGGCGCTTGCCCGTCAGCAGCAGGAGCAAGCTTTGAAGCAGGGACAGGAACAGACAAAGACCAAGGAACCGGAGGTGGAGCAGAAGCACTCCCGTGGGTTTGGCATAGGAAGGTAAAAGCATCATGACAGACGATGAGCTGTTAGCGATCTACGGGGCCACCCGCAAGTTGGCCGAGGGCATGGAGGCGCGGAATGCGGAGCTGAAGAAAAGTACGGCGGCGCTCGAGGCCACCATCGTCCAGGTGCGGCAGTTGCCGGCCATGCTTGGAACGCAGACCAGCAAGTACATTGCCGCCGGCATTCGGGAAGTCGTGCAGGAGGACTTCAGCCAACCATCGAGAAAGCTATCGAAGGGCCGATCCGGTCGCTGGACGTGGCGGCGTACCACGCCCGGGCTGCGGTTGAGCACATTAAGCAGGAGGCCCGCTTCCAGAACTGGACCGTGTTTGCCCTCGTCCTTGCTCTAGGCTTGGCACTGGGAGCCTTCGGGTCGTACTTCTTCTTTACCCGGCAGGTCTCGGCGTTGAATGACCGTTTCGACCACTTGCAGCAGCTCCTCGTCACGCCCGCACCCGCTTCAGCGGACAGCCAGGCCCTGCCGCCGCAAACCAAGAAGAAGCATGGGCAGCACTAAAGGCAGGCTATGGATTTGACGCGCAAGCGCTTGGAACGCGGACAAAGCCCGCGTCCCACAAACCCACAGCCTCGACGAGGGGGAATAGATAAACCACTTGGACGAGGTGCCGACTTTACGGACACGTGAGATGCTCGGAATCCTGATGTCTAATTTCGCTATCCTTGGTGTCTACACCAAACGTCAGAAATCGTACGCTAAGGAAATAGAGAACAAGTATCTCATTCTGCCTGCGTCGCATCGGGCCTGGGATTTGTCTAGGGGGCCGGTTCAGCATTTGCTGAGCTCGTGGGGTGCGGGGGATTGCTTGCATGCAGGATCATCTGCACGAGCGCCTCCACATAGCGATCGTCTGCTGCGGCTCCGGTAATCACCAGGCACCAGTACAACGCTGCAGGCCCCACATCATTGAACAACTCCTCGTGCGTGCCTCCGGCTATCTCGTTACGGGCAATCGCCTTTTGCAGGATGGCCGTTCCCCGGCTTCGCCTTTCCGTCTGGAGCCGATTCCTGACCCTGTCCGCTAGTTGCGAGTTGCGAGTCATCTCGGCATGCAGATCGGCCAGGATCTGACGCACCATACGATGGCTTAGAAGATTTCGAAGCGAGAGCAGGAATGCTCGCAGATCGCCTTCCAATGATCCCGTGTCCTGCGTGGCCGTGATGTCAACGCCTACGGTCTCTAGCCGATCCGTGACCATTGCCAGCTTCGAGGGCCAGCGGCGGTAGAGGGCGGCTTTGCCGACCCCCGCTCTTTTCGCCACCGCTTCAAGACTCAGAGCGGCATAGCCAACGCGAGCCCACTCAATAAAGAGCGCACGCGTTAGCGCATCCGTGACCCTCGGCTGCATGACCGCAGCTCCTGTAGCTATCCGCTTTCGGGGCTCCGCGTCCGGGTTGAAACGCTTGCGTCTCATCCTATATCAGCATATAACGACAATAGGACGATACGGCAACGTTCCGTCCCCATAAGGGAGGCCTAGATTATGGCCGAAGACCAAACCATGAAGCTGTTTGCAGCGTTGCTGCGGTCCAGCATGGGCGATTGCCTTGTGCCGGAGGCGGTCTCCTTCCTCGACATGCTTGCGGAGGATGCCGTTATGGAGTTTCCTTTCGCTCCGCCCGGCTTGCCGCGACATTTGGACGGCAAGGCCGCGATTCGGAAGCATGTTGAGAACTTGGGAGGCATGATCCAGGTGGAACGATTCTCCTCATTGGCGGTCCATCGGACCTCCTCAGGGTTCGTGCTGGAGTTCACCTGCTCAGGCATTGGTACGCAAACCGGCCGCGCTTACAACCAGGAGTACGTCTCGGTGATCACGTTGCGCGAGGGACGAATCGTGCGTTATCGCGACTACTGGAATCCATTGCACGTCCTCAATGCGATGAAGCCGGCTGACGGAGCCGAAAAGGAGCTTGCCTGAAATGCTCAAAGACATACTGATTACAGGCGGAACTGGAAAGACGGGCAGTCGTCTGGCGTCCATATTGCGGGAGCGGGGCCTGGCTCCGCGCATCGCTTCCCGCACCTCTGGAGAGGGTTTGACGCAGTTCGACTGGATGGACGCCGCAACCTTTGCTCGGGCGATCGAAGGTATGCAGAGCGTCTATTTAGTGGCTCCCGGCGCAGCTGACCCGCTCGGTGCGATGCAGCCGTTCCTGGATTTCGCCTTGCAGTCAGGCGTGGAACGCTTTATTTTTCTCAGTTCATCTTCTCTTGAGGAAGGCGGACCCATGCTCGGGCAGGTCCATCAATACATCAAGCAGAATGCGCCCACCTGGGTCGTGCTCCGGGCAACGTGGTTCATGCAAAACTTCTCTGAACTGCAGCACCGAGCCACGATCGTTCAGGATGGCTTGATCTTTTCCGCTACGGAAGATGGCCTGGTTCCCTTTATTGACGCGGGCGATATCGCTGCCGTCGCTGCCGAAGCAATCACAGACGAATCTTTCCCCAGCGGAGATCCGATTCTCACAGGTCCGGAGCTGCTTACTTACGATCAAGTAGCAGACATGATCGCTTCGGTCGCGAACTATCCGGTGCAGCACCGCCGGCTGACGCAGGGAGAACTGGCGCGAAGATTGGCAAGTGCTGGGATGCCTGCTCCCTATGCCGACTTCTTGGCATCGCTGGACAAGCAGATTGCCGACGGATCAGAAGCTCAGCTTACCGACGAAGTTCAGCGCATCACAGGACACGCACCGAAATCCTTCAAGATGTTCAGTGTTGAGGCCCAGTCCGCCTGGAGACGGTGAAAGAACAGTGTCCTTACCATTAGGACAAGCGATTGCAAGGCTCGAGCCATCTCCGGTTTGCGGAAACGAACGTTTACGCACGGTTTAGGTCAGGAGCTAAAGCCCCGCAATCGTCGTTGCAAAAGCCTGTTGCCATTGCTCTTTCTCTGGCGACAGGTTTGCGCAATTGGCCTTAGCGTACGATTTTTGACGTTTGGTGTAGTGACCCCTTGTTCTGAAGCGATAGCCATACTCGAAGATGGGTCTTTCCATTCTCCTCTGGCAATCCGGGTCCCACATGGTCGACATGAAGATAGACCATAGGACGATTAGGCTTGAGGAGAAAGGTGGTACGGTCTGAAGGGGATTGGGCCTGGAAGCGCACCCCACCAAGGCATGCGGTAACGCAGATGAGGCCGAACTTACCGAGACGAAGCATATTCATTTAGACACTTAATGCCAGGCGGATGTTCCTTCCGGCGCGGCGCTCTGCGAATGACTGAAACGAGCACTTCAAAAGTGAACGGACACGGATCAGTTGAGTACCCGCTGAACCTGAATAGCTGCCCACTGGCCGCCCCTCGGGGCTTCAATCTCCCTGGCATTGAGCTGAGCAGCGATCGCGCGAAGCGTCGTGGCTCCCTCTGCCTGGATCTGGATGATGGTGGGAAGAAGCTCGGCCCGCTGCTTGGCTACTCGTTCGGTGCGCTCCTGGCGAGCAGATGTTTGGATCTCCGCGAAGCGCTCCGCTGACACGCGACGGCCACCCAACTTCGTTCCGCGTTCTTTTGCCGCCTGCAGCGCCGCCTTGGTGCGCTTCGAAATGGCCTCGGCTTCCTGCTCGGCGACAGCGGCCATAATGTGGACCACGAAACGATTCGCCTGAGGCATATCGACGGCAACGAACTCGGCCCCCGACTCCATCAGGTTCGAGATGAAGGCTACATTGCGAGCCAGTCGATCGAGCTTGGCGATGATCAGGGTGGCCTTGTGCTTCCGGCAGAGCTTCAGTGCGTCGGCCAGGGCTGGGCGGTCGTTCCGCTTCCCACTCTCCACCTCAAGGACCTCGCGAACAAGCGTCCAGTCTCCACCGTTAAGGTAGCCGGCAACCGAGGCCCGCTGCGCCTCCAGGCCGAGTCCGCTGATTCCCTGCCGTGCGGTCGAAACCCGGAGATACGAGACGAACTTGCCGTTTGGCATCAGGTTTGGCCTTCTGTTACGTTCCATCAACGTCCGTAGAAAGAATGTAACAGGCATATGATTTCGCGACACAGGGCTTATTGGCAACTATTGCCAATAAGCCCTATCGTAGAAGGAGGAGACGCCGCCATGCCGACTCGCAACGTTAATCTGACAGATCACTACGACAACTTCATCGACACCAGCATCGCCGCCGGTCGCTTCAGTAACGCCAGCGAGGCCGTGCGGGCCGGGCTTCATCTCTTGGAGCGCCAGGAAGCTGAGGACCAAGCGAAGATTGAATGGCTGCGCGGCACGACCAAGGAGGCTTTCGCGGCGCTCGATCGGGGCGAAGGTGTTTCGCTATCGTCCGCTGATGACATCGATACTTTCGTGAACAGTGCGATCGAAGAGGGAAAAGCCGTGCGTCGCGCGACCCATGCGTAAGACTTTCCTCGCGTCATACTTGCCCGGCTTTCGCCGCGATATTCAGGAAGTTGTCGCTTGGAGCGAAGACAAGTTCGGAGCGTCCGCTGCTGATCGTTACGGTCTCTTGATCCGGCAAGCATTGCGCGACGTACTGGAAGAGCCGACACGTCCAGGTGCAAAGGTGCGCCCTGACCTTGCGCCCCACGCCTATGTCTATCATTTGATGTTCAGCCGCGAACGAGTGGCCGGCGAACGGGTGAAAGCCCCACGTCACTTTGTGCTCTACCGCTACATGGACGAGAAAGTGGAGTTTGCCCGTTTGCTCCATGACAGTCGTGATCTTGCCCGGCATCTACCGCTGGCGCTCCAAGACGAGTAAATAGGGCTCTACGCTTGCTTGATCAGGAGGGCGGCGGGACGTGGGATAACGTCCTTTATCGTATGTATGTGTAATGGCCGCTGCTCGGCAATAACGCCTTGGTATGGGACCGCTCCAACGGCCATGCAGCATTGCGGATTACCGCAGGGTCGTACATGAGTCCCGCGACATCGAGCTTTGTAGACGTTGGCTTGCCCTTCGGTCCTAAGCCTCGCTTGATCCTTGCCCACCTGAATACCGAAGCTCTGGTTGCGCATCATCGGTGTCAGGTCGGCCTCGGCGTTCTCCAGAACGTCTGCCATGGCGGCCTTGAGCTTCGCCGGCGTCTGCGCGAAGACCAGACCGCGCTCCAGCAGAAAAGCTCGGATCTGGTTGATCACGGCTGTACGCCGGGAGATCAGCCGGTCACGCACTCGGTGGATCGCCTGCAGATCTAACTGATCGTCGGTCTTAATCGGCACAAAGCGCATGTTCTTACGCTCGACCGCCTCAGCGATGGCTTCAGCATCGACGAAATCGTTCTTGTTCGTCTTCACAAACGGCTTTACGAACTGGGCTGCGATCAGCCGAACATCATGGCCCTGCTTGCGCAGCGCCCTGCCAAGAAAGTGAGCACCAGAGCAGGCTTCCAACCCGATCAGTGAAATCTGAAGGTTGGCGGTGTAGGTCAACAGCTGCTTCTGCGTGAACTTCTTCTTCACTAGCACCTTGCCCCCTTCTCCGAGCGCTACCAGGTGAAAGGTCGTCTTGCCCAGGTCGATGCCAATCGAATGTATCTGCATGTCGATGATCCTCCCGTCACAGCTTGCTCCCAAATGAACCTCAGATGGGGATGAAGAAGCAAGCGGCGGACCATCTCATTAACGC
>JAABUO010004827.1_pt1 | contig 15848 bp, 22 predicted proteins | sample 5559291 | NCBI WGS metagenome assembly JAABUO01 (sample SAMN10711878, study PRJNA513372) | rock metagenome | isolation source: Antarctica rocks | place: Antarctica: Victoria Land, Finger Mt sud
GTGCTGAAGGATCAGCGTCCTGATTTGGCAAGTGTGGTTTCAAAGCTGGCAAGCTGTGGTGATGACCAGTCAGGAACGTCTTCTTCTTCCAGCAGTAGCTCATCTTCTTCCAGCAGCAGTTCTTCTTCATCCTCATCTTCATCAAGTGATGAGGATGATGATGAGGCTGATAGTAGGAAGAGACGCGCCACTGATAGCACAGATGCTGGCCCCTCAAGCAGCAAACGGCAGAAGCCGGACTGAAAGATCGGATCTAGAGTAGCCAATCACCTATTGATCATAATGTCATGCTTCACAAGTAGCATGCGTGTACTACGAGCTCCTTGACATGTTGAAAAGGCACCTACTTGCAGTGCAGCTTGGAAGCGGTAGCTTGAGCTGATGTCTTTGCACAGCTATCAGGAAACAAGCTCAGAGATGAATAAGCTCACAATTTAATTGTGACAATTGATCAGATCAGTGCTTGTTGAGTTCAGCACCGTCTGTTGCGATTACAGTACATGTGCTTGCCGTGTGCAGTGTTACTGGTTAAGTCCTTGACCTTGTGCTGCTGATTCGGTCGATCAGCCATGCTGTCAAGGTGACCAAGTTACACCAGTAAAAGTTATGGTGCATTTGTGACTACTTGGTCACAAGCAAGTTGAACCCAGGTTCTGATTATTAGTCAAGTTGAGCAAGGTTTTCTAGTGCCGTCGATGAAAGGTGCACAGCTTTTCAAGCATGCTGACACATCGCATGCGCACGGTCAATGTTGGTAAAATGCACTGGGCGGTTTGAGACTCTGGATTTGGGCAGGTTGATCAGCGTATACGTTGACACATGGAGCTACGACATAAATGCATACCAGCTTATCGGCGCTTGTCGCGACAAGCTTGGTATTCGGTGCTGGCAATGCCGCACAACCTGGGCGCTGCGGAGTCCATGCTTGGCTTCCTGAGCCCTAGGGTTTCGGCCCATACTTACCGGTCTTGGCTGTTTCCCGCCTGCCGTCAAAGATCAGGCCGTCCTCAGGAACGAAGCAGGAAGGCAGACTAACTCAGCCTGTCTTCCTCGGAAGGGCAAGGAACTAGTGGACATGTGTTTAGGTGAGACGGTGCGCTGGCTCACCCACCGTCCTCCAAGAGGAGGGACTGAGGGGCTCGGACTTGCAACTGGTGCTCCAGGGGGTTCCTTCTATAAGAGCTACCCCCTGGGGTCGTGTCTTTTCGACACCATCAACAAGGAAAACAACTCTTGTTGACTTGTTGTCATGCATTCACAGAAGTCCTCCATGATGCAAGGCGCATAGTCACAAAGTACTTCCAATACTGCATAATAATTTCACTGCTGCCCTCAAAATTGTGCATGCAAAGTGACAGTGATTTGTGACAGCTAAAGGCTAAAGAAATTTTACATCAAAAGCCCAAGGTGAGACTTTGAGCTGATCAGCTGATTCAAGAAGGAATCAATGTGGCATGGCCCATGGGATGCCCATTTGCAAACATGACACAGGTGAAAACGTCCTGTCAAATCATGGACCAAAATGTATCGACATTGGAGGCTTAAAGCTGCAGAAGTTGCCCACAAGTACTGAATCTGGACGACCAAGAAGACAACTTGTATTACAACCATGCAAAACCCAACATGTGAGCACCCAGCAATGCGCGATTCTGATGCTTGATCAGGTCCTGAAGATCCCCAAAATGTCCAAGCACCCTTGTGCGTGTACCACATTTCACAGCTTGTGTATCATCATAGCGATGCCAAAGCATGGCTACTGCCAGGCACACTTAGCTTGGCTGAAAAGACAAAGTTGTAATCGTAATCACGATTACCAGGCATGATGCAAGCAGACTGGCGCACAATACCAAGCAGGAAAACTCACATGCTTTGATGCCTTCTGACAAAACTTAGACATCCTTGCTTGTACCCCTGGCTTCTACCCTCTCTTACAATGTACATACACTCTTATGATGGCAGCATTTGGTCCCAACAAGTCTTGGCAATGGCCCTATTGTCACCATTGCATCCCTCTTGGTGCTTCGCAAAATTGTGGATGGTTAATTAGAAGCCCAAAGATTTCGCCAAATCACTCACTCACATGGCCATTGACCCGAGCAGAAGATGCAGCACTGTTGTCAGGCAGGCAGGTATGGGCATTACTAAAGGCTGCGTCCACCAACCTGCTGCTAAGCTTGGCTATGTCCTGATGTGCCTGAGCTAGCCTGCAAGGAAACCAGACAGCAGCTGTTAAAATATGTCCAAATCAGCTGTTCTTGTATGGCGTCAAGGCTTGCAGCGCCCTTGCACTGCAGCACGACAAACTTTTGACAAGTGTCAGAAATGCTATAGCCTTAGGCAAATGGGTATGCGAGCTGTCCCAGTAATAACAGTCGAGAGCTGTACAGTGACATGTGACAGTGTTTCTGGGTAGCTTTTGTGCAATTGGGGGTTTAAAGCATCCACTACATTGACAAATGCAAGCTGTCAAGATGGTCACTGCAAGGTGTGATTATCATCAAGCAAACGAATGAGGGCTGTCATGCTGGCTTGTTGCCGGCATGCATGCAGCTCAAGGATGTGCAAAGCAGCTTCATGACACTTCAGATGGGCGCTGTCAAAGTGTACAATGGCCACAGACAGGAGAGTTAACAGAGAACTTCACAGATGCACATTAGTCTTTGTTGAACTGGACATATGCGCAAACTTCTGGGGTATCAGAGTGTGCAATTGCTGCACGTCGTGTGAGCTCGGCAGCTGCTGAGGCAAAAGTCACCTACATGTTACCCTGGCATAATGGCAGTCAGTAGGAGGGATTTAGCATGCAAGTGAGTGACCTGCAAAATCAGGAGCATACCCCGCAGTCTTGTAATGTCTTGGACACATACCATGCACAACACATGGGTCATATGTCCACTGACTTTGGCAAAACAGCCTTACTTTTCAGCCAGGATGTCATTCTCTGCCTTCAGACGCTGGTAGCAGCTTGTAGCCTCTGTCTGTGCAGGTGTGATGGGACTCACATCTCCTCCAGAGCTTCCAAATGAATCATGGCCGACCTTGATCATACTAGCGGTGCTTGATGCAGTAGTGATGCCAGAGACGCTGCGGCTGAGGCTCATCGCCCTGGGGGTGAAAGGGGTGCCAGCACCCGGGCTGAGGGGTTGAATTTGGGGCAAGCTCACAAGTGTGTTGGCATCCTCAAGAATGTAAGAACCCCTGCAATGCACAAACAGGATCATGTGGTCAAGAAGGAGGGTCTGTCATGCATGTCTCAGGTTTAGCATGACTGCATATGCAAGCTTGATGAAGGGCAAGATGAAAGGTCAGACACAAGGCAAGACAAAAGGCAAAACAAAAGACAAAAGGCGTACCTCTCCTTCTTGAGGCTGCTGAATGTTCTGAGCAGCCTTGGCATTCTGCTGCGCTTGGCTTCCCTTGCTCTAAAGTCAGTCACCTGTGCCAGCAAGCAAACAGCCAACAACATGATGACCTGTTTCAACCAATACATTAGCGGCTGGAAGACCGAATCCTTTTGCATACATATGCATACTCATTTGCGGTACTACACAGCGTTGAAAGCAGAAGCTTTGTGACTTGTCTTGCTTGTTAGCATGCAACAGCTCAGAGACTCAGGCCAATTCATCACATGCACTCTCCCACGAGCACTGGAAGCCTGCTGAGCTGATCAAATTCCTGGTAATGCATGAGGCTTGCAAAGCTTATCAGACACTACCACTTGTTATGCTTGCTCAATGCAGATTTGCTGCCTTGCAGGACGGTTGGAACAGTGGTCAAGATTCTCTCTGGATGACAGCATTTGCGGTACATGTAAAGGTGTATCAAAGCATCTGAATAAGAATAGCAATGGAGTGACCTGTTTGGCAGCTGCCTTCAGAATCTCATTCTGCTTAGAAGACAAGGTCCCTTCACCATTCAACAGCAGGTCCATGTGCGCTTGAGCCTTGCCAAGGTCTTCCTCCAGCGCAGAGCTGTACGTCTGCAAACCCAGCAGTATGATTTATTCATTAACACTTGATGGAATCCATCCAATTTACAACATAGAGCTTGGCCTGGGGACCATTACTATTGCATATGAGTGGCTCACCTGTAATTGAGTCAGATCATCCTGCAAGAGGCGGCTGTGCTGCTGCTCGCCTTCATAGGTGACAGCCAAACTGTGATGCTTCTGTTGCAGAGCCTGCAAATCTTTTGCTAGCTGTTCAACCTGCAACCAAAGTGTGACGCCTCTGAGTAGGTGAAACAGCACTTGCTGTTACTGTTACCTCTGCCATTACTGGTGCTGTGACTGACGCAGCAGTGCGTATGACATGGCAGTGCATCAAGGGATGCATTTTAAGCTGATTTTACTTCTACACCTAAACATATATGCTGATTGTATTTCTACATCTGTATCATTCAAAATGTGGCTAAGGAAAGTCAGTTGAAGCAATGCATGCTCCTTACTAGATTCCCTTGTGCATGGCATCCAGGAAACTGTTATGTGAACCTCAGAGACAAAATCTTGAAAAAACAATGGACGCATATAGACCAGTGACTAACAGGACACATGGCTGTCCTGGTCTCTACATAGCTTTGGAAAAGGTTTTCATCATCATCATCATTTATTGTGGCAAGAGCAATGTGGAAACATATACAAGCGCATACATTGCTGAAGGTACATCACAAGTCAGTTGACCAGCAGTTCATGCAGGAGCAACATTGCGTTGGCAAACGACTGTTTGATTTAGACAAAGACTCTCCCTTGCACTGGGAATCATTGCCAAATGACACTCATCGACCACAACTTCAACGTTTGCTTTGCTGCAGCAGCTTTGCCCATGCAGGATCACCGATATGTGTATGTGTGTGTGCATGAACCACCAGAATTGTGTGTGTATCGTGCAGACATACAGGACAGCATGGTGCTGTGTAAACTTCAGCAGCTATTGTGCGCGCTATGATTGGGGTGACATAAGCTTGTGTGACTGTTATGCACACATAGCCTGTCAGTACATCCTCATGTCCTAATTTGTCAAGCAGACCTTAGGCAATTTCCGTACAAAAGCAATGGGGTAGAGCAGCAAAACATACCTGTGCGTTCTTGGCACAGCACTGCTGATGTAGCTGATGCAATTCATCTCTCACAAGTTTTTCTTGAGCGCTGTGATGCTGAGCTTGCTCAGCCATGAGCTTGTCATGCTGTGCATGCTGAGCTGCTAGAGACTCGCTCAAGTGATGAATCTGAGCATGAGAGCAGTCAGCCTCCTGCTGAAGAAGATGCAAGTGTGTGGTCAGCTTGGCAGCATGATCTTCTAGCTTCAAGTTGACGTCTGTCAGGCGAAGCACCTTCTTGATTTGCGAGCTGGCACATTGCGCACGCTGAAAGAGGTTTGAACCTTCAGGCTTGTCCAAGTGTGCAACAACCTCTTGCACCTGTGACCGTGGCGAGCATTAAGATGGTGGATGCAGCTCTCTATTCAGAACATGAAACATGCAATGTAGGGTACAGCACTGCAAACTGTGATCATCACACAGTTTTTGGGGCACAGTTGGGTGCTGCAGGTGGTAAGCAAGATAGCTGTGAGCTTGATGAGTTGATCTGGTTCATACACAGCAATGGCAAGGGTAATGAGTTCTACTGTGCTGCAAGTTTCTTGACCTGTAGCTCCTTGGCTTTGCACTCCTGCTGCAGACCTTCAATCTGAGCCTGCAGCACTGCAGCCTGCTCCTCACGCTTCGCAAGCTGGGCCTTGATCAGCTGGCGCATGTGTTGCAGCTGTCCTGTAGCGAGCTGAGCTTCTTTCTGGGATCGGTCTGTGTTTATGTTGTGTTCAGTAGGTTCAGCACGCTGCTCACGGTGAGCGTAGATCAGTCGGGTAAGGTTATCGCTGCTCACCACCAAGCCAGACGCCGGCGTTGCCGTCGAACAAGCCGGTGCAGAAAGACGCATGTCTTGCTCCCCTTGACCCAATGTTGGAACTGCGACTGCTCCCATAGTGCCGTCTGAGGAAACAGATGCCGGCATGCGGGGGAAACGTTTGGAGACGCAGATCGTCACGACTGCACAAATACACAGTCGAAGAGACGCTGCAAAACCATTGATTTCGAAGTTTTGCTACATCGATGGCAAGTATGTTGCATGCGATACATGGGGCCACTGCCCGAGCGGGGCATGATCGATGACACGCCAAGCTGCAAAAGGGGACGTTAAATCGGTGGGGTTGACTAAACCGTGTTGAGCCACTCAAAGTGACACCCGTCAAGTAATATGTTGCCACACAACAGTCAGTAGCCCAAGCAGCAGCATGTTGCTTCCCATGCGTTGATGTACCTTTACTGCAAACGCCTCGAGAACTCAGCTCAAAAAAAGCCGCAATATTAGGTCCTGGCATGCATGCATGCATCAGGGCTGAGTGGTACAAGTAAACTAGTACTTAACGCGTCATTGCATGCATACTGTCATGAACATAAGCTGGCTGTGATTTTCGACCATCACCATGACACAAATGGTCTTGATACATGAAGCCGGAGCAGCAAAGCTGATTCATGGCGCAGGGTGAATGCAAAAATGCAGCATGGCGTAAAGACAATGCAGTATTGCAGCATCGGTCAGATGGACAAGCTGAACAGATGCAGGCACAAGCCTACAATGCAAGGCTTTTTCTTAGTGGTATGAATCCGATGACCAATGCAAGGTTTGAGGGTCCAAAAGTTCACCTTGAAGTCGACCCTGCATTTAGCTTACTGCAACAAAGCAGCAAAGGCTAACTAAGGCTGCCATGCCTCACTGGAAACAACAAATGCCGTCTTGCAGCCTAAACAATATGTGTGCAATGTTGCAGTATCTGCAAAAAGGAAAAGCTGACCAAGCTGGCAATGCAGGATTTCAGTTGAACCCGCATCCAGCCCATTGAGGCACTGCTCTGCACTTCAAGCCATACTACTCCTAGCAACCCAGTGAGTCAAAACAGACTTGAAATCGGATCAGCTCTTGATCTGAGCTACCAAATAACTGCTACACAGCTTACGTTCGAAAAGTGCACAAGCGCAACACCAGCTAACACAAAAGTGGACCATATAGTAAAACTGGGTCCTGTTATACCAGTAAGAGCCGAGTTATAGGTGGGATCAGCTCAAGTTTGGGTCATTGCTGTGCCCTCAGGGATGGGTCCAACATCATTGATGATCTCCCTATGGCACGACCATACTAGCTTGATGGCCTCTGGGGTCCCGATTCCAGCCCCCCTGGGGTCCCCTGCTGGGCCGAACCAGTGATTTTGAGGTGCCCCTGTACCAACCAATGAAGTCTGTCAGAGTCATGCCACAACAGCAGCACATGCAAGCCACATGAACGGTGGACTTGTGCAGTTACATTTGCACAGAAATAATGGCCGCAATACCAGGGACTGTGTTGGCGAATGATTGGGGGGCTTTGCTCACATGTGCAAAGGGCAGATTGACATGACTAGCACATGGGTGTTGTGCCAAACCAAGAAAGAGAAGAAGATCAGAGATGCAGCAAACAGGACAGCAAGAAGAATGAAGGAGGAGAAGAAAAGCATCTGTCTGATAGTGTGTGAGTGAGAGCTGTTGGTGCCAAGAGATGCAACACAAGCCTTGATCCCAGCACATGTAGCATCATTGTCTGTGCATTGCTTGTGAACACAGCAGATACTCTTCTCAGCTGACACGAGGTGAAGGCACCTCTAGAGCTAAAGAACAAGAAGAGGAAGGGGGGAGGAACACACAGAAGAATAGGAACCAGAATGGGAAGAAGAAGAAAGGGGGTGGGGAGAAGAAGGAGGGAAAGAAGGAGAGCAGGGAGGGGAAAAAGAAGGAAAGCGGGGAGCTTATCCTGATAGTGTTCAGTCGATTTTGTTTCATTTTCTTAATGGGTATCTCAGAGAAACTTTGTACGATTGGTTGATGGGCCACAGCTGGGCATTGTCCGTGTACAACCCCAAGAGGAGAAGAAGACAGCAAAACAGCATGACTATATACCGTACCTGTGGTTCTTGCTCGGATGCCGGCATATGTAGTACCGTTCACTGTGTTGGCCAGCATCTTTTGCAGAAACAGCGCGTCGTTTGACACAATGGCGGCTGTGAGGTGCGCTTCCATCTTTTCTGTCACTTGTAGCACATCGTCTACTTCACTGTCATCATACTGTGTGATGACCTGCAATCACAGCACTGATGCATGTGACTACACCCATAGGTTCAAACTCAAGAGTTTTCCCAGGCATAAGGCAAGATCCTGTGACACAAGCTAGCCAGAGGCAGTGTGTCTGAATGCGATAAAAAGAAGAAAAGACTACCCCTTTTAGCATCAATTTGATGAGAAGCTAAGTATTATGTTGGGCTGCGCAGGCATCTGAATATAATATACTTTGACATCTTGCATTGTGGCTTGATGAGCATATTCATTTGGTAATCGTACCGAAGCTGTGCACTCACTCGGTATACATGGATTCCAGCAGAACATGCAGTGCCTGTTGCGCGACTTCCAAAATATTAATGGCACTCAACAAAGGGCAGACTCAGAGGGCAAGCACAATCAATCGAAGGGCAGACTTACAGGGCAAGCATGAGTAAGCAAAGGGCACGTGCATGAGGCTGACGTAAAGGGCAAGCACAGATACTTCAAGGGCAGATCAAGAGGGCAAGCACAAGCATACAAAGGCATGCCAGATGGGCAGCTGAAAGAATGAATGAGCCGGCAAAGTCATCCTGAAGGGCAGACTTAGAGGGCAACCAAAACACATCCAAAGGGCAAAGGCATACCTGAAGGGCAAACTCAGAGGGCAAGCACAGATATTCAAAGGGCAAAGGCTAACCTGAAGGGGACCAAAGACCTCAGTAGTGACTGTCTTGAAGGTCTCCTGATCTTTCAGAATCTCCTTTAGTGGCACAAAGACTGCTGTGGGTTCAATGGCACCATACACTTTTGGAACAGTATGGTTCTGCAGCTCCTTGCCTCCAAATGCCAACCTGGCGCCTGCAGAATACAATTTTTGGGTTTTGAGTTTTGTTTTATTCACCACGGCATGGTGCTGCAGCTCCTTGCCTCCAAATGCCAACCTGGCACCTGCACAACTTATGTATTTGTGTAAATGCAATTCAATGAGTTGTGGCAATGTCTTGACAACTCAAAACTTGTGCATGCAATGGCTGCATGCCATGACACAACATCGTTCTGATTACAGCCAGTCAGACTTGGGTCTTTACCAAGGCAGAGCAGAGTTTGTGTTTCAATGAGTCTGAAGCGAAACTTGACCATCACATACAAGAAGTAAACCATTGTGTGCTGCAACAGATACTTGAGCAACGCAGGTCTGACCAGAAAGTGCTGACTACCCTTCCTTTGGGATTCCGTTTTTGGCGGCCAGTAATGCATTGAACTCAAAGCAGTGGAATCATGGCTAACAAGAAACAGCAGGGCCACCATGACTCACCAGCAACAGCATGGCCATCATGACTAACCAGATATGGCATGACTAATGAGCAACAGCATGCCCATCATGACTGCCCAGCAGGAGGGCGGCTACCATGACTAAACAGCAACATCATGGCTACCATGACTAATTGGTGAGGATGCAATGTCATACCTGGAATCTTGAGCAGCTTGTCCTTGTGGGCCAGCATGGCCTCAGTGGTCCATGTGATCACCGGCCCAATGGTGTCATCCTTCATGTTGCGCTTGGCGGCTAGGGTTTTCAGCTTGTCTTCTAGACCTGCATCAAAGTAGAAGGCTAGAGTTTTTGACTTGTTTTCCAGACTGGCACAAGTTGCAATGGGCCTATGACTTAATCAGCTGGATTCTTGCTAACAATGTGAGTGCCAAATAGTCAAGCTCCAAATAGTCAAGCTCCAACCAGCTGTAGAATGTGTAGAATGTTTGGAATAACGCCTACAGGATTATTTGTTCCCCCCCCCCACTCCTCCCCGCCCCCCTCCAAACTAATCTGTGGTGAATGATGTCTCAGTTGCAGATTTGATGCGAACACGATCACCTTCTAACAGCTGCTTGTAGGGCTGCACGATTTGCGCTAAGCTTATGCTCAACAAGCTGATTGCTGATCTGCTATTGCTGATCTGCTAATACTGATCTGCTATCACTCATGTGCGCTCTATACGATGTTGCAAACCTGATTGAGACTGATCTATGTATGGATCATCACCATGATACATGTGATTGTAGGACTGAGTGTTCCAGCCTATGTGAGCAGTCTTCCACCGTCGCCCTGACCTCAAGCTTGAGTTGCACGTGGCAAAATCTAGTGTTCTTTTCCCAAGAAAGCAAGCAAAACAACAGTGCGGTTGCTGCTCCTCATAGCGGTTGAAACAGGTTGGTGGTCACCTTGATGACTACCAGGGCAATTAACATGCATGCATGAACACCATGAGACAGTTGCTAGCAGGATGACAAATGACTACTCACCAGCTGCAGACCAGTTCTTGTGCATGAACAGCACAGACTGAGCACTGCACTTTCGGCCGCTGCATGCATATATAAAATGTGACAGTTGCTCACAGGATGACTAATGACTACTCACCAGCTGCAGCCCAGCTCATATGCATCAACAGCACAGACTGAGCACTGCACTTTTGGCCGCTGCATACATAGGTAACATGCAACAATCGCTGACAGGATGACTACTGGCTACTCACCAGCTGCAGCCCAGTTCTTGTGCATGAACAGCATGGACTGAGCGCTGCACTTCTGACCGCTGCATGCGTATGCATCTTGATCGCACACCCAGGCAACATATTCCAGGTTGCTCACATCAGGCCCTAGCACCTTCCAATCAAAGCCTGCGTCCTCTAGGAAGACCTATAGACAAGGCAAAGGCATGTATGCTGGGTGTTTTCAAGGGGAGCAAAGTTGGGCCCTTCATGCCATGCCAGCATTCTCTAGGATGACCTTCACCACAAAAGAGGATGGAGGCTTTGCATAAAGGGCCCAAATCTCGTGCCTGTCCTGGAAAAACCAGAACATGCCAAGGCAATGTGGCATGTTTTGGTTTTTTCAGGACAGGCACGAGATTTGGGCCTTTTGAGGGGAAAGCATATGCCAGCCCAAGGCAATGTGGCATGTTCTGGTTTTTCCAGGACAGGCACGAGATTTGGGCCTTCTGAGGGGAAAGCATATGCCAGCCCACCCCATAGGGATCTACTCAGGACTGTATGTGCCTGCCTCTTGGAGAAGACACATGTTCAAGGACTGAATGAAAGGTGTGGTCAGTGCTGAATCCAGCCACTGCCAGTGACGTCTGCCCTCCTGACAATGAACAACCTGCAAACTCTCCATTCACTGGCTCTATCGAGCACACGCTCTATACAGTGTCTGTACTGTACACTTGTACCATCTCAGGTTGACATATGCATGGCAAAGACATTAGTTCAAAGGACATGACTGCCTACCTTGCCACGTAGCTGCACAGCCAGCGTTTCAGCAACCTTGGCACTGCCAGTGAAAAGCGTGCTTCTGACATTGGCCTTCTGCAGGATCTCGCCGACCACCTTGCCATTGCCGTGGATCAGATCTACATCGTCCACTGGCATGCCGCAATGATGCAGCATGCGAACAAACATCTCAATGACCAGGCTGACTCTGCAGCATTGGAGAACACATTTCTTCAGGGTTTGGTTGCTTGAAGTCAGCATCAGCAAAAATGCAAACTATTTCGCCCCCCTGCCACCCTATCCTGCCTGCCTGCGTCTGTGAACCCCCACTCCCCCTCTCTCACCACCTCAATCCACCTCCCCTGGGTGAGATATGTCGGGCCCCCTAGGCGAGATATTTTGGGCAGCAGAGGGTTGAGTTGGGCGTGATCCAAGCAGACAACTGCCCCAGGCAAGTTCAGGACATATTGTGCAAACTATGCAGAGCAAGGCGGCCCAATTTACTATTTGGCCCAGTTTCTACCCAAAAATACTCCCCTGTGACCAGGATGCATAAAAGGCTTGTTGCCCACAGCTTGCAAGGCTGGCCCTTTCAGCAGAGAATTGCCCAGCAGTGATGCAATGACTATCACCTACACTACATGTGGAGTTGAATCCCACCAGAAGGTTACTCATCTGTGGTCAATGTCATGCAGGGAGTGTCTGCTCACAAACAGGCTGACTATGGTTTGAAAAAAGGGCCTGAACAAGGGCTGTGCATGACAGTGGTGACCGAACACGAGCTGCTAGGTATGTGCAGATCCAAAGGCAAAATTAGAACCCTAGGGCAAAATTACAACCCTAAGGCAAAATTAGAATCCTAAGGTAAAATTAGGCAAGTTCCTCACCTGTGGTCAACATGAAGCAGGGGCTTGTTGCCCATGAAGAGGGCACCCATAACTTGCAGGGCTGGAATCTCAAGGGGAAAGTTGAAGGGAGTGATGAGCCCCACAGGGCCAAAGGGCCATCTGTAACCATTGCTCTGCTGGCCTGGGTGGTCACCAGACTGCCCAAATGACCTGGCAGCGAATCTCACCTACAGAATATAGACCATTGCTGAGCAGAAAGAAAAGAAAAGAAAACTTTACGCTTTTCAGCGATCATAACGGGAGCCTCCTAAGGCGGCAGCCCGGAGCTACCATTGCTGTGCACTCATCTTGGTGAGTCATGGATGCTTCACTTGCTCTGCTAAGGGGCCCCAGGGTATTCAAACAACCTGGCGGCAAACCTCTGGCTGCACATTCAGACTCAAACGCAGACTCAATGGCAGAAAGGCACAGCTCTACATCGGCTGCGCTGCAGACAAGCTCCTGCTGCATCTGGCACGTTGACTTTGAAGCCATCACAAGGGTGCATGTAGACAGTGCAACTACACTGCATGTAGTTGATAATGAGGCTTCCAGAGTTTCCAAAAAGCAGAGACCGACCGAGTCGCCGCTGAAGTTTTCCAAGAAGCGTTGCGTGATCTTGGCTTCAGCCAAAGCTTGGGGATAGCTCTTGGGACTGAAACGCTGAATCAGCTTGGCAAAGAAGTCTGCCACTTCTGGTTTCCTGAGCTCAATGGCAGCTCTCGAACATACATCACCATACAGATTGTACCTGCGCATGGATACAGACTTGTCTGTACCAGCATGGTTTGCATCATTGTTAGTACATGAGTGTGGCAGCACCTGCAAACATGACCATCACACCATGTGCCCCTACTGGTACCATAAATGCTGTGGAAGGTATATCACAGTACAGCTTATGTTTGATGTGTCACTGACAACCTCTTGACTCATGCGCCATATACCTTTCTGGGCGCTTGAGAGGATTATGCACTCCTGACTTGGGAACTGCTTGCAAGGACTTGATGTAGTCGCTAACCTCATTGCTCTGCACATAAGCAACAAGTCTTGAGTACATCTGTTCGCTTGGGAAGATTCAGCCAACAATCAAAGGTTGGAGGCGCTTGTCTGCCACTGCAGGTTCTGACCTGTGGGTCGGGTATCTTCACGAACTCCTCTCCATTGTACGGGTCGGGAATGGTTTTGCTCTTGGCAGGCAGATGCCACTTACCGTTGACTGCAACAACCTCGACGGTGAATTGCCAAACGAATGCGGTTGTTTCCTATTTGCTTGTCAAAAGAACAGCATCAGCCTCATGGCGTAATCTGCTTACCCAGATTGTACGCTTGAGCTGGGTTTGCACCCGACATTTTCGTCACATCCAAATTCGCCCAGGAACCCAGCAAGCGGCGGCTCTGTCCATTTCGGGTCTGATGCTGCAGCGTCCTAGCCCACATGGCGAAACGGACGAACACAACGCGGATGCGTATAGGAAGTACCTGCTAGTCGACAAATATGCACAGAGACGATCGACAGTAGCGCGCAGCTGAAGCCTGCGAAAAAAACTGGCTCAACGCAGCCGACACTGGTCAATTGATGCTGCACTACCCCGCAAGTTTGACGCGGAAGCTGAAGGCCACCAAGGTCAAAGCCGCACCATGATCGCATGTAAGAAGAAGACGCAGCACGTGCTATTCAAAAGGAGTCAATCTGGTTTCAGAGCCACGCCGAGCCAAACATGAGAATGCACTGCTGGTCAGATGCCCGAACAATCGAGAATAGAAGCCAGGTGTACATGTTTGTCTCACTGATACTGACTTTTGGATGCTCTCCATTTGCACCCAAGCATGGCTGCATTAGGCCACGCAGTGCACTGATAAGCATCTTGAAGAGTATGTTTACGGTGAGCAAAGGAGCTGACATGACGCGTTGTGACGAACAATTTGAACTAGCTGAGGGCTGACTACTGAGTCATAGATGGAGCTTCATATAGCCGGCCAGCACAGTAGGAGGTTCTGAGACAGGACTCAGTCAGTGGGGCAAGCGGTCTGCAGAGCTGGTCAAGCGAATGTACCACCAATAAACTGTATGCAGTATCAAGAGAACGTGATTTGCTGCTGATCCAGAGTCTCTCGGGCACAACTTGTGCCACGCTGGACACTGTCATGAGCTCAAACACACACCCGTGTCACTTACACTTACTTGCTTTACAAATGCAAGTAAGGAACTGCACGGCAACAGCACGAGCTATCGTCTATATCTGTCATGTGGACTTCTATCCCGCTGCCGACTTCTGTCGCTACCTCCTCTGTCGCTGCCACCTCTGTCGCTCTCTCCTGCAAACAAGTTCGAAGGCTTTCATGACAAATTCAAGCAGTTGTCTAATCCCACATGAGGACAAATAAATGAACACAGTGCCAGGGCTGAGGTGACCTGAAGCTGCTTGCTCACAAATTGTCAGACTGTTGTGATGCCTTTAATCACGCACGCAGCTTGCACCACAATGGCGAATCAAAGCATGCCAGCAACACTCTGCCTTGTTATTTTGCAACAAGCACATTTGGGAGTGAAAGGCACAAAGTGCGACCAAATCTGACCTCGAAGCCGGGCCAACGCAGCTTCCTCTCGGCTCCTGCGGTCATCTCCGCCTCGGTTCTTCCTCTTTACACGGCCAAACTCATCATACCTGCAGTGACTAGCTAATGAGAAAGACAAGCGCACAAAAATTTCACAATGTGCAATGCTTGCCACACATGATTTAGGCTGAGAACAAGTCCCAGTCAAGTCTCTGCAGCAGGTAGGCAGCTTCAGTGCATTCAGCAGCCAAGATATAAATTTAGTGTCAAGGCAGCCCTCAGGTGCACAAAAGGCAGCACAGCAGCTGATGTAAGGTGCAATGACATTACACGAAACGCATTTGATTCTTCTGATTTCTCACAGGGCAACAGGCAGCAGGCTGCTTACTCATCATCATCTCTGCTGGAAGCTTCTCGCCTGCGCCGTCTGGACTCTTCTAGTTCAGTCTCATCCAACTCCTGCAGACCATCAAGTATAGATCTTCCATTCTTTGATGGATTTTTGACCAAGCATGAAGGACACAAGTTCAACATCTTTAGCCATATATTCTATTCTGATCATTCAGATCATAGTCAGGGTTCACGACACAGCCAGCCCTCCATCAATGCTTACAAACAACGGACATCAGCAGAACAGAACACAGAATGCATCATGCAGCAACAACTGCATGTCCAAAAAGCGCCAACCTGCATTACACACGTCTTGCATGCTGCTCAGCTGCCTGTCTCAGAAATGGCTTGTAGTTCTACGACAGGGATGACTGTACCTTGAAGCCGCCACCTGTGCCTTCTCTGTTGGTATCTACTGTGCCTGGCTTTGGTGTATTGCACTGGTTACAGGAATTCCTGCGAGCCCAGTTGCGGTTGCCACAGCCAGGACATGTCCAGCCTTCAGGGGCAAACAAGCCTGCAGATCATTGCTGAGGATCATCGGCTTGAATAAGGTTTTACCTTGCCAGCTACCTGGACATGTGCGAGCTCATCTCTGGTTGATAAGCCCAGAAACGTGTGACCTGGC
>JAABUO010004830.1_pt1 | contig 15844 bp, 13 predicted proteins | sample 5559291 | NCBI WGS metagenome assembly JAABUO01 (sample SAMN10711878, study PRJNA513372) | rock metagenome | isolation source: Antarctica rocks | place: Antarctica: Victoria Land, Finger Mt sud
TGCTCTGCTATGTAACATATCTGCTCTACTCTGCTTATCTGCACACTCTGTGCGGAGCCCAGGCTGGGATGACGGATAGAGCCTTCTATTGGGAGTCATCTAGATAAGGGATGAGAGAGAGCAATCTCGGGTCAAGCTCTCTCCCCCCTCCTGGCTGACGCAGGCTGCCAAGAAGGAAGGCTGCTTCTGCTAGATGGAAAAACGTTCAACATCGCAAGCACGGGCAGCCATTGATTGGGCTGGAAGAGAGCACGCTCCTCCTTCCAGCCACTCAATATCGCTCCTCCTTCCTCGTGGCTTTCGCATCGGAGATGGGCCGGATGCAGCTGGCCAATCAGAGGGCGCGGCTCAACAAGGTGGGTGCTGATCACTACCCCGCATTCAACCATCCCACGGAATAGATAAATATGGCGACTGCCTTGCTAGGTCTTATCCAAGAAACCCACCATGGCCAAAGCGGAAAGCGAGGAGATCTACAGTGCAGAGCCAGTGCCAGTGCAAGACGACTCGAACCCCGAGACGCGCCATGCAACCTCAAAGGGAGTGGCCGATGAGGCGAGACAAGCCACGGCTACGGAGCACAGCATGCCCTTCTTCCAGGCCGTCAAGACTCATCGAAAGGCAATGGCGTGGGCCTTTATTGTCTCGTGGGGCATCATGATGGGTGCTTACGATTCAAACGTGATGGGCGGGTTCTTTGCGCAGGGCGCCTTTCGTAAGCATTTCGGCCAATACTACCAAGGAATTGGCTACCAGATACCGACTGGTTGGCAGACGGCACTTTCTTTAGCACCAAATCTAGGCAATATTGTTGGAATCTACCTCTATGGGCTGTCCAACGAGCGCTTCGGTTATCGATGGGTCCTACTTGTGAGCTATTTCTTCACTGCGGCTTTTGTCTTTATGGCTTTCTTTGCACCCAATAGGGGCGTTCTGTTTGGCGCTAGGGTGCTATTAGGATTGCCATGGGGGGTGTATGAGACCATAGGTAAATCTCGCTATTTGAAACTCTCTAACCATAGGCAATGCATTCGTGTCAGAAATCTCCCCGGTTGTTTTGCGAGGTAGGGCTGAGATTGAATATACCTAACGCAAGGTTTCCTCGAAATCTATTGCAACGTTGCCATTATTATCGGGCAATTCATTGCTGCGGGTGTATTGCAAGGTGTCGCGACCGATACTACGGAATGGGCCTATCGAATTCCATGGGCGACGCAATGGGTCTGGCTCCCGTTCCTGTCGGTAGCCGTGTACCTAGCACCTGAGTCTCCATGGTGGTGTGTGCGGAAAGGAAAGCTGGCGGAGGCAGAGAAGTCTTTGAAGAGACTCACGTACTTGTCCACTGAAGATATACAAAAGACCGTCTCCTTGATGGTTCATACCAATGAGCTCGAAAGGGAACTCCATAGCGGCACATCCTACCGAGACTGCTTCCGGGGAACGAATCTCTGGCGCACTGAGATTACGATGTTCATGTGGTGCACAACGATCTTTGCTGGATTCTGCATCTCTTCGCAGACGACATACTTTTTGGAGCAGGCAGGATTCAGCGCTGCAGATGCCTACAAGCTTTCGCTGGGCATGACGGCTGGTTCATTCATTGGGAGCTGTGTGACATGGGTTTTGATTGCTTACTGTGGACGTCGAACCATTTTCATTTACTATGGACTGGTCCCGTTGACGATCATAATGTTCGTTATCGGCTTTTTGTCGTTGGCTCCAGCCTCTAATCAGGGAGCATCATGGGCTATTGGCGTTCTCCTTATCGTTTGGACTATTCTCCACGACTGCACGTTGAACCCTGTGGGCTACGCTGTTTTGGGTGAAGTATCATCTACCAGGCTCCGTGCCAAGACCATTGCCCTGGGGAGGAATTTCTTTGCCTCGTTTGGCATTCTGCAGGCAATCGGTGGAACGTATCTTGAAAATCCAACGGCTGCGAACTGGAAGGCAAAGACAGGGTTCTTGGCTGGCGGGCTTTCTCTCGCGTGTCTCGCTTGGGCTTGGTGGCGCATGCCTGAAACGAAGGGCAGAACTTATGAAGAGCTCGACGTTCTCTTCAACAAAGGGATCCCTGCGAGGAAATTTAAGGGCTATGTCATTGACCCGTATGAAATCCAGGTTGGCACAAAAACACCTATCAACGTCGAAAAAAGAATGGACCGGGGTGTGAGTCAGTAAGATTTCCATATTGAAAAGGGTAAAAGGATATCCATATAGAAAGGAATAAAAGGATATATTTAAGAATCGTCACAATATCACTTCTTGCTTGCCTTCCTAATTGGAGGTAGAGTGAGGGCCACTAATGTTTCAGCCATATTGGATTCGTCATTCCTAACATCCAACCCCTTTCATTTCGAACTTCTAATCGTACCCATTGCAGGTCTGAATCTTCCACGACTACCTCTTTAACCTCATGTGCGCCGATTGTCTCACGCTTGAACACTCCATGTTGAGAGATCAGAATCATAGTCGCGTTTTGAAAGCCAATTAGAGATATCTCTGCAACGAGAGGCTCGGAAGATTTTGACAACTGATCTCCAATGTTTGCTGCTTGATGTCCATGCTTTAACCCAAATTTCATGGAGTACGCTGGTTCGCCCACGATGTATGCTCTCTTTGCGCGTAGACCTCGGATGATGGAGGCTGAGCTGAGGGTTTCAGAAGCGACGACCGTTTGAGGAAGTCCGACGGGCTGTTCATGTCGATGCACATCGCTGCATCCCAACGCAGTGAACACTTTACCTTGCCGAAGGAACTTGTCCCAGAGTTCGACAGCCAATTCATTACGCTGGTCACGCTCGTCGATTTTCCACGGCCCATTCCATACTTCAATACCGTCGAAACAATCAAGGAAAGGGAACGACCAGTCGCATGCTATTCCCATATCACATGGGTGGTTGATTGTCGCAAACCCATCGACTTCATGCACGATGCGTACAGCTTCGGCCAGGGAGGCTTCATCGTTGGAATATCGAAAATCAATCCATTGGCCAAAGCCAAGGCCGATGGCATTCCAGTGTCCATTTCGAGTGGTCACTTCTTCCCCTCGGCCTACCAGGAAGTTTTTAGGAGCGTACTTACCCCATATGTTGTTTGAACTGGGTGTGTTGTGATCTGTCGAGAAGATGAAATCAAGAGACCGCGACTTTGCCGCCTCAATCAGCTCAGAGGGTGTTCTCTTTCCATCCGAGTAGATGGTGTGGGCATGAAGATCGCCGCGGTACCAGCGTGGACCGACCGCATTCTTGTCATCCAAGATCCTTGAGGGGGCAAAGTTTGGTACGAAGAGGGCTTTTCGAAGTTCATACCCAAGAGTAAGGTCAATGTTCCAATCAATGCCTTTCAGTATGCTAGTATACGGACCAAGCACAATGTTCCACGTTCCTGGGTGAATTGGGCCTGCAACGTATCCTGGTGTTGCTTCGTCTACTGCAACTGTGAACCGATCCCGAGCTCCGCCAGACCATCCACGGAACTGAGACGAAAAGAGTGAGATATCCTGACCAAAGATGCCAATGTCAATGGCATTTCCGGCTTCTTTGTCGCTATACTCATATGTTGCATGGATGGAAGTCACACCAAGAGGCACGTCAAAGGGAACGTAAACAAATGAATTGACCTCGTCTGCCCGAATATGGCCTTTCCGATTGAGCTGTTGCTGGCTCTTCACTGTCATGTTGCTTCGTCCAATACGAATACTGCCGGTGACTACATCCGCCGTGTCGCCGGTTGGCCGATTGGCCGAAATGCGGAGATTAGCGGTCACGTGTTTGTGCCTCTGCCGCCATTGGTCAGAACTTGGACAGGCGCACAATATACAGTATTGTCGCCTGATCTAGAACTGTAAGCTTGAGTTTTCGTGCTGGAATCCGTCTTTCACCACGGGACTACAGAGGATAAAAACACTGTGAGTACTGGGGACCAAGAATAGCGTCAAACTTGCTCAGCTGCAATGCATCTACTAGATTTTTGCCTGTTCCTTGATCAGAGAGTCGTCACGTATTTCATAATTCTTGAAACTTGGTCGGCTGGTACTTCTTCAGAACACCAAAGTTTTTGAACGCCGCGGAAAGACATCCATCCGTTTCGTGATACATCCTAGGGAACAAGTCTGTAATATGCAATGACTTCTCCGCAATTTCCCAGACCAAGCAATCTTCTCCAGATTCTGGATGTCGCCTCTGACTTGTCGACCCAACGGGCTTCATGACCGTTAAGGGACAGTCTCGATCGGGTTGCACATCATCTTCGATGGCAGCCGACTATTTTTTTATATTTGTAAGAGAAAAGATCCCAGAAAAGCCGTGATGACTGAATTGTGGATATAGGTCACAGGGCCCTGCCGAGATGAGATGGAAACATTCTCGCATGCACTTAATTCGTTGATTATATGTTCTTCCGATAACTTGCGATCCAATGTCGATGGCACGACGTAGTTTGATGTTCGCCTCTTTCATGCCAGTGATTGAGAGCTGGTGTTTTGGCGACTGGATCGTTTACAGTGTCGCTAACCCTCCACGTAGTAGAGAGTCAAGTTCCCGTTGCGTGCAGCTAGAGGCTCATTCATTACGTCTACCTGATCTCCTGCCATCTTGTGCGGCAGATCCAGCCACTTTCTCGGTGCAGAAATCGCACATATTTCTCGATTATAATCACTCATCTTCATCTGATCTGTCATTCTTATCTGCACGTGACATGGAAGAATTCATCGACGATGCCTTGCTCAGAAATCTAAACATCACATCGACAGCTTTGACATCGTTCATCCTTGCAAACGCCCAGTCAGCAGACAACTTGAAGGCACTGAAGAAGTCACTGCTTGAGGCAGGAGTTGACGATGCGAAATTCGCGGAAGATTTGTGGCATAAACTTGGTCGACGACAAGAGCCGAAGGTCGTCAAACGCAATCCCATCTCTGTTGACGAAAAGAAGTACGGTTTCGTAGATGATCCCCCAAGGAAGAAAATACGAAGAGAGGGCCGAGCGAGAAAGAAAGAGAGTGGTGGCTGGAGTGATGAAGAGGAGGAGCCAAAACGTCGAAGGTTGTCCACTGAGCCGCAGGAGCCACCTATAGAGTCAAAGGTGGTGGAAGAAAGGCTAGATCCTGCATATAATTCGGAGGAAGATCGAGACGAGAGGGATGCTTTTGCAGAGAGACTACGGCAACGTGATAAAAATCGCGATCATGTTGCGAAAAGCCGGCCTGAAATCGCAACAGCAGATATTGGAAGTCTGAGAAACAAGTCTCGTCAGGTGTACCTCGCCCAGAGGTCTACTCAGCAGCTAGCACTCCTTCGTCAGCAGGTGCAGGATGACGAAGAGTTCTTTCGCAATGTCAAGATGACCAAGCGTGAACGTGCCGAGGTGGAGTACAACAAGGAGGTACTGCGCCTTGCTGAAGAGCGGGCTAACATCGATGATGGGGAGAATGGGTACACCATGCCGGAAGATTATATTACCGAAAGTGGTAGAATAGATCGACGGAAGAAAGAAGCGGCGCTGTACGCAAGATACAAGCCGGATGAAAAGGAGACCCCAGAGGTGTGGGATAGGAATTTCGCTCCCAAGATAAAAGAGAAGGAGAAGGCGGAGGAGTATGAGTATGTATTCGACGACTCCCAGCACTTAAATTTCATCGCCGATAATCCGCGGAGTCGGGATGACGAGCTTCTCGAGCGAATTAAAGAGACCGAGAAGAAGTACCAAACTCTGCAGCAGACTAGGGAATCGCTTCCCGTATTTGCGTACCGGAAGGAACTGCTCGAGGCTATGGAAGAACATCAGATTCTCATTGTCGTTGGTGAGACGGGATCGGGAAAGACGACCCAGCTTCCGCAATACATCCATGAGGCAGGCTATACGAAGCGAGGCAAGGTTGGGTGTACGCAGCCGCGGCGTGTTGCTGCCATGTCGGTTGCGGCGAGAGTCGCGGAGGAGATGGGCGTGAAGCTGGGCAGTGAAGTTGGATATGCTATTCGATTCGAGGATAATTCGAGTGAAAAGACAGTTCTCAAGTACATGACGGATGGCATGCTCTTGCGCGAATTCCTCGTCGACCCGTCGCTGGATGGCTATTCCTGCATCATGATTGACGAAGCCCACGAGCGCACCCTACACACCGATATCCTCTTTGGTCTGATCAAGGATATCTCACGTTTCCGATCGGATCTAAAGATCCTCATATCCTCTGCTACACTGAATGCAACCAAGTTTGCAGAATTCTTTGACGATGCTCCGATCTTTAGTATCCCTGGACGAATGTACGATGTGGATGTACATTACACAGCGCAGCCAGAAGCAAACTACCTGCATGCATCCATTACAACTATATTTCAGATCCACACTACACAGGGACCGGGTGATATCCTCGTCTTCCTCACGGGCCAAGACGAGATTGAGAGCTGCGCAGAGAACATATTGGAGACGAGCCGGAAACTTGGCTCCAAAGTGCCCGAGCTCATTGTTGCTCCCATCTTTGCCAACCTCCCGTCGGAACTGCAGGCGCGCATCTTTGAACCCACGCCTCCCGGGGCGCGCAAAGTTGTCCTGGCAACGAATATTGCGGAGACGAGCATCACGATTGACGGGATTGCGTTTGTCATCGATCCGGGATTTGTCAAAGAGAATGTGTATAATCCACGCACAGGCATGGAGTCCTTGGTGATAACACCGTGCTCACGAGCGGCGGCAGAGCAGCGCAAGGGGCGGGCTGGCCGAGTCGGACCGGGGAAGTGCTTTCGTCTCTACACGAAGTGGGCGTACTTCCATGAGCTGGAGGAGAGCACTACGCCCGAGATCCAGCGTACCAATCTCTCGAGCGTGGTGCTGATGCTCAAGAGTCTGGGGATCAACGACTTGATGGACTTTGATTTCATGGATGCACCGCCAGTGGAGACGCTTGTACGGGCCATGGAGCTGCTCTACTCCCTGGGCGCTCTGAACGACAAGTCGGAGCTGACCAAGACTGGCCGGCAGATGGCAGAATTCCCCACCGACCCCATGCTTGCCAAGGCCATTCTAGCGAGTGACAGGTATGAGTGCGTGGAGGAGGTACTGACCATCATCTCCATGCTCGGCGAGTCCTCGAGCCTCTTCTTCCGACCCAAGGACAAGAAGGTGCATGCGGATGCTGCCCGGGCGCAATTCACACGACCGGGCGGCGATCACTTGACCCTCCTCAACATCTACAATCAGTGGGTGGATACGGACTACTCCAGCATGTGGGCCCGGGAGAACTTCTTGCAGCCCCGCGCGCTCTCGCGTGCGCGGGACGTGCGGGAGCAGCTTCTGCGACTCTGTGATCGGGTGGAGGTGGATATGCGCCCCGGCAGCGGGGACACGACATCCATTCAAAAGGCGCTCGCGTCTGGCTTCTTCCCAAACACGGCCCGGCTGCAGCGCAATGGGCAGTCGTATCGCACGGTGAAGCGGGGGAACTCAGTCTATATACATCCCTCCAGCGTGCTCTATGAGTCGCTGGAGCGGTGGGTTATTTACTACGAGCTCGTCCTCACGAGCAAGGAGTACATGCGCAACTGCATGCCGCTGCGCCCCGAATGGCTGACGGAAGTGAGTCCGCATTACTTCCAGCGGGAGGAGATTGACAAGAATGTATGATATCATCACGCCCTCAGTAGTCCTTCACGCCCGTCGATGCAGCAGCCGCTTCCACCATGGCCGATTGAGGTTCTGAGAGAGCGCCTCGTAGCCCTTCATCTCGCCATAGCAGTCCCTGCCCCATTCGCACCCCGCCATGTTGACAATGAAATCGCGATCGGACTCGTTGTAGAAGATCCGCGTGTCGCCCTCCTGCTCTGCGCAGGCGCCTGGCGGGAAGGAGTTGATCATGCGCTGCGGCATGAAGTACATGGACGCGCGGATCCAGGATTGGGTGGAGTAGAGGTATTCCAACGCATCCTGCTCCTTGTGCTCCCACTCCATATGCTTCTGCTCGTAAAACACGGGATCCCACCAAAAGTCCAGCAGGCGGTCTGTCCATTCGCCGCGGCGCACAAAGAAGGAGCCGAGGTTGAAGCCGCCGCAGTCCTGACTGGCCAGCAGATGCGCGGCCTGCGGGACCGGGGCGTCGCCGTCGATGGTCATGTTGAGCGGATTGTAGATGGAGATATCCTGGTACGTGACGTTGTCCAGGCGCGAGAAGATGTGGTCTTCCAGACTCACCTGCGGTTCCATGATGATGGTATGCAGGTCCAGCCACCAGAACCACTCGGCGTGGGGATGCTGCCGCATGGTGGACTTGATCGTATCCACCTTCTCCCACGACTCGCGCCATTCATGAGCATAGCGCTTCTTGACGCTCATGTCGCGCACAGCCAGCTCGTACCCATGCCGCTTGACGTAGTCGCGCTTGTTCTTGATGGACTCTCGCTCCAAGGCCCACTCCTTGGCGCCCTTCCAGGTCATCACCCCGCCGCCCTGGTTGGCGGCCAGGATGATGACGAAGCGGCTGTGGCTGCGGCCGTGCGAGTGGGAGCAGAGGAAGAGGAGGAGCAGGATGGCCAGCAGGAGGAGGAATCCGGTGCGGCGGTCCATGAGGTACAGGTACACGATACAGATAGACAACTACGTTAGCCCCCAGACCCCAGCAAGAGCAGCTCTCTTCTTCTCCGTCTGCTTCTGTACACCGCGCGTAGGAAGCGACGGAAGCGTAGGACGAGGGGCAGCAAGCGACACAGGCCGTGGACGAGCAGGACAGCGGCCAGCACGCTCACCACCACCAGGACGGTCTGCAGCGACACCTTGCAGCCGAGGGCGCAGCGCAGCTCAAAGCGCTCGCCGGCCAGCGGGCACACGGGGTGGAAGAGCGGCGAGAGCAGGCGGTGCGGGGCGGGCACGCAGGTGTTGCTCCACGGACACCAGCCACAGCCCTCCAAGCGCAGACACTCGCTGCACTGGTTGCGGGGCCAGCATGCATCCATCTCGTTCTCTCTTCCTTTCCTCTCCTTCTGATTTCCTCTTCCTCTTCCTCTTCTCCTCCTCCTGGCGGAGGATAGGTGGGGGTGGGGCAAAGGGCGGATCCATTCCACCATGACCACCCTCTCCGAGTCCTGGGCCACGCTGAGCCCGCCGCACGAGTCCAGCGAGGAGGAGATGGCGGAGGAGGAGTTTACAGACATGTCGCCCTCAGCCAGCGAGAACACCCCCGACGAGGCGGAGGAGGAGGAGGAGGACCATGAGGCAGACCAGCTGCGCGCGTCGCTCTCCACCCTGCTCTCCGCCGCAGCGGCGCTCAAGCCCCCCATGTGCCTGCCAGGGAAGGGAGCGCAGCAGCCGCGCGACGTCAGCGCGAGTGCGGCGCTGTGGGCTGGAGTCGGGGAGCTGCGCATCACGCCAGACCCACGCGAGGTGCCCCGCAGACGCAGACGGCGTCGGGCAAGCAGCGCGGTGGTCACACCGACTGTGCTGGTGGGATTCGTGCTCGTGGCGTTTGGAGCCGGGTATTATGTCGGGCGGAGTAGACGGCTAAGGTAGGCAAGGCGTTGGCAAGCTAGGGAACAGGGAAGGGATAGGAACAGGAAGACTGGTCAGGCAGACCCTTGTACTAGATGAACTTTTCACGGATCACGTAAACAGCTGGGCCCGCGCAAGTGCCGTCCCCTTGACCCGGCTGGCGATCTTTTGAAAGGCAATGTCGCGTGCAAAGTCCGGCGACCCGTGCTTGGGCTTGGCGTCGACCGAGAATGGGCTGAAGCCGCAGTCGTCCGTCGTCCCCAGACGCTCCTTGGGAATGTACTTGGACGCCGTGATGATCTCGCGGCAGATCTCCTCGGGGGTCTCCACCCTGGGGTTCTGCGGGTTGGTGACCCCAATGTAGACCGTCTGGCTGTTGCGACTGTGCTCGCCACACAGTTTGTACACCCGCTCTCGGTCCTTCTCCGAGGCCAGCTGCAGCAGGAACCCGCCCGCGTTCATGGCAAAGAGCGAGGGCAGCAGGTCGGCATAGTCGACGTCGGCTGAATGCGTGCTGTCGCAGTCTCCTCCCGGGCAGGTATGCACGGCAATCTTCTGGATCTCGGCTGGGGAGAAGCGGGCAAAGACGCGGTTGTTGAGGTCGATAAAGGACTGCAGCATGCCGCGTCCCGTCCATGGATTCTGCGGGTCCTTGCGCAGGGCAAGGCGGCCTTCGGTGAAATCGACCGACACCCGTGTCGCCCCCGCTGCAAACGCTTTGCGAATATCCTTCTCCGCCTCATCCACCAAGTCCGCGTAGAATTGCTCGCGGGAATAGCCCTCCAGCTGCGTGTCGAGCGGGTACAGCAGTGCCAGCATGCTCGGCGCAATAACGGCCTGCTTCATATTGGCCTTGGTGAGGGAGCGTGCTTTGGAGAGGTAATCCGCCGCATAGGTCTGGTAGGCAAACGGACCGCCGGTCAAGCGGGGCAGCTGACGATGATGCCCATCGGCAAAGATGGCAAAGTTCTGTCCGCCGGTGGGGGCCAGGTTGTTGGCAAGACCCGTGCCCCCCAGCGTGTCGGCAAGCGGGTAGGTGGCAAAAGAAGACGCCCGCTGCTCGCCGTCCGAGATGATGGGCGACCCGGTGGCTTCGAAGCGACGAAGGGAGTCCTCGACCGCCTTGTCCTGCTCCTTGCGCAGCTCCTCCATGCTGCATTCGCCCTTGTCGACCTTTTCAATCATGGCCTGCAGGGCAGCTGGGCGGGGCAGCGAGCCCACTGGTTCGGTTGGGAGGTTGTTCATTGTCGTTGTCGGTGGGATATGAAGAGTGGCTGGGTGAATACGGGATTGAGGGGAAAGCGGGGAAGAGATGGGTTCGCTTAAAATCGTCGCGACGTCAGCTGCCAAACACCACACCATCGTCATCCAGTCCAGTCATCCCGTCACCGCCACCAGGACCACCAGTCATGACTGGACCATAGTCATTGGTCTGTTCGACGACTTACCACCCATGACCATCTCTCGCAGAGCAGTGCATCAGTGCGTGCTCTTATCTTAATCTCATCCAACGATCCTCTTGTGTGCCGTAGACCGAGCAGACAGAGTGTGCCGCGACCGTTTACCTTCCTTTTTACGATCTCTGAATCCATTGATTCTATGGTAGCGTGTCGGCTGGGTGGGGACTTATACGAGAATAGTCACCGCAAGGGTACACCCGAGGGTACACCGACATGAGCAGCGAACACACGTGGACCGAAGTGGGCCTGCTCCTCTCAGCCACCGGCGCATGCGGACTTCTCTACTGGGCCAATCTTCCGCTCGACACAATCTCCACCCAAGAGCGCCTGCTCTCGTGGACATGGCTCCTCGTGTACGCCGCTTGTCTCACACTATACACGGTCCAGTCACGGCTTTCGCGGAGAGTGAAGCGCATGCATGCGGCAGTCCTTGTTTTGTTTGCATGCTGCATGACGGTGCATGTGGCTGGTAGCGCGCTGTCCATCTACGACCGCATAATCCCCTCCATCCTCCTTCTCGTCTTTATAGTCTCGGATATTGGAGTCCGACTTCGAATGAAGAGATATGATCCGCTTCCTTCTGGTCCGGCTGCATGATGCAATCTCAATGTGTAATGACTTACATGAGCAAGCTGATAAATTGCTCAATGACACTCCTGTGCAACTTTGCGACACGACTCACGGCTACGATGGCAAGACATGCACGTGAGCCAGACTTCGATAGTGCGAGTATTGTTAGCCGCTTCAGGTGATATATATACAAGAGAATAAGCAGGGTCGTAATCATGAGTGGACATTATGGACCATATCAATGGCTTGCTCGCACACCTTCTCCTGAAGTCAAGCGCGCGCCACTGCTCAATGTGCCAAGCCTGCTCGTTTGTGCTTGGGACATCACTTTATCTGTTATTTTCGTAGCCAGTTCCGAAGCAATCAACGGCCTCTTGCTCCGTATCTTTTCCTCCTTGTCTGCCTTCTTCCTCTTCTTTGTCTTGAGGGGTTGTAAGGAATGGCTCACGCCCTGCTCCGCCAGCTTGGACGCCCGCAGAGATGCCCTTGCCAGATCGGGTTCCGATTGTGGATTCATGAGGACTTCTTCTTGGGTGGCGGAGGTGCACTCCGTGCACGTTTTCTCTAGCGCTTGCTTACGAGCCCGCTCTTCAAAGACATGCCCGCATGGAATCAGCTGCACAAAGCGGCCGCGCGATGATACTTCCTGTCGTGTCAATGGACATATTCGTTGTCCGTCAGAGGTCCTGTAGAAATGCACCTCGACAACGTCCCGCAGAGAGGTGATGTGACTGAATGTGGCCTTTGCGTCGTCGCTTGTGATGCTCTCGGGAGCGATGAGGTGCTGAAGGATAGCGGACTTGTTGTAGAGGTATCCGTAGACATCGCTGACAAGAGGCTCTCGCAGCGCCTCCTGGCTCATCCTGCACACCAGCCACTGCGACTCTTGCAAGCCTGCATTTCCCCTTTCGGTCCCTTTGTTTCTCACGAGCTCGCGGCGGCTGGGAATACTGCCGCCGTCGTTGCCCATCGTGGATGGAACTACAAGAATCACAATGTTTTCATTCTATGCTAGAAGTCAAACTCCCGGAATGCTCTCAAATCAATGCCCGGCCCCACTTTGTCCACCAAGTCCTTGCGATCCATGCACACAAAGACCCGGCGGAGGGTCTCGTAGAGATTTGTGCTTTGGTTTTGCAGTACTTCATCCATTCCCATTCGTCCATCTGTCGATTTATGCATCTCTAACGCACCAAGCAAGTGTCCTGCGGCTTGCTCGTAGCAGCCAATGTTGATGCACGACACGCCGAGGTTGTAGCGTGCACGCACGAAGGATGGACGGATTGCCAGGGCACGATGATAGGCCTCGATAGCCTCCTCTGATCTGCCCGAGTTTGCTAGAGTTGCTCCCATCCGATTCCACAGGAGGTGATCATCGGGCCGCCCTTGCACAGCAGCTTCAAAGCAATCCACCGCCCGTCCATACTCCTCGTCGCCATAAAAGAGCACGCCAAGGCCCACCTGCACATCTGAATCAAATTGCTGCGCCCCGCCTATGCGTGCAGCGCGAATAAATAGATCTGTCACGCGTTTATGCAACTCTGTCCTGTTGTGGACGGCCTTCGGGGCTTGGATATCGGGGTAGGTTATGCTCAGCCATCGATCCAGCGTCTCGTAGGCAGCGGTGTCGTACCCTTCATTGGTATACGACACAGCCAGATTCATCAGCACTCGCGTATCGTCCGGAGAGAGCGCCATGGCCCGTTCGAGCGCACGAATAGCAGGTCCTTCCTTTTCATTCTGTGCTTGTGCTTCTCCGAGGTAGCGCCATACCTCTGCGCGTCCTTCATCCGCCTGTACAGCCGCCTCAAAGGCGAGTGCTGCATCGGACAAGTTTCCGCCACGCTCCATAATCTCAACGCCGCGTAGGAAAGGATCCACGTCGCCGAAGAATTGGTTTTCTGCTTCAAAGAGATAGCTGCCGAGATCTGGAGGGGCGAAGGGATCAAAATCCTCGTAGTTGAAGGCCGGATCGTCGTACTGGCCTCCACGACTTATATCATCCCAAATTGCCTGCAGCTCCTCAGTCCCAGCATCGTACTTCAAGTTCTCCTGCTCTGCCTCCTCCACCTGCTCATCTGGAACAGCAGCCTCGATCTCGGCATATTGAGATTCCCAATTCTTGTCAGATAATTCCACCAGTCTTTCCTTGCCTTTTGTCCAGGGTGAGATCCGTAAAGGCCTCTCCATCGGAAACTGCGGTCGGGCATAGCTCATCCGTGATGAAACTTGCTGTGGACGATATTCCTGGGCCCATTCGGAGTGTCCAGGGAGTTGCCGAGGTTGTTCGAATTGGTGGCCAGGTTCGAATTCGTGTGCCCAGGCAAAGTCCGGGGCAACTTGCGCAGGCGAGCGTGCACTCTCCCTCAAAGCAACTCCAGCAAAGCGAGCGTTAAGATGGTCGATTTTTTGCGATCGGTCCTTGAAGAACTGGTCGGCCAGCATCTGATCGCTTGCACTGAGCGGGCTACTCTGGAACGCGGGACTTGCATGTCGAGTGTTTTGCTGCCTTTCCTGAAGCAGCGAGTGGTCGGAGGAGATGTGTTGCAGCAGCTTGCTGGGCGCTCCTCGACCTGTTGAACAGGTTGGATCAAACATGTTGGTCGACACCGATTTCGTCACTCAACCGAGTCAAGCCGCAAACTCAAGACGACTCCACCATGAATCTCATCAACGGCACCGCGAAATCTCCTCTTCAAGACCTTCTCCTCCTGGGTCCAAGATACGTGTACACCCTGGCGGACATCTTGTCAAGTCCTTTAGTCTGATTGCTCTTGGGAGCTTGCGCCGATAATCACACCGTCGCCTTGCGTTACTCTTAGACCTGAATGGTGGACAACCCATCGAAGCGCAGTCTCCACAAGCGTTAAACTATGCTCCTTCGTCTCGGCTTGGTCCAGAGAGGACACCTATGAAAGATCGCGGCGTTGTTCGGAAATTTGAAATTGGGAGACATGCCTTCTCAGGGCTATTGTTGGCACTTCGAGGAGGACGTTGCTCTTGCTCTGCTCTCTTCTCTATAATTAATTACGAAGCTCATTGGGTTTAGTAAATACGGAGGTGGGCCAGAGAACAATTTTCTATACACAAGTCACAGCTTCAATTCGTCTGTTCATCTTACCATTTATGTAAACGAACTTTTGCCTCATGGCTGGTCCACGGCCAATGGGAAAAATATTTATATCGTGAGGATCTTAGTTGGTCCCCTGCACACGAACGATATGTGTGGACAGTGTTGCTAGGTGGCACCTGTGCTATGTGAACATTCCTGATCTTTTTACTTCTTTATTATTTGAGATCACGATTATCATGTTATTTACTTGTTTGTTTTGGGGGCTTGGATCAACGAGAGTGACTTAGCTGAGTGCAAAATTTGCAAACCTGGTTGTGCATTAGGGCTGTACAGGAGCCTAGTCGAAAAAGGGGAACTCTCTAATAGGACAAGCAATTTAAAGCATAATAAACTCGATACTTGTCAATATTTAGGAATTCAACTTTCATTCAACAAAGCATGTTCAAAGTGTTCAAGACTACCGCAAAGAAGTCAAAGAGGCGTATGCCGTCAGCTACGGATTGACTTATCTACTTGACGTCACCAATCCAATTCCAATATTCCAAGGGAAATTAAGCCGCGTGACGGCGAAAGAGCTGCCGTTTCCGGTCTGGTCTAACGCCGCTTCCTGGCGCCTTTTTGCCAGCCTAAGCCTCACCCTCCCGATCCCTCCCTCCCCTCCCTCCTTCCCCCCTCCAGCGCAACCTCGACTGACTCGAGCGGCTGCTCGAGCAGGCGACAGCGACGCTGCCGACTCCTGCGCTGTGGACTGTCGAAAAGTGCCCCCCCTCTCCCGGAGAGGAGAAATCGCGTCCAGTTCAGGACTCGCAGCCGTAGCGCCGACCCGTCAACCACCTCCACGATGATTGGCTTTCGCAAGACGACGCTCGAGCCAGGCTCTTGTGGGCTGTCCTCCTACATAAGTCGCACGCCTCCCTCCTACGGCACCTCCATAGTCTTGGGGCAACCCTTCTGACGCAGATTCTTAAGCTCTCCGACTTGAACAACCCCTTCTCCGCACACGCTGGACATTGTGCACGATCTCCTTCGCCCCCCGTAGTCCCCCGAGACATTCATCATGCCGCGCCGGAGGCGGTCCCCCGACAGCGACGACTTCGAAAACACCTTAGACTATTGGTCTGCGGGTGCGGACGACGAATGCGCTGCCTACTACGAGCGCATGGAAGCGGATTTCGGACGTCGCAAAGCGACATTTGCGGAAACTCTCCCAAAACAAAGAGTTTCGTGAGCTTGTTCATAGAATGGGTGATTTCGCGGTAGATTTGGT
>JAABUO010004831.1_pt1 | contig 15842 bp, 3 predicted proteins | sample 5559291 | NCBI WGS metagenome assembly JAABUO01 (sample SAMN10711878, study PRJNA513372) | rock metagenome | isolation source: Antarctica rocks | place: Antarctica: Victoria Land, Finger Mt sud
TCGAACTTTCTTAAGTTAACGCAAATAATTCGAAATATATTTTTATATCTAGTATTATTAATAAATATTGAACGAACTTTTAGTCTTGTTCGAAAAATATATTGATAAAATCGATTTTAAATAAGTTCGCAAATATTTGAGCAAATTATAATAATTAAGTATTATAATTATATTATAAATTTAAATTTAGAAAAGATTGTTATTGAATTGTAAAACATATATTGCAAAAAAAAAAAATTAAGCAATAAACAAAGAAGAGAATTTTTTTCAAATAAAGTTCAAGATCGTTCTAAATTAAATTTATTAATAGACGTATTATATTATTGAAGATATTGTATTTACAATTACAACATAAATAAACAAGTCTTATTAATGATAATGCAAAAAAATAATGCATTCAATAACTTCGATTATTAAAAGAAAATTATTAATAATTAAATTTTGAAAATTCGATTTACAATTAGCACAAAAAACACATTATAATTGTTCGAAAAAAAAACATAAAATTATTTTAGAATTTCTATTACTAAAAAAGATCGAATTGCTTTATTAAATGCTTAATAAATTAACAATTCTTAAACTAAATCGTTACGCGTTTGACGTAAATTGTCGCAAGATTCGAATTTATATAAAGTAAAATATTATTTAAATTCTATAATTACAATAATAATGCAACAAGATAATGCACTTATTAAAGAAGAAAATGCATATAAACGTTTCTACGATTTCTTAAAATGCGTCTAAGATCAAATTCTAAATGCAATATTCGTTCTTCTTACGATTGTAATTTTGAATTTCGTTATATAGTATTTCGCAAATCAAACATTAAAATAAGCGTTTAAAAATAAGAAAATCGATTAATTTTTAATATCTTTTAATCTCTCGAAATGCGACAATTCTAGATTTTTATTTTCGTTCTCTCTATCGCAAAACATTAGTATACTAGTTGAAAATGCATTGTTTATTCACATTATCTTGTTTACGTTAACATTACAATTTTTTTTTCTTTAATATTCTTGTTTTCGACATTCTTGTCTTTATTATTGTTTATTTCGTCTTGTTTAGACTAATTATAAAAAATTATCTTATCGCAAGAGAACTTCGAAGTGAATTTTCGAACTAGCAAATTAAGTTTGTTAATTATAAACAAGACGCATTTTATTACTTACATATATTATTTGTTTGCTTTGTGCAAGTTATCGAAAATAACAATATTAATTAAAATAAATTGATATAAACGTAAGAAATTATAAAGAAAAGTGCGATAATTTTCAAAACTTTTATCGATAAAATCGCGTTAAAAATCGCGTTAAAAATCGCGTAAAAACAAAAGCTTAAATTAACGATTAACAACAAAATTACGTAAAATAAATAATAAAGAAGTTAACGTAAATAAACTTGCATTACTTATCGATAAAATCAAATAAATGTTAATGTAAAGAAATAATAATCGTATTAAGTAAAAAGTTCAAAGTAAATAAAAGTAGAAGTAAGAGATAATTCTAGTTTTGACACATATAATTTTTACTTTAATTTGTAAAATTATCTCTCAACATTTTATTTATAATATTATTGATCTTTAAAACTCTTCTACATTCTAAATCTTATAACACTTTATTAAATATTAAGATATACTTATAATTTAATGTACAATTACATTATCTATATACATTACTAGTAAACTAAACTAAGAAATTGCACAAACAATAAAATTACTATTAATTAATCCAAAAAGCATCGCAAGTCGCAATCGCACACAAGAATTAAAAAAAAAACCCTATATTGAAAACAAAGTAACAATCGCAAGATTATCTTGATTTGCGTTAAGAAATTGCGTAAAACGTCTATTTAAATAAAAGCTTCTTAATAAAATATTAAAGTTATAAAAAACAATATTAAAAATAAGATTAACAAACATTGAATTAATTAAAACATTTATAATAATGCATTTCAATAATGTAATAAAATACACAATGTTAATAGCTTAATAACACAATACTTTAAACATCAATTTAGATAAAAAAATAAAGAAGAAATTTACAATTAAGAAAACAAAGCGATTTAGAGTTATTTAAGAAGCGCAAACAATGCGTAAGAATAGAAATATAATAATAACGTTTTTCTTTTAAAATGTATATATTATTTAAATGCATTATTTGTTTTTTACATTTGAGCTAATAAATATTGTAGTTAAGTATCAACATTAAGTTTAATATTAATAAAAACTTCTTAATATTTATAAAATCAACTATAAAGATTATTTAATAACGAGTTATTTATTATAATAATTTAAATAACTTGAAGAAAGCTAATAACGTTAATTCTTTTAATTCGTATAACAACTTTGTTAAGAAATTCGCGTTATCGAAAAACGCAAAAGAGAGAAAAATTTCTAATTTTATCAATGTTAAAATAGAGAATTCTAACAATCTTGTTAAAGAAAATAATAATAATTAAGAAATTTGACATACAATTTAAGAAAATGCTAAAACGTTAAATTATAACTACTATAAAGTTACTAATGTTAATAATAATAATAAAGAGAAAAATGCGAGCAATAAAAATTAAGATCGCGATAACGAGAATAATAACAAAATCGAAAGCAACTCGAATTAGATTGTTCAAAATAATAGTATAATAAACGAGATTATTAAGATCTTGAACTAATAACTTTACATATTTAACTTAAAGAACTTACTATTACGAATTGATATTATAATGTATTATTACATTGCATTATTATATTGCATTACTATATTATAGTATTAAATCTAAAATATACAACTAAGATTTTAAACAAATTATTTATAATTTATAATAAAACTAATGTTTTAACAATTTAAGTCGATTTTTTAAGTAATGTATTTAATTTTTTAAAATTATGCTATTGCTTTAAAGTTATTAGTTCTCTATATATTTTTAAATAAAATATGCTCAAATATCAAAATCTCGATAACTTAATAATAAAACATTTTAATTTCTAATAATAGTAACATAGCATTTATAATAACGTTACTAAAAGCATTATTGTGCTCTTATTAATTTTATCGTAAATATTGTGTTATTGTTATCGCGAATAAAAAGATCAAAAATTCAAATTCTTTTTAAAATACAATAATTTTTTTTTTACAATCTTTGACAAAATTATGTAGAACAAGATTGTCGAACTTTTTAACTAAAAAGTTAAGTTAATAATTTAACTTTAGTTATTTAAATAACTTGAATGCATTATTATAATGCATTACTAAATAATCTTATATCGAAAAATTATAAAATAAAATATGATTTTCTACTATTTATTTTAGAATTTCTTTATATTAATATTAAGTCTTGACAATTCGATTTAATTTTTCGATTTGATTTTCAATTTCAACTTTAGAAATCGAATTGTTAAGACATTCAATTCGATTTGAATCGAACTCGATTTCTCTATAATTAGAGCTCTTGTAAAGAGAAAAAAGTATTTTATTCGAAAAAAGTCTAATATTTACAATTTAGTAATTGTAAATAAAAATCTATTACTCGCAAAAAATAAAAGAGTAAACAAAGAAACAAAATTACTATTAATAGCTATTTAGCGATATTACAAGAAACTAATCTTTAATATAGTAAAAATAGATATTTATAATATTGTTCTAAAAATATCTTAATTAAAGTAATATAACTTAGAAGTTAATTAAGATATATAAGTACTTAAATTTGTGCAATATAATTACGCAATTTATATTTAATTTACGCATTAATAATGTTCGATAATAAATAAAAAATTAAATCGAAATTCGATTGTAAGTAGCAAGTTTGCATTTTTGCAAAAAAACAATTTAATAAAATTTAACTCGATAAATATTAACAAAGATTAATTAAATTACAAAGTTAAAGTAAGTAAAAAAAATTGCAAATCTTTTAAAAACTCTAAACTATTTAATATAATAAAAAAATCGCTAAAGTATATATTATAAATATACAACAATTAAGAGCATTTATTTTAAGAAAAAAAATAACTAAGATTTTATCTAAATATTAATTATTAAATTACAAGATTAAACTTAAATTAAGTAAGCAATTTACGTTTAAACTTATATATACTTTATTTAAAAAGAAGTTAGAAACATTTCGCAAATATCTAGCAAAAAATAAAAAAAAAGAATTTATTAAAAAATTTTAATTATAAATAAAATACTTGATTCTCTTTATATTTAAGAAGAACAAAATTCTTTATTTATTTATTAATTATCAAAAGCTAAACAATATTACAATAAAGAATCAATATTTATTATTTAATATTAGCGAGCTTTAAAATTGATTGTTTAAAGCAAAATACTTTATTAAACTAAGTTTACAAAAAGCGTACAATTAAATTAGAAAAAAAATAGGAAAAAAGTAAAAAACAACTTTTTCTATACAATATAAATTATATAAATATACAATAATATTGTTTAAACTTACAAATGTTTTAACAATATATTAAGAAATAATTAATAATATATTACGACAATATTTGAATTAATTTGTTATAATATACTTGAACAATATTATAATTTATTTAAATATTTTAAAAGAAAATATAAATTATGTTTTTAAAATATTAAAATAGCTAAATAAAAGAAATCTATATCTTGAATTACAGAAATGCGAATTTTATTAAAAAGAAATTAACTTTTTTAACTTTATTATTAAACAATATAAAGTATGTATAAATTTCGAAAAATTTACAAACAATGAAAAAATAAAAATTATCTATTAATGTTAAAAAAGTTTAATTCTTTTTCAATTTTATAAATTATAATAAAAAATTTATCAAAAATTACTTTGTTAATACAATATTATTAACAAATTTTACAAAAAAAAAGATATTATAAATATAAAGATTAATAAAAAAGAAATTATTTTAAAATCTTAAATTAAAATATTTAAAAAAATTAATATTAAAAATGTATAATTTACGATTATTAAATAAAATTGAAATCAACGTATTAAATTTAATTATCAATATATACTTTAATAAAAAGCATAAAAATATATAATACTTAATAATATATCTCTTAAATTTTTTTTTATTAATCGAACAAAATTATAATATTTACGACAAAAAGTTACTTGCTATTGTAGTCTTTCTAAAATTATAAAAAGTATATATTTAAAAATTATTAAAACTTACAATTTTTATAAATTATAAAAATCTTCTATACTTTACTATTATTAAATAACTTAACAAAGAATAATTAAAATAGTTAAAGTAACTCGAACAATACAAATTTAAAATATAATATATATTAGACAAAGATAATAACAAAGCAAATATATTTAGCAAAAAAAATAATTATATAAAAACAAAGAAATTGTTTAATTACAATATACTTAAGATTAACAAAAACAAATTATTATTAGCAAATAAGTACGAGCTAAATGTTATTTTACAAATACTTAAAGATAATAAGAAAGAGTTTTCAATAAAAGAAGAAAAACTTTAGATATTTATCGACAAAATCGACAAATATATAAAAGAGTATTATAATAAATTATTGTAAAAGTACTTATAAATAATTTTCTTTCGCTTTTATATTAATATTGTTATTTTTCTTAAATAAAACAAGTTGTCAAAACATATATTAAATGATGTCTTAACTATTAGCAAAACAAACATAATATATATACAAGTTATAACAAAATTTAATATTAAAAATTATTTAAATTGTTATAAAATAAAGTTACAATAAACTTTATTATTAAGTTGCTCAAATTAATAAACTTAGCAATTAAAGATAAATATAATTTGATACTAATAATAGTTAACAAATTTATTGAGTATTTATATATTATTGCATACAAGAAGAAGTTTATAATAGAATAACTAAAATACATTGTATTAAATCGACTTATACAATATTATAATATACTTAAAGAATTAATTAATAACAAAGACAAGCTCTTTACATCTAATAATAAAAGATACTTATATTAATATTAGAAACAAGACTTCGAATATTTTTTGTCTATTACTTAATTACAAATAATTAAACAAAAAAAACAAATTAAAGTCTTAAGCAATATTTGTAACATTATATTAATAGTACTTAAAACAATTAAATATTATTATTATTTATAATTTAACTTGCATTAAATGCAAAAATCTCGAATATTACAAAGATAATCTTATTCTTTGCAAATTTTGACAAAGAATTAAATCTCTTCGAAAATAAACAAAGACATCTATTTGCGCAATTAATTATCGAGAGAATAATTATATTAAAAAAGATACAAAACAAGATCTTTTTTATATAGAAAAGATTAATTAAGTATTAGAATAAGAGACGCAAAGTAATATCTTAATTAAAAAAGAAAAATAAAATTTATCTTTTAATTAAAAATCTTAAAACAAAGAAAAAAAGCAAAAATTTAAATTGTGTTAAGATCGAATTATTTTTTATTAAAATAATTAAGAAATTAGTCAATTACAAACTTGATTTACTTAAGAACGTTAAAGTATTTTTAATATTTAATATTTTATTGTTAAAATTAGTCGATTTTAATACGTTTATATAGAAAATATTTTATAACAAAGTTTAGAAAGAAAGCAAATACAAAGTAAATAAATTTCTAAAGCAACAAGATCAAAATTATTTTATCAAGTAAAAAATATATTTTATCTCAAAGAATATGTAAGAACTAAAGAAGAATCTTAATAATTGCTATAATTTTATATAGTTATTTTATTAATATTCGAAAAATTATTTAGTATAGCAAGAAATAACTAGAAGATAAAAGACAATTTAACAAAAATATTCGCAACAAAATAGTTAAAGAATTCGAAAATATTCGACTCTTCTATTCTTAACAACAAGCATTGTATCTTTTGTTTTGTCTTTATATTTATTTTTTTTAGATTTTTTTTATTTTGTAGCAATCTAGTTATTACGATTGTTAATAACACTTTATCGACTAGCGAGAGAACTATCTATACGTGATGCTAGCTACGAACCTGTTAATACTACGATATTCGATAGAATCAAATGTTCTTAGCATCAACAAGTAAGACGTTCGCAAACGTTCGATGCAATTGTTACAACAAATCGACTCTTTCAATTGCGAAAACAATAACAATATCAATTATTATTATTACTATTATTATCTTGAGCTCTCACGTATAATAAGATACGTGTAATCAAAAGCACGCAAAATTATTTATAATTATCATTATTTACTTCTTGTACGCGTCGATTGTTATTACGATGTTCGTTATATTACAATTGCGAAAAAAGTGTTTTAAAATATTGCAAGAAAGTCTCGAAACGTTGTACGTATAAGTTTAGAAGAGCTAAAAAAGAATTATATACGCGTACGTTACACAAGCAAAATGTCGAAAGTTCTTGTTGCATATAAATTGGTTGCGCTAAGATTACGTATTTTGATCAAGTAATTGTCTTCTATTTTGATTAATATACACTTAACGCGCATTTAAAAACTAAACGATAAAAGACTTTGTTTATTCTAAGATGCGACAATAAGAACATTCGATTTTGTCAAGAGTAATACTTCGCTACATCTTAAATTAAAGACGCTACTTGCGTAAGAATACAAATAAGAGTTAACATTAAGTTCGAACATTAAGATTACACGAAAAAAAATATATAAAATTACGTATTAATAAACGATCTTTATATAATTGCAATTTATAAAGAAAACTCGAATGTAAATTCTTAAAGTTCTTATTTTTAATATGTACAAGTTTAAGAGTCTAGAACTATCGAACGATATATAGAAATTTCTTTTGTAAATTATAAATCACTATTATTTTTACAATTCTTATAAAGAATTTTCTTGTACATAAATATTACAATAGATGATTTTTAAAATTAAAGCGTCGCAATATGAATTTAAAAATCTAGTTGCGCAAAAATATATAAAACTCGCATAGACTTCTAGAAATGTTGAATCAAGTATAAATTTATATATAAAAAAAAAGGCACTTCATCTTTAGCAATTTTGACAAAAAGATCTTTTCTATTATAGTTAAGAGAAGATTAAGATATGTTTATGTATAATTTGTTTGCACAAATACATTTTAAATACTTTAAACAAAACAATAAATCTTTTATAATAATATAAAAATAATTAAAAAGAGAGCAACGTCTGCAAGTAATATTTATTAATATATTGTAACATTCGATTTCGAATATAATACAAAGACAACTTTGTTGCTAAAAAAACATAGTAAAAGAAGCGTTAACTTTCGAGACAAAAATCTTTAAGAAAAAATATAATGTTACAAATTTAGTTCGAAATAACGTAATATATAATTTAGGACGCAATATATAACACGAAGTACAATTATTAACATATTTGACAACTTAATAAACAAATAGTATTTAATATATTTAACAACAAGTTAAGTAAACAACGTTTAATATATTTGACAATAAATTTAAATAAGCAATGTTCGACATATTTAACAATAAATTAAACGAACAATGTTTAATATATTCGATAGTAAGTAAAACAAATAAGAAGAAATTTTTTTAATATATATAAACCTTTAGATATAACTTTCTTATAAATTGTGTTCAATCTATCTTAAATCTTTACTTATTGTTACTTTAATTTATTGAATTATCTATAAAGATTTATTAAATATAAGATTGTTTATAATTGAAATTCTTGTTATCAAGTAATTGCTTGCATTATTTAAAGACGTTTACAAATCTCTTCGATAGCATAACTCTCTCTAATATCTCTTATAGAAGTATTAGCGTAATAGTAGGCGATTTAATACAAACTTCTTTAGATAATTTGCTATCTCTTGATACTAGCATCTCTGTTCTATAGATACAATAACCGATATTCTACTTAAGATCAAAATAGAAAATTTTCGAAAAATCGAAAATCAAAAATCAAAAATCCAAATTTTGTGATTAGACTTTGCGCTCAACGCATACAATTACTTGCAACAAAATACAATATTGCACAACTAATTACTATATTATATAGCATTAATTTCTTAAGCGCATTGTATTATATTAATTTATAATAACTAGATTAAAAATCAACTAGTATGTATTTATTATATCGTAAACTCTTAACACAAAACTATTTTAATTAATATATTATATTATTGTTTAATTTTCTTTCGATTACAAATACTCTTGCGAAAACTAGATATATTATTTTGTATATTTTTTAATCTTATTGTAATATTGTTCTTATACTTAAAACAATTTATATTTTGTAATTCTTTCTTTTATTGCGTCTTCTTATAATTTGCTTTTTTATAATTTGCTTTTTTATAATTCTTAATACTTAAGATTAAACTCTTTGTATTCTTCTTTGTAAATATTTTATTAAGCAACAAAGATTTATTAAATTATATACTATAATTCGAATTAATATTTGTAAGTTTTAAATTAATTTCAAAGTTAAAGTTTAGTTTAAAATTAAATTTTTATATTAACTAAGCAATGCGCAATCGAGAACAATATATTAATAACAAGTATTTAAAGATACTAGAATTATATAGATTTAATAAGTCTTAAAGAAGTTTAATATTAGAAGCAAAATATTCTCTTTTATAACTAAGAGAAAAGATTAATTGCGCAAATACCTATTGTAACAATACAATTAACAAAGATAATTATAAAATAATTTTCTTTGTTAATATAAATATCTTCTTGCGTTTAATTCGAGAAAATTGTATATTTACAATTTGTTGTATTAAAGATTGTACAATACTAGAATTGTTACTAGTATTTAATAATTCTTACTTAATATTTTTTGTCTTAAATTTAATTATACAAACTTAAACTTATTTGTATTAGATATTTTCTTTAAATGTGTAATATTTTCTATAATTTCTTTACGCTTAGTTATTAAGAAAATTATATTATATTTCTTCTTTTTATACTTTAGAGTCTTTAAAAGCTTTTGTGTATTTTGCGCGTAATTTATGCTATATTTAGATACTTTTACAATATTTACTTTATTGTTCGAGATATTTAAAGCTAAATACAATTTATTATTGTATTATTTAATACAATTTTTTTATTTATTTAGTTAAAAAATTATATTGTTGTTAATAAAGTTCTTCGAACTACTAATTAAGCAATTTAACACAATAATATATATTGTCTCTATAAATTATATTAGTATTTGTACAACTATATTAAAGATATACACAAATTAAAAAAAAAAAAAATTTGCAAATTTTCGATTATTATTATATATATGTTACTTAATTTTAATTAAAACAAATTGTATATAAACTCTAAGAGTTTTAAATTTCTTATTGTTCTTAAAATATTTAAATTTTTGCTTAAATTCGCAAGAATATTTTTGTATTAAGTTTATTCGCGTTTGTTTCGCTAAAGTATTATAGAACTTAAATAAAGTGCGTTGTATATAAATTGCTCAAAATTGTGCAATATTAAATTAACTTAATATTGCAACAATATTTGTTAATATAAAATAATAAAAAGTAATATTTTTTAGCAAAGAATTAAGCGAAACAAAATGCAATAAATAATTAAAAGAATAAGATTTGTGCAAATTCTAACAACTGTATAACAATAATATATTATTAAAAATAAACAATATTTTGTTTTTTAACAAAATTAAAATAATATAAATTGTTAAAATTTGTACAACAATATATAAAGTAAAGATTTAATACTTAATATCTTAAGTAATATATATTTATTAGATTAATCGCGTCGATTTGGAAAATCGAATCGAATCTTAACAATTCGATTTCTAAAATTAAAATCGAAAATTCAATTCGATTTTAAACTTAAAATCGAAAATCAAATTAAAAAATCAAATTAAATTGTTAAGACTTAATATTAATATAAAGAAATTCTAAAATAAATAGTAGAAAATTATATTCTATTTTATAATTTTTCGATATAGAATTATTTAATAATATATTATAATAATATATTCGAACTATTTAGATAGCTAGAGTCAAATTATTAACTTAACTTTTTTAATTAAAAAGTTCAACAATCTTGTTTTACATAGTTTTGTCAAAGATTGTAAAAAAAAAAAATTATTGTATCTTAAGAAGAATTTAAATTCTCGATTTTTTAATTCGCAATAACAATAATACAATATTTACAATAAAATTAATAAAAGTATAGTAATGCTTTTGATAATATTATTATAAATAGTGTGATCGTTGGGTCGAGTTTCAACCCGATCGGGTTAGCCCGCCCAACCCTAACCCTAGGGTCAGGCAAATTTCCTAGCCTAACAGGGTGGGACGAGCGAAGAATGCGCGCCAAGTGTTTAACTTAATCTATTCGATCACGTGACGTTACGTGACGCGCTAATCATATGTGATTAGCGTGAACCATGCACTAGCCTAATCGGGCTAGCTTGAATCCTGCGCTAGCTTAATTGGGTTAGCGCATAGATAAGATAAGATAAGATAAGATAAGATAAGATAAGATAAGATAAGATAAGATAAGATAAGATAAGATAAGATAAGATAAGATAAGATAAGATAAGATAAGATAAGATAAGATAAGATAAGATAAGCGAATGCTAACGCGACGAAGTTAGCTTAAGTTCTTGGCATTGACCCAACGAAACTCGATCCTAGGGTCGAGTTCGCGCCTTAACCCTGGCCCAACCCTACGAGGCCCAAGAGGGTGGGTCGAGTTGAGAAAAAAGTGTTCGACCCGACCCAACGATCACACTAATTATAAATACTATATTATTGTTATTGAAAGTTAAAACGCTCTATTACTAAGTTATCAAGATTTTAATATTTAAGCATATTTTATTTAAGAATATATAAAGAACTAATAATTCTAAAACAATAATATAATTCTTAAAAAGTTAAATATATTATTCGAAAAATTAATTTAAATTGTTAAGACATTAGTTCTATTATAAATTATAATTAATTTGTTTAAAATCTTAGTTATATATTTTAAATTTAATAATGCAATATAATAATGCAATATAATAATGCAATATAATAATGCAATATAATAATGCAATATAATAATATATTATAATATTAATTTGTAATAGTAAACTCTTTAAGCTAAGTATATAAAGTTATTAGTTCACGATCTTAATAATGTTGTTCGTTGTACTATTATTTTAAATACTTTAATTCGAATCGCTTTTAATTTTGTTATTATTTTTATTATTGCAATCTTAATCTTTATCGCTCGTATTCTTCTTTTTGCTATTATTATTAATATTAGTAGTTTTATAGTAGTTATAATTTAATGTTTTAACATTTTCTTAAGTTATATATCGAAATTTTTGACTATTATTATTCTCTTTAACAATATTGTTATAATTCTCTATCTTAATATCGATAAAATTAGGAATTTTTTTCTCTTTTGCGTTTTTCAATAATGCGAATTTCTTAACGAAGTTACTATACAAATTAAAAGAATCAACGTTATTAACTTTCTTCAAATTATTCAAATTACTATAATTAGATTGATCGCGTCGAATTGAATCATTAAGTTCGAATCAAGTTTTCAACTCGTTAAGACTTAAGTCGAATCAAAATTTTAATATTAAAAAGTCGATTCGAATTACGATGTTAATATCAAGTATTCGAATTAAGTCACGATGTTAATATTAAGTATCGACTTAAATTTTCGACTCGACTCGTTAAGACATAAAGCGATTTAGTACTAGAATTTGTAGACATGAATTATGTGTTAAATCTTATAATTTTTTTCTTAAAATGTTGCATAGTAATGCAATAAAATAATGCAAATAACGAAAAAATAATGAAGAAGAAAATTGTTACGTTCTTGACGCATAAATCTCTCGAAAGTCGTGATATAATAGATTCAAAAATAGAAATTCTTGACATTATGACAACATTTTCGATTGCTTAACGATTTTAGTCGATAACTCGAATTGAGTTAGAAATCGAGTCGATATCAAATTAAGTCACAATGTTAATATTAAGTATTTGAGTTAAGTCACAATGTTGATGTTAAGTATTCAAGTAGAATTAGAAAATTAATATCGATTTCGATCCAACGATTAGTCTAACTATAATAAATAACTTATTGTTAAATAATCTTTACAATTAATTTTATAAATGTTAAGAAACTTCTATTAATATTAAACTTATTGTCAATACTTAATTGCAATATTAATTAGCTTAAATATAAAAAACAAATAATATATTTTAAAAGAAAAACATTATTATTATATTTGTATTTTTACGCATTGTTTGCGCTTTTTAAGTAATTCTAAGTTGCTTCATCTTTTCGATTGCAAATTTTTTTTCTACTTTGTGTCTAAATTAATTTTTAAAGCATTGTGCTATTAAGTTGTTAATATTGTGTATTTTATTATATTATTTAAATATATTATTATAAATATTTTAATTAATTCGATGTTTGTCAATCTTATCTCTAATATTGTTCTCTATAATTTTATAATTCGATTAAGAGACTTTTATTTAAATAGACGTTTTACGCAACTTTTTAATACAAATTAAGATAATCTTGCAATTGTTATTTTGTTTTTAATATAGTTTTTTTTAATATAATTTTATTCTTGTGTGCAATTGCGACTTGCAATGCTTTTTGAGTTAATTAATAGTAATTCTATTGTTTGTGCAATTTCTTAGCTTAGTTTACTAGTAATATATATAGATAATATAGTTGTATATTAGATTATAAGTATATCTCGATATTTAGTATAGATTGATCGTCGATTCGATATTTGGTCTCAACTTTGGAATCGAATTAAATCGACAATTTAACTTTAGAAATCGAATCGAAAATCGATTCGATTTCAACTATTTTGAAATCGAATTAAATCGAATTGAGTCGATTTTCGATTTCAATATTAGAAATCGAATCAAATCGCCAAGAATGTCAAGAATACTAAAAATAGTATGAATTAAAAATAAATTTAGATTTTTTATTAATTACTAGGTAATGCTTAGTAGTAATGCATTTATAAAAAGAAATTTCTAATACATTTATTAATTAATTTAAATAGATTAATTATTTCTATTAAATTATTAATTAGTTGTTACTAAAAATAATTAAATTTACTAAAATAATTACTCTGACGATTCGATTCGATTTTTCGATTCGATTTTCGATTTAACTTTTAGAATTGAATCGAATTGTCGATTTCAACTTTATAAATCGAATCGTCAAGACTTTCGATTCGATTCGATTCGATTTCTTGAATCGAACTCGATTTCTCGAATCGATGCAATCAATCTAATTTAGTAGAGTATTATAAGATTAAAAATATAGAAGAGTTTCAAAAATTAATAAGATTATAAATAAAATATTAAGAGATAATTTTACAAATTAAAGTAAGAATTATATACGTTAGAATTAGAGTTATCTCTTACTTTTATTTTACTTACTTTGAACTTTTTACTTAACACAATTATTATTTCTTTATATTAATGTTTATCTAATTTTATCGATAAATAATGCAAGTTTATTTACGTTAACTTGTTTATTATCTATTTTACGTAATCTTGTTGTTAATCGTTAATTTAAGCTTTTGTTTTTATGCAATTTTTAACTCATTTTTCGACGTATTTCTATCGATAAAAGTTCTAAAAATTATCGCGCTTTTTTTATAACTTCTTACGTATACATTAATTTATTTCAATTAATATAATTATCTTCGATAATTTGCACAAAGTAAACAAATAATATATACGAATAACGCAATACGTCTTATTTATAATTGACAAATTTAATTTGCTAATTTGAAAGTTCGTTTCGAAACTCTCTTGCAATAGAATAATTTCTTGTAATTAGTCTAAACAAAACAAAATAAACAATAATAGAAACAAGAGTATCGAAGATAAAAGTATTAAAGAAAAGAGTATTTGTAATGCTAATGTAAACAAGATAATGCTAACAAATAATGCATTTTCAACTAATATATTAATATTTTGCGATAAAGAGAGCAAAAATAGAAGTTTGAAACTATTGCACTTCGAAAAATTAAAAAATATTAAAAATCAATTAACTTTTTTATTTTTAAACGCTTGTTTTAACGTCTAATTTGCGAAATACTATATAACAAGATTTAAAATTATAACTGTAAGAAGAACAAATATTGTATTTAGAGTTTAATCTTAAACACAATTTAGAAAATTGTAGAAATACTTATATATATCTTTCTCTCTAGTAAGTGCATTATTTTGTTATATTATTATTGTAACTACAAAATTTAATTAATATTTTACTCTATATAGACTTAAATCTTGCAACAATTTATATTAAATATATAATAATTTAATTTAAGAATTTGTTAGTTTATTAAGTATTTAATAAAGCAATTCGATCTTTTCTAGTAGTAGAAATTCTAAAGTAATTTTATGTTTTTTTTTCGAATAATTATAATATTTTTTTTGTGCTAGTTGTAAGTCAAATCTTCGAGATTTAATTATTAATTTTTTTTTTTAGTAATCGAAGTTATTAAATGTATTATTTTTTTGCATTATTGTTAATAAAACTTGTTTATTTATATTGTAATTGTAAATACAATATTTTTAATAATACAACATATTTATTAATAAATTTAATTGAGAACAATCTTGAACTTTATTTGAAAAAAATTCTCTTCTCTATTTATTGTTTAATTATTATTATTTTCTTTGTAATATATATTTTATAATTCAATAACAATCTTTCTAAGTTTAAATTTATAGTACAATTATAGTACTTAATTATTATAATTTGCTCAATTGTTTACAAACTTATTTAAAATCGATTTTATCAATATATTTTTCGAACAAGACTAAAAGTTCGTTCAATATTTATTAATAATACTAGATATAAAAATATATTTCGAATTATTTGCGTTAACTTAAGAAAGTTCGA
>JAABUO010004833.1_pt1 | contig 15839 bp, 19 predicted proteins | sample 5559291 | NCBI WGS metagenome assembly JAABUO01 (sample SAMN10711878, study PRJNA513372) | rock metagenome | isolation source: Antarctica rocks | place: Antarctica: Victoria Land, Finger Mt sud
CCTTCAAAGCTGCCTTTTGCTCGACTGGTGTTGCCCTCTGGTCAGCTCATGTAGCAGCAAGCCTCTGGCTTAGATATCTTCCATCTGTTCATGCAGCAGAGCCCTCTAGGTCTCCAGCCCTTTGTTGTGGTCGTGCTGTCCTCTGAAGCTGCCTTTTGCTTGGTTGGTGGTGCCTTTTGCTTAGTCTGACGGGTGCTGTGTGTTTGTCCTGGGTTTTGTGCATCTCAGTATGAAAATTTTCCCTTCACGCCTGCTCAAGTCGCTTACTGACAACCCGTCTTTCAAACTTTTTGTATGCTTGTCGTTTGTACATGTATCTGGCCCATGCAATCATCAGGTTTCTATATTGAACAGTGCTTGCTAACCATCTCCCTCTGTCTGGCAGCAATTTGTTCCTGCATAGAGCTGCTCATGTCAACTGTCTTCTGCTCCTCACGGTCTAGCATAGGGTGAGTTTTTTACACAGTTGATGCTAAATGTGGTCTCATACTAGTCTCTACGACAGCTTGCCTGTGCTGTACTTGGTGTTTGTGGTCATGCAAATGCCATGCAAATCTGACAAGATTGCAAATTGCATGCATTATGTGTCATTGTTAGTATGCTGACTGCAAAATCAGGACCTCATGCAGGGAGGTCCTTGAAATTGTATGTACCTGACCCTAGGGAAGGACACATGTTATATGGATGTGAAGGAATGGGTGCATGCTTTTGCATGCAAGTTTGACATGATTGTCAGCCTGTCTGCATTGATGTTGCAGGGCGTTGATCATAGGACCAGCAGACACTCCCTATGCCAATGGCTGCTTCCTGTTTGACATCTTCCTACCAACCAACTACCCAAGTGCTCCTCCCACGGTCCACTTCCTGACCACGGGGGGCGGGCGTATCAGGTTCAACCCCAACCTGTATGAATGTGGCAAAGTGTGTCTGAGTCTGCTGGGAACCTGGAGCGGACCTTCTTGGGATCCCACCCATTCGACTCTTCTTCAGGTATGATCAATGCTGAGTGTGCTGCTGACTTTGTCTGTATCGAGTCTGAATCTAAACAACATTGCTGATCAGGTGGCCTATGTCGTCACTGGTGCTTGGTGCTCTGCATCAGCGTTGAGGTTTGCAAATGTTGTGTAGTTACTGATTGGTAGGCAGAGCATATTCCTTGTACTTGCTTTGCAATGTCCGCAACAGAAGACTGTGCGTATTCACCATGTTGTTGCGCTTGCCTCTTCAGAGGTCAGTTCTGGTGCCCGATGCAGTAAGGCGGAGTTTGCTCGGCATACTTTGGGTTTAGTGCAGGTGCTGGTCTGTAGTCAAAGCATGGGTCTGGTATATATTTGTACTTAGCTTCTGAACCACGCTTGGCGCTTGATGCAGTGCAGTGGCATCAGGAGTGACTGTGCCTTCAGTTGATGGTACTATGCAAGTTGGTACAAGGTGGCATCTATAGTACGTGCCCACCTTCATGGTGGCCAGCAATGCTTTACAAGCTGCTGAGGCTAAAGCCCTGCCCATTCCAGGGGCGTCGGCTCTTGGGAGTGAGGCATTGTGCATTGTGCAGGTGCTGATCAGCATCCAGAGCATGATTCTGGTGGACGACCCCTACTTCAATGAGCCTGGCTACGAGTCAAGCAGAGGAAGTGCGCATGGCAAGTCAGCCAATGATGCCTACAACCGTCAGCAGCAGCACAACACGCTGCGCTATGCCATTCTGCCGGCGCTCAAGCATCCAGATCCATGCTTTGCGGATGTCATCAAGTACGAACTTGCTGCTGCTATGTGCATGCATGCACCAAGCTCATCATAGTCTGGCAATCAACAAGTTGAAGTGGAACCACCATATCCGTGATGCTCAGAACAAGCCTGTCTGGAGGGAGCTGACTTGCGTCGCATGCGCATGATGCCTGTTGGCTCAGCCTGCTTTTCAATTGTTATTACCATAAAACAGCATGTGGTGGGGTTATAGTATCTGCCTAGGTATGTCCAGACAAAACCAAGAAGGTTTTTTGTCTTTGACAAGCTTGTGGCCAAGCAAGATTGACTTGAAGGGCCGTGTTGCCCATGCCTGTCATCGGCATCCCTTGCCTTGTTGCAGACGCACTTGGGTGCTTTGTATGAGACGCCATTTTGCTGTGTCGTTGTCAGCTGTGCATGACATTGCACTGTTTGCTTCTGTGCACAGTCATGTCATGAGATTACTTTTCAACCTGTGCAGGCAGCATTTTCAGCTCAAAAAAGGAGTGGTTCAGCAACAGATGCAGGAATGGCTGGCCAAAGCAGACAAGATTACCAACACATCAGTGAAAGAAGCAGTCACCGCCATCAAAGCTGAGTTAGAGAGGCTGTGACATGGCTGCTGCTGTCTGTAGATACAGTATTAAGATGTATGTTCACTAGTTTCAGGGACACTTTTAGTTCGTCCGCCGCCTCGTTTGTACCACCAGCAGCAATGTCACTTAGACAATTTGAAACTGTATATCTCTAGCTGAACTTCAAGGTTCGATACATTAATGCATACATGCTGCAAAGGACATTGGAGTCATGTCACGATAGACAGTGCTTGTGAGTGAAATAAGCGCGATTGCAAAGTTATGCCTGATCAGTGATGAATATTCGAGTGCAGCATAACACGCAGGATTTGTGGCATCAGTTTCATCGAAGTCATCACACACCAAACTTTCAGACATCACAGGACTTGCACATTGTGAGTTATATGTCAGCTGCCTAATCAACATGTCACAGACGTATGATGTTGACTATGCTAGAGGCAGTGCATTCTTGGGGACATTGTACTAGACTCGAGGCAAGCAGCACATCAACAATGGTGCTACTGGACAGCTCATATGACAGCTTGGCACCGTTCAAAGCAGGAAGCCGTCACAGCACCCACGTGCCCAAACTGCTGCGTGACTCAGATTATGCGAACATCACCGGCGAAAACGTCAGCTGGCGGAAGTCATCGCCGTGGGCTTTCTGACATTGACTAAGCTTCTGAGGGCGCGCAATCGAGCAACGACAGACTGGCTTGCTTGGCTGCTCGTTTGCGTCACGGTTGTCGCCCGGACTCGGTTTTGGGGTGGGTGGTCAAACTGGGATTGCAGGCGCCTGCAGTGCACAACCTGCATCTGGCTCGTTGTACCGCAGACACGTACCTGCCAGCGCTCGTGTCAGCGACAGTCGGGACCAGCGGGGCCAGCCGGACGCCTCTACCGTTTGTGCCAGTCAAAGTTGCCAGGGTTGCACCCCTACAGCAAACGTATGAGGACTAGAAAGGGTAGCAATTCCCTCAGCAGCTGGCTTGCTCCCCTTCTGCCAGCCAGCTGGATCCAAAGCAAGGCTCTGCATCTCAAAAAGCGTGAAGCTGCTTCCCTAGTGGGTTATGGCACAGTCATGTCAATGTTCTGCAACACAGTCGGTGAAGCTTCCATGCTGAAGCAGCTCCTGTTGTTGTGGGGCTGCGCTGAAGCAGCTTTCTATGTGTATCAGAAATGGAGGTATGCTGCATCATGTTCAGGATCTTTGCAATTACCAGCACAGAACTGACCTTTGCTTATAGCTGTTTCTGCTGAGTCCATGTAACCCACTGTATCGCACGTCGATTTGTTTCCATTTGGGCTCACTGAATTGTGCGGTGCCTTGTACATCTTGCTCTTCTCACAGCATACCTGTGCTGCATACAGCGGCCTTTCAGTCCTTTGATTCAAAGATGGTTGCCACCAGACCCTCACAAAGCAGCGTTGTACACTCGTTGCTTGACATATCAATCTGACACATGATCCGTCAATCATGCACAGCATCTGCGCCCAAACTGTGCTAATCTGGATGACAGGTATACAGTTGTGAACGAAGAGTGGATAGAAGAGATTGATGTAGACCGAGTTCAGGAAGTGAAAGAGCGTTTTCTGGAGCTTCATGGTGTGCTGTCCATCCATGACTTCATAACCGGCTGGTTCCATGGTGCTCCATATGAGCAGATACACCGAGGGAATGTGTTGGACTTTGTTGCGTATGGTTTCTACAGCAAACGGCCTCAGGATCTGTCGCCCAAGGTGTGAGTGGACAGAGAGCGTCCCAATGCTAGCGTGTGTGGGATGTGTGCACATTTGCTTTTTTCTGGTATATTCACAAGTCAGGCCTGCACATGAGTCCAGCTACAATGCACAGTATGCTGACCAGTCTAGGTCTGTGGCCAAATACGCTTTGTGTGCTTCGTTGCCGACTAAAGCACCTCCTGATTGACTGATGAAAGAGGTTAAGAGAACAATATAGCACTGTGCGCAAATCAAACATGTATGTTGTGTTGCAGACTCAAGCATCATCTGAGCGATTTGTGAATGAGGTTGAGAGAAGGTGGGGAGTCAAGTTTCCAGAAGGCAGGAATCCAGACCTCAAGTTCATGGCACACTTGTGGGAGCCTCTCAGGTGACCCAGCTTCAATACATATATGCGTATGTACATAACAACAATCATAATGTTATAATTAGCAACACTAATCATGTATCAGCTTAACAATTAAAGTAGTACTTCAATACTTTTGTCAACATGCACAAGTTTTGTCTTCTGGCATATTCCTAGATCAGATTTGCGGTCTGTGCATACCTGGACGCATTCCTGCTGGGAATCAAAGGGGTCAAATGAATGCAGGAATCTGTTGGCAACTTGTCACATGGTGCGATGTCATGATGTGACAGCTGACTGTAGCCCACCCTTCACGGACAAGCACATTTTCCGTGCCCAGCAACGCAGCACCTGCAATGTATTGACTGTTTGCACATGCGCACAGGGTGTTCCATAAACCTCTGCTTGTTCACGTGATCAGCGAGACGTGGGGAATGGGAATGCACATGTACCTCAGAGCCACAGGCTTCAAGCACGCCCTCATGGGGGTAAGTTCTGTTGCTCAACGCCTCTGGCGTGGTTGATGCCCATCCTGAATTTCTGTTGCATTCCCATTCTAGGCCTAGCGCTGCCACTACAGAGACAACGTTGAGACCAATGTGTAGGCACATGTTGACTGCCATTCATGTAGCAAATTGCTTGACAAACTGTGGGTTTGGCTTTCATCAAGTCTGATCTTGCCCCCCCCCCCCTTCCCCCCTCCCGCCCCCGGTGAAAATGCTGAAAGCATGGGCATCTGAGTGAGTGAATGAGTGCACAATGGCAACAGCCGGAAGCTGGCTGCATTTGCCTGACTGCTGACCATTGGTTGGATGTGTTGCAGGGCATGTCGTACTGGGTCCGCTTGCCAACTTCCGGGCCTCTAGGATCAGACTCAAGCCCTAACCTAATGCATGAGTCAGCAGATGAGTCATCACAGCAGGAGCTGTCGCTGACGAGGCCAATCGTCTTTTTGCATGGTGTGGGCTTAGGACTGGTAAGGCCCTTGACTTTTGGCCTGCGCCCTGCCCTTGGTGGTGATCACATGCTTTGTTGTGTGGACTGCCATCAATCACATGACTCACGGCTGTGCTTTGCGTGTGTGATGCTGCACAACAGTGCAATTCTGTGACATGGTCAGTCAAAGTATGCGATGACTGGTTGTCATGTACTGTGACGCTCTGCTTCAGCAAATTGCTGCCTGGTGCCATCCCAACTCATCTCCTTATCTTTATCATGTTCCTGTCTCCTGTTGATTGTCTCTTCTGCACCTGCCTGGGTGTTGTCTTCTTTTGTTTGGCTTCTTGCTCTTTCTCTTGCTGTGTCAGTTCTCTGCCCTAAGGTGACTCTCAGCACCTGGAACTAACGTGAGTCTCTGGCTACGTTCAGTAAAGTATACACACATCTGCCCGTATGATGCGCCTGATCGTCATCATGGTGCTGACTGCAGACGCCGTACATCCACTTCATGAGGATGCTGTTTGCCGCTACCAGCTCCCACCCCATGATTGTGCTGGAGTTCCGCCATGTGTCCATGCGTCTGTGCTTCCGTGCCAGTGAGGTGGACCACGCTGCGCATGCTGTGGCTGCGATCGTGCAGCAGCAGGGCTTCAAGGAGGCCTGCATTGTGGGCCACTCCTTTGGCACCTTTGTGGCCTCCAGACTGTGTCAGCTGCACCCTTCCTTAGTGCAGTCCCTGGTCAGCCAGCTTGCCTTTCAATCTCACACTCATTGCCTTTCAATCTCACACTCAGAGCCCTTCAATCTCACACTCACTGCCTTTCATTCCACACTCATTGCCTTTCATCTCACACTCATTGCCTTTTTTTTCACATTCACTGCCTTTCATCTCAGACACCTCACACTGATTGCAGATCTCACAGCAATATCACCTGCCTATGCTGTTGCCCTTGATTGGGCAGCACACTGTGAGTGACTCATTGACAAGTCTGGTTTACAGCTGAAGAGGAATGCCGGCAAAGCTTTGGCTTTGTTGAAATCGTGCTGCGGCAATGCCTTTGTGCTCAGATATTGTTTGATGTGCCTAAGCACAATCTCATGCCATGCTCTCACTTAGCTGGCAATGCATTGTCAGCATGCTGACGTGCCTCTCAGCAGGATGCACATCTGATCTGGCTGGCAGGCCATGAGTTGAGAAGCCATTGCCCATTGTTGCAATGCACACACTCACATGATGTGACTACTTTTTGGTAACGATTGACTGTCATGCGCTCATGTGCAATTCTCCACGGCTCCTTTGTTTCTCTCTGTGCTGCATGCTGACAGACAGCATCAGCTCATCATGCTCTTGCTGCATCCACGACTGATGGGGTGTGCCTGCTGACGTGAGATGCATGGCTGCAAGCTTCTCTGCATGCCAGATGTGTACCAGCCAGTATGTCAACTGACCTGTTTTCTGTGTGCTGTAGCTGATCATTGACCCGGTGTGCATGCTGACCTGCTGTCCCCAGCTTCTTCACTCCTTCGTGTACAAGGTGCCGGTCTGGGGGCTCAACCTGCTGACCCCCCTGGGTCTTATGGACCTTGCCAGATTTGTCTGCTCCAGGGACCTCATCATTGCCGAGGTGAGCCCCACCTCTTCTGCATCTCTGTCTCTGAACAACATGTCCCACTCACCTGTCTGTCTGCTATGTGTGTTTGCTGTAGGCACCTCACTTTGCATGGAAGGCATCTTGCGTCATCTGTGCTTTGCATCAAGTTCTGTTGACTGACTGTTGCTTGACGGGTGGGGTGGGTTGTGGGGGCAAGAGGGGTGTAAATTCCTGCTTGACAAGAAGGGACGGCAGGGGGGGGGCGCGCAGTATTTCTGCTTTATTTGGTGATTAGGGCAGAACCAGACCTTACGTGCACCGTGCTCAATCAAACCATGTCAAGCTTCGTCCTTTGCTTCATAGGTCTATACACCCTGACATGCAAGGCTGTACATGGCTATATTCCGGTTGGGAGCCAGTCATTACTGTCTCTGCGCCATGCCTTTTCAGACTGTTGGTGGCAACACAGGTGTTATCAGCAACTCAGGCTTGTAAACAGGCACTGCGCGTTCTCACTGGTGTATTTTGTGACTGTGCAGACCTTCTGCCGCAAGTTCTGCTGGCATTCCCTCATGCTGTGGCCAGAAGACATGCCCAAGGCCACCACAATCTCGCTGTCAGCCAACGATGACCTGGTGCCTAAGGACCTTGTGGTGGCTCAGCTGGAAGCATCGCCTCTGCCAGTCAAGGTCATAGTGCATCCAACCGCCGGTCATGGCGGGTACCTGCTGGATCACCACTTTCAGGAGAACTTGATTCAGGAGGTCAAAAGCCTGGCCAGCACCAGGCCCTGAAACAGATTGTGCTTCTTGGGAGGGTATGGTGGGGGAATCCGAAATTGCTGCTGGCAATAAGGGTCACAAACAGCGGGCCTTGAGACTTTGTTTCAGTCAGGTAGTGATGTGTACAGGGTCTGTTACAAGTGTGGTTTAGTCAGGCCCAAAGATACTTCGACATCCTATTTAGCTGGCATAGGTGTTGGTGGGTAGGGTAGCATTGAGTAGTTCACTTCGGGCTATAGCCCATATCATTGGTTTGAGTTAGCTTTACTTTTTATGGTCTGCATGTGCCAGCTTCAGTCTCCTACAGATGGTTGGTTTTCCCATTGGAGGTGCAGTGGGAGCACACAACCCAGAATGCTATTGTTATATTTGGCTATTTACTTGTAGATTCTTTGCTGGCCTTTACTTGTGTTACTATGATCGGGCACCTGGTACACTATGTCAGTAAGCAGTCATTGCTTAGAATTTTGAATAGAGTTGGAGTTGATTGTCATGGTGTCTTAGACAGCTCCTGTCACACTTCCTGCCTGAGGAGCATATGCATATCAAACGCGTTTGAAGCTTTGCTGACGTGCAACAGATTGTTGATATCTGCATGTGCTATAGCACATCCACAGGCTCTGCTCGCATACCATGCGCGCAGCTTATCAAAGGTTCAGAATGCTGTTCACGTGCATGCTGCGTTGACTAACATTTGCTGTTTAGCGTTCCATGCATCGATGAGGGTATTGCCAAGAGGTCAACTTTTTAGCAGCACTTAGGCAGACTGTCTCATCGAATTACCCGAAGCAGCCGCAGTCATGCACTCCCGTGTAAGATGTTTAGTGAGCCAGTAATCCCGCCCGTTGACTTCTGTGATGCTGAAGAATTACTGGGCTGCTTTGCAAGTGGTGTTCCTACCGAAGCGTACGCGGATGCAGCTCACCGGGGCCATCTGAGATGCCTCAAGGTCCTTCGCGAAGAGGGTCATGCATGGAACAAAAGATGTTGTGTGTATGCTGCGGCCGGTGGCCACTTGTCTTGCTTAAAGTATGCCCATCAGCAAGGTTGTTCTTGGGAACAGACCTGTGCAGGCGCGGCACGGACAGGACATTTGACATGTCTGCGATACGCACATGAGCATGGCTGCTGGTGGGACGAAATGACATGCGAGATGGCAGCTGCAACTGGCCACCTTGAGTGCCTGCAATACGCTCACGAACAAGGGTGCCCCTGGGTTACCGCAACAATTTGTGAGTTTGCTGTAAGGGGACGACATCTTGACTGTCTGCTGTATTGCTATCAAAACGGAGGGAAACTTTGTCTGCCGTCTATGCATGGCTCAACCTCACATCCTACCAGTACTGGCCAGTCTCGAGTCAAGTTGCCACCTATGAGCTTAGCTGACATTGCTCGTGCTGATGAAATGTTTGTCCAGGTGCTAGTTGCTTCCATTTTTGATTCTATCCGCCAGACGCTAGCAGCAGAGGCTATTCAGATGGCCTGGCGCAAACGGTTTTACAGCCCTGATAGCGTGTTTGTTAGCAGACTCAAGAAGGAGTTTTATTGCAAAAAAGGTACCATGCAGTCAAACATGATGTCTTGGTAGTTAAGCATTTCTCAGGTGCTTTGCAACGACAATCTTTTTGTACCTCAGGATCATGGAAGTATTTGCCCAGTGTATCACCCTCTACATGGTGTGTTAAGGGCTTGTACCATTTGCCAGCTGGCGACAATCTCAGAGGTACTTTGATCCCTGTATCAACTTTAACAAATGGCAGTATTACACACTGGTTATGCTAGAAGCTTTGTGACATAAAGCTGGAAGCTGCAAGCATTGTGATGCATGTTATGTGTGTGGACACGATTATTTAGACACAAATGTACAGTCACATATGTATATGCTGCTTCAATGTGGTCGCCCTGCTGTGTCAGTGTGCATGCAATGATGCACAATGATAGGCTGGTGTCATACTCAGCTTCATGCCAGGCTCTGCCTGCAGTGTCACCACTCACACTTGCTCACCAGCAATGAAATGGTGATAGAAGACAACTTTTAGCAACGCAAAAGTGAATTGCAACAGCAGCACTGCCAATACAGTGTGTGCATCTGTCAATGCTAGATTTGACCAGTGCAGTTGCATGTGCTGCTGCAGAAATTCCATTGCGGACCTCAAGGAGGTACTTGGTTGCAGCTATATTGCTACCAATGCACATTTCCATTTCATCAAGTCTACCATGTCAGCATGCAATTGTGCCTATGATGTCCATGCCAGTCAAGTTTAGAGTCCCAGCAAGCTGTCCACATCATCCTTGACGTGGTCCCAAGCAGTGACATAGGCCAGACCATCCCCAGCTGCAGCCAAGCCAGGGAACAGCCATCGTTCAGGGTTTGGTCCCAATATGCTGTGCAAGTTTCCACACAGACCCAGGTCATAGGGATGCTGATATCGCTCTCCTCGCCTCATTGCCTTGACTTCAGCTGTTACGCCTTCGTAGTATTCTATGGTGGTTCTATTGGTCAGCAAAAGGTATGCATTCCAGCCCAGTAACATCAAGAGAGCAATGCAGAGGGGGAAGGTCATTGCAGTGCAAACAGCCTGCAACATCATCAAAGCATGAATGATGTTCATTACAAACGTAGCAATGTAAGGCCATAGACATGTGGCTGCTGTAATGCATGTGAAGTTACCATGTGTGGCAATCATGGCACGTTGTAACAATATCACAACAGATCAAACATGCTGTCTGGTCAGATCTGTGTCAGATCAAACTGTTGGAGATGCTTGTCAATGATGCTTGTCACTGATGCTTGATAGCTACAACGTTCCCTGAAGCTTGTTACTGCAGCTGCTTACATACCTTGCTATAACCAGCATGTGCTTGTTTTTAGGCAGGAGCACACCTGTAGGACCGCCCAAAAGACATGTGTCTTGGCATGACCATTGGCACCGGAATGCAGAAGACTCCCTGTGAAGCTAGAGCGTGCAGCATGGCGCCTGTGATCTGAGTTCAGACCTATCATGTGAGCAGCGTGGGCCACAAACAGTCCCAGGGCATGCACCACAGCAGCATTCACATCTGCATGTCAACATAGGCCTGAAACAAGGCGGAGCTCAACGCAAGCTGATGCTGTGTGTATTCAGCAGCTGATGCAATGCAGTTTATTTGCAGATTCAGTATGTGCAACTGACTGCCTGTAACATGGAGCCTGTGTGGCATATGATTAGCGATGGCACATGTGTTCCTGAGCGCATAAGACAAATGTTTTGCTGACAAGATTGACTACACAGCAATCCCGGCAATAGCCTTCATGCCTGTTGAAAACCAAAGCTGCATGAAGACATGTCAGCTCAGGTTGCTTACATATCAGAAACAACAAGAATGTCTTGTAGTTGCCATGCCCAACACAGTTGTTGATCCAAGGGCAGTGGTGATCCTGCACATGCACACACATGTACGATGCTCAGCAGGCATTCGTCACACATCTGTGTGGGCAGCATAGTCTGTATGACTGTTCAGGGTATTGCAAGGCAGGACCATGCAATACAAAACGTACTTATGCAATTGTGCATTTCATGATCTGGTTGCAACTTCCCAATGGCACAACATTCCTGCACATTATGTTGTGAGCAATACATGCATATGTTCACAACGCACTAAAGCTGCATCACTAAGCTGCAGCTGCCAAAGTCACCCCAGTGCTCACAGTCCTTCAGCAAGATAGGATGATTTTGAGGGGGCAATGTACCATTCTTAGCACGCATTTGCCACACACACGGCAGTGATGGCTTCGTGGAGGCTTGTAGCATTTACATTTTTTGCAAAACCGACTTTCACCACTCTGCACCATTGAACGACATCAGCATACATACCGTCATGCATGCACAGCATTGTGTGCTATGCATAGCAGGACTGACAAAAGTAAATCATATTTGCAGGGTACAGTCAGCATTGGTGCGTGGAGGAATACCTTCCGCTTAACCTCTATCACAGCCCTGTCTTCCTCTACTGGTGGAACCCACTCTTTAGGCACACTGCAATACAGGTCTTTGTTGCAGATGCATGCCGCCCCTTGTCAGCAGAGGTGAAAGTCGACAGCCTACCTTCCAGAGTCTGCAATCACACAAGCGACAAAACAGCTGAGAGCGAGAGTGGCGTTGATCGTCAGCACCAACAGGTTCGTTACGCCCGGCACTGAGAAGCTCAACCACGGTATGATCTGTAAGAAGCCTCAAGCTTTCAAGCGTATTGGCCGAGCTTGTGCGCTGCAGCTGTCGTGACGCAATAGCACGACGCTCACCACCGAAGCGACAACTGTACCATAAATCAGCACAAACGTGGCAAGCACCCCGAATACAACTTTGTTCACTTTCCAAGCAGGTGCACTCATCCGGACTGCAGCCAGGCAAAGCGACGCATCGGAAAGCTTGACAGGCAGACAAGCGTTGCTCCTGCAGTGGCTTCTGCTGTTGTATATGCTCTCCACGCCCTACGAGGCTCCTCAGCCTCACCCAGAGCTCCGGCATTGCGACCCCCAGAAGTGCATACGGTACGACGAATTTTGACGCCAGAATTTGAATTTTATGCGCTCTAGCACAGTGTCTGCAGTGTCAAATCCCTCCTCGGGTCTAGTCTGAGACTAAAGACTGTACTGCCTTCACACGGTCTTGTCGACCAGGCAAACTTCCTTGCGCCATCATGGCTGATGTGGCTGCGAAAGCCACCCTTGGCCTGCTGATCTTCCTGGTAGGCTGTCCTGCTGGATCGAGTCCGGGCTGAAACAAATTTCACAGAACTTGCGACGATATGGTTCACTATGATGCAGATCCTTTGGAATATTATTATATTGGGAATTGCAGGAGCTACCCTGTCTCAGGTCAGCGTCAGCACTGTTCTTGTCTACATGCAGCTCCAAGCGTCCTTCTGACTTAGCTGAGTGCCCTTGTCAGGTGCACAACATTCACAATTCGTTCAAGAGCACGTAGGATGCAAATTCTGAGGCCATGGTGACATGATACGTACAGCCTTTCTGTACTGCAAGACGCTGATGAGGTTTTTAGTCAAAGCTGGGGCTCCACTGGTGTACAGATCAAGCAGTACTGATCAAACAGTACTGATCAAGCAGTACTGAGCAAGCAGTGCTGATCAAGCAGTCAGCCGGCACAGACAAATGTCACAGTCAGCCCTGGGAGTTCAATGACCTGCCTACTTGGGTTGCACACTGCAGACTTGGACAAGCAAACTTGGACTTTTTTCTGCAAGCTAAAGTTGTAATAAAAACAGAAGTTGCTCTTACTTTTGATTTCACAGCATTACATCAGTGCCAGCTTCCAGGCATGCTATGCACATACTGGCGTGTCTGACAAATATGGACCTGATCCAGTCAATGTGTCAGATTGCCAATGGCTCAACAGGATCCTATTCGAGTCCAGACCTTATACAGGCAGCTACTCCGGCCTGCCCCTAATCGCAGGGTAGTACATGTCTGGTGATTAAATAAAGCAACTTGAAGAACAGATCAACACATGCATTGCTTGAGACCTAGATGCTGGCTACAAAAGATTTGAATTCACGATGTTTGGCAATCAAGTCAAGGCAGACATCCTGGCCATCCTGCTGATAGGCAGAAGCAATTCAAAATTTTCTAAGGTCTTTAGCATGGAACACAAGTGTATAAGTGAATGTACCAACCAGACATACACTTACATCACCCTTATCAGCACACTTTGTTGATTCAAGCCTGACAAACAAGAGTGCAACAATTGTACCAACAACAAGTGGGGACAACCACTTTAAAATGCCTGTGCCAGTAGCAGCAGTGTGACAATTTGCTTGACCAGAACAAGTGTTGCAGAGCAGGTCTGCCCCTCGCAAGTCTGGATGTGTAATGCAGCAGAAGTGTGATGCGCCTTGTTACAGCAATGAACTGTCAATGCCTGGTCTATACGCAGATCAAGCTTCAAATATAACTCTTAAAATCAGTTTGCAACATTTATTGAAAGTGTTTCCTAGTTGTTAAACTAGCTTGAACAGCAGGCAGCTTGGCATTTTACTAAGTGTCTGAAGCCTATCAGAGGCATCGCTACGGCACACCGATGCTGAGCAGCAAAACAATGGATACAGAAGGATGCGTCCTGCAGTCCTTAATTGCTGCAGTTGTGGTGTGCAACTTTCTCATCCTGCAAGGCTTGCTATATCGCTCTTGACCGCCAATGCCTGGTGTAGTGTCGCCGCACATACGGCCAGGATTATGATGTTCCAAACAACTAAGAATATGGACATCCCAAGTATCGCAGCTGCGCTTCGGGATCGCCTAGGAGCTCCTGGGTATGAAGACTCCATGTTCTGCATTCTTTCCGGAGATGATGCAACCGCGAGGGCCTCGAGAGGCTAGCACTTCAGGTCACTCTTGCACAAAGAGACTGTTTTGCCCGCTTGAGACTTGGCGACAGAAGCTGTGTTGCGTTGCAAAGGCACAAGTTTTCAAATGGGCAATTGGCGCGTTACGGTTTTCTAACAGGAGAGTAAATTGGAAATTACATTGGTATTTCGTTGTTGCAGGCTATTGGTCAATTACAGGGATTAACTGTGCAGGTTAGGTGATTGCTATTGGTAGATTGCCCATTGGTGAAATGGTTTAGGACCTTTGAGACAGACACGTGCTGACACACATGCAACTGTGCTTGGACTGATACTAACATGCCGTCAGCATAGCAGCAAGACGTTTTGTTGCAGCGTTAGCATCGATCAAGTTGAGCTTACCTGGTAGCAGGGTTGGGCTTGAAAGAATTGTGCCAACCTCCCTCTCCTGTTTGCTTCCAGTGGCCCTGGGGCGGGATGAGATTTGTTAGGGCCAAATGCTGGTGTGTTTACATCAGATTTGGTAACCCACCATTATTCATGGCCAGGTCTGCTTAGCTGATTTGTGTGATGTAAACATTACATGCAGTGATTAAGAAAGTGTCATACATTCACTGTGCAGTGCAAGAGGTCCGGACTGGAATCCAATTTTAATTGCAATCATTGCGCAGCCTAATGACAACCTTGTATGATTGCGTACTGTATCTGAGGAGTTTCTATGATCCACTCGCTTCACCAGGCTCTGCAGATCAGTGCATCTTTGGGAACGTGTATTTGAGAACCAAACCCACCTGATAGAAACACTGTGCCGTGCGAGAGGGCCTGAATTGACCAAGAGTGTTTCTGGCCTTTCTTTGCTGAAGTGTGCAACATCTGCTTGTCCTATCACTGTTGTAGCCATTAGGGGCAGCTGCTTGAATGCAGAGCTCTTTAACGCTAACTTTACAGCACTGCAAAGCCCTATATATACATAGCACCATACACATTCAGTGACTGATGCAATTTTGCTTCAGGCCACAACAAAGCAGCTTGAGCCAAAAAGTATCAATACATGCCCTAACACCACTGCCCTCTGCAAGGATGCAACGCAGGAAAGGAATCAACGCAAGAAAAAGGATGTAAGTTTGTGCTTGCAAGTGTTACACAAGACAACCCCCTAAACATGCACTCTTAGCATCTGCTCAGCCAGATCTGAGTAGATCAGGTGCTGATCAAGCATTTGTTGACCATGTCAAGCAGGTTTGGATTCTCCAAAGCAGCTGCAACTCGCTCCTTGTCATTCAGCTGCTTGTTGACGGCAGCTTCTGTAGAGTGGGCGCCAGGGGTGATATATATGTCCACCTGCATGCCCCAGAAGAGTAGATAACTTAGACTTGCGTGACCTTCCTTCACTAGACTGATTGCGTAATGGTGGCTTTTGTGCCTTGGTTTCATGCAGTAAGCTATGCTTGCAAATGCTCAAAGCAGACAATGCAAGACCATGCAACAGAATGCAACAGAGCTACACAACAATGAGAAGTTTGGGATGAAGGCTTCAGCCGACCTTGAAGCGCTTTGGCAGAGACCGAAGTAACTTGACTCGTATGCAAAGACCAATCAGGGTTGCCATGCTGCAATGTTGTACTGTTGGCGTAAACTGCACCCTGCAGGTAAGGCAGCTCAAAATGGCTGGACTCAGGGAGCCCTGCTGATACAACAGCTGCAAAATAGATGTTTACTTGACGTGACCTGAGTCATCATTGACTGTGATCAAATCCTCTTCCACCACATTCAGTTGCTCAAGACTGTAAGG
>JAABUO010004834.1_pt1 | contig 15838 bp, 14 predicted proteins | sample 5559291 | NCBI WGS metagenome assembly JAABUO01 (sample SAMN10711878, study PRJNA513372) | rock metagenome | isolation source: Antarctica rocks | place: Antarctica: Victoria Land, Finger Mt sud
AGCCGCGTAACTCCGCCTCTTCCTCCGCACTCAACTCCAACGATGGCTTCGGTCGCCCAGTCAGCATGACCGAGGCTAACGTATCCTAACCCATTTTGCTAGTTATCTCTGGGACGGCACACTAGCAGTGCTTTGTCTTTTCGTTTTTATGCCATTGTCCGGGCGCACCAGACAATTGTTACAAGCGCAGTTGAGAGCATATCGCTACCTCAACGTGTCCTTATAGGAGAGGATCACCTGACACGGAAAATCTGAGTCTTTACTTAACACTATGCGAGTTAGCAGATGCAAGTGGTTAGGTGAATCGGTTGCGGGCGCACTTTCCTTGCTGGCGGCTGGTGCGGGGAAAATGCTCCTCAGTGTCACTTCAAAATACGGTGTCTGACCAAGTTCCGCCCCTTGGCCTTTGCGTCGTAGAGTGCTTGATCGGCTCCGGTGAGTAGGTCCTCCTTCTGGACGCCGATGCTCGGCACGCACATTGATACACCACAACTAATTGTGGGCCACATTGAGAGCTCACCCGAAGGCTGTCTCACATCGGCGGGTCCAGACGCGTGAATTAGGCCTCGGATCCTTTCGGCGACAAGCAGCGCCTTCTCGAGCTTAGTGTCGGATAGCAACACGACGAACTCCTCCCCCCCAAATCGTGCTACGAAGTCTCCCTTCTCCCGCAGTTCCTGAGGAAGAAGTCCGGCGATTCGTTGAAGAACCTTATCCCCGTAGAGGTGGCCGAGCCTGTCGTTCAGGGCCTTGAACTGGTCTACATCTAAAACGATGGCACTGAGGGGCCTCCTTGATCGCGAGCCCTCCGCCCAAAACTCCTCGAAACGTTCCTCAAAGGCGCGTCGGTTCGGAAGTCCGGTGAGCTTATCCACCATCGACAGCTGCAGCAATTGCGAGTTCAACGCCGCGAGCTCTTCTGCTTGCAACTCGCTACGGAGATGCAGCAGATACCCAATTCGCTCGTCACGCTCCAGACTGTAGCTCATGGTTATCGTGATCGTAATTCCAATCGCCAACATGCTTCCGACGATGATCTTCTCTGAGAACCGGAGTCCGGTGGAGCTGATGAGATACCATAGCGCTCCCGTCGACGTAACCGCTGTTGCCGTCACCGCATACCACAACCGAATCCGCATGACGACATCGGCGAACAGCACCGTAATCAGAACACACATGAGGCCATACGTTGTGTTCGGGGCGGTAGCGTTTCCCTCAACGTAGAGATTGACGAAGCAGATCATCATGGTTCCGACTGCTACACCCCCTTCTCGAATCCATCGCCTTGGGTTGAATTTCACTACGACATTTACCACGACGGCCAAGGGCGTCACGAACATCGTTCGCAAAACGATGAACTTCCACCCGATATCGTCCACCAGTATGTAGTCAAGAAGCAGACACCCGTTCAAGAGGATGATCGCCAGCATCCCCTCAAGCCAGAGTCGGTGAGATCACCGCTTTCGCGGTATAACGCTCAAATTGATCCTCAAGCGCGCAGGTAAAGCTTAGCTTGCGGAAGAATCTCCGGCTCGCCTTATTGATTTCGTTTTCTATGAACTCGTGACCTGCCGTAGCCGGCATCAGGGTTTTGTCTTCTCCACAGAGAAATCTCCCAGTTTCGATGCCTGCATGACGCTTGAGAACGACTCCCTTAGAGTTATTCTCGGTATACGCAGATTGCCCGATCGCCCTTGTCAAGGACCTCTACTCGATATATGCATTGTCTGTAATGTCTTCAGACGAAGGAGCATTCAACCAATGATGAGTGACCAAGAACAGATCATAATGAGATCCGCCAGTGGGCTGCATCTCACAATATGACTAGGATTTCTCAACTTCCCAAGTTCGTCATCAAGATGCTTACAGAGCAAATGGCCTCGTTTTTGGCCTTCAGGGTTCGCTCACCACCAGAGCAGTAGCGGAGACACTGGAATGTTGATGGCTGGACGGCGAAGCCCTGGGTGACCTAATGGAGAATCCGGAGGGAAGATTCGTGGTGAAAGAACGCCTGTTCAGCTATCCGGTTACAGGAGATTTAGACGTTCTGCTTACGATTGCTCCCTCTGTCAAATAACACTGATCATCAGCCTCATACATCTCAGATGTGCTATTCACGATGGTTGAGCGCTAAGGTACGCATCGTTTTACTAAACGGCACGAGTGCGAATGATAGCAAAGCGATCTTTTAGCCGCAGGAAGGGTCTCTCGACATGGAGATAGGAAAGATGAGCCAACAGAACGCAGATGGCTAAGACGAGGAGAACTCGAAGCGCATCTGCCACGGTGCCCGTTAGCTGAAGTCTGCGGAAGAACGGATCGAGAGTGTGAAAGAAGATGCGATGTGCAAGCATGTGGAATACATAGAGACCATATGAGATCTTTCCAAGATAGATGGGAAGACGCCAGCTACGAATGCGGCTGAAGCCGAGAAAGCTAAACAGAAGCGCTGTGCAACCGGCGGCAAAGCAGAGATAGCCACACGAGGTCTCCCGTACCGAGCTAGTACCGAGCAGATTCTTAACGTGAAAAACGTACTGGCCGATAAAGAGGAACAGCAGTCCAAAGCTGAAGAGACCAAGGCGAACGGCTGAGTGGAGGCGCGGTATGCGGCCGCGGAGAAGAAAGGCCAGGACGGCCCCGATACCGAAGAACTGCGCTTGCACCAGCGTATTGGTCCATATTTGGATGTAGAGCGAGGCATTCCGATGACAGAGCCAGGCGATTGTAATGTAGGCGGCCGGGAGCGTGGCGAAGGCTGTTATGAGTGCAGTGTAGGGACCGAAGAAGCGGCGCAGGGACGGCCAGAAGAGGTAAAACTGTTCTTCCACTGAAATGCTCCAAAGCGGAGAGACAACAGAGACAACGAAGCCGTATTTGGCCGCGTACCAATTACCGGCGAGAAAAAGGAATGCGAAGATGCTGCCGACCGAAAGCTGGTGAGGATGGCTGAAGCGATCAATTGCATATCCGAAGAGCAGGAAGCCGAAGTACAGTGGCCAGATCCTGAGAATGCGACGGACATAAAATGCTCGGAGGTTAATGGTCCCGGTACTGGCTGCTTCGCGCTGGAGGAGTTCGGTGATGAGGTAGGAGCTAAGTAGAAAGAAGAGGCATACACCGCTGGCGCTCGCGAGTTGAACTGCTTGTCCTATGGGACTCTTTGCGTTAAGAACATGATGCAAGAACACGAGCAGGAAGGCAAGAAATCGGAGGACATCGAGCTCTGGGCGGTAAAAACTTGGCTGGTTCCTTGAGAGATCTTCTTTCTCTACATTGCCCATGATGGAGGTCGATCCTGGCGGAGCGAGTGTGGAAACAGACGAACCGGCCTATGGAGGCTCTGTGCCTCAAGTGTGACTGCTACGAACGTTGGTGACCTGCCTGTGTGACATCTAGAAGCGAATGACTTAGCTGGTTCACGAACTCTCAAGTTCACTGTCGTTTTCGTGAGTCGTCGGTTTCAGGCAAGGTGAGATGATGGTACGTAATCGGACCCTGTTTGAAAGTCGACGCTCCCTAGTTTCTCCTGGATAACTCCTCTCTGGAGGAGAAAAGATTTGACCAAGTAAGCCGGGAGAGGCTTCGAGAAGAGATGGCCTTGGCCGTAGAGGCAACCCATATACTGCAACAGCTTGGCATGTTCGGGTTTTTCGATCCCTTCTGCGATCACTTCTAAATTGAGAGATCGTCCAAGAGCAATGATGGAGCGGGTTATTGTGGAGTTGTCGCTATCTTCCCCAAGACTGTTGACAAACGATTTATCCACTTTCAGAGAGTCGAATGGGAATCGGTGCAGGTAGCTCAGAGAAGAGTACCCTGTTCCGAAATCGTCAAGTTCAAGCCCGACACCTAGTACTTTCAACTTTTGCAGAACTACCAGCGCAGCCAGTGCGTCTTGGATCAGGACGCTTTCAGTGACCTCAAGCTCCAGGCAGGATGCGGGCAGCTGGTTCAGTTCGAGTACTTTGGCGATGTTGTGAAAGAGGTGACGGTCCGCGAACTGTTTAGAAGACAAGTTGACAGCCACCGTGACAAACGGGGACACGATACCTTCAAGGCGCCACTCAGCGAGCTGATGAACAGCTTTCCCAAGCGTCCACTGTCCCAAGTCCAAGATGAGGTCGCTTTCTTCGGCGACGGAGATGAATTCATCGGGGGAGATCAGTCCGCGGCGCGGGTGCGGCCACCGGATGAGAGCCTCAAAGCCAATTACCTTACCTGTTGCGAGGATCACCTTTGGCTGAAAGTGCAAGATCAGTTGATCGTAGGCTAAAGCGTCTCGCAGTTCAGATTCGATCTGCATACGCCAGAATGCTCGTTTTCTCATACTCTCGGAGAAGAGGACGCTTTTTGCCTTCCCGTTCGTCTTCGCCTGGTACATGGCGACATCGGCATCCTGCAACAGATCTTCGCTGTTCGCCGGAGATCCACCTCCCATCGCAATGCCGATGCTTGCTGAAAGTTGGACTTGCTGGTTTCCACAATGCAGAGGAGCCTGGAGCAAAAACTGAATACAGTAGGCATACATGAGCGCATCCGCGAACTCGATCAGAATCAAGTTTCCCGTGATGTGCCCAAAGCTGTCGTTGATGCGTTCGAAAAAATCCAGATCAATGAAGAATACGGCGAAGGAGCGGTCATGTTGCGCCTCTGCCCGGATGCGCCAGTCTAGAGCGTCAAGCAGAGAGATGCGGGTATGGAGACCGGTGAGGGTGTCTCGAATCTTACTGGATGTAATATCCGTGACAGCGCCAACCAGCCGGCGTAACTTCCCAGATTCATCGAAGAGGGATATGCCGCGTTGCTGGATCCACCGCCAGCTTCCATCTTCATGCCGGATCCGGTATTCGCTTAAGAAGGTTGAATCGGTCGAGGTTTGGAGCCGTTGGATATTGCTCTGAACCGCGGGCAGATCCTTCGGATGAATCCGCTCGATCCACTCCTCTACATCTCCCCAGTACTCCTCTTCAGGAGCGCCAATCAAAGCACGAAGGCGGGCAGAGTTATAGACTTTGCCCGAGGCGCAGTTCCAATCCCAAATTCCGTCCGATGCTGCCCGGGTCGCCAGCGTGTAACGCTCGCTTGCCTCCTGCACCTCTCGTTCGGCTTGCGAAACCAAGACTGGCAGCATCCGTTGTTCGAGCGCGTTGACCGCAAGACGAGCAAATCGCAGCAATAAGATCTGCTGATCGCTCTTAAAAGCAGCCCTCGGCTGCCGATCGATCACACAAAAGCTGCCGAGCTTCATGCCCTCTTTCCCAACAAGGGCCGCCCCGGCGTAGAAACGTATGTGTGGCTCTCCGAGGACAAGAGGATTGTTCGCAAACCGTCCGTCTTCGAGTGCGTTCAGCACGATTAGGGGGCCGTCGCCAAGAATCGTATGTGCGCAGAAGGATGAATCATGGGGCAGCTGCTTACAAGTAAGACCAACAGCCGATTTGAAGAATTGTCGTTGTCGGTCGACTAGGGAAATCAGCACGATCGGAGCTTGAAACAAGGCGCAGCCGAGAGCCGTGAGGTCATCGAATATTGGTTCGGGTGGCGTGTCCAGAACACAATAGCTGTCTAGCACGCGCAATCGCTCCTCCTCGGTTGGATCAACATAGCCGACACGCGGATCCCTCTGTCTACCTATCAGTCTCATAGGAGCACCTGATTCAGTTCACCTACCGAAAAGCGGTTGAACATGGAAGGTATGATCCACTTCCGGGTGGCACAAATTCGTCGTGTCGCGAACGCCGGTGTGCAGAGATCGCGTGGGATAGACAGCAAACTCCTCATCAACCAAGACAAGGAGAAGACCACCAGGTGTGTAGTCCACATATACGACTGAGTGTCTATCGAAGATTACCAAAACTCTCCCACCTTTCCTTACTGAGTTAGGGTAACGTATTTGGAGTGACTTCGGATGTGGGATTCGAGCGATTGATTTGCGGATTAAAGACCACGTGTAACACCTCCGCAGTCGCCCTATGACATTTCCAAAGAAGCAGTGAACGACACGGTGTCGACTCCAGGCCAGATTTACTCGTGAGGGGTTGACTATTCGTCGATCTAATCAGGTAAGCCCCGTTCAGCTAGATGATGGCTCTGCACTTCTGCACGAAGCGCCATACCCTTTTTCGCGACTACTTTGATTACCAAAGAGCATACTTACTAGCCGTGCGGTGCAACCTTGGGTAAGATTAGGGCAGCTGAGGAGTGATCTTCTATTTTCTATATGCAGATTCTCCCACATCAGCTGTACCATCCTCTCACCAGCGGTGCCAAGCTCACCACGATCCATCTCCCTCATTGACGTCGTCGTGGCCCTGTCCAGCGCGCCTGCTCTTGATGCTGGCCCATCTCCTCGGTATCCCGCAGAATGCACAGCAGCCCTCGATCCCGACAGGCCAGAAGATTCGCACCTTTTGCACGGCATAAGAGGCGATGACCAATTTTCGATGAGTCTCCTTTATCATCGATATTCACGAGTGGTTTATCGCGTTGCGTTGAAGATGCTACGCGATGAATCGTCTGCGGAAGACGTACTTCAAGAGGTTTTCATGATGATCTGGCGCAGGCCAGATGTCATCGCTGCGGAGGTTACATGTTTAAAGGGGTGGATGACGGTTGTAGGCCGTAATCGCGCTTTGGACGTTCTGCGTAAGCGCGTCAAGTTCTCTTCTTGTTCTTATGAGGAAAGTGTTCTTGCATCTTCCAGCGACCACCCACTAAGACTTGAACATCAGATCATGGCGAACCACGCGATCATGATCATTAGTTCCCTCCATGCTGACACACGAGTCTTACTGGAGATGGCTTTTATCGTGGTTTGACGCATCAGCAAATTGCAGAAGAGACCGGACTCCCTTTAGGTACCATCAAGAGCAAAATTCGAAGGGGGTTGTTAGAGGTGCGCGATGCATTTTCACAGCCACATTTTTTAGGTTATGAGAAGAATCAAGCGCTCGTAAACGCGTCCTTTTGAAGTTGAGAGAAGCTGTCTACCCTCCACAAAGGTGCGGAAGCGCCCTTCACTGGCGCGCAACACCGCTTTCGCTCGCCTCATCTCGGTAACGTCCTCAATCGCCAGCAGAACCATAGGCTCGGTCCCCTTCGTTGCCGCGAGCAAAGCGCATTCAGCAACATAGTCCGGCTGCCAAGGCTCTCGAAACTGTGTTTTATCTCAAAGTCTGTCACCGCCTTATTGGTTGAGAGTACCGTATCCAACAGACTGCGGAGTTGCGGGGTATTCCATTGGCCGTTTCCAAGTTCGTAAATAAACCGGTGGACCGTCTCCGCTCGCGACACGTGAAAAGTGTTCACGAACCGCAGATTCGCCGTCACAACTCGAAGCTCGCACTCGTGCCGTTTAGTAAACGATGCGTACCCGAAGGCTCAGTCTCGTGAACAGCACGTCTGAGATGTATGAGGTTGATGATCAGTATTTATTTGACAGCGGGAGCAATCCTAAGCACGAAATCAACAATCCTCTAGAAGCGATAATGTCCCTTTTATACCTGGCGCAAACCGTCAATGACACGCCTGGTGAGGTTCTCGAATATCTGAAGACAGCCGATGGAGAACTGAAACGCATTGCGCAATCACCCGGCAAACATTGGGCTTTTATCGCGAGACAACCTCGCCGACTTCGTTCAACGTTGGCTCTCTGCTGGATTCTGTACTTGACCTGCTTCAGGCCAAGATCAAGGCCAAGCGCGCTGTGGTGAACAAGGAATGCGACGAACAGCTTCAGATCGACTCTGCCGTTTACCGAGAATTGCGGCAGGTTCTCTCAAATCTCTTGCTAAACAGTCTGGATGCTCTCGACGAAAACGAAACTGTCACGCTGAGGGCATCGATGTCGTTCCATGCTGGAGATGGAAGCTCTTGCGTTAGGATCACCATCGCTGACAACGGCCATGGTATCGGACCCTCCACACTGCCTCAGATCTTCGAGCCTTTCTTCACCACGAAGGGCTCGATCGGCAATGGTCTTGGACTGTGGATCAGTAAGCAGATCATCGAGAAGCATGGCGGAGCGGTTCAGGTCCACTCATCTATCAATTGTCAAGCGTCGCAATCCTTTAACGCATCAAGGGGGAGGACTGTCCGCAGCTTGCATCGCCTGTCCAGCCAGTTGGCGAAAGGTCTCGCGCAGTTCGGCGGGGCTGTGCACCACGACCCGACGTCCCGTGCTGAGCAGCATCGCTGCAAACATCTCTAGACGGTCCCGCCCGCAACGCAGGCGCGTGCCGCCCTCATGCGGTTCCGTAGCGATTCTCCATAGTGCAAAGCTGCGGTCGGCATCCTTGATTGGCATGTCGATCCACACATCAATCTGGTAGTCGGATTGAATGAAGGGTATGTGCTCTGCCAAGTAGCGGCGCGCATCAAATCCGTCCGGTCGCTGGAAAGTGGCAGTGCAAATCTCGAGGTGCGTCACGCGGTCTAGGCGAAAGGTACGCAGAGCCTGCCGCGACAGGCAGTAGCCGATCAGGTACCAGCGACCGTCGGTGTGCAGCACGGCATAGGGCTCGATCTCCCGGTGCGAGGTAGTCTCGCTGTGGGATAGATAGGCAAAGCGGATTCGCCGCTCGGTGCGGACGGCGGAGGCGGCGCCGATCAGGCATTCTACCGACGTCGGAACCACCCAGGGTCCGGGCTCAATGGCCACCACATCTTCCACGGTCCGGATGCTCTCGCGCAGCGCCTCGGGAAGGACGCGTCCCAATTTGGCCAACGCTCCCTCCGTGGCGGGCGCAAACGCCGCCAAGCCGATCTGGTGTAGCGCCCGCAGCCCCAGGGACAGTGCGAACGCCTCCTCATTTGTCAGCAGCAGTGGCGGCAGTCGAAAGCCAGGCCGCAGGCGGTATGCGCCGCCTACTCCTGGCGAGGAGTCTATGGGGATGCTCAGATCTTTCAGGCGAACGATGTAGCGCTGCACGGTGCGCAGGTCTACTTCCAGCCGCTCGGCGAGTTCTGCTCCGGTGACTCGGTCGCGTCCCTGCAGGATCTCGAGGACAGTGAAGACGCGCATGATCGGGTCGTACATACAAATCCGTTCTTTCTCGAATCTACGACAGATACTGTCGGGAATGCTTCGTAGTCTGAGGGTAAGCCCGAATGGGCCGTGGAGGATGAAAATGGCAACTGAAACGACATCGATCAATCTGGTAACGGCGGACGCCCTGCTGCAAAACTGGCAGGGACACAGACGACTCACGCGCAAGACCATCGAGGCATTTCCGGAAGACAAGCTGTTCCAGTTTTCGGTGGGTGGCATGCGGACTTTTGGCGAGATGGCTCTGGAGTTGATTGGGATGGCGGTACCCATTGTGGAAGGCGTGTCCACCGGAAAATGGGCGGAATTTCAGTACGGGAAGCCTGAGACAAAGAGCGAGCTCCTGCGCCTGTGGGACGCTCAAACGGCGCAGTTGGATGAGAAGTTTCCGAAGATCCCGCCGGCCCGGTTCTGGGTGGTGGAAAAGGCGTTCGGCCAGTGGGAGATGCCGGGGCTGGTAACGATCCAGTACGCCATCGACAACGAGATTCATCATCGTGGAGAGGGATATGTCTACCTCCGAGCGCTTGGCATCGAACCGCCACCGTTCTGGGATCGCAACTGACTCCTTCATGGGGAACGGCTGCCAAACGCGAGTGCACTTTGGCGGATGGCATCCGCCCACTTCTCGGAAACAGGTCAGACACCCAACATCTCGGCCGCCGCCACGCGATGTGCCAATAAGCGGGACAGAAGCCTGACCTCAAGAGCTGCGGGTAAGCCCTGATAAATGGGATGAGCAAGTCTTCCGGATCGGAGAGAGACTTTTACCCATGAAGAAGCGAGCGCAGGACCTCATCGCTGAAGTACCACGCAGGCAACCCAAGTTGAGATGACGATCGGCGTCGACCTTGGCGATGTCTGGAGCCATTACTGCACCCTCAACCAGGACGGAGAAGTCGTCGATCGGGGACGCTTCCGGACGACTCCGAAGGCGATCGAGAAGTGGTTCACCGATGTTCCTCCAGCGCGGGTTGCGATGGAGGCTGGAACTCACTCGATCTGGATCAGCGAACAGTTGTAAGAACTGGGCCACGAAGTCATCGTGGTGAACGTCGGCGAGTTGCGGGCGATCTCGAAGAGCGACCGGGTCGATGCCGAGAAGCTCGCACGATATGCCCGGCTTGATCCGAACATCCTCCGGCCGATCGCCCACCGCACCGTTGCGCAGTAGGAGGCCCTCACCCTGATCCGTGCGCGAGCCCTGCTGGTGAGACTGCGCACGGCTGCGGTGAACGCCGTTCGTGGTCTGACGAAGTCCTGCGGCTACCGTATGCCCGCCTCCGCCACAACGTGCTTCGCTCAGCGCAGCCTGGCCGTTATGCCGCCTGGATTGGCACACGCGCTCGGTCCGGTGCTCCAGCAGATCGACGAATTGAGCCAGCGTGTAGCAAAGTGTTCCTTGTCTGTTGGTGCCCTTGCTGTCGGTGCTGGAGCTTTTGGCGCGGCTGCAATCGGAGCGGTGGCTATCGGTGCCTTAGCACTCCGTGGAACACCGTAATTGTGGTGCGGTGGACCGTAGTGCAAGGTATGCCGGACAGCTCGCCCTATAACAATCGCGGCGTACACATCATTCGTATGCGCTGGGGCAAGGTGTTCGATATTGATGCCAACGAGGACTCTTAGCTCGTGGCGGATGCGTTGAAGATCTGGGCCGCTTACGGCGTGAGCGAAGCATTGGCTTCTCCCATCGTGAGCTAATCCCAGCAATGGATTATGTTGACTCTGCCCGTATGCCCGTATCCCAAGACGGTGACTAAGCTTCTGCCAACTGTTGTGTTGGCTGATACTCCTCTCTAAAGAAAGACCGTGGCCGTATTACGCTTAACTTATGCGCTTTGTCAGCATAACCAGGCTCAGGATTCGGTCGGTTCGCTTCGTCCCGCTGTTCATACTGCACACGTATCGCTCTCTTCGGCAGGTGAAAAAGGCGGGGGGGTTTCAGGGAAGCGCCATCCTCGCCGATCGAAGCTGGACATTTTGGACGTTGACTGTATGGGACACGCAGGACAGCATGCGGCAATATATGATCACCTGTTCGCACAAAACCGCTATGCCACACCTCCTTCATTGGTGTGATGAGGCATCTGTGACGCACTGGGACCAGGCGGACGCGACCCTACCATCCTGGCAGGAGGCCAATACTCGGATGCGCGAAAGCGGGCGGCCATCGAAAGTCCGACATCCGAGCCCGCAGCATTCTTCCCTGAGTTACAGAACCCCGCGGATCAGCCAATCCGGCCCAATTCATCCCTCCTAAGAAGAATGCTCCCTTGAGGCACAACCATAAAGAGGGCGCAGCGATGTCGCTTCCCTACCTGCGACGATAAACGCTCGGGGACTCGCTGTGCGCCTTGTGAAAGGCGTTAGCCAGATGAGGCGTCACCTCAATAAATGGAATTTTACGTACGCTACGATCTTCTCGCATTGAGCCTAAACAGCTTAGCCTAGCCATTCACGTTGAAAGAAAAGCTTCAGGCGCTGTTCAGCTTTCGGGTCGGCTGTTTCGAACGCCGCCGGCGAGCAGGTTTGGCTGACGTCACGCGTATACCTCTGATTCGTAGGGACAGAGCAGGTCGATTGGCGGCCGGCGCTCTAGAGCTTGCGATGAGGTTTTCATGGAGCGAGACCGATTGCAGAGCACGGCTGAAGCACAATCGAAACACAGGAATAGGATGCATGCCGGCATTGCGGCGGCATACACGAGCCCCTCAATATCAGCGCGATCGACATTTCTTCAGATAGGCGGTACCCGATCCGACTAGATACACGGTCGGGTGATCACTCCTGCGGCTGCAGGCCCCCCGGGCCCAGCGACAAGAGTCCATTCCCTAAATACTTATCCGTACTACAACTTTAGAGGTATTACTGGAGTACACATCTCCGAGTATCTTTTGTAATAAGAGTTGAAGCTAATGCGAGCGCAAGATTTTGCGATCGAGTGGCTTTACCCTCAAAACTACCTGGAGAAATCACAATGAATAGCTTGAAGAATACTGTAGCTCTACTGCTAAAGGATGAGTCTGGTCAGGGCCTGATTGAGTATGCGCTTATTGCAACGTTGATTGGCTTAGCCGCTGTTGTCACCATGACCTCACTTGGCAGCAAAATATCGGCTCAGTTCGCGAGTATCACCACCAGCTTGTAGTCGCGATCAAAGGATGATTTGAGATTCATCGAGATGCTTTTCTCGGGAAGAGAAAAGATTTGGCTCACATCCGACGAACGTAGGGACGGAATTCGAAATGGCTGTACATCCTCAAACCACTTACATGGTGGCTGCGCTGGTCTGCGCCTCAATTGGCGCCGCGTATGACCTGCGCAGTCGCCGTATTCCCAATCTCCTCACTGGCCCCGCACTTGTTTTTGGTCTCCTCCTTCATGTCTCACTAGGCGGCTTTTCGCAGCTGGGACTTTCAATGCTGGGCGGCCTCATTGCAGGCTCAATTTTCTTCCTGTTCTTCATGGCTGGCGGCATGGGTGCGGGTGATGTAAAACTGATGATTGCTGTAGGATGTCTCGCGGGAACTGTATACCTCAAAGAGATTCTGATCTTAACAGTGTTGGCAGGCGCCGCCATGGGGATCACTCTTGCCTTGTTTCGCGGCCGCCTCCGTCAGACTGTCTTAAACGTGGTCACGCTTGTTCAGCACCACGTCAGCGAAGGGCTTACCGAGCATCCTGAGTTCAATCTTAACCAGCCCAGCGCGTTACGGGTTCCCTACGCTATCCCTATCGCAGTTGGATGCCTTCTGACCTTCCTGCTTGCATCAGGGAAGGAGTGGATTCAATGAACGGGCGCCGCCTTATTATCGCGTTTTCCATAGCGCTCGTCGTGTCGGGGCTCTGCACCTGGGCTTTGAGCCGCAAGATCAGCAAACATACAGAGGCTCGCGTACTCGAATATCACTATGTAGCTCCCGCGAGAGCGTTGCAGCCGGGAGAGATTCTCAAATTGGACAATCTCGAGCTCGTAAGTTGGCCTGCGGCGAACGCCATTGCCGGTTCCTTTGTGAAGACGAACGATCTTGTTGGTCGGTCGGTGTTGTACCCCATGGCCATGGGCCAACCAATCACGGAGAACTTCCTTTCCGCCGCTGGCGCCGGCGTCGGGCTCGCAGGAAAGATTCCTCCAGGGATGCGTGCGATCGCCCTCCGCTCGGATGAGGTCATGGGTGTTGCGGGATTCCTATTTCCTGGCTCGCATCTCGATGTCCTTGTTACCTACCATGCCGAGAACACTCCGGAGCCAATCACGCTGACGGTGCTGCAGGATGCTGAAGTTCTAGCAGCGGGGCAGAAGGTTCAGCCCGATCCTGAAGGAAAGCCTGTAACGGCAACCGTGGTTACTCTGCTTCTCACCCCTGACGACGCGCAACGGGCAGTGCTGGCAAGCGCTCAGGGCGCACTTCATTTCGTCCTTCGCGGCGGCTCGGATAAGGTGCATGTACAAGAGGTTCCGCTTGCACTCTCGCAGCTTTCAGGCGCCTCTGCTCTGCGGCCACAAGTTGTTGCAGCTCCGCGTTGGGTTACGGCTCGCGCCGCGACCGCACCACGACAGGTTGTGGTTGAGACGATATCCGGAGACAAGCAGTCAAGCGATACCTTCAGCGGAGCGAAATGACGGTGATGAAGAGTTCACTTCTCATACTCTCCAATCTGGCAACCCTCGTGGTTGCCTGTATGTTCACACCTGTTCAGCAACGGGCATTTGCACAGGTTGCATCCAGCCCAGGCGGAGGCCTTTTCCCCGTCCCGGTTGCTGGACCGGGACGCATGAACATTCAAGATATAGGAGTTGGAGAAGTTCTCCATCTTATCGTCGGACACTCGATGGTGCTGCATGGACTAAGTCCCTTACGCCGGATCTACGTGGGCGATCCGGCCGTCCTCCGATCGTTTACATCAAGCGAAAGCGAAGTTGTCCTCACGGCAAAGAATTCCGGAATAAGCAGTCTTGTCCTATGGGACACATCTGGGCAATCGCGCCTCTACACGGTTGCAGCCGATGTCGATCCCGAATCGCTGCGGCAATCTTTGGGTGAGGCTTATCCTGCGTACAACATTGGGGTAGAAGGACATGAAGGGCGGATTTACTTGACGGGCGCTGTTCCTACTCAGGACATTGCTGACGGAGTGACCAAGCTTGCCGGCTTCTATGCGAAAGACGTAGTAAGTTCGTTGCGCGTATTACCAATTCACGGTAAACAGGTGCAATTGAAGCTTCGCATTGTGGAAGTGGATCGCACGCGAATGGAGCAATACGGAATCAATTTTTTTGCTGGTGGAAAGACGCCACTCGGCGTTACAACGGGGCAGTTCCCCTCGACAGTGAATACCACATTAGGGACAGGTACCTCTGGAGCCTCAAATAGTAGCGTCACGGTCAGCAATCCATTGAATATCTTTCTTTACAGCACCGGATTGAACCTCGGCGTCACGGTCCAGGATCTTGAGCAAAAGCAGATTCTTCAGGTGCTTGCGGAGCCAACGCTCACAGCGATGAGCGGGCAGTCGGCGAAGTTCCTTTCTGGCGGTGAGTTCCCCTATCCGGTGGTACAGGGTGGTACAGGAGCGAGCTCGACCGCAATCACCATCATGTTTCGTTCCTATGGTGTAAAGGTGGACTTCATGCCGACCGTGAATGCAGACGGTTCGATCCGGCTCAAGGTATCGCCTGAAGTAAGTACCCTCGACTTCAGCAATTCGGTGACAATATCCGGTTTCACGATCCCCGCTTTGTCCACACGCCGCGCCGAAACCGAAGTCGAGATCCAAAGCGGACAGAGCTTTGCGGTATCGGGTCTCCTCGATCATCGGACAACGGAGAGCCTGAGTAAAATACCAGGCATCGCGAGCTTGCCCATTCTCGGCAAGCTTTTCGTGTCGAAATCATACACCCACTCGATTGTCGAACTTGTGGTGCTGGTGACGGCAACAGTAGTCGATCCTCTTGTCGATGCACAACATCCGGATTTACCGAAGTTGGTAGTGCCGAACATGGATGCAGATTCATTCGACCTGAAGATATCCAAAGAGCAGAAAATCGAACCGAGAAAGCCATAGCTTCGCCAGGGCAGAGACACTCATGGCTAAAGAAAGTCTCCAAACCGATCAAATCGCTCAAGCAGTATTCTGCGTTTGCGCCTCTCCGGATGTCAGCGCGACTGCGATGGCTGCTTGTGAGGCAGTAACAGGATCGAGTTTCGTAGGCGAGTTCCAGGACTACTTCAGCGGGGAACGCCGCCCTGAGTTTTCGCACGCCCTAAAATCGGCGACGGGTTGCGTAGCGCTGGTGGATTGTGATCGTGATCCAGAACTCGCCCTCAGCACAATGGAGCGTCTTAGCAGCATGCGGTTGCGGAATCTCAGCGTCGTTGCGTACGCCACCTCCACGGATACTGCATACCTTTTGCGTGTGATGCGTGCTGGTTGTAACGAATTTCTAACGAAGCCGCCGGATCAGGAGATTCTTCAGGAGGTACTACTTCGTTTCAGCAAGGCCCATGTGGAGGAAACGGGGGGACAACCAAACGCTGGCCGGGTGATCTCATTCTTCGGCGCGAAGGGAGGTACCGGCACCACAACGCTGGCAGTTCATCTGGCACACAACCTGGTTCGCCGCCACCGTAAGCGTACATTACTGATCGACCATCACCATGAGCTAGTGTGCCGTCCCAGAGATAACTAGCAAAATGGGTTAGGATACGTTAGCCTCGGTCATGCTGACTGGGCGACCGAAGCCATCGTTGGAGTTGAGTGCGGAGGAAGAGGCGGAGTTACGCGGCT
>JAABUO010004836.1_pt1 | contig 15836 bp, 10 predicted proteins | sample 5559291 | NCBI WGS metagenome assembly JAABUO01 (sample SAMN10711878, study PRJNA513372) | rock metagenome | isolation source: Antarctica rocks | place: Antarctica: Victoria Land, Finger Mt sud
TGCGCCGCCGCAGCCACGCCCCCACGGCGAGTGCGACGAGCAGTACGCCGGCGGCGCCGAGCACCCAGGGTGTCGTCGAGGAGTGCTGGGCCGGCTTCACCGCGGAGGCCGCGCCGCTGTCCCGTGTTGGCCGGCCCTGGCGCGCGTTGACGACGTACTCCGGCAGGAAGGACCGCTTGGTGAAGATGCCCTGGCCCGGGTCGGCGACCCAGCCGTCGTACGCCGCCGGTCGGTAGGCCCACTCGCCGTTGCGGTACCAGAGCACGATCGCTGGGGCGGCCCGGGCGAGCAGATCCTGCGCCTGGGTCAGCAGGGCTTTGCGCTCGGGCAGGCCGGCGGTCCTCGCCTTCTCGACGAGTTGGTCAAATGGGCCACTCGTGTATCCGCTGATGGCCGCCCCGAAGCCCATCTTGCCGGGCGAGTGAAAGAAGTAGTAGAGCCCGTCCGGATCGACGTGCGTGTGGGCCTCCAGCGAGGAGATGTAGGCGTCGTAGCTCGGCACGGCGCCGGGCGTAGTTGCCCGCGCCGCCCGGAGGGCTGCCGGGTCGAGGGTGTCTACGCGCAGTCGTACGCCGAGCGGGGCAAGCTGCTGCGCAACGAGTTGTCCTGCCCGGATGTCCTCCGGGGCGAACGAGGAGACCAGAACCGAGAAGCTCAGCGGCTTGCCGTCCGGCGCAAGCCGGACGCCACCGGGGCCGGGCTTGTAGCCCGCCCGGTCCAGAAGCGCGCTGGCGCCCGCCAAGTCGAGGTCGGACTTGGTGTTCGCGTCGCTGAGCGGGGCCGCGAACGGTGAGTCCGGGTGCAGGAACGTCGGCCGGCCCGGTATGCCGTGACCGAGCAGCACCGTGTCGACGAGCCGCCGACGGTCGATGCTCATCGCGATCGCTTTCCGCAGGGTGGGGTCGTTCAGTGGCGGCTTTCGCGCGTTGAACACGACCTGCGTGGACTCGAGCTTCGTACTGTCGAGGATTTTGATGTCGCTACGGTGCGAGAACTGGTCGAACAGCTGCGGCGGGACCTCGGTCGCAACCGATCCAACCTCTCCGGTCCGCAGCGCCGCGAACGCCGCCGACGGGTTCTTCACAACAGGCAGCTCGAGCCGCTTTACCGTCGGCGCGCCCTTGAAGTAGTGCTCGTTCGCCTCCAACCGGTAGAGCTGGTCGGGCACGACCTGCACGAGTTTGAACGGCCCGGTGCCGACTGGCAGCGCGGACATCGTCTTCGGGTCCTTGACGCCTGCCCAGACGTGCTTGGGCAGGATCGGCAGATCGGCACCGGGCATGATTTTGAAAGCGGGAGCGGGCTGGGCGTAGAACAGCCGCACGGTGTGCGGGTCGAGGACCTCGCTGGAGACGTACTTCGGTGTGTCGTAGACGTGGTGGCCCCAGCGGCTTGCCGCCGCACCCGCCGGACTCGCGTAGTAGTCGAAGGTGAACTTCACGTCTTCGGCGGTGAACGGCTGCCCGTCGTGCCAGGTGACGCCCTGGCGCAGCTTCACGGTCCACTGGGTGAAGTCCCCGTTCGGCTCGGCGCTTTCCGCCAGCCACGGCTCGGGGTCCTGCTTGACCTGCGACCAGAACAGGGAGTCGTACACCAGCGCGACGAGGTCATTGGTGTTGGGGAACGCGCCGAACGTGACGTTGAACGGCGTCAGGTTGTTCTCGAAACCATTGATGGCGACCCGCAGCGGCGGCTGAGCCTCCTGAGCAGAGCTCGCGCCCGCGGGCAGCACGACCGCGAGCGCCGCGAGGCAGGCAACGAATGTGCGCACACCTCTCATGCTCCGAACCGCGGTGCTACGACCGTCACACCCGTCACTGGCCCGTTCCTCGTCATCGCCGTCCTCCTGCTCCGGCGCGCGCGGATGCCACGCCAGGACTTGTCAAATGTGGACCCTGGCAGACATCCGACCTCTCAGGTAGGTGTCCCGGACACCTACGCAAGCGGAGGTTCAGGCGCGGGAGCCTGTGGCCTCGGCCCGTCCACCGGCTGCGCTCGGTTACTGCTACCCGCCGGGCACCCCAGCAAGGTCACGGTGCAAGGCCCGGTAGATAGAGGTCCGACTGACCCCCAGCACACCGCCGATCTCGGCCAGCGTCAGCTCACGCTCCTCATAGAGCCGCCGGGCGGTCCGCACCTGGTCGGCGGTCAGCTTCGGTGGCCGTCCCCCGACCCGGCCCCGGGCCCGGGCCGACGCCAGCCCGGCGACCGTCCGGTCCCGGATGACCTCCCGCTCGAACTGCGCCAACGCCCCAAACAAGTGGAACACCAACCGCCCACCCGAAGTCGTCGTATCGATGCTCTCGCGCAGCGACCGGAACCCCACACCTTGGGCGTCGAGCCCGGTGACCGTGTCGATCAGGTGCCGCAGGCTGCGACCCAACCGGTCCAGGCGCCACACCACCAGCGTGTCCCCGGCCCGCAGCTGCTCCAGCGCCCGGTCCAGCTCCGGGCGGCGGTCCACCGCACCGCAGACCTGCTCGGTGAACACCTTCACGCAACCCGCCGCCCTCAGCTCGTCGGTCTGCAGATCCACCGACTGCTCAGCCGTCGACACCCGCGCATACCCGATCAGCGAACCCATGGCCGGCAACGTAGCGGAACCCTCCTACAGCCCTACTTGCGACACCCTGAATCTGCAACACAGTTCTGGCGCGTCCGTATCTCGTGCAACACGCGAATTCCGCTACACCCATACCGATGTGCCAAATAGGGTCGTTGCCGTGCTCGCCTTGCCAATGCTGCTCGGGGCGCCGGCGGACCCGGCACAACGGTTGCAAAGGGGGTTACAACCACAGTCTTTGGCTTCCTTCAGTGTTGCGTTTTGAGGGCTGCGTTGTTTCGGGCGGTCACCCAAGATAGGGTTTCGGTGTGCACGGTGTCAGTGAAGTTGTTGACATCGAAAGCGTCGAATGCCCAGGCCAGAGTGGTCCAGCCCCGTGCGGATCCGGCTTCGGCAGCCGATTTTCCCCAGACGTCTGGCACGGTTCCGACTTCGCCGAGCATGCCTGGCATGTGCCGATGGGCCACGGCGCGGGCACGGTCGAACCAGCGTGCAGTGCCGGCGACAGCAATCTGGGCATCGGCGGCGCCTCCGGTCGGCTGACCGTCGGACTCGAATGCGGGATACAGATGGTCGTCGAGAACGTCAAGATGCCGGATGTAGAGCGCAAGCTGCGTGTCGTTGAGGGTCATCGGGTCATAGACCGGACGTCCGCCGCCGTTGACCTTTGGCGCCCCGAAGGTGCGTAGAACGGCGGCGAAGTGATCTAGGAAGCGCAGTCCGTTGTCCCGGTCGACGGCGCCGCTGTCCAGGCCGAGCATCCAGTTGGGTTCGTTCATCACCTCGAAGCTGGCAATGGCCGGGCTGTGGCCGAATCGACCGACCAGAGCGTGCAGCCAGGCGCCGAACTCGTTCCACGGCGGCGATCCGGGGGTGGTGAGATCCTGCTGGGCTGCTGCCCAGGAGGGGTAGCTGTGGCCAGCGAGAACGCTGACTGTCGCTTGGGTCAAATAGTTTCCGACGATGACTTTGACGTCAGCTGCGGCGGCGTCGCTGAGCATCCGCTGTATGCGGTCCATCGCTGCGGCCGGGTCTTGCTGCCAGCTACGGATGACCAGGTCATCGCCAATGAACACGCGCATGCGGGTGATGCCACGGTCTCGAGCAACGGTGAAGGGCCGGTCTGGCCGGGTCGGTGTCGTGCTCTGCTGAACCAGCTGGGCGACGTAGACCCGACCGGCGTTCGGCCAGTTGAACCCCACGAGACCCAGGCGCTGCTGACCGGGGAGAAACGCCACTGTCAGCGTTGCTACCACCAAGCCCGCGATCAGAACAGTGAGCCCTAACGCCAGCCCGGCCCTTCGTCGGGCTGGCGGCCTACCGGGGGCGGTCACATGTTCGACACGAACACGCCAAGCCCGAAGGTAATGACCCACAGCATCCCTGCGACGAGCAGCGGCCGGTCGCCCAGCACCACGTCCTCGGGGGCGCCGCCCTGGCCGCGTTCGAGCAGCATCCCGTAGCGCAGCAGCCCGAACGTCACCGGCAGGATGGACAGCTGCCCCCATGGGAACGCGTGCACCGGGGCGCGCTCGAACGCCCAGAGGCAGTAGCCGACGAGTGTCACGCCGGCTGCTAGTTCGCGGGTCTGCCGCAGGAAGTTGACTGGATACTCGCCCAGGATTCGGCGTGCGCCGACGGCGTTCTCGCCAAGACCGGTGACTTCTGCGTAGCGCTTGCCGACGACCATGTACAGCGAGCCGAAACCGGTAACGATCAGAAACCAGCGGGACATGGTGACGTGGGTAGCAGCTGCGCCAGTCACCGCGCGAAGCAGGAAACCCGCTGCGACCAGCAGCATCTCGAGGATGGCGACATGCTTGAGCCACGTCGAGTAGGTGAAGGTGACCGCCAGGTAGACCGCGAGGGCAGCGCTGAGCTGCCAGCCGCAGACGAGGCCACCGGCGAGCAGTGCGCTGACCGTCAGCAGGAGGGCGGTTGCCCGCGCCACTGCTACGGGCACTAGGCCGGCGGCGATCGGTCGAAATCGTTTGGTGGGGTGCCGGCGGTCCGACGCGACGTCACCGGCGTCGTTGATCAGGTAGCCGGCGGCGGCGCATGCGGTGAAGGTGACGAGCGCGACCGCGGTCTGTCCGAGCACGGCGGGACGGAGCAGCACTCCGGCTGAGGCAGGTGCGGCAACCACCAGCACGTTCTTGACCCACTGCTTGGGTCGCAGCGCACGCAGCAGACCTCCAGCAAGTCGGCGACGACTTCGACTGACGGCGAGTTCTGGTTGGCCGGCCGCTGCAGCAATCGGCTTGGGTGGTGGCGCAGCACCAACCTCGGACAGGGAGCGCGACATGAGGATCGTCCTTTCGGAACGGCGGGACGGAAGGCAGGCGTCAGGAGCGGGGCGGCGGCTCGGCGACCTGCCACAGCGACCACAGGTGGGATCCGGGCAGCGGCCGCGGGTAGCGGACGGCCAGTCTCGCCCAGGGCGTCCTGCGTCCACTGCCCAGATCGGGCCAGGTGTGCCGGATCGCGTCGTAGACATCTCTCCCGTCGTTGACGAGCAGGTAGCGGATGTGGTGGCCGACCGGGTCGATGACCGCGCCTGCGAAGTCTCGGTCGGAGGTGATGACGAACTGCCGGGGGCGGTGGGTTGCGGCCAGTACGGCGAATCCGGGACCGGAGTCGAGCAGGACGCTGCCTGCTGGTAGCCGCATCCGGTCCAACGAGGCGGCGATGGTGCGGTCTGGGTTCCACACGCCGTTCGCGCCTGGGTCGACGTGCGGCTCGCCGGCCAGGCTTAGCGCGATCGGTCGCAGGTGGTAGTACTCCTGGTTGGCCAAGGTGCTGTTGGTGAGGAAGGTGTGGATCGAAAGGATGCCGCCGGGCAGGAGCAGGGCGACCGCGGCGAGCGGCAGCCAGCGGCTGTGGGGGCGGGCGCCTCCTTGTTCGCTGGTCCTGGCATCGGGGGTGGCGAGCAGTACGCCGACCAGGACAGTGAACAGGGGCAGCACGGCGATCTGGTAGCGCAAAAACCCGAACAGGCTGCCGGACAGGTAGGCCAGCACCTCAAATGCCAGGACTGCTCCCAGCAATGCGACTGGCGCGAGGACGTCGAGCTGCCGGCGGCGCACTGCCCGCACCGCGACCACGACGGCGACCGGTACCAGCAGTGGTGCGAGTACCCAGACCTGCGATAGCAGCAATGTCAGGTGAGGATGGGCAAAGGCAGCCGTCGCGCCTCCTGCCGCACGTTCGCCGGTGACAAGGGCGGAGTTGCCGTACTGCGAGCTGAACTGCTCAAAGGGGTGACCGACAATCACGAGGCTGGCCAGTGCCCACCCCGCGAAGGTGACGACGACCGGCAGACCGATCAGCAGACCGTCGGTGACGACCTCCTGCCGGCGCCGCCGGCCGCGATGCGGGCTGCGCAGCCAGCTCACCGCGACCACGAGCGCTACAGCGGCTGCTCCGGCGGCGACAACCTCGTATCGCGACAGGTAGCCAAGGGCGAGCCACAGTCCGGCCGCGACCAGATGCCGGGAGTCCTCGGCGCGCAGCCATTGCATCAGGCGGCGGGTCGCCAGCAGCAGGAACAGGATCAGCAGCGCCTCACTCATCCCGTTGGAGCCGAACCAGACCAGCAATGGTTGGGCCGCGAACAGTGCGACGACGCTGAGCCGGGCGGCCCGCCGGACCCGAAGGTCGGACAGGATCGCGGACAGCGTGCGAACCGACAGCGCCATCGCGATCGCTGATTCAAGGCTGGCGAGGTAGCCGGTGGCGACCAGCCCGGGCAGCAGTGCTTTGAGCGGCAGCAGCGGCAGGAACAGCAGCGATGGCAGCGGTGTCCATACGAAACCGACGTTGGCCAGCTTGGGCTGTCGGCTGTAGAGGACGTAGGTGGCGTTCGACACCCGGGACAGGGCATCTTCCATGACGCTGTGGAATCCGAACACCAGAACGGCGCCGACCACCGCGTAGAGCGCTGCGCAGATGAGGAACACGACCGTTGCTTCGCTCAGCCGCTGCCGCTGGTGACGCGAGCGCCGGCGCGCTGCTGGGGGCTCTTTGACTGCTCGCGACGCGTGCAGCGAGCGTGGTTCTGCGAACGTGGTCATGGCAGGCCCACCACTCTCTCTGCTGCGGTGTGATCACGTCCGGCTCCGGCGGAGTGCAAGACAACGGTGGGGTCAGCCGGGTAGACCGCTTCGTGCACACCAGCTGAGTCCAGGCCGTGTGTCGTCTTCTCCCAGTAGGACGGCTGCGTGATCAGCTGCACCATCGCCTTCACCGCGGCCAGCGACATCAATGCCCAGTACAGGGGCGCCGTCAGGGCAGCAGCAGCAAGCTGAGGCTTGCCGCTGGCTCGGGTGTTGGCCAGGTTGGCGTAGAGCAGCCCGAACCCGCCGATCACCCAGCAGGCCATCCCGAGGTGGTAAAGCGGCGCCGGAAACAACCGCTCGATCAGGGCAGGGTGAGCAAGCCACCACAGGACGCTCAGCGCCCAAAACAGCGGGTTGAGCAGTGCGAGCAGTGGGGTGCCACCGATGAACAGGAGAAAGCCAGCGGTCGACTTCCATCCCAGCTCCTGGACTAGCCGGCGGGGGGAGCGGGCGTGGACCAGACAGGTCTGCAGATAGCCCTTGTACCAGCGAGAGCGTTGCTTGACCCAGTTGATGACGTCGCTGTTGGCTTCCTCGTAGGTAGTACTGCCGAGCACAGCGACGCGCCAGCCCATCCGGGCCAGGCGCACCCCGAGGTCGGCGTCTTCGGTGACGTTGAAGGCGTCCCACGCCCCGACCTGCACCAACACGTCCCGGCGGATGTGGTTGGACGTGCCGCCCAGCGGGATCGGGGCGCCAGTCGCGACAAGTCCTGGCAGCAACCAGCGAAACCACGTGTCGTACTCGCAGGTGAACCAGCGGGTCAGCAGGTTCTGCTCGGCGTTGTGGTAGGACAGTCGGGCCTGCAGGCATGCGACGCGGGGGCTGCTGCGCCTGAAGGCAACTACTGCCTTGCGCAACTGCAGCGGCTCTGGCCGGTCCTCAGCGTCGTAGATCGTGACGAACTCGCCCTGGCTGAGCGCCAGCCCGTAGTTGCACGCCTTCGGTTTGGTGCGCGGTTCCGCAGCCGGTACCAGCACGATCTCGACGTTCGTGCCTGCGCAGGCTCGCTCGGCAGCCGCAATGGTCTCCTTGTCGTCGGCCTCTAACAGCAGCTTGATGTCGAGTCGGTGCGCCGGGTAGTCAAGCTGCCCGAGCCCTCGCACGACCGCGGCGACGATGGCAGGCTCCCGGTAGGCGGGCACGAGCACCGTGTAGATGGGCAGCGCCGCGTCGGGGACCGCCCGGGCGTCCTCGTCGGTCACCTCGAGCGTGGCGTCGTGCGCCACCGCCCGGCGCACCAGCTCGATCCGGTGGACCAGGGCCGCCGCGTAAGCCAGCGTGACCACCGTCATCAGTGTTACCCCCACCGCCAGCGGCGCCAGCACAGTAAGGCCTGCGACGGCGAGCACGGCAGCTGCGGCGGTGAGCCATGCGAGCCGTCGCGGCGGACGCTGTCGGCGCCGTGCGGACAACTCGGGTGCGCGTTCGGCCAACCCCTGACAGGCGTGGTCGAGCAAGGAGGTTCCTGGCGCGCTGAACGTGTGCCGGCCGATGGTCGTGCTGATCACAGGGCTCCTGGGGCAGAAGGGGCAGCCGTGTCCTACTGGTAGGTGCCGGCGCTGGTGTGGACGGTGCCTGGCGCAACGGCACGGGCGGCCGTGGGTCGAGACGACGCGCAGGGGTGTGTGATCCTCTGTGCCGTATTCGTAGTAATCAGCCTCTCGCTCCCGCGGTTAGTTCGATCAGCAGGGACCCTGCGGCCCAGACGGCTACAACACCCAGGGCCAGTCGAGCGCGCGGAACAGCTCCACTGAGCTGCGCCACGACCGGCGAGGAGGACAGCCGGTAAGGGCGCCGCAGCCCGCGCGGCAGCCGGCTCAGGGCGCGGCACAGCACATTGAGCACAATCGCGGTCAGAACCAGAACCAGAACCTGGCGCAGTGCCGAGCCGGTCGGACTGATCGCCGAGAGCTGACCGTGGTGAGTGAACGCAGCCAACGAGGCAAGGGCCAGTACTTCCAGGACGCCGCCGGCGACGGCCCCGATCACCGTCAGTAGCACCCGCAAAGAGCGGGACCCGCCGTAGATGCAGGCAGCTGTCAGGCCGAGCAGCAGACCCCCGAACACGCCACACAACGGACCACCGAAGCTGGCGACAGGCAAAGCGACCACTCCCCCACCGGCCGCTGGGCTCGTCGTGTCGATGAGACCAGTGCTCAACGGTCCCGGCGGGACACTGGCGGCTGGGGCCAGGTGCGCCGCAGCGGCTGCTACCACGGGCACAACAAGACCGGTAAGCCGCCGTGACAGCGCCTCCCAGGGCAACGGCCAGGTGAGCAGGAGCACGGCGAGCGCGGCCCGCAGCTGCCACACCATCCGCGCCCCGAGCAGCAGCACCGCCGCCGCAATCGCAGTCATCGGAAGGGCCAGCAGGTCTAGTCTGCTACCCGCCAGCTGGGGGGCGCGAGCCGCTTGTACCAGCACCAGCGTCAGCGCGCCGACAGCTGCCGCGGTGCCCACGATGTAGTCGAGCTGACGGTCGTGGATGTTGGGCCCGTGGTAGCCGCGCACGGCGTGCTCCCACCCCACGACCGTCGCGAGCAGGGGCACCATCACCAGCACGAACAGCGGCCCAGAGGCCTGCGGGTCGCGTAAGAGCGTCCACAGGCCGGCGCCGTGTACCGCCAGCACCGCTAGCAGGACCACCGCCGCCCGGACCAGCAGGGCCCGGCGTGGCAAGTACGACGGTGCAGACGTGGTCATAGGTCCCCCGAAACTCAGACGCGATGACAACGCGTGGCAACACGCCTCCGACACGCCGGCCAACTCAGACATTATGGACGGCTTGTTACAGACAGGTAATCGGCCGGGTGACAAAACTGTGGCCAGATGGCAACCCTGAGCCGCTGACCTGCTAGCCGGGCGCTGGAACCTGTGCGTCGGGATTGTTCGGCTCTACCGATTTAATCACTCTGTGTATACGGACCGTAGACGCTGAGTACGACGGCCATGACAACCACCATCGTTGAAAACAACAGCCGACCCGTCCACGCCAAGGCGTCACCCGCGCGGACCTCCAGACGGCAGTTCCAGCCGGTCGACAACCACGACGGCGGCCACCTCGGCCGTGCTCACCTGGCTTCCTGCTTGGAGACTTCGTCGTGGCTGCCGGACCCTTCACCACCTCCGTCGTCCTAGCCGGCCTGCTGGCAGGCCTGAGCGCCTGCACGCTGCCTGCCGCAGCTGGCTTCGTCACCGCCACTGGATCCGGCGCGGTCGCCTCGGTCGACGACACCGCCAGCAGCGGAACCCCCGGCTGGTTCAGCTATACCGGCCAGTGGTCGACCAGCACCGCTGCGGCCGACTACGGCACGACCGACCACTACACCGCCGCGACCGGTGCCAGCGTCACGCTGCACTTCACCGGTGCCGGAGTGCAGCTCTACGGCGCAACCGCCCCCTGGCACGGATGGGCCAGTGCCTCCCTCGACGGTGGAGCCGCCCAGCGGGTCGACTTCTACCGCGCGACCCGCGTCGACCAGGCCCTGGTCTACCGCAGCGGCCTGCTCAGTGCCGGTGCACACACACTAGTCCTCACCGCCACCGGCGGCCACTCGACCGCCAGCACCGGCAACGTCATTACCGTCGACCGCGCTGACATCTACACAAGTACGCCCCCCGCGGCGTCCTCGGTCAGCCTCGACGACCCGGCCGCCTCGGTCACCTACCAAGGCGGCTGGCTGACGAGCATTAGCGCCGCCGACTTCGGCGGCAGCGACCACTACACGGCGGCAGCCCGCGCCACCGTGACCCTGCCCTTCACCGGCACCGCGGTACGGCTCTACGGCTCTACGGCTCCCTGGCACGGCCAAGCCACCGTCACCATCGACGGTGTCCCCTCAGGCACCCTCGACGCCTACTCAGCTCTGCGGCACGACCAGGCGTTGCTCTACGCCTCCGCGCCGCTCACGGCCGGCCCCCACACCCTGGTCGAGACAGCTACCGGCACTGCCCAGCCAGGTGCCACCGGCACGGTGATCGCCTTCGACAGAGCCGACATAGCTACCGCACCGACACCGGCACCGGCACCGACGCCGGTCACCGCGCCGCCGGCGCCTACCGGACCCCCGAGCGGCTTCGTGACCAGATGCGCGGGCGGGCTGTGCCTGGACGGGAAGCCGTACCGATTCGCCGGTTTCAACGCCTACTCCATGGCAACGCAGTCGGGCGCCAACATCGGCTGCGGCCCGCAGGTCGACGACCTCGACGGATACTTCTCCAGCCTGCGCCCAAGCAGCCTTACCCGGGTGGCCGCCGAACAGCAGCAGGCCATCGACCCCACCACTCACCAGCTCAGCTTCGTCGCGCTCGACCGCCTGGTCAGCGCCGCAGCCCGGCACGGACAGAAACTGATCCTCACCCTCGGCAACGAGTGGGCAGGCTGTGACGACGGGACCCAGAAGGACCAGGCATGGTTCGCCGGGGGCTACCGCCAGGTCCGCAACAGCACCGGCTTCTACCCGCTGTCGTACTGGGACTACATGCGCGCGGTCGTCGCCCGTTACAAGGACTCACCCGCCATCGGAATGTGGGAACTGGTCAACGAGCCAAAGGACGGCGTCTGCTCGACGCCGTTCGTCAGCGACAGCTGCAACGGCAGCTACACCTGCCCAGCCGGCGCCGCAGCCACCATGCGCTCGTTCTTTGACACCGTCGGAGGCGAACTGAAAAGGATCGACCCCAACCACCTGCTCACCAGCGGCGTCGTGGGAGACGCCTGGCAGTGCGGCACCGTCGGGCAGGACTACACCACCGCGCAAGCCTCCCCAGCGTTGGACGTCCTCACTTACCACGACTACGGCGCCGACAACACACCACTACCCGGCGACACCGTCAACGGCCTGGCTACTCGGCTCAGCCAAGCCGCGACCCTGGGCAAACCCCTGTTCGTGGAAGAGGCCGGCATCCAAGCGGCCAGCGCCGGCAGCTGCGTCTCGCTGGCGCAGCGGACAGCCGAATTCCAAGCCAAGATGAATGCGCTGCTCGGCGCAGGCGGCGTTGGATACCTCATCTGGAACTGGATGCCAACTTCCGCCTCCGGCTGCGACCACACCGTCGGCGGCACTGACCCAACTCTCGCGCTGGTACACAACCAGCCGCTATAACCCGACGAAAGCCAGTCGACCACCGCCTGCCGGTAGGCATCGCACCGGCAAACCGCGCCTACGGTCCCGGGTGTGCCTGTTCGGAAGGGATGGGCGGCACCACGGCCGTCCTCCTACCACCCCGCGGAGCGCACCGAGAACGGGTGGTATTGCGGACGGCCGCTGGAGCGTCCAATACTGGGAGGGCGAGTCAGAACAAGGCTGTCGCCGCTGAATGCCTAGTTGTCCAAAGAGATTGAACAATATCTGTAAGGCCCTGTCTCGCGCCTGAGAGCTGTCACGCATCCTTCATCTCTTGGAGCGAAACAGAGTATATGTTATCGGATTACAGGATAGCGCGTTTATCTGGGCAACCCTGATTCACGTTGCGTGACTGGGCATGCCGGTCACGGTGGGTGCCGGCGTCCTTGGGGTGAGCCTGTGACGTACGTACAGGCAGGTGGCCCGCGTGACAGTTGCCCGAGCGGCGCGCGGCAACTCGCTGACTCTTGACTGCGGGGATTTTCGCAGCGGGACCTCCAGTGACACCAGTGCGTGCTATGACAGAGCGATGGATAGCCGTGCTGCCTTTGCCTGCCTCGGTGTGATGGCAGTCGTTCTGAGTTCCGGGCCGTCGGCGTCGGCCGCACCGGCACCGGCACCGGCACCGGCACCGGCGGCCATCGTCGTCGTCCACGGTCTTCGTGGTCTGGTAGCCGACGTGCAGGTCGATAGTCGCCTGGTGCTGCAAGGCTTCGCTCCCGCCCGCGTAACCGATCCGCTGTCACTGGCACCCGGACAGCACCGCATCGTCGTGTCGCGTGACAGCGGCGGTCAGACCGGTCCCGTCGTGCTCAACGCGACGGTCCACCTGACGGCCGGCTCGACGACCACCGCCGCCGTCGGATTAACGGCGGCCGGTGCACCCGCCTTGTTCACCTACCCGCCGACCTCCGCCAGGCCGCTGGCCGACCAGGGTGAGTTGGTAGTCCGCGACATCGCAGCTGGACCGGCAGTGTCGGTGACGCAAGACGTCGGGGTCTCTCAGCGGGTCGCCAACGGCGGCGAGGTCAGCAGTCCTTCACATGCGGGCGCGCGTCAGGTGCAGGTGCAGGATGCTGCCGGCCGGATGCTGCTTGCGCCGCAGACCCTTTCGCTACCGGCGGGTGAGGTAACAACGCTGTATCTGACCGGTTCGACCAGTGCAGGGACCCTTGCTTGGTTGGTGATGAGCAGCCCTGTGGGGTCGCCGGTGATTCGGGTGGTGCCGACCGGGGACGGCAGCGTGTTCGGACACCAGACCGGCGCCGGTCCGGGGCTGTTGCTAGCCTTCGCGGCTGCCGTCGGCCTCAGCCTGCGTCGGCGGGCGGCGAGCCCGGGCACCTGATGCCGCTACCACTGCCACGCAGAGGGATCGCATCGCTGCTGGCTGTCGCCGCAGCAGCACTGGTCACGACGGTGCTCGTCTGGCCGGCCGAACACTCAGCGGTGGGCTCCCGGCTGGCAACGGCTGGTCCGGCGCCATCGGCGCCATCATCCCCGGAGGCTCCGACCCGAGCCGGTGGTCAGGACACGGTGGGGTCGCATGCCGTTGACCTGGGCAGTTATCAGCAGCGGGCAGCTTCCGAGCCGTCGCGCATTGCCATCCCCCGACTGGGTGCTGACGCCGTGGTTGAGGCGGTCGGCGCAGCAACAAACGGCGAGCTTCTGGTGCCGAGTGAGGCCAGGCGCGTGGTGTGGTTTCAGGATGGCCCCGTCCCGGGGGCGGCCGGCACGGCCGTGCTCGCCGGACACGTCGACTACGACGGTGTCGAGGGGGTATTCGCGCGTCTCAAGACCCTCCAGCCGGGCGACCAGATATCCGTCACCGACCAAGCCGGCGCAACGCGCCCCTTCCAGGTGGTCGCCCGGCAGGCGGTGCGGAAAGACCAGTTGGCGGTGGCCGAGCTGACACGTGCCCAGGGCTCACCTCGGCTGGCGTTGGTCACCTGTGGCGGCGATTTCGACCGAGCCCAGCGCAGCTACGTCGACAACGTTGTGGTCTGGGCAGTTCCAGCCTAGGGCAGCTGTGGTGGTGTCAATGCCCGTGGGGCAGTGCTTGGTGGGGCACCCGGTCATGTCTGGCGGCGGGTTCTACCCGACCCGACAGCGGCAGCGGCCACCACCAGTCCCAGCAGCACCAGGAGGCTGACGATCAGCCGCGGCCGCCCGGTCGAGGACCCAGTTGGAGCGGCACCTACCGGGGCAGGATTCGCCCGCGTGGCGGGTACCGACCTCGAGGACGCAGGGATGTCGGCGCCACCGACACCGGCAGCGGCCACCGTCACGCGCAAATGGCCAGGTGAGGGGTTGCGAGCGAGCAGCTCGTAAGACCCGGCCAGGTCATCCCCGATCGTGTCGGCGCCTGCGAGCAGCTGGTCAGCGCCGCCGGCCTGAACGAGGCGGCCGCCGGTCTGGGCAGGCAGACTGCCCGCGGGTTTCCCGTGGAGCAGCAGCTCGTCGACGGGAATCGAGGCTGCCTGGAGCCGGCTGGTGATCGATGGACTAGCCGAGCCCGTAGGGCCGGGTTCGCCTAGGTAAAGGATGCTGCGCCATCGGGACGGCGCGACAGGCTGATCGAGAGCCGGTACTAACCATCGGTCAGCAGGCTGCGGCTCGGCGCGTACAGGCTGCAACTTCGCGAGAAGACCGACGGCTAGGTCCCGCGGCAGCGGCGGAGCGAGAACGACGCCATTTTCGGCATTGATGACGCACGCAAGCGCCCCAGCCGGCAACCGAAGCAAGAGCTCACGCGCGACGCCCTGCTCCGTGAGCAGTACATCCGCGGGGACACCCGTGTTGATGGCCAGTGCAAGTTGTAGGTCATCGGGCCTAAGTTGACGAGCCGTTGTCGGCAGGGGCTTGCCGGCGTCCGTCACTGTAAAAGCGTCATCAAGCAGCCGATTTCCTGTCAGCATGGGCGGGACGACCACTCGGATTACGAGGTGCCCTTGTCCGGCGTCACGCGGACGCTCCGCACGCAGTGCGCCCGCACCGGACTCGGCCTGGGCTCTCGCAATGGGAAACGTGACTACCAGCCCTGCGAACCCGACCACGGCAGCTAGCCGCTGTCGGCCTCCGGTTCTTCGCCAACCCTCGCCCCCTCCGAGGGCGGCGAGGGCCGGCACGGCGGCTGGTTGCACCGCCCTAGTGTGTACGGCTCGCGCCAGCCGCGACGGCCGTCGGGGAAACCGCGGCACATTGCGGCGGCCACCTCGAGTGGCCCAGCACTCGCCGGCAGCCGAGGCCGACGGTGGTGTGTCAACCTGACTTGACCCCAGGGCTACGGGCGGACTCCAGTCATCGTTGCAACACCTGAGCGCCATCAGTGCTCCTGGTCGGTGCCGGTGTCAGCTTGTTCGGCGTCATCGCCGCAGCAGTCGCCGCCTAGTTCGTCGCCGCGTCACGAATCTCCCCAAACCTGCTCGAGCAACCCTGGGGACTTTCGGCGAGCGCCATCAGACCTGCCGGCCCGGCTAGAACGGCTGCAAGAGGCCGTCGCTCGCATAGAGAACGCTCTGACCACCGAAACCCAGCGGCACGAGGACACGGGTAGATAAAGGACGTTATCTGTCACTCTGACGGTGTGTTAACGGTGGCTATCGTCCGGGGCTTCTAGCCTGTCAACCATGTCCGCTGTGCCCGTGACCGACCTTGTGCTCGTCGACAGGTCCCCCGGCCCGAAGTGGTCGGGCGGCGCAATGGCCGTGGCTGTCGACCGTGTGGCCGCGGTCGAACGCCTGCCCGGCTCGGAGCACCAGGACCCCTATGAGCGCCTCGCCCTGGCGTTCCTCGTCAGCTACCCCGACAACAGCGCCCGTGCCTACCTCGGCGACCTCAAAGCCTGGGGCGCCTGGTGCGCAGCCGCCGGCGTGCATCCCTTCGACGCTCGCCGCCACCACGTCGACGCCTGGGTGCGGGTGTTGCAGTCCGAACCACTGCCCCGCAGCGGCAAGCCCATGGCCGACAGCTCAATCGCTCGGCGCCTCTCGGCCGTCTCGAAGTTCTACGACTACGGCATCGAAGCCC
>JAABUO010004838.1_pt1 | contig 15835 bp, 23 predicted proteins | sample 5559291 | NCBI WGS metagenome assembly JAABUO01 (sample SAMN10711878, study PRJNA513372) | rock metagenome | isolation source: Antarctica rocks | place: Antarctica: Victoria Land, Finger Mt sud
GCTAGCTGTATGTCACTGGGAAGGCAAGAGGAAAGTCATAGCAGCAGCTATAAAAGAGCAGACCTGCTCACAGTCAACTGTGACCAAGTACACAAGCTTGCCCTGTTGATGCAAGCTTGTCTAACTGCACTTAGTGGCTTACTGTTGCTCCGGAGGGTGATGACCCCGACCTGCTATAATCGCACGATACTTGAGGGTGCTGCTTGTTCATGCATCCGGCACGTTGACATACGAAGCAGACATGCAGCGTGTAGCTCAAAAGGCGTGCTGAACACAAGTACGCACATGATTTTAGCCAATCCAATAGCTTGATGCGCACTGAGCAGACTCCATGCCGTTCCTCCGTGAGTTGGCACCGCCGTGTCTTTTTCTGAGCGGTGGTCACGTGGGGGCGAAACCATGGTCAAAGTGGCTGGAATCTGGTCAAAGTGTCTGTGTAGCAATTCTCCATGTGCACTTACAGACTGTCACCCTCAACTCGGGTTCCAAATTCCACCATGCATGGGTGCATGAATGAAGTACAAACATTGGAATGGAGGACCTAAGATCATGCAGCTTGTCTATATTATGTAATAGCGTTCTATAATAGCAGTACACTGAAAGTCAATGTGGCAGGTGGGTGCGTTTGCCAGAGCATAGGCAGCATGCATCACTGCTGAACTGCAACTGCTCGAAGCAAAATACGTTCTAGAACGCGCCGCAGGTCTGGTGACTGCTCCATGCTAGCTGTGAGTGCAGCCACAATCTTTTGTTGCTTGTCACTTGCTGCACGCAGCTCAGCATCAACCACTGAAGGTGACGCCCTGCTTTTGTAACGCCCTGCCCCAGCATCCTCATAGCATTTTGCCATCTTCTGCTGTCCACTTGTCATCAAGAGAGCCTGCAATCAAGCAACATAGATGTCATTTCAACCAGTCATGCAACCAGTAGACAGCCTGGCACTGCCAGAGGCATGATTACCTGTCCTGGTAGCATGGCAGCTTGTCTTGCTCTGTGCATGCTGCTACTAAGGCATGAGGGCCATTGCAAATGCATGCACGGAGTCATAGCATTCTTCACCGCACATGGTGTTTCTGAATTCTCAAAGAATGCAGCAAGCAACAGGCAGCTTTGCAGCAATCCAACACATCATGTGTGGGTCATCATATGTCAGTTATAACACATTGCCATAAGCAACATTGCGCGCAATGATACCTTATGCTTTTCAGTGCTGGCGATGTCCATTGCCAACCTGATTGCAGCCTCTTGCTGCTGCAACTCATCCACCCTGCACCATCCACAAATTTGTATGGCATGCCTACAGGCATGCAATACATACCATGCATGCATTGAAGGCATGCAGCTGCAGCGAAGTGACTACCCTGCATGGACTACTGATGTAGCTGTGTCACCACACCTCCTACCCGGTCACAGTGTGCGTTTTGGAGGCAACACTGCAAATTGCATGTCAGGTACGCCAAGCTGGATCCAAGCTGCATCCTATGTGCAAAGCAAATAGACTAATGGCGCATCATTGGCTAGTTTTGCAATTTCCAATTGGCAATGCCACATCTTGCAATGACCAGGCTGCACAAAGCTGCAGATCGGTCAAAGCATTGTGCAGAACAGAGTATGGTCTGACCTGTGACAGGCTGGGAGCCCCAAAAAGACCTTCATGAACGCTCTAGCACGGGCATAATTACAAAAACATCATGCTCACATGCGTACGCATGTACTTTTCTTGCACGGTTGCACAGTTTGTGCGGAAGTGCAGTAGCAGTAGGTCTAACTGTCCTGAATGACTCTAAGGAAATAGCACATCACACTGAGGGCCCAGAGGATTGTCACTGTACGCTGACTAGACCTAGAAGTGCACCGTCACTGTTCGCTGATTACAACTAAGAGGGAACCCCTGACCCTTTCAAGTTATCACACATCACAACACAGAAAGATCCTAGAAGTCACGCACAAACTTTGACCATTCTCACAATACCCTTGTCAGACTCTTGCGTCCCCACACAGGTAGGCTGACCTGTCATTGGCTGAGGCCACCTCATCTGCCAGCTGGGCGCGCTGGAAGTCCATGCTCGCCACCCGCTCATCAGTGGCTCTGGATTCCCTCTTGGTATCCCTGATGCTGCGCTCCAGCTCCCCCAGGGCCTTCTTCAGGGCCTGCTCTGTGATGTCCGGGATCTTCTTCATCGTGGCTGCTCGCCCCTGTGCGCCCATTTGAACACGTCTCAACAAACAAGGTACTTAGGGGGGTTGCCATGACTGATTGCATGAACGCCTGGAGGGAAAATCAGCAGCCTAGTCAAAGTTGAGGGCTACAATCCTCACTTTGGCACTGAGCTACTGCACAAATAGGAGCAGGGTTTTTGTATTGTATCGCTGAGCATCATGCACACAGACTTGACCCATCAGCTCAAGATAGGCCAACACGCTATCTCATCATGCATGGGGGGTGCCTATCGAGACACAGAACAGAAAGCAGCCTAGCTTGCCTTGAGGGCAATGGTGTCCCTTTTGGCAATGGAGCGCTCCAGGTCCAGCAGAAGGCTCTCCTGGATGCGAGCCAGCTCGCCAGCCCTGAGCTGCATCCTGTGGATCTCCTTCTTCATGGCTCCCACCACATCACCCCCCACGCTAGGGTCCAGGACATCATTCATCTCCCTCTCCAGCTCAATCTTGCGCTGCCACAGCATCACCTGGGACGCAGTCATGAGAGGATCAAAAATGCAACTGCTATGTGGGAGTAGGGCATCAGACTGAGCCTCATGGGCTTGTCAACATGCGCTGTCATGCCCTCATGAAGGAACCAGCAACACCATCAACCGTAAGTGCAACTGCTGTATTGAGAGCCTCTGTGCCAGGACTTGACAGCTGCACACCAGATACAGATCAGATGGCACACTCGTTTCCAGATACCTGATGCAGATTGAGGCGCTTGTTACGCCTGTACCTTGGTTGTACACGAGCATAACCATGCCTGCAAGTTGTCAATATGCAGCAAGAAGTGTGCTTGGCTCTATACAGACTGCAATTGCATGGCAGAGCGTGACAATATTGCTTCCCTGCTTTAGTCAATCAGCATGGTGTCATTCAGCAAAACACATACATTATGCGAAGCACACTTGCATCTCACCATTGCTACTGCTAGACAGCACAGAAGCACCGGGCTGTGTAGTTTCACAGCAAACTGAAGAAGCACCAAAGCAAGGGTCATGGACAAACCTGCTTCTCAGTCTCCACAACGTCAGTCAGCAGCTGACTCTTGTCCTGGCGGCTAGCATCAATGGACCCGCTCAGCTTTGCTGCTGCCTCCTCCATATCCTGTATAAGCAATTCCTTGTGAGTCATGCTCTTGTGTGCAAGATGTACATCGTGAACTGCAATGCTATTCAGGGCATGCCAGTCAGCAGATGTGCAACAGGAAGCATTAGGTGATCCACAACCAAATGTTGTGAACTTCTTGCATGGGCAGACATGCAGGATTTGTCCTGAGGATCAGGTACATACAGCCATGAGTGACCACAACAGAAATCTTGACGCCAGCTCAGCTACTGTTAGCCCTTCAGGCAGGACCTCACACACACCTCCTGCAATTCTCAGTGTTACTAGATACAAACACTAGGTGCAGACAGCCTCCCCCACATGCCAACTTGCAGAAACAATAGTTGGCATGTTGGGGAGATTGTCTGCATCTAGTGATGCTGAGAATGGAAGGAGGTGTTCTGCAACAGCCCCTCGATCAGCAAGCTCACAGGCCTGCAGGCTTGGCTGTGACACGTACACAGAGCTGGAGCATCACCTTGAGTTCATGACTGATTTTGGTCTCCAGGTGGAAGTTGTCGTTGACCAGCTGCGCCTTCAGACCGGCGTTATCTGCAATGAGGGCGTTGTACCTGGCCATGCAGTTGTGCAGATGTGCGATGCCCTTCTCCAGATCCTTCACCTCCCGCAGCACCAAATCATGCCTGCAGGGTATGGCGTGCCTTGGCTTGTGGATAGCATCAGTAACAACAAAAAAACGCTGCAGCTTTGTTTAGACAAGCATGTGTGCAGGTGTAGGCATTGCTCCTGTTCAGGCCAGTTTTGCCCTGCTGGATCACCCCACGCCAATGATGCAAATGACTGCAGGGGCTCGGGTCCACAGCTTGCATCACAGTCTGACAATGTAGAGCCAGATGTGAATCAACTCGTCAACTGAGTCTTCTGGGACTGGAGTATAGGCGCTGGATGCACTACCTTATAAGCTACATGCACGCTCAGCACAGCACAAGCAAGCAAAGCATATTGTAGCATGCACAGCAATCTGCCACAACCAGCAGCAGGAGCTATCGGGAAATCAGGCACCAAAGTCCACTATACCAGCAGACACTTTGACGATGAGAAGCTTGAGGGGCAGCCCAAGCTTCCCTACACCAGTTGCACTTCTGGTGTCAGGGTGCTCACTGCTGCCCCTGGCCTTGACATCGTCAGACTTGCTTTAGTCAGACAGCTCGCATGCAGCTTGCTGACCACAAGCTCCAGAAGTATCCAAGACACGACTCTGCAATATCCGGATGCTTACTGTTGCCTGAGACGCGTGCGTTTGTGGTGAGTGATGGTGTGGTGAGCCTTGAGTCGCTGCAGATCCTGGGCTAGGCGATTGTTCTCGGCCTGGAGCCCTACAAGCTCAGTTTGCCAGCCCACCCATCTGCGCTGCAGCTCCCTACCCTCCTCCCCTTTGCCCTGGATCTCCCTTGTCAGATTGTTCACCACTGCCTCCAGAGGGCCTGCACAGCAGCAGAAAGAGGGTGTCTACCTTTTTGTGCATGCAAAAGGGGAGCGCCCTGCCAGCCCACCCACCGCTCCCTGCCCTGCTTACCTTTGTCCTGAAACCCCATTGTCAGGTTTCAACATAAAGCAAAGGAAGTCTGGGTCTCACTGTTTGTGTCAGTGAAAGAGAGGTCTTGAGGTGTTGCTTTTCTGTGGTTCTCACTGCCTTGATCATGCAAGGGAACAAAAGGGATGAGAGGGAGAGGGAGAGGGAGAGGGAGAGGGAGAGGGAGAGGGAGAGGGAGAGGGAGAGGGAGAGGGAAGAAAGTTACCTGCTTCAGGTCCGCCCTGCTGGCTAGACTGCAGCTTCTCATACTTGCGGTTCAGCAGGTCCACCTCCTTTGTCTTCTTCTCAATCTCAAACGCCCTCTGCTTCAGATCCGCCTGCATCCCATTAGGCACAGTGACAACATGCTTGTCACAGCACTGAACAGCATCTTAGTAGCTATGCTTGAGGCAGGCCAAAGCAAGCAGAATAGCAGGCGCAGCATGCTTGTGTTGAGATGCAAGCACTACAAAGCATATTGCAACAGTGTCAAGCGGCGTGATGCAAGCTGCCATAATCTGCAATCAGCATTCTATATAGCAGCATAGAGCCAGAAGCATCCTTGCAGCAACAGCAGCAGCAACAAAGACTTGAAGGGTGAACAGGAGCAGCGCAGCTTGATTGCTGCAAAAGCCAAGATGAGTTCGACTACAAGCAGCAGCTGCATTGGAGACCACCGCTTTGCACCATGCCCTGAAAGCTGTTGAAGCTTTCTTCCTGAGCACTCTGTGAGGCAGACAAACACAAACCTGCCTCCACATGTTTCATATGCCTACTTCAGCGTGCCTGCTTATGTTCTCTGTGTCTATCAAACCACTCGTGTGACCTTCAGTGCGTTGACAATGCCATCAGCTTCAGCCTTGGGTGGACTGGCATACCTCAAATTTGCCAATGGTTTGCATCTTCTCGTCAATGTCCTCATTGAGCAGTTGCATAGCCTGCTTCAGGCGCAGGTTCCGGCCCTGGGTGTGCAGGATCTCCACTTCCAGCCTGGCCAGCTCATTCTGAAGCTGAACCACCAGCATCTCCTCATCGTACACTGCAACCAGTCAGAGTCCGAGTAAAAGTCATGATTGTCAGGTTCTCTTTCTGCATAAAACATGTATGGCTATCTTTTCTTGATGCAACTGTCAGTGGCAGCCATGGTGCAGGCATCCAGCGTGCTAGATTCTGCATAAGGTGTGCATGACGTCTTAGCTGCCTGATGTCTTGGAGAATTCATGAAGGTTTGCAATTGTCTAGGCTGTAGACAGACAGCAGCCATGTGGACAGCTGCATGTGCATGTATGCAAATCACTTGAGTGACCATGTGCGTACTGGGGCCTATCATCTGAGCTGCTGCATGCAACTGCATCTGACAACTGTAACTGCAGTTGACAATTGCTACTGCAACCGCATCTGAGCGGCTGTAGGCACATTCCAGCGAATGATGTAAGCAATTGTACAAATGCAAGGAGCTGCTGTTCACACCTTGCTTGCGCAGGGCCTTGATGTCTTGCGCAGTCTTGGCTGCGCTCTTCTCAGCAGTTGTCTGCTCGCTCAGGTTGTCCAGCACCTTGGCCTCCACAGCCTGAGACAGTCGGCACACATCAGCCTTGCTGTACGGGGCATCCGTGACCAAAAACCTCAGGTAATCACTGTATGGAAATGTGTCAAGCACATCCATTCTATATTGTCTTGACTCTAACAGATGTTAGCATGAACCTGAATAGTACCTGAGGTGTAGGAGCTGAGCACATGGTGAGTGCACTTGCAGTCAGTCCTGTGCTGCACAGATCACACATGCTCCTAGGCTATGCTATGCTATGCTATGCTATGCTATGCTATGCTATGCTATGCTATGCTATGCTATGCTATGCTATGCTATGCTATGCTATGCTATGCTATGCCTCTTACTGACATCGGGTGACAATGGCATACACTCCTAACAGACTTCTAATAGATGTGAGCATCAGTAGGGCATGCATGCAATGAATCAATCATGCAAGAAACACAGCAGGCAGTCTTGCACAGCGGAGGTGAGGGTGAGCACACTGCTTTCCAAAATGTCATGACCTTGATCAGGCTGGATGAGCTAAGCTGGATGACTCAATTTGAAGGAGTACAGACAAATGTGGAATCAGGAGCTCTGATTGATAATCTGGATGTCATGACGAGCTTGGATTGTTGAACAAATGTGGTCTGATTGATGATCTGGATGTCATGACGAGCTTGGATTGTTGGTCTGTGCCAGCATATGCCCCACCAACAAAGCACACTAATCATAAGACAAATTGAGCTGCACACGCCTCCATCTAGACATACACTTGATTTGATTCCACCAATTGGCACTCGACAAACATCAAATTGCAATGCCTTTATTGGTCCAGAAAAGGTTTTCTGCACGGCCTTTCATGTTGCTTAGCAAGCAGCATGCATCCAGCTGTAGGAGCAGGGCATCATGCAATGGGTGGCATATGCATGCATGGAAGGCCTGCATACCTTGATGCTGTTGTTAGCCTTGGCAATGCCCACATCCAGGATTTTGCGGTCGGATTCAAGCAGCTTGCCCTGGCTGTGCGCCTTCCTCAGCTTCTCCTCAGCTAGACTGAGATCATGCTGCAGCTTGACATACGTCTCCTGCAACAGGCCATTTGCTGAACAATCTGAAACGTGCCTTCCATGGGGCCAGGCAGTTACGGTTGTGAGTTGTTCCCTGTACGAGGTCCTGTTTTGGCAGCCAGTATGCCAACAATGATGTGTGTTAATCAACATGCCATGCATCATGATGACGCCTGCTGGACTTTTGTGCTTGAGTGGCTGGTGCCGCCTTAATGCACAGCCCTCAGCATAATGCGTAAGGTAGCAGAGGCAGAGACAGCACTGCAGCAGCGCCATTGTGATGCTACACTTGCTGCAGCAACTCAGTGATGCAGGCCGTGTCCTATCTTTCCAGCATACAATGACACTGCACCCATGCTACTGGTGTGCCGCAGAGACGTTGTGTGAGCACCAAAGTTCAAAGTGTCGGGGCAAACCTCAGGAATGCTACATGCGTCAAGCTACGTTCCACGTTGTATGCAGTTACCAAGTGAGCATGTATGTTGGCTTTGGTGGATTTGAAGATGCAGGTGGAGGCGACCCACCTGCAGCTTCTCCTGCTTCCTGACCATGGTGTCATTCTGGGTCTGGAGGAAGCCAGATTCCCCTTCTAGCTTGGTCATGACAGCTGTCAGCTGCTCATTGCGGATCTGCTCGCGCACAATGTCCTTGCGGTAGGCATCAATCTCGTTCTCAATGCTGCGCTCCTGCTCATGCTGCTTTGTGATTGCATCCTCCAGCGCCTGCCATCACTCAAGGCTGTCTCAGCAATGCTGTCTGTGCATGCTTGCATAGCATATACAGCATTGCAACCAAGGTTGCGGTCTGCAACTTTGCATTACATCCAGGGCTTTCGCTCGTGCCTTGCGTTGACACTGCAGGTATGACTCTTGCACAGCTTTGTGTTGATGAACTTGCACAGCCTGCAATGCGACTCAGTAGCTCTGACAAATACTCAGAAGCTCAGGGTAAAAGGGCTCTCATCTGATGTAAAGCTGAACAAAAGCAACCCGACTGCTGATATTGGGCAACAAGCTGACTAAGCATACTCCCAAGCAAACCGGCAGCCGCCGACCGGCAAACCGGCATTGCCCATGCTTACCCTCAGAGCCTGGTCTCTGCGTTGAGTGGCAATCAAGCTGCTCTGCCACTGAGCAGTCAGCTGCTTCTTCTCAAAATGGATTCCCTCCATCTCAGCCTCAGCTCCCGCCAGCATCTCCTTTGCCGCCCTGGTTTCCCGCTTTTGGGCATCGTACTGCTGGCTGTAGATGGCGATCTGCTGCTCCTGACTACGTAGCTGCTGCTGCAGGTGGTCAATCAGCAAGTCCTGGTCCTTCTTCCCCTTCTCCAGCTTCTGAACTGACTGCTCAGCAGCGTATGTGGCCCTGCACATACCATGTGCAAACACTGAGTACGTCATACAACGCGTGCAATGGTAAACATTTGCATAGATATGTGTGTCAAAAGCATGGTCATATCTGCTTTGTCTTGGCAATGAGTGTGAGGCGATGATCATGTGGTGTTGCAGGTCTTCCATCAATAAAGAGTGCGGCCAATCACGCATGCCAGGAGGATGCAGCAATTGGAGCAGCTGCACTAGCATGTCCACCTAATCTAGTGCTACAACATGCATTGCGTAAGGCGTGGTGTGCTAGGGCTTGGTACCATGCACAGCCAGCACAGTCAGATCATGACATTGTGCACCCTAGAACATGATGGGCCGCCATACGAAATGGCTCGTAGAGGCCCCGTGGGTTAATGGGCTCGAGGGTATGTGGAAGTTCTAGGGCGCACGTGGAATCCCCAGGACGCAAGCAAACGGAGTATAGCGACCAAAAAGTCATACAAAAGCCTGCTTGTAACAAGTATCAGACATTTCTGACATCTTCACTGAACATTAAGCAGGTCTCATTGTCCCTCAGTGTCAACTTGACCAAGGTAGGCAGGTCACAGGCTGGTTGAAGACTGAAGCTCACCTTCTAGTGACAGCAATCTCGCCCTTCATCTGCTCATTGTACAGCTCCACTTGCTTCAGGGTGGCTGCCAGCCCGTCCAGCTCGTTCTGCACCTTGTCAACCTGTGTTGACCATCACAGCATGTCATGTACAACATAACACAGCGTTTGAGACACGTGTCCAAGAAAGGATGAGTCACAGTATGCATGAGCTGCTGTGGACATACTAAGTGTGCTCACTCTCACAATACGCCAAGCCCATTGCTACAGTAGTAAGCATACCAGAGAATGCATGAAATGCCTTGCATGGAGTATGTGGGGCCTGTTTATGTGCAATGCTGGCCGCTGCAGGCCGCTGCAATGTTTGCATCAGCAGCAAAGGGCATGAGCAAGCTCAATTGATTGGTTGGCAAGTATACCAGGAGGCTTCTTGCTTTTCTATGAGATCGCTTACCATGGCACACAACATTGAGGAACAGTGCATAGATCATGCAGGGCAAGGCAGAGCAGGGCAAGGCAGGGCAGAGCAGGGCAGGGCAGGGCAGGGCAGGGCAGGGCAGGGCAGGGCATGGCGGGGCAGGGCAGGGCGGAGAAGGGCAATGAGAGCAAGGCACAGAATATAGGGCTATGCATAGCAAAGTCGAGCCAAGTAGGGCATGGCATAGCAGTGCAAGGCTCAGCACAACACAACCATGCACATGATTCATTCATCTGGACAAAGTTGCACTATGAACTTCGCTAGCAGAGCAGGAGCCGACCTTGAGCTTTTCTTGTGCGGTGAGCTGTTCCTCTTCAGCATGAGTCTTCTGCAGGCTGTGCAGCTGCTCCTCAGCCTGGCGGCGGATGTGGCTGATGTGAGCGTAGTTCTCCTGAGCCTTCTCCAGCTGCATCTGCATCTTGGCCAGCTGCTGCTGAAAGTTGTACAGCTCCACACCGATGGCCTCACGCCGTGTCTTGGCATGCTGCAACAGCATTGTGCATAGGTTGTGCAATAGGCTTGTGCATGTTACAGCCTACAGCTTTGTGATGATAGACCATGCACGCTCATGATGTATGGCTTGAAAGCTTTGAAACGGTGACCTTGCGGGTTTGTCTTGTGGCCTGCTACAGAACATGTTGGGATGGTCAGTAGCTTGCAGACCAGGCTTGAATGGCTAGGCACCGTTTCCAATTCGGTATTCTGGGTGAAAGTCCACCTTAGCATACACGGAGTTGACATGCTGATGATCATTGAGAGCAACAACACACAGTAAGAAATAGCTTTCAGCAAAGATACGCTGGTGTCATCTCCTGATGGAACACTGCAAATCAAGCAGATTGTCACATTGACCATGCCTATCCTATGAGTGCTACAAAATACTGTATGCAGCACTGGCAATATGGCTGTTTGGGGATGGTGGGCCCTTGATTGACCAGCAGAAGTACAGCCTATGTGCTTGCGCGGTGAGACAACATACAAGGCTGAGATACCTGCAATGTGACTGCTTTTTCACGGACGTCTGACTCCAGGCGATACTTGATAGCAAGTAACTGCTTGGCCAAAGCGTTCTGAGCACGTGCCAACAATGGATGGTCAGGGTCCAACTCTGGATTGCTGAGAGCAGTAGCATAGGCTGCAGGAACATCTTGCTGTGCATTGTCTATCAGTGAAGAAGTTGAGGCGGTCTGTGGCTCATCTTCCACCATATGGTCTTGCAGCAAGTTGATGCCAGCTTCAGCTTGCGCAGCATCATATTCACCAGCTGAAGATGCAAGTAGTGTCCTGTCTGCAGGCGTTTGCTGATGGGACGCAGACACAGAAAACTCATCAAGTAAGGCGTCAGGGACACCTTGCTGGCCGGCGTCTGACTGCTGCTGTCGAACGCTGACAGGCCTAGAGTCACCAATGCTGTCAGCATCTGCTTCCACAAATTGCTGCATTTCCATATCCGCTACAGACGACAACATTCGAGCTGCCTCCCCAGCTATAGGTGAGAGCTGATGTTCTGCACTGTCTGTCTCAGCGTCTTCTTTTGCTGGCTCTTCAGCTGCATGAAACTCTGTCTGCAAATCTGTTGAGTCGGTGGGATCGCTGGAACCCTCTGGAATTGCATCAGGGTCGTCTGCTGCATCGCTCTCTGCTATATGCTGTTCCTCGTAGGATTCTGTATGCTGTACCGTGGGTTCTGGTTCAGTATCTGACATGACGTGCTGTCAACTCGACGGGGTCACAAGCGCTCAGCACTTGCTTGAGTTACCTGCCACTTGCACATACTTGCGATCAGAGAGATGCCATGTACTAGCGCCAGTAAGGTCTCACCCCTTGCTGAAGCTTCAAACCCTGAAACATATGACTAATCAGGGCAAGGCGACTGAATGCCAGCTCGTTTTGCGGCAGCAATTGGCGTAACACTGTCCCTGCCTATCGCAAGAACACTGGTTTGCTACATGCAGACGTCCTGCAGATATACATCCTCGAGTGGAGCTTCGACATCCGGCAGGGATTGGCAACTTGACGTTGCTGTGCCCGGTCACTTGGCCAACGCACATTCCACCAGGCATCACAACAAATGCAGAAGCTGCAGGATCTACACTGCGGCTTTATGTGGTCGGCGGACCACACAACAGCAAGCGTCCTGCCTCAAGCATCTCTTTTGCATACAGCGCTCCAGGCAGCATATTGCATGCCAGTGCTCTTCTGCAAACGGCATCAGCAGCAATGACAAAGGTCCTGTCATAGTCATAGACAACTATGACAGTTTCACATACAATCTTTGTCAGGTAATGGCCCACCATGTCAGCGTCAGCGCTCACTTCATTGCAGCACCCTGACCACATGAACATCATGACAATGCATGAAGACATGTTGATGTTTGCAGTACCTAGGCGATCTTGGTTGTGAGCATCTTGTGTACAAAAATGACGAAAAGACAATTGAGGAATTGCGCGCTCTAAATCCCAGGGGGATTCTGCTATCTCCCGGACCAGGTCAGTGGGTGTACATACCAATGTGCAGTGTGGCACCTGCCTCATTGCATGATCATGGGGCCATCACAATCTGCAGGCAGCCTTTTTGCTCTTGGCTGGCATGCTTCATTCACAGTCTATGACACTAACGCTAGAACACAACTGGCAGGAAGGCCTGAAGATTCAGGAATTGCTTTGCAAACTGTCAGAGAGCTGGGCACAGAGTTTCCTATCTTTGGGGTGTGCATGGGGCACCAATGCATAGGGCAAGTGTTTGGTGGTGATGTGGTGCGAGCACCGTCAGGAGTCATGCATGGCAAAACATCGCCTGTCCATCACAAGAACTCTGGCCTGTTGAAGGTCAGTTACATATTTACTTGTCATGTCTCTAGGATGCTGTCAGCTTAAAAGATGTTGATCAGGCTGATGGCGCAGTATCTTTTGCAAGCTCCTCCATGCCATACTCTCAAAAAGCTTTCAAAAAGCAAGCATCAAGGCATGAAGCAGTTGCTGTTGCGTGTTGTAGTATGTCATATGATTGCTTGAATCATTGTTTCAGGTTGATCCGTGCAAGCTGTGTCACGTCATGCAACAGGCCACACATGCTGACTATGTGTTGCAGTCATGGCAGCCTGTTAAGTACACTCTGCTAGTAGAGCTTTACATGCTGAGCTAAGGTGTGCAGCTGAAAGCACTAGGATTTGCTGCCTTGCGTTGATATGCTGCCTTGCGTTGATATGCTGCCTGTGGCTTGCAGGGGTTGTCAAATCCCTTCCTGGCTGCTCGGTACCACAGCTTGGTCATTGCAAAGGACAGCGTGCCTGACATACTTGAAGTGACAGCCTGGACTGATGACGGCATTGTCATGGCAGTTCAGCACAAACAGTATCCCCACATCCAGGTATGTGCTTCACTGATTGAGGGATCTCCAATGCACAAGGAGGCATACCATGTCATTGAAGACTCTGCATTCAGGACAAGCATCTGTCTCTGTCTGCTATGTCCTGCATTGGCCAGTGTGAGATGCTCTGCAGTAGCTTTTGTCACTTGTCATGCATGATAAAAGCTAACTCGTCACTCTACAAACAGCAATGTAAGAAAGCTTGCTATGTTGCTGCTGTGGCATGCTACACCAAAACCAAGACAGCTTGCAACAGTCTGATAGACTGACATAAATTTGCGATATTGACTTTGCATAGCATGTGCTGCAGGGTGTCCAATTTCATCCTGAGAGCATCATCACTGACAACGGTAGGCAGGTCGTGAAGAACTTCATAGACTCACTAGGATAAATGTATCATTATCATGACAGTTTGCAGAAATGCCCAGTGTACACAAATGAAGCCCTGGCAACTAATGGTATTTCGATGTCGCTAGTGATGATGTACTAGTGCCAAAAGACAGTCAAGTTTGGCATGCAGTAATGTGTCTCACATCGTATGTGCCTTGCAGTCCACAACTAAGTAAATGTGTGCTCTGTGATCACTGCTGAGCTATTCATGAACACGATATTTGCGAGAGTACACGGTAGGAGAGACTTAGCACAACACTGTTGAATTGAATAGAATATAGAATACGTGCGATCCTAATGCATGCAGGCCTGATGCTGCAAATTTGCTAAACCTGCAAAAGCATTGTTTTCCCAACCCGCTCAGTCAACTCTGTTAGCCTTTGCTCTGCGGCACAACTCAACAGCCTCTTCTTAGCACGGAACTTTGCTACATGTCCTGGTGCCAGGAAGCTTTTATGATGCCAAGCTAGCCTTTTGCACTGATACTGATCTTGCTGGATAAGCTGCTTCCAGCTTTTGCACACATAGCAAGCCTTGATCAGGGAATCAGGGGGTAGCTGGTCCAAGATATTATTGATGAGGTGCTCTGGTATAGACTGCAGCAGGTTATCTCCTGGTAGGTTGTTGTATGAGTTCAAGTATGCTGAGGATGCTGCAGCAGGGGTTTCCTCAGATGGCAATCTTCGCCGAGCGACAAGATACGTGGGCAGATCACTGGCGGCTCTTTCGTCAGAGCTTTGGACAGATTCTTCATGACCATGCAGCCGGGTGTACTTCATCCTCCGCCCTCTCGCAGCCTGTTCGCTGTTTGCTGCCAGCAAGGATGCCCGGGGAGCCACTTGCACACAGCTGGACCGATCAGGCTGAGACTAAAAGCAGCTGGCACAGGCAGACAGCTCAGGGCATGTAGTTGCAGGGTATGCCGGATGTATTGCGCGGCGAAAGGTATTCAAAGTACAAAGCATTCGAAAACGCCGACTCAAGTCCATTGAGTCGCACTCATTGCCCTTGAGCACATCTAAGATCAGTTGCCCCCAGCTTCATCAGCTGCACTTGGTGCGGGTCTAGACGGAAGAGCATGCCCATGGTGCGGGTCTAGACGGAAGAGCATGCCCACTGCGTGGGCAATCAACCATGTTTGCGCCAGTCGACAACCCTAGCATCTTGGGCAGCTTGCGATTGCCTGCACCAGCGCAGCCTGACAGCTGCCTCGACTTGCAGGCTATAAAGCTATACACGTGGTTTGCCAGCTATAATATGTATATTTGCCTATATGTTAGATGCGAGTATGCATACCGGTACGTGGCTTGTGAATCATGAAATTCATCACAAACTCCTGGAATGGTACTTCGACATGCTTCGGCAAGACTGTTAATCCCTCAACCTTCGTGGTATAGCTATTGACACTGACTATCAGATCTAGATTGAATAGATTCTGTGGAAACCTCTCAAGACAGGCAAGAAAGAACTAGCTAGGAAGCAACACCTTGCCTGTGTTGTCAACATGCAAGAAAGAATACTCAATAAACTCGTATGCTTTGTTTGTCCACCACCAGTTGGGTTCAGTGCTGAACACCCTAAAGTTGTTGTGTACCAAGGACTTCAACGTTGCCAGAATGTCTCGAGGAAGCGTTCTTTGCGCATCATCCCAGTAATGAAACTCGACAAGCAGCTGAGAGACTGGCAACTGAGACTTGCTGGTCTTCATCAATTGCTGTAACACAGCATACTCAAAGCCCTCAATATCAATTTTCAGCACATCAATCCAAGTGTGATTCAAAGATTGCATTATTGTCTGAAGAGTAAGCAGATCCATGGTATAGTGTCTGTTATTGCCCATGGTCATTCTGTTGTCTCTCATCTCTACCTGCTCATTCTTTGGTCCCAGCCCAACAGGGTGAAATTGGATTTTGGGCTGTCTGGACAGCTTTTCAAGTGCCTCCTGTCCCAATGTGGGATCAAAGACATGTACTTCGCAGCTGGTTGTTGCAAGAACAGCTTCTTCAAAGTCTGTATCTCCATTGGAGCCAAAGCTGTATACTTTGCACCCTTGCCGCTGCATAAGTGTCTCAACGCCACACACCCACTTACCTCCGTCTCCTATGCGTGCTTGCCTGCCAAAGCGTTCCTTCAGAGGACAGTTATAGTTTGGTGGAAAGAAATCCCATATCCACTTGGTAGCTTCGTAACCGGTTTTACCCTCACGTAGGGCGATATC
>JAABUO010004839.1_pt1 | contig 15834 bp, 17 predicted proteins | sample 5559291 | NCBI WGS metagenome assembly JAABUO01 (sample SAMN10711878, study PRJNA513372) | rock metagenome | isolation source: Antarctica rocks | place: Antarctica: Victoria Land, Finger Mt sud
GTCAAGAGTATGGTCAAGAGTATGGTCAAGAGTATGGTCAAGAGTATGGTCAAGAGTATGGTCAAGAGTATGGTCAAGAGTATGGTCAAGAGTATGGTCAAGAGTATGGTCAAGAGTATGGTCAAGAACCATCATCTTGCCAAGTCAATCTCAGATGCCGCGTGGTCACAGTTCCGCTCAATCCTTACGTCGAAGGCTGAAAGTGCTGGCCGTAAGGTGGTTGCTGTTGACCCCGCGTTCACGACGCAGGACTGTTCCGCCTGTGGCTATCGGGCCAAGAAGAAACTGTCCGAGCGTTGGCATCTGTGTCCGATGTGTGGCCTCTCGTTGGATCGAGACACCAATGCCGCCGTCAATATAAGTGCTCTTGGGCAAAAGAGCCTCGCAGTCGCGACTGCGTAGAAGCCCGCTGATTGAGAGATTTTTATCAGCGTGGAGTTGTCACCCACTTGCTCTGGAACTCTTCCGGGCGGGTGCGGCTCTTGGGCTGCTCGCGGAAGGTGCGGCGGCAGTCGTGACAGAGATAGCGCTGTGTGCCATTGGCATCAGTGCCGTGGCGGATGACGTTCTGGCTCTGGCAGTGGCGGGAGGGAAGGACTTGGATGACCATGCCCTGAACTTACCCAGACGCTCAGAACAACAACCCGCCTGAAACCACTACCCTTTTTCCTTTACAGCAGCGTCTTCTACAGCAGGGTTTTCAGTAGCCCGTTGGCGACACCTGTCTCGTAGGCATACCAGAAGCCGAAGGCGAGGCTCGCGGCGCTGGCCACGAGTTGCAGACTGACGCTGACGCCGCTAAACTTCCGCGCGCTGACGGCGAACGGCAGCCCGACCAGGCCGGACATGAGCAGCATTCCGAGGATTGAGCCGAGACCGAAGACAGCCAGGTACAGGAATCCAACCAGGGCGGATGGGATCTGTGTCAGCACGAGCAGAGTCAGCGCCCCCGAACCAGCCAACCCGTGAAAGGCCCCTACGATGAGCGGCTTCAACCCGATCTTCTTGACGGCGTGCGAGTGAGTCGGAACCGGCCCGGCGATTGGGTCATGCTGCGTCGTGGGGTCGTGGAAATGCAGGTGGGCATGGACTTGGCCGTTGTGACGGTGGGCATGGAGGTGGGCGTCCGCGCGCCCGCGCAGCGCCCGCAGGAGGGCCGCCGCCCCCAGGCCGATGATCATCAGGGCCACGCCGAACTCCAGCCAGTTCGCGACGTGCTCGGGGATCGCGACGCGCAGCGCTAGCACGATCGTGCCAACGATGACCAGGGAAGCCGTGTGCCCCACCCCCCACAGGCCCCCGACGAGGGCGGAGCGCCAGAGGTTGCGATGCTCGCTGACGATAGTCGAGACCGCCACGACGTGGTCCACTTCCGTGGCGTGTTTCAGGCCGAATACCAGCCCCAGACCCAGCACCGCCAGCGCGCTCAGCGACGCCAGAGCTGGGCCGCCCTCGGCGCTGACCTGCCCCGTCCGGGCCGCCGTGATGGCCGGGGCGAAGACCGGGCCGATCACCTGCCAGCAGATCACAGCGCCGACAACGGTGATGACGAGCGCGCTGAACACGGGCAGGATGCGAACGAGGGGGTGGGAAGCCGCGTCGGGCTTCCACCGGTTGAGCAGGCCGCCCGCGTACACGAACGCCAGCCCGATGCCGGTCAGCGTCGCCGCCAGCCCGATGCTGAACGCCACGACCAGCAGCAGGCCGTAGCCGATGCGGTGCAGCGCGACCGCAGACAGCAGGACCAGCAGGGCGGAGGGACAGGGCAGCAGGCCGCCCGAGATGCCCAGCGCTAGCAGACTGCGCCAGGTGATGGCGGAGCCGTCGGCCCCCGGCGGCAGGTGTGAATGCATTCGCCCGCCGTGCGAGTGCGGGAGAGTCGGATCGCCGTCGTGCGCGTGGTCATGATCATGCGCGTGGTCGGGGACGCCGAGCGCGGCGCGCAGGCGCTGAACGAAGAGACTCACGCCGATGGCCGCCACGAGTGCGCCGGACACGAATGTCAGGATGGGAAACAGGCGCTCAGGAACGACGTACTGTGACGCAAACAGCGTGACCAGTCCGAGCGCGAAGACGCCCAGCGTGTGCGTGATTGTCACCGTCACCCCCAGGAAGACCGCATGGCGGGCCGTCCCACGCGACCCGACCAGGTAGGCGCCGACGACCGTCTTGCCGTGGCCGGGCGAGAAGGCGTGTCCCGCGCCCCACAGGAAGGCGAGGAGCAGGCCCAGGAGCGCGACGGCGGGCGTGATGGCCTTGACGGCGATCAGTTCGGCAAACCGGTCGCGCGCCGCCGCGACGACCGGGCGACCGTCGCGCATCCGCAGGGCCGTCGCCCCGGCGGGAGCCGGTCCCTGCGTCCAGGACAGCGTCGCCGTCCGCTCGCTCAGGGGGGCGGCGATCATGTCCTGGGGGTAGGCTTTCAACTCGTTGGTAACGGCGCTGCCGAAGGCGGAGCTGTTGAAAACGGAGACGCCGGTGGACGGCTTGACGACGATCTCGCGCCACCCGATCCGGTCCGGGCTGTTCCCGTCGTCGAAGCGCAGGCGGTGGGCGCCGCCCGCGCTCGGTGCGCCGACCAGGTCGCACGCCACGTCCAGGATGGGCAGGCCGCCCGCGCCCGGCTTCGTGACGGCCGTCGCGGAGGCCGGCGTCAGGGTGACGGGCGTCCCGTCCACCGTGAGCGAGATGTTCCGGGCGTACTCGGCGGCGGCCCGCCGGGCATACGCGCGGAGGTCCGCAGGGGACGGCCCGATCGCGCCCGCCCGGCCCATCTTTTGCAGTTCCTGGAATGTGGGAATTTCCGCCATGTCCACCACATAGCGCAGGCGCAGGCCGTCGTCGCCGATCTCGATGCGCGCGTAGTGGTTGATCGTGAAGTTGCCGAGCGGGTGGGCCGCCGCGCTGCGGACGCACGCGACGAGGAGCAGCAGCGCCACAAAGAGACGCGCAGCGGCGGGACATCGGATTGACTTCATCGGGCGTTCCTCATCCCTTCGCCGTCAGGCCGGCGAGGGCTTGGCGGGCGATCCGGGACTGTAGCGGGTCGAACTGCGGGTTGAGGGCCAGCGCCTGTCCCAAGTAGGCTTTGGCGCCGGCCGTGTCGCCAGCGGCGCGCGCGATCATGCCGGCGTGGTAGAACAGCATGGCGTCCTGCGTGCCCAGCCGGAGCGCCTCTTTGATCCGCGCCCGCGCCACGGCAGTCTTGCCGGCCTTCAAGGCCGTCCAGGCGACCGCGTCCGCGCCGTAGATGTCGGAGTACACCGCGTACTCCTGGACCGCCTCCCGGTAAGCCCCCTGGGGATTGAGGCCGTGGTCGGCGTAGAAGAGCGCGTACTGACGGTTGTACAGCTCGCCGCCCAGCTTGCTGAGGCGCTGGATGCGTGCCACGAGTGCGTACTGGGCGGCGGCGTCCTGCGACCGGCCCGTGAGACGGTAGAGGTCGCCGAGCGCGCCCACATACACGGGGCTGGGGATGACGTTGATCGCCTGCTCATAGGCGCGGGTAGCGGCGGGGAGGTCACCGCGGGCGGCCAGGACACGCCCCAGCGAGGCGAGCGCCAGGTAGTACTGGGGAAACATATCGAGGGCCGCCCGGTATTCGCGCTCGGCGGCCGGGTAGTCCCCGGCGTAAAACGCCGTCTCACCGAGCTGCCAGCGGCACCAGGCGATGGATTCGGGGGACGGGACGTTCTCCGCGCGCGCGAAGGAGAGCGCGTTGGCGTAATGCCTCCGCGCCTCCCCCAGCCGGCCGCGCAGGAACGCCAGGCGGGCCAAGCGCGCTTCGGTCCCGACGCCGCCGCCCAGCCGCGCCTCGGCCAGATAGGCGGAGGTCGCCCCCCCGTAGTCGCCATTCTCGATCAGCGCGTCCCCCAGTAGCCCGTAGGGATAGCCCTGCCCGGCGTTCAGCCGCGCCAGGAGGCGTGCGTGGGCGGCGGCGGCGGTCCACCTGTGTTCCATCAGCTCCACTTGCGTCAGCACGGCGACGGCGGCGGTGTTCCTCACGGCGGGCACGGAGGCCAGCGAGGTGTGCGCGAGGTGCTCGGCGCGCACCATGTAGTCCAGGCTGCCGGTGTCGCGTACCTTCTGGATGTAAATGCCGGCCAGCATGTTGGAGGCGCTCATGTCCTGCGGGTCGCTCTCCACGCGGCGCACCAGAAAGCGCATCGTCTGCTCGCGGCTCTGCTGCTGCTGCGCGAACGACGGCATGGCGGACACAGGGTACAGGGAAGGCTTGCTGTGCGCCGCTGCCCGCCAGCGGGCGACGGCGCTGAAGGCGGACGTGATGAGCGCGAACGCCACGAGCGCGATCAGCTTCTGCGAAAACGAGCTTTTCTGTGGGGGCGAACTTTTCTGCAAGGGCTGCTTGGCCGTTTGGCTGTTCATCGTTGTCATCGTGTTTCTCTCCGCCGAGACGCCCGCGCCTGGAAAGGCCGGCGGCCTTTCGGCCTCCTCATCCGCCCAGGCGCAGGGGAGTCCGGTGCAGTCCTACTCAGCCCCTGCGGATGCTGCCGCCGATCGCCGCCGGCGCAGGCCGAAGAAAATCAGGCCGGGCACGATGGCGAGGATGAACGGGATCGCCGTGCTGGCCTCGGGTACCGGCGCCGACGGCGCCAGGGTCGGCCCCTGGAACTGCACGGGGTTGCCGTTCGGGTCGGTGACGACGAGGCCGGCGGCGTCCACCGCCAGGGCTGTCCACGAAGCGGCGGCGGGCGCGAACGGGCTGTCGAACTGGAATCCGGAGACGGTCGCCCCCGGCGCGAAGGCTTGCGCGCCCTCAGCGAAGTCCAGTGTCCCCTGCACCGAGTCGAAGTAGGCGTTAAACCCGCTGGGGGCGAACAGGTTCTGAATGGCGCTGCTCTGGGAGGGCACGCCGAGCGTGATCACCGGGTAGTCATAGCCCTGGGTCGTGTCGTTGGTGACGCTGTAGCTGTAATGGTAGAAGACTCCATTGAACGGGGACACCGTCGGGCTGACGACGAGAGCCTGCCCGTGCGCGATGCCCGGCGCGAGGAAGGCGCAGATCGCCCCGCCCAGTCCCAGGAGGCGCGGAAGTTGTCGTGCTTGGATCATGGAATTGTTCTCCGTGAATTGTTCCTGTGCGGGGCAGGGCAGAATCGCCCTGCCCCGCCCGAGTGACTGGTGGACTATTGGCGCGTGCCGTCGTCCACTGTCCCGCCCGGATAGGGTTGGTAGGGATTCGAGACGAACGGGAAGGAGTCGCGCAGCCGGAATCCCTTGCCGGGGATGTGATCCGAGATGGGCACGGCGTTGTTGATGGTGGTGAACCAGATGTCGCTGGTGTTGTCGAGCAGGTGGCGCCCGCCGTTCGGCGCCAGGAGGCCGCTCTTTTCGCCGGGGCCGCTGTCACCGCCCTGCGCCCCGCTGTTGGGCAGCGTCAGGTCGAGGTGCAGGAAGTCGCCGTGTACCTGAATCCGGTTCAGGATGGCCTGGATGTTCGCGTCGCTGTTGTTCAGGGCTTTCAGGTTCTTGGTCATGTCGGCCACATACACGCCGTTCGCATCATCCTGGGTCGAGGAGCCGTGGTAGGCGTTCTTGAGCGGGCCTGAGATGATGGTGTTCACGACGAAGGGGTTGCCCTCGCGGTCCAGGGTCACCCAGGGACCGGTGCCGACGACGTCGCCGTTGTTTTGGACGATCTGGAGCCGCTGGCGCTGCGTGGCGGCGTAGACGCCGATCACGTTGCCAGCGCCCTTGATCATCGAGACCGGGACGCGCACCGCCGTGATGAGCTGGTTGAAGCCCGCGTAGGTGTCGCGCCCGCCGCGCGCCCCGAACGCATTGCGGTTGGGGTGGCCGGGGTGGGCGATGGACGAGGCGATGAAGCGGTTGGCGCCGGTGTCGTCCAGGAAGAACGGGTCGGCGGCCACTCCAGCGAAGAAGCTGACGCCGCTCGCCGGGTCGGTGGTGACCACGGGGGCCGGCGCGGAGTTCGGAGTCCCATTGCTGTCGGTCGGGTTGCCGCCGTCGTCCTCCACGGACGGCGGCGCCAAGGGGTCGTTGACCGGGTCATGGGCGGCGGACCCCTGGTTGGCCAGGGTTGTGGGAGCGGTGAAGGTCTGGCCGTTGGGCAGGCTGATAGTGGCCGTCTGGGTCGTCAGGCGCCCGACGCCCGGCGTGTACTGGACGTCGATGAACTCGTTAGGCGTCGCGCTGCCGTTGTTCTCAATGGCAAACCGGTAGCGGACGCGGGGGTCAAAGATGGCCATCCCGAAGTGCTCGGAGGACACGATAAATCCCTGCGTGTCCATGATGAACACGACATACCTGTTGTCGTTGGGGTCAAGGAATGCCCACTGGTCGCCGATGTCCACGGCGCGGTCCTGGGCAGTCAGGGGCGAGCTGATGTGGTTCGAGGCCTTCACGGGCGTCACGGGCGTCAACTGCACCGTGAGCGCGGCGAGGGCTGCAGTGCCGGCGAGGGTAATGGCCCCCGCCGCCCACAGTTTGCTGTATCTGCGTTTCATGATCGATTTCCTGTCTCTTTCTCTGGGACATCAAGCGTTCTAAAGCCCTGTGCATAAGCTCCGCCGTACTCAGGCCCGTCCCTGAAGGGCGGGCGATTGAGATCACGAAGCCCCTTCGGGGCTGAAGAAAATACCGGCTAACGTCGGCACGATTACTGAGGGCCAACTCCGATTTTCTATCGGATGACTATTCAAGCCTTTAGGGACGTACCACCTCCACTCTTAAATTGTGACCCGCTGAGGTCACGCCGCTCTCACACAGAGATCACGTTTCGGTCACGCCAAAATTGTATGACAAGCATCCCTGCCGGGTCAAAACCTCATGGGATACAGGGGCGGCTAGGACGGAGCGACTGTGGGTTTTATGGTGATCTCCGCTGATTCGTGTGGTATGTTTCCTGCGCAAAATCGCGCAGGAGCGGCTGCAGCAGGCGGCGCGCTCGCGACAGGCGGGAGCGGACGGTGCCGAGGGGGATGCCGAGCGAGGCGGCGGCCTGCGCGTAGTCATGCCCTTCCAAATCCACCAGAATCGTGCAGAGGCGCAGCTTGTCGGGGAGGGAGGCCAGCGCCCGCTCCACGGCCTCATCGAGCGTAGCGGCCATCAAGAGCGCCTCGGGCGTCTGGGTCAGCGCCGCCCGCCTGGAGACCTCGTTTATCCTCTGGTGAGCGGCACCCGAGTCCAGCCCGGCCCCGGCCTCCCAGCGCCGCCGACGGTGGTAGTCGTTGATGTAGAGGTTGGTGAGAGTCCGCAGCAACCAAGCGCGCGTGTTCGCCTGCTCCCGCAGGAGTCCGTTCAGGTACGCCTGGTAAGCGCGGACGAGCGCCTCCTGGACGAAATCCTGCGCGCGGTCTTCGTTGCCGCCGCACAGGCGGCGGGCGGAGCGGATGAGATCCCCCTCGTGTCGCAGGATCAGACGGGTGAACGTCGCGCGCCGCCGGGACGCCATGGCGTCCCGGCCAAAGACCGCCGCCGTGATGACGTTTTCCATGAGTGAATCGAACATCAGGGTTTAGGCGTCAGGAGAACGGCGTGCGTCCAGCCATTGACGGTGGCGTCGCCGACGATGGCTCCGGTCGTGTTGATGCCGGTCGCGTTGGTGATCAGATAGGTCTTGCTGGAGGCGTCCAGCAGAGAGTTCAGATCGTACATCCTGCCGCCGGTGTAGACGAAGCCGCGAAAGGCGTAGTTGTCCCCTTTGATGGAGGACTGTCCCACGATCTGCCCCGCGTCATTGACGCCGTAGGCGTCGCTGTTCCCACTCGCGCCGCCGAGCGTCCCCAGGTCAATCATCCTGCCGCCCACGGATGCGAAGGCGTGGCTGTAGTATCCGGTCGTGGTGGAGTAGCCCACCACCTCGCCCGAGTTATTCAGCGCGTAGCCTTCGCTCAGGCCGCCGCCCAGCGAGCCGAGATCGGTCATCCTGCCGCCGGTATAGAGGAACGCATGGACGGCATTGTTGAAGCCGACGTTTGAATAGCCGCACACCTGGCCGGAATGATTGACGGCATACCCGATGCTGTCGCCCAATCCTAGGACGCCGAGGTCTTTGGTGACGCCGTTCGTGTAGAGGAAGGCATGATAGTCGTAAACGTCGCCCTGGTAGATGGCGCTTTCGCCCGTGACCTGTCAGACGTCGTTGATCCCGCGGCCATAAGTAGAAATTCGGAATTAGGTTAAACTATCGGTGCTGGTTGGAAGCGCGGAATTGAGAGTAGAATGGCTCTTGCTGACCCTCCGAATAGTTTAACTTATTTAAAATCAGGCACTTAGGTGGCTGTTCCGGTTCCAAGCGCAGGCAGAGCGGTGCGCCTTCCGTTGGCGTAAACAAAGGCGGTGTAGCCGAAGTAGCTGCCATTGAACGCATTGGCCACGGCCTGGCCCGAGTTGTTGATTCCGGTCGCGAAGCTGCCGAAGTTCCCCAGCAGCGTGCCGAGATCCGTCAACTTGCCGCCTGAGTAGAGAAACCCATCTTCGGTGCCGTTCGCGTAGCCGCCATACGGCTTATCGGAGGTGCCCACGATCTGGCCGGCGGCGTTGATCGCCGCGCCGGTGCTCTGGTTGTACTGGCTGCCGCCCGGCAGCACGCCGAGATCGGTGACGTGGTAGGTTGTGCTTGCGGCGAGCGACAGGGATGCCGGCCCGGCGATCAGCAGAAGCGAACAAAGGCCGACTTTCGATAACAACATGACTTCCTCCCTCCCAGAGATAGGTGCGGCACGATAACCGCTTCTGAGATTATGAACGGTCGCTATCACGAGGGCGTCACGCAACTGTCACGTTTCCGTCACGAACGCCCTGAAGCCGGCCGACAAAAAACCGCCGACGGAAACGGCGGCGGGGTAAAGGGCATCAGCGGGGGTGAAGGCATCGGGTACGGCTACGCACCCGGCGAGGCGTGGACGGGCAGACGGAACGTGAACGACGTGCCTTGGTCGGGGACGCTCTCGACCCGGATCGTGCCTCCATGAAGTTCCAGGATGCGCTTGGCGATGGCGAGGCCAAGCCCGGCGCAACCTGGCTTCTCGGGCTGCGCCGGCACCCGATAGAAGCGCTCGAAGATGTGGGGGAGGTGTTCCTGCCGGATGCCGCTCCCGGTGTCGGCGACCCGGACCTCGATCCTGCCGGGCTGGGGCGCGAGGCTGAGGGTGACCGAGCCGCCTTCGGGCGTGTAGCGCAGGGCGTTCTCCAGCAGGTTGTCGAGCACCCGCTCGATCAGCGCGATGTCGGCGTACACGAGCGGCAGATCGTCGGGGAGCAAAGCCCGGAGCCGGAGGCTCTTCTGCTGTGCGCCGAGATGATACTGCTGCACCACGTCCTGCACCAGTTCGCCCAGCGAGAACGGCTCGAGATTCACCTGCACCTCGCGCGAGTCCAGTCGGGCCAGCTCGAACAGCTCGCCGACCAGTTTCGCCAGACGCTCGCTGTGCCGGAGCGCGATCTGGAGGTACTCCCGCTGCTCCTGGGGCGTCATGCTGCCTTCCTTCATCAGCAGCGTTTCCAGATAACCATGCAGGGCGGCCAGCGGCGTGCGCAGGTCATGGGAGACGTTGCTGACCATCTCACGCCGGTGCGTGTCCGCCTGGGCCAGCGCCAGCACCTGCTCCCGGATGCGGTTGGTCATCTGGAGGTGGACCATGCCGAGCCGGTCGATCTCGTCGCGAGGAGGCGTGATGCCGGGCCACGGGGTGAAAAGGCGCGCGGACAGCACGGAGTCCGGGTCGCGGTAGTCCTGATCCCGGAAGGTCTCCATGGACGCCGTCAGCCAGCGCAGCCGGCGCGTCAGCAGCCGGAAGAGGAGTACCCCGGCGGCGGAGACGAGAAGCAGGGTGGCGGCCAGCGCCCCCACGCTCGACCGCAGAACGTCGCTTCTCCCCAGCAGCCCGGCCACCGTGGCATAGTGTTCGCCGTTCAGGATCACATACACGTAACCCCGGTCATGTCCCTGCAGCCGCGGCGCGTCGGCGGGAATGGAAGCGACGGAGAAGACCTTCTGCCCCGCTGTGGTGCGCGGGTCGTCCCCCAGGATCGGCAGCGGCGCCGATCCACTGAGGAAGCGGCGCAGCGGCCGCAGGGCCACCCGGCCCCGTCTGACCTGGCCGGGTGTTCCTGAGTACGCCAGAACGGCCCCTCGGTCGTCCAGCAGATAGACATCAATGTTCGGATTGATGGCCATCAGATATTAGAGTTGTGGTGCAATTATTCAGTCTCTTGACTCAGGAATGGCTTTTCTTGCCGCTTGGAGCGGCTGTGAGGCCCCTGGTGACGATAAATTGACAAGATTTTCATTCAGGAAGCTATAATGCGCTCAGGGAGCCTTACAGAGCCAAAAGGCTTATTTGCACCACAACTCTACTTGATCTCCGCCCTGGCCTTTCGGAGGACCGTGGGATCCTGGGAGAGCAGACCTTTCGCGGCCAGATGGGCGGCTAGGCTGGCCGCCAGTGTCCGGTTGAGATTCTGGGCGACTTCCTGCTGGTACCTCTGGGTCGAGAACAGCGTCAGCGGGATGGACAGGCCGCCCATCAGACAGAGCAGGCCGAGCAGGATCAGAGACAGCTTCCCGTGGAGCGTCTTGAGAATCACGTCAGTCGGCCCCCCAGGCCTCGCGGGCCGCGAACTTGTAACCGACCCCCCAGGCCGTTAGGAGGTAACGGGGCTGGGCCGGATTCTTCTCGATCTTCGCCCGGAGCCGGTTGATGTGCGAGTTGACGGTGTGTTCGAACCCCTCGTAGCCCAGCCCCCAGACCAGGTCCAGCAGTTGAGAGCGCGTGTAGACACGGACGGGATGGCAGGCGAACAGGAATAGAAGGTCGAACTCTTTGGCCGTCAGGTTGATGCCCTTGCCCGAGAGCGTGACCTGGCGTGTTTCGGCGTCAATGACGAGCGGCCCGCCTTGGATGATTTTCTCATCTTCGGGGCATAATCCAGGTGTCGTTCCCCGCGCCTCCATGCGCCGGAGCAGGGCTTTGACCCGCGCCAGCAGTTCCCGGATTCCGAAAGGCTTGGTCAGATAATCGTCCGCGCCGATCTCTAAACCCAGTACCCGATCCAACTCAGAGGAACGGGCCGTCAGCATGAGAATGAGTGGATATGAGGGCCTGGCCCGGAGGCGGCGGCAGACCTCCAGCCCCTCGACGCCGGGCAGAGTTAGGTCGAGGATTACCAGGTCGTAGCTCCTCGTGAGGGCTTGCTCTAGGCCGGACGCGCCGTCGTGGGCGAGATCCACGTTATAGCCCGCGTCTCGCAGATGAAGCTCTACGAGTTGAGAGATGTCTCGGTCGTCTTCAACGATGAGCACCTTGCTGGGCGCACTTTTTTGCATGACTGTTTTCCATAGCACACCCGGAGGCCAAAGAGCACCCAACAAAGCGCCCGAGGCCTTTGGAAGAGCGGTGGCAACGCCGGTGTGGTCGGTCATTTCGCCAAGCCATCCTTCCGAAGATTGGTCGGCATCACCCTAGTATAACCGATAGTTGTCACATCCCGGTCACGGAGACATCACCGTTTGAGCCATCGGTTGTATGGGAGTTCTCTGCCGGACGAATGAGAGATCGCTCGGGGAGGCGAGTCTTCTTCCGCCTAGCGCTCATCTAGTTTTCTATGTCAATCCAATCCTCCTAGAAGGCGATCTGAATGAGCACACAATCTGTAAGAGACAAAAACCTTTCTTTTCCCGAACCCCTTGCCTTCTGTCTCTGCAGCCCCGTAAGCCCCCTGCGGGTTCAACCCTCTTTCTGCCCAGGTTCCCTCTGTGCGATCAGGTACATATTCTGCGCCCGCACCTCGATCAGCCTGGGCTTGGGTGTGACGCCGCTGCCAGCATGGATCGCGACCAGCTCCTGCTGCGCCCGGTCGAGATAGGGCCGCCGCTCCGCCTCTTCCCGACGCCAGGCTTGGGCCTGTCCCACTTCTTTGGCCGACTGCCCGCTGCCCGCCTCCGCCAGCAGCGCCAGATCCCGCTGCACCGTGCGGACCTCGCACTCACACGCGGCCGAAAGCTCTCGCCGCCCTAGCGGGCGACCCGCCGGCGGTGCAGACACCAGCGTCACGATCTTGAACAACCGGGCCAGCCTGGCCAGCGCCTCCGAATCCGCCTTTTCCACACTCTTCTCCGTTACGCTCTTCTCCGCTACACTCGCCTCCCACTTTGCTGCGGCATTACCGTCTGGGAGTCCGGTTCTCTTCCGGCAGTCTTCGGTGCTGTCGCGGAGGGCCAAGTCTGTCGGTGTTATTTCGAAGCTTGCTTTTCCTGTTCTTTTTCTTGCTGGGCTTCTTCCTGGCATTCCGTCCCGGGAGGCGACCACCCGGACCCCAGTAGCTTCCGCATCATCGACCGCACACTCGTCCAGGCTTTCCCTTCCCGCGCCAGCCGCCGCACCGGGTCCGCACTCTCCGCGATCACCCGCGCCCTGGCCGCCGCTTCCAGCGCCGTCCACTCTTCGGCAAGAAGAGCATCAAGCGCGTCCCCTGTTGCTTCCTGCTGACTTTTTCTTGGTCCTGGCTTATCTTCTTCCTGAAACAAAGACGAAGTCAAAAACTCTGGAGATGCGTAGGATGAAGAAGTTTCTAGTGGTTTAGGAGAAGATAAGTAGTCTATAAGAGCTGGCTCATTTTGCACCGAATTTGATTCATCTTGATTCGATCTCGGTGCAAGTTGACTCGGATTCGATTCATCTTGACTCGATTTCGAATCAAGATGAGCTCTACGGGTTTTTCCGTATGGCTCAGAATGAGCTTTACGGTCTACCGCACCATAGGGCGCAAATTGATCCTTACGGGTGTTGGCCGCAGACTTTGACGGAGAACCACCTTTTTGACGAGCCTCCCACAACTCTTGCAGGCGCAGTAAATCATCTGGGTGAACGGGATCGTCCATCTTGACCCGATAAATGTTTTCTTCCCGCCAAACTTGTCCAGTCACTGCGTCGTGCTTATAGTTTTTTTCCCGCTGGACAAACGTGTGGAGATGGGGGTTCGCAGCCTTACCATCTTTGCCGCTGCCGAATTCTCGCTTGATGGTTGCCACAGAAAAGCCGCAGAGCACCGCGAGTTCCGGTAAATCAATGGGAATGCCATCACGCATCTCCCCCGTTTGACGGTTGTAGTATCCTAAAGCTCGCAGCACACGAACGATGCGAGCACCAACGAGTCCTAAAGACGGCTCCCACTTCAGGCAGAAATACCGTGACGTGCTGACATACTGATCTGGCTGAATAATTTCATTTGATATACTGAAATAGTCTGCCATGACTGTGATATGGTCATTATGTTGCCCGGTCGCACGCTCGGTCATTCCTACGTCACCTCCTCCCCACATTTACTCTTTGTAAGCTTTCTATTCATCTCACATCTCACAGCATCTGCCCATTTCACAGCATCTGCTTGTTCAAGTACTCGTTGTCCGAAGACTAACTGCCTGAAGAACAACTGTCCGAAAAAATTCCTCTGCTGGGGCGTTAAAAGCAAAATGCACCATCAATGGTGCATTTTACGCGCTGTTATGCTGAACCTGTGGTTTGCCATCATTCCTTGCCAGTGACAGGGTTCCCTCAGGAACATTATTTGCAATGGATGCTGATTTATCTATAGACGCCGAATTATGTGTGGAGATATCGTCAGCGGGATCGTCGATGGTAGGAGTATCGACAAGAGGATGAGAAACCCATGCTTCTTGGATCAGTCGGCGCTCAGATGCTGTCAGTCTGCCCGATTTCCAGGTATGGATCAATTCCTGAACAAAGCTGCGCGGATGGCTGAACTCTGCTTCCTCGTGTCGGCCTCTCAAATCAGAGACTCCGCTTCCAGAGTCTTTTTGATCTTTGGCGTAAGGATGTGACTGAACAGGAATGCCAGAAACCCTGTCAGTTATTTTTCCGTTTGTATGTCCAGATTTTTGTCCTTTGTCGCCTACCCTTTTAGCCAAAGTATATTGATCGTCTTGAATCGGCGCGTTCTCGGTTGTAACTGGCTCGCTTGTTTCATCAACAAGGGCCGTCCCCTCTGCTGCATCAGTAGGAGCCGTTTCTTGATGTGGGACGGTGTTCAGGAATGCCGAGGATGCTGCCTGCTGCTCATGAATTGCTTGCAGGCGGTCCGTCACAGTGCGGGCGAGTTCCTTGACTGGACAACGAGCCTTGCCGCCGGGCGCTGGAGCGGCACAGCTCTGTGCGAGGGTCACAATAACTTCATCCGGGGCATGCTTGAGCAAGCGTACAAGTTCCGCTCCGTGCGTTCCCGGCAGGAGACGCCGGTCAATCAGACTTACAACTTCGTCAGGAAGCTGAAGCAAACCGACGAGGCGCATTGCATGGTTGCGTTGCAGACCGACGCGAGCCGCAATTTCCTCCCAGCCGCGCTTCCTGCCGTCCTCTGTTTGACGCATGGCCATCAAAGACCGTGCGCGGGCGATGTCGGATACGTCCTGACGCTTTTCGTTTTCCTCATATTGGGCGGCCCTGATCTGGAACGGATCCCAGTCTTCCCGAACAACCGCTTCAATTCGGTTGACGCCAGCAATCTGACAAGCGCGCCATCGCCGCTCGCCGACGATGATCATATATTTATCTGGTGCGTTGGAATCAGGCCGCACTTGGATTGGTGACAACACGCCTACCGCGCGGATTGAATCCGCTAGCTCCTGCAAAGCAGACACATCTATAAAGCAGCAGCGTCCGGCTCGTTTCGCGGCTCATCCCTTTGTCAGTTTCCTTGATTTGGTCCGCGACCCGCTGGTGGCGGGCAAGCCGCTGAGCATCGCGTTCCAGCTCAAACTTTGTTGGCATGATCATATTTCCTGTGAGATCGATTAAACGCACGAAGTCTCTTCAATGCAAAATTGATGCTGTTTGTGTTCAGTTATTTTTGGACGAATTCAAATTATCTTTGGGGCGTCGGCTCAACTTCGGGTCATATAGACATCTGCCTCTGGCAAGGAGGCAGAAGACGCAGGATCACTTGCTCCTGCTAAACGACGCAACAATTCTGCCGCAAGAGCGTAATACGGCTCAGCAACATCTCGCGCTCCAAAGACAACGGGCCGGTAGCCTGGCGATTTTTCAACTTCGGTACGGTAGGGAATGATCGTCTCGAACACATTGCCGTCGAAGAGAAGCTGTGTTTCGCGCCGCACGGAAGTATGCAGGTTAGTGGCGAGCATCTGCTTGTTGAGAACTGCCCCAAGAAGAGTAACAGCATGGGGACTGACCTTGTCGCAGATGCGCCGCTCCTGGTCCAGCATCTCGACCCCGCGCAGTGCGTACTGAGCGTCAATCGGAATGATAATACCGTCGGACGCACACATGGCATTAGAGAGCAAATTAGACAGCGTCGGTGGTGAATCGATAAAGATAAAGTCGTACTCGTTGATCACGCTTCGCAATGCTTCATCGAGGGCCAGTTCCCGCTGAACGCGATGCAAAGTCAGGAGTTGATCAGCACGGGCAAGGTCTAAGTGACCCGGCGCGAGAAACAGATGTGGATGAAGATCTGGAAGCGGCCGAATAACGTCCGCGAGGGGAATTTTGTCCCGCTCCCCTTCCGGCAGCATAACCTGCGCCATGGTTTGCGGCAGGTCATAGGGATCAAGTCCTAGTCCTTGAGTGGCATTTGCTTGAGGGTCTACGTCAACAACGAGAACATGATAACCCTTCTGAGCGAGCGCACCCGCAAGTGTGATGCAAAGAGTAGTTTTCCCAACCCCCCCTTTGACATTGATAAAGGGGTAGTGGTTTATTGAGTGTTGTTATGTAGACTCTGTTCATGGTTATTGAGGTCCTTCTCTGCCGTCACTGCCAGAGCCGGAACGTCATCAAGCCCGGAACGTCATCAAGCATGGGCGCGACAAGC
>JAABUO010004841.1_pt1 | contig 15832 bp, 22 predicted proteins | sample 5559291 | NCBI WGS metagenome assembly JAABUO01 (sample SAMN10711878, study PRJNA513372) | rock metagenome | isolation source: Antarctica rocks | place: Antarctica: Victoria Land, Finger Mt sud
CTCTGAGACATGCAAATGACACTGACTATGCATCAGCTAGCTTTACACAGTATTCACATGAGCTGTCATGTCCTAATGGTGCTCAGCATATTGCATGTGGCAAGCTCACAAGGGTCATGTGTAAGTTATAATTAGTCAGTAGCGGGATCATGCACACACGCAGCTTGTGTACAAGACAAGCATTGGAAACAAGCCAATAGTGGATCATGATTGGTCTCTCTGTATAGCCACCCACTGTGTGACACGCTCAATCACTACATCACCTGGCGTGCCCGACAATCGAGCTAATGTGGGGCCTGGGCTTTTGGCAGGGGGCGGAGCAAGCAGTGGAATATGGCCTGATGTGGCTGTGGCCGCCTGGAAGCGAGGCAGCTGGGCATTGGTGCTGCCCACACGTGGCAGTGGCTGATTGCCAGATGCAGGGGGTGACAGCTGTGTCTGCAGAACGGGATGACTACTGTCATCATGACATTTTGACAACAGGGGTATATGTATTGATAAGCTTCATAAACTATGGTCTGTTGTGGTGATGGCAGACCATGACACCACATGCAGATATAGCTTGCCATTAGCTGCATCCAAGATGCAATGATGCAGTATGTCCTCAAGTGCTGTTTCGTATGCTACAATCAATGAATAACTTCAGTACTCAGCAAATACCTTTGCTAACTTGAGTGTGATTGTTTCTCCAGGCTTGAGGCTGAAACCAGACTGGCTTGAGCTAGCTGAGGAGCCTGTTTCATCAGCTGTGCTCTCATACGCCTCCCTCATTTCCAGTGCTTCTTTCTTCCGCCGTAGGTACTGCGTGTGCTCATACAGAGCTGCATTGAAGTCAGATGCTTCTGTGCGCTCTCTGCATATCAGGCAATGCTGATGGCAGCAGGCAAATTGAAATTGTTTGCTTGTCCTGATGGAGCATGCCAGCAGGAAGTCAAGCCTTGGTCTGTACTTGTTCTGCTCAATGCAGAAGCTGGCACACACCTGAAGCCAATGCCAATGAAAGCATGCCTTTTGGACACAGGGTCCTCAATCCTGAGGGCAAAATACCTTGAGCTGTCAACAACAGGCTCCACAACCTGAAGGAAAATCCTTTGCAGCTGTCGATGAAAACATGTTGAGGCTAAAACCACATCATGCACTGCTAGCACCAGGTGCCTGGCTTCCACATCAAGGTTGCAGCTGATTTTGCTGATGACTGACTTGTAGACATACCGTAGTCAAGGGAGCATCTTGAGGCACAACACACTCAGCAAACAGTGCACCTGTGGTAGCAGACTTGTTGTGTTGCCTGATGCCGGGTAAAGGAGGTAAACGATAATCACAGACAGCCAGCTACGGGACCAATACCAAGACCAAGACACCTGTCTTGATGTCGTACATACGAATTGTACAGTCTTCGTCACACGTTACGATCCTGAGGCTGACTTCCTGTTCCAATAGAGCCAGAGATGCTGATCGATCAGTGTTTCGGGAAGGTTTGCAGGCAGATTGGGACAACAGGCAATCCTCACCTGCAACCAGTGATCAACATCCCAAAATTCAGCTCTGTGTCCTATACTACTGGCGGGAGGAGGCCTGTACACGTAGCACTCTTTGCACTGAAAGGTGGTCAACTCGGCACGATACTCTCTGTCCGCTGCGTCCGTCATGCACTTCAAATGCAAAACACCCTCAGTTATCACAAGCAGAGCGAATGGTGTTTGTGCAGTGTTTGGGGCTGACACACTCAGACTTCAGGCTGTATGGCCTGCAACTGCCAAAACAAGCCAATGTTCAGTGTCCCTCGCAATTGTTCCAATCTCGACAGCGTAATTTACCCTTTAACTTCAGCTGGGGATTACTCTCTGAATGAGGCGACTTGGCCCAAGTTGCTTGGGCATTTGAATGGCACAATGTCATTGCGCAGGGTAATTTATATCACTGATGCATGTTCGCATTGCAGCAGCAAAAGGCATGGCAGGACTGAATTGACAAGGTGAAAAACAGAAAGAGACATGGCACGTCGAGGATGAACAAAAACAAAGCAACAACAATGTTGAACCGTTTGTCAACACATGCACAGAGCATCCTTCACATCATGATCTCTTGGCTTGTATGCACCGTCGTACAGACCATTGTTTCCAGACATCATGCACTTGTCCTGCATGCACACAGCATCTGCACAAATATAATCAGCATGTGTTTATGGAGTTCAGGTGGTAAAGCTTCCTCTTGGATCACCACTATGCTGTTGCTGAATTAGTTGGAGCATTTTTCTTGCTTCTTGCAAGATCATTTGATGTCACCAATTTATGTCTGCTGCACCTCCTCACTCTTTGATGCATTTCCATCTGAAGCAACAGCTGAAGCTGTAGGTCTTGTTCCTGTTGCGCGCTTTGGTGCGCCAAATGCAGCTTGAAGTTGGTCCACAGTCCAGGCATCTTTCACATTGTATTTCCCGATGGCTTCTCGTCGAAGGGCGACCAAATACGCAGCACTGCCTACTGCTTGACCCTGCACACACCACACAAGATCATCAGCAGGGACTTAGTTCAACCGCATTAGGGTGGCTTGTGGACATATCCCCAACAGGCTTGACATGACCGAGCAACAACAATGCTGGCACCCAAATGCCATGAAGTATGCGGCAAGATGTAGGTGACCACCTACAAGCAGTTGCTGTCACATGCCACCTGCTTTGGATCAAGTCACAGCCTGAACACTTGATCTATATCTGTTTGCCAATGGCAAGCACGAGTGTGGTGCTGCTCTCATCCTGCATAGATATGCAGGTTGCATGCTGACCAGGAACAATTGGGTCATTTCGCAGCATACAGGCGCACTTGACTGTTGTGTTGCAGCTGTGTTGCTGCAAGCTCATCTTCTTGTGTGGGGATGTGATAAACAATGCAGCAGTCTGCCAGGTGTATATATTTACGTGCAACTTGTAGATGACAAGGCTGGAGTTCCTCACCAAGTCATGCGCCAAGGAGCGTATATACGTTCCTTTGCTGCAGGCAATGTAAAAGTGAATTTTCTGGGAATCTTCCGCATCCCTGGTAAGGTCAAACTGGGACACTTGTACAGGTCGGGCAGCGCGCTCTACGACTATGCCCTCCCTAGCACTCTCATAAAGCCTCTTGCCCTTGACTCTCAGGGCAGAAAACATTGGAGGAGTTTGCTGCAGATCCCCAAGGAACTTTGTTTGTGCTTCTTTTTGAAGTTGCTCTAGGGTCAAGTGATCCCACTGCGCAGTTTCTGTGATGGCACCATCAGCATCATAAGAGTTTGTAGCCTCTCCGAGCTTCATCGTACCTGCAAATGCTCAATCCATGAATGAAACGTTTGTTTTTTGGGGCATTGGGTGTTGCCATAAGATGCAAAGCATTACAGCTGAGCTGATGCACAGATGGAGTGAGCAAGCTACAACGCCACAGGACATATCATAATCTGAACTCATGAACAGCTGTCACAACTTAGATGTTACAGCCTATTATGGCAGATCTGAATGCCTGAGCTGAGACATGTGCCATCTAGATCTAGGTCCATCTGCACAGTGTGGACATGTAGGTGATGTCATGCCCATGCAAAATGATGAACATCTGCTCATTCCCACACTAAAATGTCAGAGCGTACAGAGATCATGACACAGTGTACACTTACCAGAGTACTCTTTGTGCATGGCTTGGAAACTGTCAATGCTCTTGGTGGCTTTGCCGGTGCAGATGATCAACAATCCAGTTGCCATGGGGTCCAGTGTCCCCGCATGCCCAATCTGCAGCACAATGACAGTGAACTACAAGACATTGGCAGATTGCACTGGCATGCAGCCTGCCATCCAGGACCGACTATGAGCAGAGGTACACTTGGTTGTTGGCTCAATCTTTGCCAGTACAGCAACGATTCAAACAATGATCTGACCAGTTGCAGTTACGATTGGTACTGAATGAAACAATGTGCTAACACGAACATGGTAGAGAGAGTGCACAATGCTGGTGAGTGTATGCAGGCAGGTGAGAGCTGTACAGAGTTCTGCAGAGCTGGCTTGCCTTCTTGACCTTCAACATACCCTTGAGCTTGCCACACACATCAAAGGATGTCCAAGTCTGCGGTTTATCCACCAGCAATGCCGCACAGTCCCATATGTCAGGCTTATGAGACCATGATCCTGGTGCTACCAGCTGTGGCACAGGCAGTACCTTAGACTTTCTGCAAGTAACAAGGCGGTCACACAATACAAGCAGTAAATATAAGCTGGCGCACAGAACAGATCACAGCAGTGACACACCGTGCTTGCAGCTCTGGAGTTGTGGACTTGACTGCGACAATAGTCTGCTGGAGTTGCTGTTCCTGTTCAGGCGACTCTGTGGACAGAGTCGCTGTGCTGTCAGCTCTGGTGTCTGCAAGCACGAGCCCAATACATTGCCGTTTTGCTGGTCTAGCAAACTCCATATGGTGCAGAAGCCTCGTTTGAAAGCAGAGCTGGCGCCTGAAGCTTGGATAGTGCAAGACAGAAGCTTTGGTACTGTTTGCTTGCTGACGGAGACCGAGGATGCAGCCTGTCCAAGTCTGTCGTACTACTGTCTGCATGTTGTCAGAAGAGGCACTGCATGTTCGAGCGCCGGACAACAGTATCGCTTGTCACAGCCTGGTTGTCAGAAGAGGTGTTAGGTCCAGACAAGCAGCGTCAATCGGTTGTCCTCAATCCTTGTTTGTCGGCGATCTACCTTGCCGTCAGCCTCAAGACTGCTTGCGCAGAGGGGATGCGTCTGTTTCCCGAAGTCAAACCTGGTTGTCACAAGACGATCAAACGGTGTCAAGGAAGGAGATGTATGCTGTAAAAAATCTGTTTTCAATCGAGTTGACTATTTTCAAGCTGACCAAGCACGACTGCACGCTCGCGACGGTAATCGTCTTGCTCAATACTTGCGGTCAATTTTGTCGACCAGATTCGGGTCGGATTGATTCTCCATCCCTTTTGGTCTGTCACACTATTGCGAAAGCAACAGCCTCACAGGATCTTTGCCCTACTTTATTGTGGTGGTCTTGCAGCAAGCACTGATCGGCAGCCGCTCTTGCCGCCTGTCGCTCGTGGTGTTGCATCTGCGTCAAACCGTATAGTACATTGCCGTTGAATCTGTGAGGACCAGAGCCAAGCTTGGCACAATATAAGCTGCTTGTCAAAGAAGGAGGCAGCTCGATTCAGCCCTAGATACCCAACCCGCTGCTACTTCAGACCCAGACGCAACATCGCAGACTTCCATGCCTCCAGCTGCAGACTCTCCTGCAGACAGGACTCACATTCAGGCTCTGCACAAACAGCTACAGTCTGCTCTGGAGGAAATAGGCATGCTTAGGCAGAGAGCTCTTGCAGAAAGCCAGTCTCAAGCAAGCCTTTCTGGACTCGATACTGAACCTGGCACATCAGGTATGTGCATTGGTTTCCGAAGGCAGAGCAAGTCCATACCTTTCTCATGGGCAGTCTGCAAAGCAATCATGGGGACAAACAGGTGACATTGTGTGGAGGCCTGCTTGGGATGGCTTTCGAAGAGGTTTTGTGTTAGCCTATGCTGTGCGCGCTGGGCTGGGAACCATGACACGTGCGCTGGCTCTAGCCAGAGCAGGACAGTATAAGGACATGCGTGGTTGGAGGCTAATATCTGAAAGCGGCTTGCAATACAGGTGGGCAATGATTTCTTGACTCTCTTATATGAGTTGGTCCAGGCTCAGTGACTCCCTTGTACCTATCTTCAGCATTCATTGATGACTTGCTGACCTTCACATGTCAGCAGTGCATGTACTATGTGTTGACTCACATGTAAAGCCTGCCCCTTGTCAAAATTGTGCTGTGTACATCACACATGCAATTTAAAGCATGCTTGTTTGATGTCTGTTGCAGTGCACATAATTGCGTGGTCTATGCCCTGCCAAAGTTGTGCAGCCTTGCTACTCGACTCAACACATAAACTTTGACTGCAGAGAGGATGCTGTGCGATTGGGTTTGTTCATTGGTGGCTTCACTGGCAGCTACCACCTCATCTCAGGAGCTCTCAAGAAGTGGCAAGGCAGCCTGCCACCAGCACAGAACTGCATGGCAGCTGGCACAGCAGCAGGTGCTGTTACATATCCCCCTGCATCTTACTGCTTTCTGCCGTGCAGTAACACGCATGTGCGCAGAGTCAATCAAAACGCCATCAGGTCAAGTGTGCATGCTGCAATGGCTTTAGACATCATACATACGCATGATGTCAGATGCAGCCATTTCTGCAACACTTGCATGTGCTGCACAATCGTCTGGCTAGCAGAATCGCCACCACCTAGGGTAGTAAAGACGCAACCACACACTTGCTCTGTTTTCACTTATAGCATGTGGTGTGGCTTGTCTGACCAAATCTGCCAGAATGCTGACAGACTGCCTGGCAGTGACTCATAGGGCTGACCCTCATGTTCCTGAGCAAGGAGCGGCGGCGTACTCTTGCACTGTACATGTTGGCACGCATAGCTCAGTGCTTGTACAACAGCCTGAAGCAACAGGGGCTGTTTCACTTCTGGGGCAGTGACTGGGCGTATGGCGATGCCCTTCTCTTTGCCTTGTCGTCTGCTCAGGTACACACTCACTCTGTCTTCGCCTGAAGCATATGATCAGTCATGCGCAGGCCAAACAGATAGGATGTCTTATGGCAGATAGAGTGCAACATATGGTGGGAGCTTGCTGTCATGATTTTAGTCCTATTGCCAAAGCAGTGAGGTATGGGCATGCTATGCCAGCATATGTGTGTCGACATAGAATTTGCATGTTGACATTAAAATCTGCAGTGCTTGGTCACTGAGCTTCTGGTGGCTGCTTACAATTGTCAGCCTGATTCACATGTCTGCACTTGACATTAAGCTATGTGCACATTGCGCTTTGACACCTGCGTTTGCGGGCCGGGAGATATACATACATGTCATAAAACACTTTGAGTGCTGGCTACCCAGGTCATGTATGCTTATGTGATGAGGCCAGAGACGCTGCCCAAGTCTTACTGGAAGTTCATTGTCAAGAGTGGCCCAATAGAGACACCTGCCCTGGAAGCTGTGCGCCGCAGCATCCGGAAGCTTCCCATAGACCTCCACTCCTTCAACGCTTTCATCAAGAAGCGTGGGGGCACAGCCTTCCTCACCACAGCCTTCCCTGCACAGGTCAGCGCTGCCATCATCATTGCGCAGCAGCTCTTTGGGCTTCAGAAACGTCACTTTGTTTCTAAGAAAACACCTGTTTCTTGCTGCATTATAAAGTCCAAAATTGCCTGGGGAATAGCATCAATGATGCAAAGACGGAAAGGGCTCACAATGCGCAATTTTGCTGCAGCGCAGCTGGTCCTGGGGCTGACACGTGTTGTGGTGTGCAGATCACAGATGCAATGCTGCACCCTCAGACCGCATCAGCTCTGGTGCACAGTGTGAAGGTGCCATGGGCCACCTTCCGCAAGACCTTCCCCCTCTACATGTCCATCTCCTTAGTGCCCTATGTGGTCAGTCCTCACAGATGGTCCTCTGTCTCTCTTCTTTGGCTTTGTTGTATGGTCCAGTATGCAAGATGCATATTGATGCTTGCATGCTGATGAGTTCAAAACATCGTCTGTATGCTGTGTGTGAACTGCTTGCGCTTTGTAACATATGTTTTCTTATTTGCAGCAGCGTGTTGTTCCTGCTGTTTGCTGTTGTTTTTGTATACTAAGCCCTCCGCTTGATTGCTGTGCCTGGGTTGATCACAGCTAGCATTGCAAGCAGGCTCAGTATATCCGCATTTGCACCCACCACATCCTGCAGTAGACTATCTTCAAGATATCTCCACAGTGTAGAAATGCCTGATACTACTCTCCACACATTTTTGAGATTGAAAACACGCAACTTTGCATTTGACGATGCAATGGGTATTTTTGAAAACAGACATGATGTTGCTGTTTCTTATAAAGCTATCTGCCTGAAGGCACTGCCAGGTTCAGTGCAAGGTTTGATGCGACAGCCTTTGTACTTGACACAATTTGTTGCTCTTGATGCAGGTGCTGAATCTAAAGCGTGCTCTGAGGAACCCAGTGGGGACTGCAGGTCACGCAGTGGGGAGCGCTGTGAGGAGCACCAGCTTCCTGGCGGCTTTTGTGGGCATCTACTCTGCAGCCATATCCCTGCACCGCAAGCTCTTCTCCTGGGACCGCAAGCTGCTCTACTACGTTGCAGGTTGTGCCCCCTCCCCCCTGCCCTGAACCCCCTCTTGTGTTGGGACTTGCATCATGTTTCAGGATCCAGCAATCGGCGCTTCATGAAATGCCGCTCTGAAATGCTGCTCTGTATGAAGCAGGTCCTGTTGCAGAGGTCAGACTGCACCATCCAGTACAGCGGTGTACAGAAGGCTCTGGCACAGCAGATCACCCCCTTTGATGTGTTCAAAGATGTTTGAGTGCACAATCATTTTGGCTCAGCAACCTTTGCCCACACAACAGGCCTCATGGCCACACAAGCTTTTCCGCAAGTATTGTGACTATGCTCTGAAGTGACAAAGCTGCTTGTGTAGTGAAAGGGGTAATTTGTACAGGGGGTAATTTGGGATGGTAGTGAAAGGGGTAATTAGTGAAAGGGGGTGATTTTGGATGCTGCAGGTTTGGCAGCGTCAGGGTCCATCCTGATAGAGAAGAAGAGCCGGCGCAGTGAGCTGGCGCTGTACGTGATGCCCCGGGCGGTAGATGCCTTTGTGCTGGCCCTCACTAAGAAGCGCTGGGTGCCCTCCGTCAAGTTTGGGGAGGTCATCCTCTTCTCCCTCTGCATGGGAGGCCTCATGTACTACAGGTCAGTTGCTACACAGCACCTTTTTGCTTTCAATATTGCTGGGTGTTGTCTGCTAGTCTGATCATCCTCTGCTCTGTCTGCATGTGCAACTTCATTGTGTTTCAGGCCATTAATCCAACACAGAGCACAACTTGCATGTGTTGAATTGTGGACAATGCATGCTGTACTCTCATAATCTGAGCATCACCATGCTCTTCTTCTCATGCCTGGGCACCCTGCCAGATGCCAGATGAAGGCTTCAAACAATTGTGCTTCTCTGCAGATGCTAGTATTCATCAGCAGTCTTTGAGCAAGCTGTCACCTTTTGGTGTTGAGCAAGTGGTCACAATTTATGCATTTGAGTTTGCACATGCACATGTAGCTCACACAATTGTACAGAGATTGCAATGGGCATTGGTGCCTTTGTCCTCCTACATGTCATTATGTAGCCTCAGGCCTTTTATACAAATATGTATCACACCACAGTCTGCATTTGTTCCAGACTGTCAATGCAGTGAACTTGGCAGCAGTTTATAGGTGCAACACCTTTCATGCACTAAATCAGTACGCCCTAGGCACTGCATTGGCAGGCAAAGTCACACCTGAAATGTGCTGGAGCCCTCTAATCAAAGTACTCATGTTTTGTTATGCGTGAGCCAAAGAGGCAGTGCATTGCTGTGCAGGCAACATGAGCCAGAGACCATGGCGCCACTGCTCAACACCCTCATCAGCCGTATTGTCTTTGGAGAGACCAAGAAGCGGCGGCCTGACCTGCCTCGCCCTGCCTCCATTATCTTCTCAGAAGGGGACTTCCCTTGGGGCAGCTCGCACCATTATGAAGAATACTCCACTCAGCCCTCTTCTCAGGGCAACAGCCCCAGCAGGGGCCTTGCCTCGCTTGGCAGCAGCCCTAACAAGGGGACCATGGCGCAGCCCCAGGCAGAGTTGTCAGCTCTGGGGAACAGCCCTGGTGCTCAGCAGCAGGTGTCAGGCAGGGGCAATTTGGTGCAGCCCCATAATGCAAGTGGGAACAGCCACAAGGGAGCTGTGAACTCTCATGGTGATGGAATCCCTAGCAGTGGGAAACAGCCCCTCCAGGCGGCATATGGCCCTGATGAGGGATCTGAAGGCCAGCCAAGCACAGCATTGCATAGCTTGCATGCACAGGAAGAGTCACAGGGTCATGGCGCTGATCAGAACAGTTTAAGCCAACCCCAGGTTGACATAGCTCATGACAGCACCAGCAAAACACCCACAAGTGCTGTCCAGCAGGACGCCAACAAACAGGCTAGCAGCGCTGATGCTCATCAACAGGCTGATGAAAGAAGTCACGGAGATGTTCACAGTGGTGAAAAGCAATCAGAAGCAGAAAGTCATGAAACAAGCAATAGCGTTGTTGATGCTGCTGTCCCGGAAGGTCCCAATAGGGATGATTTGGTCAATCTTGTACAAGGTACTGAGCAGTTCATTGGCATGTTGCAAGCCAGGGATTTATCCTGATGTGTGTATATTATGCTGGCATGATAGGTTTTCCCAGGTGTTGTTCCTGTGTTACATTCTATTGTTTCTGCTTCCGTGTGCATACAAGGAGTGAACGTAAGCGCTGGTACAGGCGTCCATAGAGTCCACTAATGCGCAAGAGTGTAAGTGTGTACAAGTGAACTGGTTCCGATGGCAGCAATGTCTGTAGTTTGTGGTTACTGATACAGGGATTGCTGAGTCAAGCTACTCTGAAACACATACAATGCCATGGTGTGAGTGATGTGATCCCTAAAAACCTGTACGATGGACATTTAATGTGTACACCCTCATTACCTCCACGCCAAAATACCTGGGAGGGGGCATGCAAGTGTTTACAGGGCTCTGGGAGGTAGCCCTCGGCACTAAATCGCCCTGTTGTAAGCGTGAGGGAAGCACGGTGCTTCAAGCACCCTGTGCTTTGCCGTTCACGCTCTTGTCAACAACGAAAGTTTTACCAGATCATATTCAGCCCCCGACACAGATCGCCTGCAGCTGAGTGTAGAAGCATGGTCGAGGTACCAGACGCTCGTGTTACTTCGTTGCTGTGTCGATCTGGACTTTGGGTCAGCAGCTCACGGCAAATTCTGGTGCGCAGTTTGGAGTGTGGCAGGCTGTGCTTGGGTACACTCTAGCCAGTTCCTGTGGACTGCTTTGGTGCATCGAAGGGGTCGTCAATAACGCGCTACACGGGGATACATACTCTGGCTTGTTGCGTAACCCCAAAGTCGGAACCAGGTCGGGAACAACGTGTAACTATCTGACAATGTCGCTTTGAGTGAGTTATATTGGCATGCGTCAAATAGCTGTTGGACATGCTTGTGGCGCTGCTGCTTGCAGTGCTTGGGATGATCCAGAATTTGTAGAAGCAGTACTTCGCTTAGTGTTGAGCCGCCTAGTTGACTCCCAGCTGGGCATTTTTGCAATGCTCAACTTTGCAATTAGCATCTATGCGGTTGGAGCTTTGACTACCAAGGTAGTCACCATACCTATCTCTGTATCACTGCTCTAGCCAGCTTGCACAACAGATGCTTGTGTGCGTGCTGCCAAGCAAACTACGCATGGCATGTGCACTGTACACACAGGTCTAGATGCTGTTCTGCTGCCTACAGACAATCTTTCTTGGCAAGCTGACAAGGCTGGAGTCCTCTCACATGCGTGAGCGCCTGCTCAAATTCCTGGCCTTCAAGGTTGTTATGGTAGTCGCTGTGTGGAGTGCAGCTCTGGAGGACTCGCCCTTCTGGCTGCCTATGTGAGCATGCATAACATGAACTGCTGCATTCCAGTGTGCCATCAGACAAGGACTGCACAATATGTTACGCGAGCTGAAAGGCGGTTTGGACTGCACAGTAGTGCTAATGTTTGCATGGTCAGCCTTGCAGGGCCACTTGCAGACACAGCTGTATTCAAATGCATGATGACACATCTCAAGACAACACTTACCGTTCCTTCTTACATACATCTGTTACAGGATCTCTTACCTGGCATACATCAAGGTGTTTGTGGGGCTAGCAAGAGACAGGCTGAACGGCCTTTTGGCCTCTCCATCAGCCACATCTGTCGCGCATGTCAGGGCTCTTGCCCTTCTGGCGTGGATTGTCACAGATAATGCCACCTGGGTCATGCTGCACTTTGCTGCCTTCCCGGGGTCAGACCTCACATACAGGTTGCTGTGGCTATTTGATGCTGTGGTGATCACTGTGGAAGCTCTTCAGACAGCAACCATCTATGGTCAGTTGTCTCTTCAGCTTTCCAATACTGGCATTGTTTAACAAAGTCAGCTGCTTTTGTCTTCTTTATGCTGCACAACATGAAGCTCCTTGATTCTTGTAGACAGCTTTTGGTTAAATCACCTGATTGCAGTCATGGCATTGACAGAAGTGTGTTTTACCTTGGTCGAATTCTGAACTTATGCAATGTAGCTAGCTGAGCATTAAGCCGGTGAATTCATGATGCAGGCATTCAGATGTATGACAGGTGGCGAGTGCAGCGGGCTCAACTAAAGGAGGGGGTCCCCGCCCACCCCTGGGAGGCCAAGGGAGGCCTTCTTTACCACATTGACCTTGGCTTGGATCTTGTCATAAGGGTATGCTGTCCAGTGGGAAGTTTTGCACCACAAGAATTTCATGCTGTGAGTTAGTCGGTCAACAGTCATGCTTCTCTATGTTAGTCTTTGGGTCGCTGCCCAACCTGTTGTGGTTCAACCTAAACCAGACGGTTGACTGAACATGATTATGCTGCTGTCCAACTTGCTGGAAGTCATGTACACTCATAAGCTGCTTTGCCACTCCAGCGCTGGTCTCTGGCTGGACAAGAAGACATGTGATGCTGACATTTTGTCTGTCCTGCTGTGCAGGCGCTGTCTGTGGCGCATGTGTTTCATGTGTGGTGGCTCCATGGCCTGACGTATAAGCCCATGGATGCTGTGCTCTTCCTGGACATCCGATCCCTTGTCTTTGCAATCCATGGCAAGATCAGGTACATCTGCCTGTTCAGCCTTCCGATTCGATTCCATTCCTCTTCTGCTCCTTGCCTGGCACCCATGTGTACAGTGGCTGCGGTAACACAGAGAGTTGCCCTGCTTGCATGCATCAATTGTGTCTGGTATGCATCCCTCTTAGCTGTCTAAGGCTCATTGCTGCTGTTGGTTTCACAGAGACATCAGGATCTTCTGCACATGTTTATTTGTTCTTTCAGACATGACAGGCTTGTCGCTGTGGGCCACAATGACAAGCATCTGTCATTGAATTGCAAATCATGCCTGACAGGGCTTTGGTGGAATGCTGACTTTTGTCCACTTTTCCACAGGACGTATGCCCACTACTGCAGTGCCACTTACAATCTACAGCATAATTTCCCCAGTGTTGTGCCCTCACAGCTGCAATCAGCAGAAGAGGAATGCGCCATCTGCAAGGAGCACATGAAGGTATCTTTCTGGCACATGCGCCCACCAACCCTTGCCACTGTGATTTAACAGCATCGTGGATACTGCCTATTTTGGGTATCACGGTTGTCCTCCTTTAGCAGCAGGTGCCTGTGCATGCTGCGAGCAATACTGCATGTGCTTTGTAGCATCTAGACATACACTATCAGGCATTCCACATTTCACGCTGCATGATGCCAAATCATCATTACCAGCATCTGCTAGGGAGGTGCAATGCCAGCAGTGCTTCTCCAGAAAGGCGTGTTCTGAGCACAATGCCAAAATTGAATGCACCTACACAGGACATCATGTCAATCCATCAGTTTTGACTCATGTAACTGATAACCAACATGGGCTTTTGCCAGACCTTCCAGAAGCTTCATACTCTTGCTCTGTCTCAAGCTGTAGACATGAGATGAGTGTGGTGTTGCCATGCAGACATCTAAGATGCTGCCGTGTGGGCACTTGTACCACCTGGGCTGCCTGCGAGACTGGCTGCAGCAGAGCGGCACTGACAACTTCACCTGTCCCATTTGCCGCACCCCTCTCTTTGTCAAGAAGCAACCACTGCCAGGTCAGCCAGGGTCATTATCAATGTTGGTGTAGGCTGTCTTGCGCTTTCTTCCTGAGTCTCCATTGTGGTCCTGCAAGAAATGTGCTGTCCTAGGCACAAGTTGACTCTGTCTTGCGCTTTTGCTTCCTTGAATGCATGCTGGTTTCATCACTCTCGTGTATACCTCCCGGTCAGCAAGTCTGTTGTGAAACACGCAGACCAGCAGGAATGCCTATTCTATACAGCTCTTGCTGTTGCCTGGTCAGTCCCTTTGAGCAAAGTTGTTGCCATGCTGACTGCAGTGTACATTTCCATGTAGGCAGCAGGCAAGGTAGATTTCAAAGGCTCCCTAGGTGGTTGACCAGCCTCTGGAGGCCAGCCCCCTATACCTACCTAGATCAGTCATCAGCTGCTGTTGCAGACAACCACTCTCAACAGCCTGTCACCTCAGCGTTCCATGTCACAGAGGAGTCTGCAGTGGACCTTCACCACTTCCAGCCTGACAGACCTGCTGTCACCCACAGTCATGTGGACAATGACCTTCGCCATGGTCATGTTGCTGCATCTGAGCCGCATGACAGACTTGCGCCAGACGAATGGCATGGCCATCGCAACCAGGGAGCTTTGGTGTACAACAGGGTTTTATCTTCTGATGAGCAGCAGCAAGCGCAAGGGCAACAAGACGTAGGTCAGAGTAGCAGCACACAGGAAGCGGCAACAGGTGTGAATAGAAGAAGAGGACCCAGTACTTCCAGGTGGCAGTCGGGAAAGCGCCTACGGGGAAGTCAGCCAAAGAAGAGCTCGGGTGCTGAGGGAAGTCAAAGAAATGACAGGCAGAAGAAGAGGGGTCGGGCAAGTCAAAGGGAGGTTCTGCGTAATGTCAAGGCTGTGGTCCCTTACCTGAGTGATGAGGTGATTTTGGCTGAGCTGGACTGTACATTGGATGTCAATCAGGCTGTAGAGACTTTGCTGAGTAGGATGTAGCTTTAGAGTGCAGATGTAAGTTTTGAGTGCAACGCTGTACAATACATGAGAATCTCAGACGCAATGCCTCCGCCCTGCCTGCCTGGCTGGAGAGGTATTGCATCTGTTGAGTGCCAACCAGCGCTGTCTTGCAGAATGTCAGCAGCACACATTTTTGGAAGTTTTGTTGGATGTTCAAATTCTGCATACTTGCATTCAGTGTTCACCATTTGGCATGTGTTCAGCTTTCTGGAGTTCAGTCGTTTACAAACTGATTAGTCATGCAGTTTAGACGAATTGGTGCAATAGTGCTTGCCTATGGTATGCAAAAGTCAGGGTGGCTGCCGGTTAGTGAATGTTGCTTCAGCAGCAGACATTTGGTAGCATAATGTATGCTACAGACTGACAACGATGATACCAGTCATGCTGTACTATTGGCCTCCAACAACCAGTAAAATGCACAACGAAGCACCTAGTTCCAACAATCATTGTGTTGTCTCTCAAAGCCATTGCCTCACCGGTTCATTAAGCAGAATGTATTGGCACGTTGCTGTTCAAGGCACCTATATACCTCTATCACATAAAGGCTACGTCTGAGACTGATCAGTACTGCCGGTAGTCAATTTACTCCACACCTTGCAATTTCAAACACCATACACATGGCCAATACAGAGTTCCAACACAAATGAAATCGTGCTCAAAAATTATCTGAACCTATCTACAAACAATGTTTGGTCAGGTCCATCATCAATTATTGTCATAGAAAACTTTGGCACTCTACAGCTGAGACAGTAATTTGAAAACATGGCAGGGCAGTGTGACAAGCTGTAACAAGATGCAAACACTGCAGAAAGGTGCAGTGAGCTGCTAACAATCCAAAACAGTTGCAAAGTGCTGAGAATCAGCACTATGCATCACAAGCCTCCATTGGTCTTTGCTTTTCCTGCTGTCTGAGCTGCTGTCAGACGTGTCAGCCCACTGGCTTTGTTGTCGTGCTAACTTCACACCACAAACCTCACTCATATGGCGTGTGTAAAGTTGTGCACGTGCCTGCACACATTGCCTTGTTGAGTTTGTGACCAGCTGTGGCA
>JAABUO010004844.1_pt1 | contig 15829 bp, 21 predicted proteins | sample 5559291 | NCBI WGS metagenome assembly JAABUO01 (sample SAMN10711878, study PRJNA513372) | rock metagenome | isolation source: Antarctica rocks | place: Antarctica: Victoria Land, Finger Mt sud
TTGTTCCTCGCCTCGTCTTCAAACCCCGCCCCCCAGAAAACCCCCCCTAAATCGCCGTACCAACACTCTCCATCGCCCCATCAATCTCCCTCCCCTTCGCTCCCTCACAATCACATCGATAATCCCTCCTATACTCATACGGCGCCAACCCCACCAACTTCTGCAACGCATTCGCCGCCGCCTTCACTTTTGCATTCTTCCCCGAGGATGCGGAACCGTCGGCGATGACGCGGTTATGGAGGATGATTGCACTGACGACTTCGAGGGGGGAGCCGTCGAGAGCGGAGATTTCTTGCGCGGAGATGCGGAAGTTGTTGCAGCCGAAGCAGTTGAGAAGGAGGTTGTTGAGTTTGGTCTGTGGGGTGAGAGAGGGTGGAGGTTAGTTGTTCGGGGTTATGATGAGGGTGGGGGGAGGAAGGGATCCTACGACGGGGTGATTGTTGGCGAATTCGTCGTAGATGGACATGTCTTCGAAGAACCAGCGGATGTGGTCGTCGAAGAAGCGCTCGACTTCTTTGAAGTTGAACTCCGAGTCTACGAAAATAGCACCAATGTACGATTCGACAATGTCGGAAAGGGCCTTGTGGGATTGTTAGCGTTAACATACACAAAATTCCACGATTCGTAGATAAGTATACCTTTGGAGGATTCTTTGCCCCAGTCCAGTAGTCAGGAGCACCTCTGTGTTGTATCTCAAGGTCTTTGAGCTCTGCAACATAGTCGTTGTTGGCGTTTAATATGGCTGGATTGTATGAACGGAGGTACCTGTTGAACCCGAGCTTTACAGACAAAGCAGACAAGAATTTGTTGGACACCATTGCCATCTATTTGCTGTCAGCACTCCTACAGCGTTGACAACGCAGGGAGGGGTTTCCATACCTTATGCTCTGTCAGCCATTGGGGGTCTTTGTTAGGGTGTTTATGAAACAGAAAATTGATAGAGGCCATATCAAGCAAAGAATCTCCCAGGAATTCCAGTCGCTGGTAGCAGGGCACCCTATTTGATTGTGTAGATGGAAGAGAAGGGTGTACGAAAGCGGAGAAGAGTAGTCTTGGGTACTTGAAGTGATAGCCGTCCACTCGCCCGACTTTCTTCGCAAGATCGATCTCTGTTGCCGAAGCGGGCAGAAGCTGGTATACTGGCTTTTGATATAGTCGATAATAACCAGACCATTCAACGACATTGTGCTCGTCGCTACGTACCAATGCGGTGACAGCTTTCACGGCCATGTCTTTATCGTCGGTGTCCTTATAAGAAAGCAGCGCAGCTCCGATAATGGCTTCGCACACATCCGCGATAGTTTTGTCACCCAATGGATGTTCTGACATTTTTTCCTCAGGCTTGTTTAAACCTTTACCCTTCAATAATTTTAATCCTTGGGGATACCAAGTACGTCTGGTGTAGTCAGAAATCATTCCCCTCTCCAGTGCAGAAACTTACCTAGAAAACCCTTTCGACCGAATGAACTCATAAAGTTTCTTCTCCACCGCCCCAGCTAGCAGATTTGCATTACATATCATCAGCATTCTTTTTACATGATAATCAAACTCGTTATCCTCCGGATATTTGGCGAATATCGAGATCGAAGTGGCCATCTTCAAGAAACAGTCTCCAAGAAATTCGAGCCGCTCATAATTTGGACCCATTCCTGATTGGATGTGGATATGTTTGGCATTGGGCTCAGGTGTGTTGTCCGAGTTCTTAGTGACAGCCTCGAGCGCCAGCCCAGGCTGTACTCCAAGCTTCGTGTCAAGACCTAGTGACTTACAAGCATCCAAAGCGATTAAATATGATTCTAACCTGGAGATGATAGCGGGAAACAGATAGCTCATGGCTACTACCGGGGTAGGCAGCTGTGATAACTTCGTCAGTATGAGATCTTATAAGTTTCGACAGTACACGCTTACTACGGAGATCACTAAAGGCCCAGGGCACAGATAGCTCTTGCTTTCATCTCTCTTAGCATCCTCGATTGGTTTATTTAACCGATCGAAATCGGTAGGAATCTTGTGCGCCACGATGACCGGCTGCTTTAGATTACATTCTTGCCTCTTGGCAGCTTTTGTTTTGCCAAAAAGACGGACTGTGTAATCTAATATATCCTTGACCCCCTTGTTTGTATCCTTTCTATCCTTCCAAACGGCAGCATCTTGAGGCACGGGATCAAGAGGTCCTAGACTAGGATCAATGTTGATAGAATAAAAGCGTCTTTGCCCATCCCATATATCCACAAGAAAGCGGTCAATAAGCTGGTCATGTCTCGTTTCCTCGGTCCATCTGATCTCCTTATGGGCGCTGACATTGTCGACCGTTAGCCAATCGATGATACTATCCGGTGACTGGTTCATGAATCCTGTCGGCCGAAAACTAAGTATAGGAGCAAGCCAATAGGACATCTGGGCCTGGTTCTCCTGGAACTCCTTGTTAAAGATATCCTTGTATATCCGAAGTGTGAACTCGGTCAGAGCAGCCAATGCTGAATCCGTGACCTTGAAGCTTTGCGAGAAGGAAGTAGATAGGACATCGGAATCTTTTCCAACTTGTAGACGGAGGGGAAAAGGTGGAAAATTAGGCAGACGAGTCCGTGTCAGTATTGCAAGAGGCTGACACGGCCGAGCAAGATTCTCTGGCCTTTTTAGCTCAATCATTGTCACATACAGTTCAGTTGGCCGAGAGCCACGGTACTCCTCCCAGACGTCAGGCTTAACTCTCATTACATAAGAATGACATTTATTTGTGTTGACGGCCAACCGGGCATTTCGCATTGCTGGTAATTGTCTATGATATATCGGTATCAGGTGCTCATCCAGGTATTTGCCTTTTCGGAGTAAAAGACATGCCTCGAACGCAGCTGATCGCTTAGCTATGGCTTTCCTCGAAGAAGGCTTTCCCGTGGCAGAGTGGATAGGTGAGTTTTCCGGAAGAATGACTTCGCAGACATACTGCTTATTCTCGACTGACATAATGTAAGTCGCTTGTTGTGTTGCATCACTTTGCCTAGGCTATAATAATCAGTCATATACCACTGGAACGGCAGAGCTGATTTACCAAGCACCCAACAAAATGAGAGAGAACAACTAGGCTTGAACCGTAGGTCAATGTAGCCCCAGTTTCTGGCTCAATATATTTCCTCATACCCCGTTCCTTCGCAAGAGCTGTGTCAAGATTGCAGTCGTTGCCTTGCAACAAGCGGTCTGCTGGAAGAGCTTCGCAAAACTTGCGCATCACGTCCTATCAAGTTTCAGCATGACGTTGAAGCAATAAGTTTGGCATCAGCTTTACTTCGCCTAACCGGACATCCGTAACTGCTTGAAGATGCATTTTGTTGCCTCGCTCTACCATATGAACGTACTGATACTTGTTAGTGCTTTCAAAAATGATCACATTCACAAACACCATGCCTTTGAATTTGTATGCCGGGCGCGACCCCGACTCTGGATGTACTGGATTAAAGTATCATAGAGATCAAATCTAGAATCAAAATTCAGCGTCAAGAGCTCGCTACTGTTTGTATAGACTGACCTGATCACTACATTACAGTCCGGAATGTCAAGCCCTTCCTCGGCAATAGAAGTTGCAAACTGATATTCTTAGCGGTTCTGTCTTGCTTGATGCACACATCAGGAAGTACGTACAAGACAATTCACCTCCCCTTTCCGAAACTTTGTAAGTGTAAGAACCTGCTGCCTAAAGCTGATTTTCAGATCCCCAGGGTCCCCATAGCGAGTGCCGATAAGTAGACCTATTCGGATGTGAGGCGTACCAAGCCGTTTCGAAAGTTCTCCTAGGAGCCTAGCCGAGTATCGTCGTTTAACAAATACAATACATTTAGTTTCCGATGGTTTCTCAAAAATTAGTTTCAAATATTGCTGCAAAAGTTGAACCTTTGGGCTAAGACTGTTGCCTTCGAAAGATGGCCGAGCGAATTCCCATTGATCGACCAAATCGCGAGCTTTACGCAAGCGCTCCAGCTCTCGATCAAGGACCCCAATGGATCTAGATACCTTTTCGGCGAGGAATGTGCGTTCAACCTTACGCTCTACTTTGCGTACTTCTTCTTCTGCGAGAGCGAAAGACCATACCTGATCGGCACACCACTCGCCAAGTTGAGAAGTAGCTTCTCGAGTGAATTCGAAAAGCTTATTCAGAGCTTCTATATCTCCAAATCTCGTCTTCAATTGCTTAGCAAGTGGAGTTAGATATGCGTGAGATAGCGGCTTGTACACCGCTACGCTCTCTTTCGGACGGCTGATTGACATGCGTACAAGGGAGAGATCAGACGCAGTTGCTATCTGGCAGTGCAGCATTGCTTCCAATTCTCTGAAGATCTGTTAGTAAGCGGTTTTATGATGTCTCATACATACAGTGCATACTTAGCCGCTTTAACAACATCTTCTCTCGCATCGACTGGAGAAGCCGTCATGCCGAAGACCTTCGGTCGTTTTGATGGATCCTCTTCTGGAATGTAGAAATCCCTGATAATTCTGTACTGGTGAGAACGTGCTTTGGTACATAGGGGCATCCAGACAGACCTAGCGTACGCATGATTCTTCTTTGCGTGGTGTGCCTCGTCGAAGATCAGAAGGTTTATTTGATCAATGGTAATGAAAGAATGCATCAAACACTGGTACAGGATTTCGGCGGTGCAAACTATAACCATATTCTCCTTGAGATGCGCCTCCCAGGTTCGTTTGTCCCATAAATCGCATCCCATGTCCCCACAAAAGCGTTCAATTTTCTGGCCCAAATTACATTCAAGCACGGCGAACTGCTGAAATACCAAAGTCACACAGTCGACCTGTGACAGGGTCAGTGAAACACACAGGAGTCTGAACGACCTGGCCTACGAGAAAGAAGGAGACCCGAGCTTTCTGGCCCCACGATCGGCGTTCGGTCTCTTGATCAAGCATGTACCTTAATAACAGAACTGCTATCAGAGTTTTGCCAGAGCCTAATAAATGTAAGCCGTGGCCTTAAAGCTGACAATACACGAGGTCAAACCAGTATCCAGAACGGCTATGATGTTCTGCTGTTTGGTCTTTTCAAAGAGCTCGATCTGATACTCTCTCGGATCAGTAATAATAACATTAGATTCTTGCTTTGACATCAAATTTCGAATAGAGAGGACTTCGTCATTGGCGTTCTGAATTATGGCTTTGATCTCCTCCTTCGTGACAGTTTCTGCTCGTTGAGATAGCCTGTGCAATACACTTAGGGTGGAGAATCATGACCTAGAAAGTCTATAGATGACTGACCAGGATGCGAACGCCAAGTCCTGCGCTTTCCGTTTTTCAGACACCCTTGGCCGCTTTTTTGCGGCATCTCTATCGGAATCTGACTCCGAGTCAATGGGAACATCATCGACATCATCAGCCATCTGAATCAACTTATCCGCTTCGGTCATGAGCTTTGTGTTCGGCCCACAGTTTTCGCTGTTGCTGTGTATCTCGTGTTTGGGCGCACAGCTAGGGTTCGCTACAGTGTTACCTTCTCGGAGCCACGTTTGTATCCGACAAGGCTCAGATGGGTTGGTTTCCATTGGTTCTTCATGAGCAGGAGCTTTCAGAGTTCTTGCCATCCTTTTCTGTAACTTGATTGGACTTGTGTCTAATAGGCCCGTGTTATAGGCCCGTGTAGGTAGACAATGAAGTATAATTGACTGTGCAGGTAGCAAGCAAGCATTTAGCCGAACACAGGGACTGAAGATGACAAGTGTTGAGGATGGAAAGGAATAGACTGGAAGGGAAATACAGAAGAAGTGAAGATGGCTAACAAGGAGGATGTTGACTTGTCTTCACAAGAAAGGATGAAGTGGTTAGGGTACAAGAGCTGGAAAGTAAGAGGAAGAGACTTTCTGAGTGAATTTGATGAAATCCGATATTCATCATTAGATATTCATGAGCGGGTCCTGGTTCTCTGATCGCTAGGTTTTGATTCTAAACATATTGGCTAGTCTTTGGTAAAATATGGTAAGGTAGTCACAGTTAAGAACAACGAAGGTTACTCCACCGCGTAGAAATGGTTCGGGAACTTCCGCAAGTCATTCAGATCGCCATCTGATACTGAATTATAATCAAAGCGACTGCCCATCGTTAAACTTACTCCAATGGAGTCACAAACCAATATTCGTACCCTCTTCGCAGCGTCAAACGCTCAGCGAAAGGAGCTAGATGCAATCCCCGACCCAAGTAGTACGCTGTACCAAGAAAACTTACAAGCCGCCATTGCAACGCTCGAGGAATGTCGCAACATTGCACACCATATATCGTTGTTTAGTGACAATGAGACTGAAGATGATATACCAACTGGGGACCTTCAGTACTCATCGCAAACAAGCCTAGCTTTACCACGGCATGGCTGACAGCCACGCAGATATCTCCTGATTGACTACTACCTGGCACAGCTTTCACTCCAAGACAACAAGCCAGACCGCAGAATCGTCCTCAAGCTGGCACAAGAGACGTATGAGCGCTATCTCCTACTATTGGATACTTATGACCTGCTCTCAAAGTCCAACAAGAAGCTCTTAGAGAGATACCTGGAAACCCGGGATGACTTTTCATTAATATCAAGTACCGATTCTGCTGCGCGTAGAGACACGAAAATAGCTCGGTTCAAAGAGGAGAAGGAGTTGAAGCTCAAGCTAGAGGTATGTAGCAATCAACAGCTATAGAGGATGTTCTGACAGCTTTCCTAGTACCTAGCGCAAGTCCCACAAGCATTACAGACTGATGATGCTGCTCTCCGAGAAATCTACCTCGCCGAGACAGAACTATGTGCCCACCACACTTTTCACACTCTTGACATGATCGCTCAAGAAGCCAAGATATTGGCCCTGGTGCCTCCAACACCACCCGCTGTATCTGACAATCAGCCTCCAGACTACCGAGAGCGACTCAGTCGTGGTCGAGATAGCTACTCGGAACGCCTGGATCCACCCTTGTCACAACTACTGAGTGGGGGTAAAGCCGGCCCAATACTGTCTAAAGAAGGGAAGCCTCTGAAACCATTCACTCTACTGGATAGTAGGCAGCGGCTTCGGGATGGGGTGTTCCGGCCAGATCATAGTCTACCAACAATGACAATCGATGAATACTTAGAAGAGGAAAAGCGAAGAGGGGGAATGGTTGAAGGCGGCGGGAAACAATCGGGTATACCGGCTGAGCCGGATGAGGACAATTATAGGAACGTTGACATGGATACTATGAAGGCAAGAGAATGGGATGAGTTTACAGAGGCCAATCCGAAAGGAAGCGGCAATACGTTGAATCGTGGATAGGACGTCATGAAACAAACTATCATATCTACAAGAAGTCCCATTGGCATAGAAAGCGTCTTGTAATATCGTAAATGACATCTATAATGGTTCAAAACGATATGTGAAATCCCGCGGTGAGGAAAATCGACCATTTCCAGAGTTCCCCATATCCCCTCATCCAACCCTAATCGATAAGCGGAACAACCCCGCTATCGTGACCATTCTCGGACATTCTCACCGCCGAAGCAAGTCAAAGGACTCAGCTCTTGACACGGGCTCTAAGTATATTAGCAATCTCCAAATGAGCCTTCTCGCTCGATCAATGGATTGATACCTCCCAACACGCAGTCTCGACATGTCAGAGACTGCATCCGAGCCCGCCGCCGCCGATACCCCAGTACCACTGTCCCAAGCCACTCTTAATGGGGACCCTTCCTTCTTGCGCGCTTTCAGTTCGGAGCTACACGCTAAGGTTGAGGCGTTCCTTCAGGAAGACGTCAAGACGGAAAGATTAAGGAGCGTGCAAGCGCAGACTCGGAAGTCCCTGGCTATCATACAAGAAGCTCTGGATAAATACAGGTCCTCATCATTAACATCTACCTTCCTCTTTTCAGATACTCAAGCTGATTTCTCCGCCTACAGCCTCTCATCCCTTTCCCTCTCCTACAACGGCGGCAAAGATTGCCTCGTCCTCCTAATCCTCTACCTCTCTCTCATTTCCCACCATCCCAATCTCCCATCTCTGCTCCCCGCCATCTATATCCCGCCGATGCACCCCTTCAACAGCGTCGAATCTTTCGTCGCCTCTTCCTCAAAACACTACCATCTCTCTCTCACGCATATACAGCACCCTTCAATGCGATTAGGCTTTACGACTTATTTGGAACAGTATCCGGGGGTAAAAGCGATATTGGTAGGAACCAGGAGGACAGATCCGCATGGGGGAGATTTGAGTGCCTTTGATAAAACGGATAGGGGATGGCCGGAGTTTATGAGGTGTCATCCGGTGTTAGAGTGGCATTATGCTGAGATTTGGGCGGTGGGTACTCGTTGGTGTGTGAAGAAGGTTTGAAACGGAGAGCTAACGGGAGGACAGTTCCTGAGGCATTTAAAGATTCCGTACTGTGAACTATACGATTTGGGATATACGAGTTTGGGAGGTTCGAACGATACGCATCCGAATCCTGCGCTCAAGGTGGAAGCAGGTGGAAAGACGAGGTATAGACCGGCTTACGAGCTGCAACAAGATGGGGAAGAGAGACTAGGGAGGGATTGGTGAGAGCTTGGTAAGGACGTGGCGCAAACAGGGTATGATAGAGAGGGTGAAAATGCATAAACTAGTTTGGGAAGGAAATTTCGTATTTAGACCATGATAACGATAGACTTGGAAAATACTCGAGAGATTTCCGTAACTGGAAAAGGGTATCGGCTCCAAATACCGCGTGTAGATCTATTGAGACCCCTACCGAAATGAAATCTACCAATTTCTCCCGCCCCGACCGCGACCCCCTTGATTTCGGCCTCCACCTCCGCCCCCGACCCCTGCCCCTGCCCCACCACCGTAGCCATAGCCCATCTGCTGCTGGTTTTGGCCTTGCTGCCCATAGCTCTGCCCTCCCCCAAAGTTCTGCCCCTGGCCCGCGCTCGCCCCTCCCTGTTGCCCCTGCATCATCTGCATCATCATCATCGGGTCCATGGTCGTCGGGTCCTGGCCGCTCGCCATCATTGCGGCCATCATTTGCTGCATCTCGGGTGGAACGTCCATTCCTGGCATTGGCGGCATACCGGGCATGCCACCGCCGGCGGGCATGGCCAGGAAGTCCTGCATTTCTTTCATTTGTTTGGCGGAGTCGGCGACTTCTTTACGGAGGGAGGTTTGCTTGAGGCAGTAGCTGGCCCAGGTAAACTCGTCAAAACCATAGTTGAAGTAGTCGGTCTGGTCAGTGCCGGGGCGGCGCCAGGGTTTGTCTCCTTCAGTGAGATCTAGATCGATTTATTAGCTGTCTGTTAATTATGTATACGGTTACTGTGATCTTAGATGTACCGGTATCCAAGTCGACCTCTGTAATTGGCTTTCCATTGGGCTCGTATATTGGCTTGGCATCTACGTCTACCTTTGAAGACTTGATTGCTGGATATGAGGCGCCTGATCTGGGAGGGGTTGCTTTTGCAGGGGGTTCAACTATGACTGCTGGAGAGCGTGGGGTCTTGGAAACAGAGTCTGGTGTTGAGGTCCTCACTGGGGTACTTTTGACGGCGGAGACTCTTTGAGGCTGTCTAAATGGAATTGTAAGCACGATGAGCTACTGCATGGAACATAGAGTGACTCATACAGAGCCTCAGTCTTGGGTTCATCTTTCCGCTCTGTGATGATGTCTATGTCCTATGACGTTACAGTCAGGACGAAGCAAAGGTAAGTCAAGCCACGCAGATTGTACCGAGTCGCTCTCGCCTTCTTCAACCTCTTCTCCCTCCTCTTCCCCCTCTTCAAGATCCTCGCCCATCTTCTCATCCTTCATGGTACGTCCAGGAAGGCGGGATTGTTGGCCGGTAACCCCATTCTTGATAGCATCCTCTGGAGCGTAAATATCATCATCCTCTTCTTCCTCCATAATTTTCTACGATGCTACGTTGATTAGCATGGACGTGTAGATAGATATCATAAAACAACTGGCGGAGGTTGCGTCGAGCAGCAGCAGCTCGCGTGCCATTCCCGAGATTCTGGAATCCCGTCTCCATCGCGTCTCGTCTTCACTTCAACCAATACTAGTCAACGAGGTTTCACATTCCAGAACAACAACAGCAATGTTTGGACGTTCTCAGAGCGGGCCTGGAGGCCTGAGCATCAACACCGGCTCGGCAAACTCTTTGTCGTAAGTTACTGCACCCCGACAGGATTCTTAGACTCACAAGCAGCTGCACCAGTGTTCCCAGTGATTCCAGCAAAACTCAGACAAGTCCACTCTTCAAGACCCAGCAGCAAGATAAACCTGCAGGTGGTCTTTTTGGGTCGTCAACGAATATCTCGCAGCCCCAGAACAGCACGGGACTTTTCGGTACAACTACATCGCAACCCCAACAACCCAGTGCCTTTGGGAATACTACTACCAATCAAAGTGGAGGATTATTCGGACTGCAAAATACGAGCAACCAACAGCAACAGAGTGGGAGTCTTTTTGGCGGACAGTCATCTCAGCCGCTGGGCGGAGGACTTTTCGGATCACAAATAAACCAGCAGTCAAATCAGCAGCCAAGTGGAGGTCTATTTGGATCACAAGTGAACAAACCACAGGGCAGCAGTTTTTTGGGTTCCTCGAACACCCAACAGCCCCAGCAAATCGGTGGATTGTTTTCGTTGGGACAAAATCAGAACCAAGCTCAGCAGGCACAAGCAAGCGGTGTAATGGAGGGGTCTACAGGCCAGGGCAGGCATCAGGCATTATTGTAAGCATATCTACTAGCAATCTCAGGGACACCTTATACTTCCAGACCATTGAGCTGAATTCAGAAATAGCGGCTCTTCAACTACGCAAGATCAGCAAAACCCTTTTGGGCACACGGTCCGATCGGTTTTCCCAGGAAGTATCGGCCATTACACCCAACAACAGCAAACGGTACCTGGCGTTCGAGTGAGCCTCAACGAGCTTCGTCCGACAACACGTTTCAATGACCTGCACGAGGAGTTGCAAAAGATAGTTGAGGGTGTCGACAGCTTCGTTCAAGGCCAGATTCGTTTCCAGGAACAATGTGAACTAGCGAGTAAGACAATAGACGACGCATGCGCGAGCATTCCCAATGACGTCGAATACTGTAGCATGACTCTGGATACCATGCACCAAGCTCTTGAGAATGATGCCAATACAATCGAACACGCTAAAGCTTTAACTAAGACGGATGCAGCTAATGCTAAGCTAAGTATGAAGGCCGTTCAAGGTCTGAAAATGCCGGTTCAATTTCACCACTCTGGCCTATGGAATCCCTCGGCGGTTTCCCAGTCCATCTTTTCCAAACGAGGACGTGGATGGGAGCGCTAGTACTGATCTCGTGTCTTATTTCTCGAAGCAAGCAGAGTATATGTCAAAGACACTGGCCGACTACAAGAACCGTATAACGGAGGTTGAGACTTACCTGAAGGGCATAGAAGCGAGTAGTGTCCAGCAAATGCAACAGATGATGTTCATCAAAAATAGAGACGGAGGAGCAAGAAGCGCTGAGGACCAGGTTAGGGAACTTGCAGCTGTTCTGCGAGAATTTGAAAGCGGTATTCTAGGTGTTGCTAGTAAAGTCGGCGGTGCGAGGGAGAAAGTACTAGAGGTGATGCTGGAAGACTATGGTAATCCGAATGGGAGCACTAGAAGGTTTGGCACCGTTTCCGGGCACATCTAAGCCGCTCCTACGCATCATCATTATTGAAGCACGTGCGTCTTTGCCTAATACGGGTTTCATCATCGGACGAGCGTCGTTCTCTTCCAAGCTGGTATTGGCAATTGGAGCTTCCACAACCTCTTTGGTTTCACATCGGGAAATGGCGCCGCGATTACTGCTCTTACTCTCAACGTCCATCTCAGGTACAGAACAAGCGCAAACCAATAATATCCCTCGAGTTGATCCATTTGAATAGAAAACTTCATTTGTACTTCAAGCGCTCAGGCTACAAGAGCAATTTATCTGGTCTCTTAGATAGACCTCGAAAATCGCGATGAGTAGCATGGTGGCCAGGCGAGGCAGGGTGTAAGAGCCTTTGCGCTCTTGTAGAATTCAGACGAAGGATCCGCAGGGCGATAATTGCTTCATGAAAGGCAGCCTAAGGTATGCGTAAACTCGCCTCACGGACCTCTTAGCCACAGATTTGCTGCAAACTTCTGGGGGTTGCACTTCGCTTGCACCCAACTACAGCTTTCCAAACCAACTTGTGCAAGAAATATCGAGTCCTTTTTTTAGAACTCGGCCCCTTACATCAAGCGATCATTTTTTCCAGGAACGCTTATGTAGGTTGTGCCTAAGCAAGAGAACGCTGCGATCTGAATCTGACCTTCCATCTCGGTACTAATCAGGGTACTGGTCCTGTCAAACCAATAGGACGATGGGCGACTGGACTTGCCAGTCATTGTCAGATCCAGTTACCTACGTAACACAACGAAGCTTCGTTGGCCGCTAGGAAACTTCCAACACCAGAAATGGATTATCTCCCGGTTAAGAGAAACATAGATGTTGTATATGAATGTTATATACAAGACCTAATAAAGCTGCTTCCGCCTTCAAGACCGGAAAATTTCAGGGCACGTTCAGATGTACATTTAGAGACGCTTGCTCAGAGAGACTAAATAGATCATTCGTACCTCCATCTTTAACGGAGAATAAACACCAATCTGCGGCTGAGCATCAGATCTTAGATCTGGGGAGTTTCGTCGCACCTGACAAGTCCGAAACCGCCGCATTATCGTGTTCGCAACCGACGAACAACTCTCAGGGCACCGAACTGGAGCCGCACGTTTTCGTCCTAACCGGGGGCGATAGGAAGAGATGTCCTTAGTGGTGTGTGTCATAGCTCCAGCGGTTATGTTAGTAAGCGAAACCCACACAGATTGCAACTCGAGCGATCCGTAGTGTTCATGGTAGTCTTCAAGTTCTCAGGTGAAATTGGTTGACTGCTTATCTGAAACTCTTCAACCTCTGAAGCGCACCAAAGGATGTAGTGCGCCTACCCGTTTCATGACTTTCAGGGTTTTAGGGTTTTAGGGTTTTAGCGCGCTCACTCCAGGTCTTCCCAACACCACTACCTGACTGCCATGAGTTTTCAGGTACCGGTAACCCAAGGCACCTTGAACATTTCTCTTCAACGACGGCTCTACTCCAATCATCTCGTGTTACGCCAACTGATGATCAGCTCCATGGCCGTTTCATTGCGTCGAAAGGTTACGTTCCTTTGTGACACGAAGCAGAAATTGCCACGTGAAAGTGCCCTTGTCTCCAGCTGTCCTTTTTGTTCCCTCTTGTTGTCTCATCCTGCAAACCAGATGGATGTCGCGTGGCCAGTAGGCGAGACATGGATGCGCTTCACAGACAGGACCTGATCACTGGCAGCCAATGACCTTGCTGTCTGGTCAAATCGAAGATGCTGGGACTTTTGGCAATCTGGATTGATCGTCTAGGATAAACAGCTAGAGGCTCGAATCTAGCAAAGCTTAGACGGAGAAGATATCTCCCGTCTAACGAGACTCTATCGCTTTCTACATTTGGCTTCTTTACGCGGGTGCTACTTGGGTTTATGGTAGGACGTTATCAAAAGATAGAAAACGTTAAGTGCTCGGAACTTCCGACGTGTCCCGGTCATGCCTCCGAGGGCGGCAAAACTTCCCACTCTGTGGCGCTTATGAGAACAAAAACCTCCGACGTTCATCGAGCCTTACAATGATGTGGCTAATGACAAAGAGTTTCGGTCATGGAAAAAAAGAGATATGGCATAGATTTCTATTTGCCCTCATGGATCTTCTGCATGCTACCTTCAATTATATTGCGATTGCTGCGCAAAATACCAACAATTCTTGGAGCTAGTCTTTGGAGATGTTCTGTGCGCCTGTGCGGAAATGTTCTGCTTCCTACCCAGTCTGAGCATTTTACAGATGAACCCGAAGCTGTTTACTCGTGACACGACAGCGGTAGTGTGCTATGACAATCTGTTATTGTGGAGTATGTTTTGATATGGCACTTAGCGGTATGCGATTTAATGAACTCATCTGTCAACTGTAACGTGTATAACTTAAACTTGAATCTGCTATTTTCTCTTTGACGTCTTTCAATATTTCGCAAAGTAAATTCATCCTCCTGTAAGATCCAGCAGGGTGTTTTCGCTCCTACTAGCCTCGTCAGCTTGATCTTTGAGGGTCTTATTTAGTGAGTCTTTCGCCGCGGTAGTCCTGGGGTCTCCGGCTTCAAGCATCATCAGAAGGCCTTGGTCGTTTCTGGGAAAGAAGCATCGATTGTTTTGGCAGACCTGGTGTTGACACGACCCTACGTTTCCGCGGCCTCGATTGCTCCAGCAAGTCTGCGATCGATTTTTTGGTGTTGCCAGGTGAAAAGTCCATATCAATATCAATGCAACCCGGAAACAACCCCGGGCATCAAGGTCATAAAAGTATGGTACCGTCACCTAGGTGCATTTTAAATTGCCAAGCTTTATCTATCCATCTTCCGCCTCTTCGTGATCCTGGGGACACGTCAGTAAGGAGCAAGTATTTGACTCCGCCTATGTCAGCTTCTCCAGGGCAATTACAGTTCGGAGATGCTCATCAAGCACACCAGAAGGGTCGCGGTGAACAGACGTTATCATCTACCTCAGCTCTTTCCTATCCCGGCAAGCACAGTCCGGAAAGCGTTCGAACGGGACATAGCGTGCAATCACAGTCCCTTGGGCAAGCGCGCACATCTACAGGAAGCTCAGGCGTCAGGACTTTGATACATGAGAGCAGCACTTCACAATCAGTACGTGAAACATCTCAGGACGAGCTTTCTTCGATCAATCAAGACTCGCCGGAGCTGCATCACCTTACACCAGGACCCCCTGGAGTCGCAAGAAGGGCGAAAGCACACGTACCTTCAGCTTGCGTGAATTGCAAACGAAAGCACCTGGCTTGTGAAACTAAGCGCCCCTGTAATAGATGCGTTCAGACAGGCAAAGAAGTAGGCATCTCGAATTCTTTCTGCATAATGCAAGATTATTAATCCTTTTTAGGCTACATGCGTTGACGTACAACACAAAAAACGAGGCAGACCGCGACTTCGAGAAGAAGAAAATGTCCGAGAGGTGGCTTTCGGAAGCGACTACCCTGATGCAGAGCTTTACCCTAACCGAGCAGGTATTCTTTCTATCGCCCAGCCTGGTCGACGTAGATCAAAATCTTACCGAGAACTGCGCTCACAGCCTGAAACATCTTTCGGCAGCCAACGGCCCAGAACATCGGATCCTACCTGTCCTCATCAGCAGCAGTTCCAAGGATCAACAAGACTCCCTGTCTCGCCAACCGCTTCTTATTTATCCGAGAGCATTCCTACTGTTTTCCTCACTCCAGAATTCGTGGTTGCACAGCATAATTATGCGTTTGCTGATGCGCTGTCTTTATCATTCACCGCCGAGGGACATGCTCTGACGGACCTTGTCATCCCTTCCGAGCGTGAGAAAATCCAACGGCTGCAGACCATCCTAAGAGCCGAACTTCTTGACGCCGCCCATCTACCTCCCCTGTATGGTAGCCGCGATGCTCGCACAACCATGCCTGCAATTGAGGAGCTCGATCTCGCAGACGCTACCGCTGGATTCCGCACCCGATCCGAGTATTGGATGTTCCGCGCCTCTGAAGGGCAATCTCGAGGATTTCCTATCACCATCTCCCTCGCCAGAACCGGCGCATACTTCGTCGTACTTACACTTGTCCAAAACACCGGCGGTCTGAAAGCCTTTCCATCACCACGTGCGAGCCACAATGTCCACGTCTCCCCGCTTTCGTCCCCTGTCTCGGCCCATGGATCAAGCTCACCATCTCTAGATCGTCATCTACACCAAACTCAGCTTT
>JAABUO010004846.1_pt1 | contig 15823 bp, 20 predicted proteins | sample 5559291 | NCBI WGS metagenome assembly JAABUO01 (sample SAMN10711878, study PRJNA513372) | rock metagenome | isolation source: Antarctica rocks | place: Antarctica: Victoria Land, Finger Mt sud
GCCACAGCATACACTCCAAACAAGCCTGTGTCATGGTAGTTGGTGTTGAAGGCCATGTAGTTCTTGCACAGGCCATTCACAGCCACTCGCTGCGCCAGCTTGCTGGACATGTGACCCCCAGCTCCTACATTGCTGTCCCAAGCTCCCAGCATGGTCTGTCATCAACAACAGCTGATGTGAGTCCATGTTGAACTCTATTGTTAGTGCGCTATGATAAAGTGGTATAAAGGTCCAAACAGTGAAAGAATTCAACAGGAGGTAACTCACAGTTGTGCATGATGCAGCCGCGGCGAGAGTGACCTGGGTGTCCAGAATGCGACAAGATCTGTTGACATTGTAATTCCCTTTTGTTCCAGAAACTCCATATAAAAAGTAGACAGTGCCTGTACTGATCTGGCCGGGACAGCTCACATTGAAAGTGACAGTTTGCAGAATAGGAACAAGCTCGCGCCGTTGATCACCGTATGACAGAGTCAAGGATGCCATATTGCAGGTGTTGGATGTCAGGACATGGCAAGGGCTGACTGACCTGCATAACCATGAGGGCAACGCTGTCTGGGTCAGACCAGCTGGCACCCTTGAAGGCCACCGCGAAGTGGATGTTGGGCATGTCTGGATCCCTGATGCGCACATCTGATCCTGTCCATAGGAAGGGGTCCTGTGATGGCAAGCATGCAAACATTTTGTGCCTGCTATAGCTTTAGCCGTGCTAGTGTCATAGTCCAGGCTGCCACTGCAGCTGAGTTTCCAGTGACAATCGGAGGCTCCCGTTATGGTTGCCGACCAGCGTAGAATTATGTTTCCTTTTCCTAATCTTGCAAATGTTTTGACACGTTCCCTGTGCACAATGCATGCACTTCGTGTTTACCTGAATAGGTAGCTACCAACCAAATGAACCAGGTTACATCATGGGAAGACGCTGACAACATGACAAGCAGTCCCGGAAGCAGGCAATGCATGCATGATCAAGCTACTGTCTTGCAGACGTACACAGAAGCTCATACTGGCTGCTGCAGTAACTTGAATTGTGGTTCTCGAAGCGCCTGTCTAAGCACAATGCCTATGGAACAGCCACAACCTGCAAGTAATGTTGCAGCAAGCAACAGCAAGAGCGTGAGTTGGCAGCCAACCGTGACTTACCTTCTTGACTAGATCATCTGCAGTGGTGGGGTTGGTGGGTAGGCTGGCAAAGCTTTTGCCGGCCAGGTCCACCAAGTGAGTGTGGTCGATGGCACCAGCGCCTGCCACGACCTGCAATACACAGCACAACATCAAAAGGTGTGGTGCCTTCCTGTCGCATACAGCCAGTCCACTTGAGTCTACTCCTGCATGCTGTTCATCCTGTTTACTCTGTTGGTCCCTTGGTGGTATCCAAAGATGAGAAGCATGTTTGACCTGTGCAAAGACGTCAAGTGGTGTTGAAGGGCGCAGACCCACGTGGGCCACCTGACATCTTTGTGGTTGTGAATACCACTTGAATACAAATGCAATTAGAATACAAACCACGCAGCATGTGCAGTGTCAGGCAAGCGGTCAATGCGTAAAACCAGCATACCATGCGGGGTGCAGTGTAGTGAGTCTGGATGTAGTCCACTAGGTCATTGCGTGTCAAGGTGCGGATGTTTTCAGCAGGACCAAGAATGGTCCTTCCCAAAGGACTGTGCTGGAAAGCTGTTGCATGAAGGTGGTCAAAGATGACCTCTTCGGCAACACCCTCTACCTGCACATGCACCAACATTCTGCTGCGAAGTGCCTGGTCATGACATGGGGATCCCTGGAATTGAGTGTGGAGATTAATGAAACATGTGCATTCAAGCAGGTCTTCCCTTCATCTTCGGGAGTGTCCAGCTAGTGTGCAGTGCCATTTCAAAGACTCCACCTCTGTGGGATGCAGGTTATGTGTTTAGGCTCACATACCTCTTGCATCTCTCTCAAGATGACATTGCGTTCCCTCTCAATGGCATGGTTCTCTAGGCTGGAGTTCTGCAGGATGTCTGACAGAATGTCTACAGCCTTTGGGACATCATCCTTAAGAACCTTGGCATAGTAGCAGGTCTGCTCTCGAGATGTGTAAGCATTCAGGTGTGCACCCAAGTTCTCGATTTCTACTTCTAGCTGCTTCACGCTCCTTTTCTGTAACCATTCAAGTAAGCAGTGAGCACAGCCATAGCAGCTCAGCATACACACACAGCTGGCCTGCGGAAGTACTTTTTCGTGTTCCAATGCTGCATACGTGGCACACGTGTGCGTATTGGCACAAACACAAACACACCTTGGTGCCCTTGAAAGACATGTGCTCCAAGAAGTGAGCAGTGCCGTTGTTGACTTCAGTCTCATATCTGCTGCCAGCATCAATCCAGACACCAACAGTTGCTGTGTCGGTAAATGGCCTTGTCTCAGAAGCCACACGCAACCCACTAGGCAATGTAGTGATCTGCGATTCGAATCAATAATCAAGATGTGCAAGCGATGCAGCAGCTAGGGTCAGTCAGATGGAATCAAGGATGGTAGCGTATGCACGTCAAAGGTACTGCAGCACCTGTGTCTGGGGGATGGTGCTGAAGATCTGCTGATGATTCGACAGTTGAGGCACAGGGCTTGCAAATCTGAGGAATGGTGAGTCCTGAGATGGTTCAGCCTTGGCCGGAGCAGCTGCAGACAGATTTCCAGCTTGGGTGGCAAAGCATCTGCTACCAGCCAGCAGGCTTTGCCGCCTGCGGCCAACCTTCAGTAACGTGTTCATCTTGGACACTTGGCCCAGACCGTCCTTGTCCTCGGCGCAAAAGGCCTCCGCTATACAACTAACTCTTCCGTAACTGCACTACTAAACCATCGTCATGACGTGGTATGCTGTAATTCCAAATCTGTTCTTCTTCTTACTAGTACCAGTTGAGTTGACCACTACTGTAAATAAGGCTTCAGGGAAGCGGGCATGCTTTGCATCCGATTGGCGCAGCAGCTTGCCATTCAGCGTACTTTGCAGGTCGAACTTAGCCGACATCAAAAGTCTGTACTAAGATCAAGCAGCACGCGCCACCTTGCCCGTCGCTTGGCTCACTGCCACAGCAACAGCGGGCTGGTGACCTCTGTGCACGTGTCGGAGGCAGCCATGCGCGCTCCCACTGGTGTCAGTCTTCCTAGTCTCTACGATGCGAACAACAGGCAGCAACAGCTTGGACCTAGAGGGGTCGAGAGTTTCTTCGTGAACAAGCAAGGTCTGAAGATCGCAACCTACTTCTGGCCGTCAGAAGTTTCTGACAATACAAAGGCAGTTGTTTTGGCAGTCCATGGTCATGGCGCGCATATTCAGAACGAATACTTGAGGCGTCAGGTGCGTAAATCCGCAAAGACATCCAAATAGCTTGCTATCCCTGATGCCTGTTGATCATGGACCCAATGACTCACCACTTGTTTAGGGGCCTGGCAAACCAAAGGTGTACCAGGGGTCTTGGGTGCAAGCTTTCAATGAGGCAGGATATTCCGTGTGTGGCATAGATCAGCAGGGACTAGGTTTCTCTGAGGGTGCACGCTCACTCAGATGCTATGTTGAGGCATTTGATGACTATATTCGAGACGTCGTCCAACTGAGAAGGTGATGCTAAGGCCTGCAATGTAATAGCAAAGCAAGTTTCGGATGCACCCTTGTCAGCAAAGAGCTTGAACATGTTTCAGGTCTCTAGACAGCTGCAAAGTAGATGGCTACGCTCACAAACCAGTGTTTTTACTGGGGGCATCACTGGGAGGCTGCATAGCCGTCAATGCTATCCATAGACATGTGAGTTATGGCCTTCAATGACTTGACAGGTCACCATGCATCACACTATGACTGTCTGGCTGTAGCCTAAGCTCTTTGGCACAGGGTGACCTGTTCAGAGGCGCAATGCTGCTTGCTCCCATGCTTTCACTGGAGCGCTTGTCCAACAAAGGCATCAACAAATACCTGAAGTGAGTACAGCACCAACATAAGCTCAAATTGATGGTAGCGTCAATCATATCGTCTTCAGCAACTATGTATCAGTATAATTGCCTGTCAACAGCAGTTGACTGTGCAGCAATCTATGAGCATTGAGCTGATGCTTCTGGGCGTATATGAGGATGCGTCATCAACGGTGTGAGCATCCTGTATTGTTGCAGGCCAATAGCACACCTGATCAGCTGGTTGATACCCACCTGGCCTGTAGTTGAGGTGAACCGGAACACTATGTACCCAGATATTCAGGCTGAGTGGGACCAAGGCAAGTTCAGACGCCCCCTATGGCTTATATCACTGCTGAGCAGCAACCAAGCTGTTGGCCACACTCTGCATGCTTGACATGAGCTGCTGCAACAGAAACCAGCTTGCAAGTACATGTTTGTGCATGTACAATCCTTGCCTTGGGCCTGACAAGATAGGCTACCAGAGAGCATGGCTCATGGCAGCAAGCTGATGCACACAACCCAAAGCCAGTAAACCACGTGTTTGCCAGAGGGTGCTGACTGTGACTTTGCTGCAGATCCGTTGGTCTTCCATGGCAAGACAAGAGCCAGGAATGCTTCTGAGTACATGAAGGTTACAGAATGGATTGTCGCTAACATGTCCAAGTTCAACTTCCCTGTCATCTCATTCTGCAGTGAGAAGGACACCATGTGCGACCCTGATGGCTCCCGAATGCTGATAGACTGAAGTCAGGTGAGTGCCAAACCAAGTGACTACTTGTCTGTCAGCAACTTTCATATCAAAGTTGCGTCCAGCAGTCTGTAATGTCATTGTTATCATGCTGATGACTGCTCTGGAGAATGTGGTGCAATCTGTCACTGCTGCTTTGTGGCACAGAGCAAGGATGCGACGCTGCGGAATGTCAATCACATGTGGCATGTTTTGGTGGCAGAAGATGGAAATGAGAAAATTTGTGCTGAACTGATTCAATGGATGAATCAACGTCACAGCTAGCAAGGTCTGCTGAGGGAGCTGATTCAGTGAAGCTGTGTCTGGCAAATGGATGCTATGCTTGCGGCACACAGAATATTGTGCTGCTAAAGTGATGTTTGCTGCTGAGAGTGATGTCAGTGCATCAGTACAGCGTTGTGTTCAAGTAAGATTGATCCATTGATGAGCTGTTGCACACTGTTTGCAACTTGTGTGCGCACGCCGGTAATCCTTCTGTGCTGTGGGTGTTTGGAAACTCTGCTCATCGAGACTATTGCGAAAGTTGTGGTGTACTAACAGCATCTTCAGCCTTGCCACAACCTGTCTGGACACTCAAGTATTGTGCAACAGCTCAAGATTGCATGGCAGCACAAGCTATGTTATTGGCGATGATATCCAGTTTGTAGGGACAGCTCAGATAAGCTGTGAATAGCAAACCCAAAGACAAAAACATTTCGTGGGAACATGTTTTTCAGCTATGCATTCATCTGTAGACTTCATATATAGCATAAACAAAATGTGCGACAAAGGAAAGGCACACAAAAGACCTGGCAATTAAAAGTCTGCATGATGCACGCATACTAGAGAGGACTGGGTAAACGGGGATCTACACAGAGGGCACTCAGGTTTCTGATTGCCCCACTCAGCTATGCACTGCCAACAGAATACGTGTCCACATGGCGTTGCAGTTGGTTGCTGCCTCATAGACAGACACAGTGGACACTTCCTGTAAGCTAAAACTTCACCTCCCTCTGACAGTCTGACAGGACTCAATGCAGCCAGCCTGCTGTCATCCTGCAGGAGCACCGGCAATTGGGAGGCTTATCTAGGCATGTAACACATGTGGCAATATGCAGCAGGCATTGTGCACAGACCCAAAGCATGAATATGCATCAGAGTTGTGCTGACCCACGTCACTCAGGCCAGTGAGATGCTCATCATTTGTCTCACCCAACAGGACTAAAAACAAACACTGTCATAGCAGTACAAAACACAGGCCTGGGAATGACAACGTGCCAGCAGACCTAAGGCTTACCTCAAGAACGACAGCTTTTCTTTCCTTTTGCCTGGGTGTGCTGGAGGAGGGCTCTGCCTCAGGACTTTTGGATCCGTTGCCAGAAAGGCTTGCAAGGTTGCGTATTGCCCATGACGCACTTGTGATACCAAGCTGTATAAACAGCAGGACGCCAAGCAGATGATAGCTGGGTCGGTGCTCAAACAGCTTGCCAATGAACATGTATCGGACACCTGCAAAATGTTCACCATAACACTGTATGGTGTGATGCCTTCCTTACAAATGTCACATCACATTGTCTGTACAGGAGCTCCCGGATGCAGCAAGCAGTGCAATAGCTTACGTACACATGCTCTGAGTCTTGTTGAGCCTTGTCCCTTGGGTGCAATGCAGCTACTGCTTGGACACAAACTTTACCTGTTGCACGTTTTGACCAGTGATAATACAAGCCATAGAAGTAGAACAGCGCAAGGTGCAGGCGCACTGCAGCTCCTGAGTATTGCGATAACACTTGCCAGAGGCTGCGCCATCTTCCAGCAATTTTCTGCATGAGGCGATCGAGGGAAACTGTCCAGGAGGGCTGGTGCACAAGTTCCTCATCTGCACATTACATATACATACCTGATGGTCAGTTTGATCATGCTGTTGCATGAACAAAGTTCCTCTCAGCACAGACACCATTTGCTACTTGGATCAGTATGAGACAAGAATGGAATGTGAGACAAGTAAAGACAAGTGTGACATGCAGTGGAAAAAAAGCAGGCTCACCTACTGAGGCGAAACGCGGCTGAGCAGCAGAAGTCTGATCTGTGAGCTGACTTCGTGACGCCCATGAAGCAGAGTGGGTGGGTGGTCGCTCAGCAGAAGTGCCAATTTGATCTGCCAGGTATGGCATCATGGTTTGTAGCAACACCAGAAAACCTCTGCGGACTGTGCCAGGAGGGAGTCCTACTGAGCCTAAGAAAGTGGGAGCACAGTTCAAAAAAGAAGTCCTAGGACATCTGCTGAGCTTGCCATCAAATTTTGCATAAATGCAGTCATGCACACACAGAAACATGACGTCCTGTTGGTCTGCTGAAACCTGCAGTACTGTGAGCAGTGCAGTCAGGCTGTCAGAGACAAAGAGCGTCGTGGCAGGAGACTGGCCTGTGACTTGCAATATGTCGCAGTACTCCTCGCCTAAAGTCTGCATTCCAGCGCCTGTAGTGAGGCTGTAGTACAAGATTTGACCCATGACCGCTGTTTCCCTGTGCTGTGGCAACAAAAAATTGGCAAACCAGGAACCTGCTAAATAGAAGCAAGTTGAGGGCGCAGAGAATGCTGCAGATGCATGCCTGTTCCAGAGGAGTGCTCTCCTAGGTCCTAGTAGACGCCTCACAGCGTCATGGCATGCATCAATTAAGTAGTGCAGGTACAATTCGTCCTGCAGGTCAGTCAAAATTTCAGTGTAACGCCTGCACGCCGGAATGAACGTGACGATAATGCCTGCCTTTTGGGATGCTCTAACGACGTCCGGCTGTGCAGCTGCTGGAAAGACATTGGGCAATCTGCACGAACACAAGTGTTTTGCTCGCTCTTCACGCTATCTCGTTGGCAGCTGAATCTGATCACGCGTCTGATACCTGCGAGCTGCCTCGCATGTCGAGGCAGGCCCTCCTCGATTGTCACTAGCCTGATCGTTCATGATGAATCAGACTGGCCAGGGAATTGCAGTCCTGAGCAGCGGGATCACCCGTTGCTACAGGCGTGTCCGTCTGTGCGTCTAGCTTGAGTCCATGAGTATGTGCGTGTGACAGTAAGCACAGCTATCTGCTGTCTGCCGTCCGAGGCTAAAAGTCGCGTACTGATGCTATTGCATGCTGGCGTATTGGCGAGGTGCAGGGGTGTGTTGCTTCCTAGACTTCCTGCAGTGCGACATTGTCTGCGACACATAGCCTGCACTGTTAGGAAACAGGAACGACACTGCTTTGTTGCGCCTGAGGAATCCGCAACAAAGCACTTGGCAGCGCTATTAGCACGAGATTTGCGGGCTGGCGATTGCTACTGCCTACATGGCGACGTCGGAGCTGGCAAAAGCGTTTTCAGGTGACGCATGGAGGAGTTAAGCACCTCCTCGGCGCCCATACGTCCAACGGGCCCTGACGACAGTAGTGCAGTCAACTTGCAGTCGAGGATTCATTAGATCTGCCGCTGAGGATGATGAGCTGCCTGTGCCGTCCCCAACCTATCTGTTGCAACAAATTTATGACGACCATCCAGGTGTGTTAGGTTATAGCAAAGGTCTGCTGTGCTCCTGGACTCTCCTTGATAATACGATCATGCTGCAGGGCCACCCATACACCACTTTGACCTTTACAGGCTAGATCATGCTTCGGGTCTTGGCAGGCTGGATCTGCCAAACTCGTTCAGACATGCGGTGACACTGCTGGAATGGGCTGACAAGCTACAAGAAGTGCCCTTAGCGAGGCTGGAGATCCACATCAGCTTGTTGGACAATCAGAGACAGGTGTGAGGGATTCTGAACCTTGTTGCTAATTTCATTAGGTCAGCTAACGCTTTGTAATAACAGGCTGACATGATACCTAAAGATGGAGCAGAGGGTGTTCCAGAAGTCAATACCAGCAACGAGGAGTCTGCATATGAGGACAGGCATTGGCGATTGATCTGTCTGCAGCCCATTGGCGAGTCATGGGTGGCAAGAGCAGACTCTATTGCTCAGCAGATCCTGATGCAGCAAGCCTTACATGGTAAGACAGGCACAGCTTTATGCACTTCAGTGCATGAATGATAATGACCTCGATGCACTTGCGACCTTACCACAGCTTGCCGTCTGACAATTTGCTGATGCCATTGCAACTATGCTTTGCACATGTGCTGCCTACTTTATCGTCTGGTATGTTGTTTTGGCAGGCTTGACCGTGGCAGACTGAAGCTGGCCATCACCATGGCACATGATTTGAGCAATTTTGACGCCAGCTTGGGTCAGTTAAGAGTGCTTCTCTTAATTGGCAGGCAGGGAGGTGGACACGTCAAACCCAATCACATACTGTACGTGCCACACACAGATTTCCACGTATCAATATTCGCTTCTGCAACCTGCTACTTGCAATTTCTACAATATACATGTACAACTGAGTGAGTCTTGTGGATACATTATATTTATAGTAAGCCTGCAACCTGTTGTCACCCCCTCTAGCCACCAGGCAAACAGCATCCGCAGCATAATGCCCTAGCTGACAGTACGTCCATATGCAACGCCAGCTATGTAAAGGTTCTTGGCCCATTTGTCCTTAACATGCGTGCTAGGGAACGCTGATGTGCGCAGTGTCTCTTGAGTCTCATCCATTGGTCTTCTTCTAGGCACACTCAGCACAAAAGCTGCCTGGTCAGGTGTGGCAGCACAAGCTGTAATGCGGAAACCTGCAGCAGCATCAAGATTGTGAGTATGCAAGAATGTCATTTGTTGGAAATTACAGATTTAAGGTGAGCTGAACATTTCCATCTCAAGTCAACTGCTCCACGCAAAGGGTACTTTACAGATGTGGAGCACTGCAACATGCTGAACACCACTCGCTCTGTTTCCCTTGCAACGCACTTCCTGCAGCCTCAAAGGTTGCACTCTCAAGGACATGGTTCAAAACAACAATGTCTGTGGCCAGCCAGAAAAGCTACATCCTGAACATGCAGTTTTCAGAGGAAATCCAGGTGCAGAGACTCACTGCCTGCATCCCATCTCCTGTGGATTCCCTCGCTGGGATATTGGAAATCCAGCTCCACACACTGGTCAATGAAGCCAGCATTGCGGGACATGACGACAGCCCAGCGTGTATGGCTGGTGGCCATGCTGGTGACGTAGAAACCTTCCTTCCACTTCTTGTTAATCCACTTGAAGGGAAAGCTGTCTGACACCTGCAAGCATGGCTCAGCTCAGTGCGCACAGGCAGAGGCATTCAAGAATTGCATGTTGACACGACTTTTGTGAATGCCCTTGAAGATGCGCTGAAATAGGAACCCATATACTAGGTCAAAGCACAATGAGACACTGCCTTGATTGATCTGGCTTACATCAGCAACAAAAGATTTCAGCACAAAAGTGAGTCATGCTGCGTGCAAATGCTTGCGCCTCAGGAGGTACAGTACAGACGCTGCAATCATACTTTGCTGTGATAGATGGTCTGAGATGGCTTGTATCAGCACGCACCTTGTACGACTGCTGTGTGTACGGCGTGCCCTTTGACATGACAACAAGGCTGCTGCCGCTGGTGCTGCCAGCCATAGCAGTGATGTAGAAGCCCTCCTCCCACTTAGCCATGATCCACTCCTTGGGCAAGAACTGATTACTCAAGTCATACACCTGGATTGACAATCACAGCGTGACCCTAGGAAAGAAAGAACCACTGTATGCCAATGAATATGCTCATTATGCTCTGTTGATGACATGCATTCATGAGACGTCACCTCATGTAAGAGTGCGCAAACTCGAGTTGTGCTCTTGCCCTTTCCATAAACGCAGCAAATCGAATCCAGCGCATCAGTCAGTTGCTGATCAGAATTGACGCTCAGATCATACTCAGGCAGCCTCACAAGCACAGGACCTTGTTGTGGACTAAGACTGCTCAGCATCGCATGTGTATGTCTTGGCAGGATCAAGTGAAAAGTATCTGCAATGCATGGTTTGGCACGACACACCTGTGCAGCAAAGCCTGTGCCAGCGTCCATGATGAGAGCCCAAAGCTCAGTGCAGCAGGCCACACTGCTGATGTACAGGCCATCATCATTGCCCTTCTCTACATGCTGCTCGACGCGGGTGTTTGCCACGTTGTAGTGGTATCTCTGCTTCATAGGCCTATGTGCATTGTACACAGTGATCCACTGCGTTGCTGGGAGGCCAAGCCTGATCTTCTTCTTGGGAGCAGCCAGGTCTTCCGCTTCGCCCTCCATTTGCTCTCTTGTGCGCTTGTACCCAAGCTGCAGCCAAAACGTGCTATGTCAGGACCTGGAACTTGTGAGTCACTGATGTGAAGTAAAACAATGCACACAGCTCTGAGAGGCAGACAAGGCTGAAAGACACATAGCACACTAGCAAGGATAGCAGAAGTGAGCAAGCTGTTTACAGGTCAGCTTGCCCTTCTCACAAACATCAACAACTGTTTAGTCACTGCGTCTGCAGCAGCCATGCAGTGCTAAAGCAACCTGTCTGCATAGGCCCCTCCTGATGAGTGTCACAGGCCTCAGATCCCAGCAGTTGGTAGCCACACCCCAAAGCTGATGTTGAGCGTAAACAGGAGACATAAGCATTCCCAGTCCATGCAGAAATTCCCACAACAGTCAATATGTTGTCGGCTCCAGAGCAGAGCCAGTCAGATCTTGTGGGAAGTCACTGTCAAGCATAGCGATGATGCCCTGATCTTCGGCGAGCAGACAAGCTACACACCAACTTCAGCAGTGAAAGTGTTGGTCTGTGCGTGGAAGAAAAGGTGGAATGCACATACCTTGGGAGCATCTGTCTGCAGGATGGGGCGAGCTGGGGTGGCGCCACACAGAGGCTCAAACAAGTTTGAGTAGGCTGTGTACTTCGGCTCCTCATCAAACTTGAGATTGACAACTGCCTCAGTGAACTGCAACAGAACAGGCAGCCTCTGCTACATTGCGCATCGAAGGCAACATGTCTTGTCAGCAAACATGCCTGGGGATAGAAATGATGGGCAGTGGTTCTGTGGCATCACTAGGATGAGCCAGTGTGGACAAATGCAAGCCTGACACAAGCTTGTGCCACAACACAGCTGTAAGCGGTCTTGCAGGCGCCAGGTGGGCAAGCAAGCTGTACCTGGCGAAAGGCTGGGGGTGTATATCTGCAGAGCAACTCAGCTGAGGTGACCATCTTCTTCTTGCACACCAGGAAGCCTTTGTTATCACCCTGCACCCAATGACATTGATGACAACGCTTGAAACAAGGCCTTGTTGGTAACAAAAGACCGGGCAGCATTGCTCCTGTGCACAGCTATGGTGGGGCTACATGTGATGATAAGAGAGCTAAGTCAATAGTGCAGTAAGAATGGCTCACCTGGTACCCCTGCCAGGGCAACCTGCCTTTCAGCAGAAACAGCAGTGTGTAGGCGAGAGACTCCAGGTCATCTCGCCGGCTGGCTGTGCGTCCAAGATGTGCATGCACACTGGCGTATCTGACTGTGCCTCTGCGCAGGAGCAAAACCTTGACACAATGATGCATGCAGACAGAACCATGATACAACTGTAGCTTATGCAAGTCAATAGTGATGTACATACAATCAGAAATTAATGACCAGAACCAAGGCTAATGAATGGCATACCTGAACACATCTGGTCTCTGATCATATTCTACATGTGCTGTGCATACACTGTCTTTCCACCGGGTGGCTGCAAGACGACATACAGGTTTCAGTCTCAGCAAGTGTTGCATGTTCACCCAGCAACAGCTGCAGAAAGAAACATGAAACAGGTACCTAGACCCAGATCTACAAGGTACAGCCTCTTCTCGTTCGTTGTGTTTGCTTGTCCAAGCAAAAAGTTCTCTGGCTTGACATCTCCGTGTACGTAGCTACAATCAGCAACAAAGCTTAGTGCGCTGACAAATTGCAGCTGCAGTGAGTAGTACACTGTGCGATGTGAAAGTGTATTACATGCTTGATGTAAGCCTTACCCTTTTGCATGAAGCTTCTCCAGAATAGTTAAGGCTTCAACAGCTATGCAGGAGACCATCTCTTGTGACATGACCTGTCCTTGGGAGTTCCAGACATCCCATAAACTAGGCCCCAAAATGTCCATGACCTTTGACATCCACACAATTACCTCAGTGAAGTGGAGCATATTGCTAGAAGATATGAGCAAAGAGGTTTGGAGGACTTACCATGACATAGTATTCCCCTTGACGACCCTTGAAATGCACCTTTGGTATGCCAGGAACGCCTCCAAGCGAACTGCACAGCACATGGTCTGATCAGAGGCAAATGTTGCAAGGTTGTTGCAAACCATCTAAAAGTCTGCCTTGTTGCTATGTACCTGTACACAGACCACTCATAAGGAGGGCCATAGCTGCACCCTTTGCTACTCCTGTGCTCAAATTTCAGTGCCACCTGTTCAAGAAAAGGCAGATGTTTGCATGCACAAGTTTCTGTAACACCTCGCACAGCACTACGAAAGATGCACTTACATATTGAGAAGCTGATGCTTCCTTGGAGCTGCTTACGGTAGCTCTTCGACCGACAAATACTTGCCCAAAACCTCCTTTGCCCAGCTTCTTTTCAACAATGTACACTGGTGAGCCTCCAACCTGACACTGCAACAGTACAGCTCGACAGTCAGTATAACAAATCTTGAGTACCCCAGCTGAAACACTGCAAAGCTGCTTCAAGCTATCCTGCTAACCTTGTCTGGCAAAGGTGCAGTGCTAGCCTCTTCCTCTTTGACTTTGCCCTCGCTGACTTTGTCTTTCTCCGCAGCGCCTTCCTTGCCCCTCATCGATGACCCTTGCAATGATGAACGCCAAAACCGCTGTGAGAGCTGCCTACCAAATACTCAAGATCTTGTCTTGTAAAAGCTGCAAGGGCATAAGGAACAGGAACTTGGGCCGTGGAGGATCTTGTGTGCTGTGCTGCCTTTTCACAGATCTACTGTCTGACGTAACAACAGCTGTATTGACCCTGGGCTCCTTGTGTCCCTTCGCTTAGTAGACCCAATCTAGCTAGGGGGATTTTAGGTTCTGAACCTGCGCTGAACGGTGCTTCGTCGACGACAGAAGGTCGAACTTCAGTAAGATCGATTTGGCTGCAGCAAGGACTCGTCGCTGCACTGTAAGAGCAATACAGTCTCAGGTGATTGTGAGGCCTTGGCCTTACGGTCGTATTGATCATCGTATCTAACCGTACCTGTTCCAGGCCATTACAAACAGCTGATCATGATGGTGAAATGTTTCTTCGCAGCGTCGACATCCGTCAGTCACGACTGTGTCACAATCATGGCCCCTTGTGGCTAGCCAAAGCTTGAAACCTCTTTCCCTGTATGCGGATTCATGCTTGCTCTCTGAAGCTGACATATATGCATGATGACATTGAGGGTACAAACATGACTCACTCTGTTGTCATCATCCCAGCTGTAAGGTGCCTCGCTTGCGGTTGCTGCATCACTTTTGCACATGTCCTGTGGCGGCACGAATGTCACCCGACGGAGATGCTGCCTGGGCAATAGCTTTTGCATCTTATAGTATTCGCTCTGAAACCAAAACTTGAGCTGGGCTGTGTCTCAATTCAACATGTACAGACGAATCTGCCAGCAGGGGCTCACGAGCAGTTTCATCTCACATCAGACAAGGACAACTCTATCAGAAAGACCGCAATTTCCTGGCGCCAGTCGATGCCGGCTGTGGCTTGAACGTTGCTTAAACGTGAGTTTCTTCTGACTGCTACAAGTCTAGGGCTGGTCGTTGGCAGTCTTATGGTACAAGCGGACAGCAGACAGCCAGAAGCCCCGACACAACCGGGCTCCAAGTCATCCAGCAAGACTCCAAGCCGGAGCACGAGCAGCGTGACAAAGTCCCTGAGTCGGCAATCGTCTTCAGTCGGCAGCTTATGCGCTGACTTGCCGAGCTTCGTGACAGCACCGCCGATAGAGGCTGTAGTATTCGGCTGGGGTGTTGCGGAAGATGGCCAACTGGCAAGCCTGCCGAAATCTGGTGAAGTATTGTTGTGACCCTTTTTGGTGCATGTCTGAGACACAGCTGATATGCAGGGTCTCGACACGGATGCAAATGTGCTGTCACCCAAAGTTGTTGAAGCGCTGCTAGGTACACGCTTCCGAGGCAGGCAGTTTGGCCGAGGACCTCTGGTACGCTTTGACTTTCCTGAAGCTTGACTGCGCTCTTTCCTTGCAAGGTTGCTTGTGTGTCAAGTTTATGGTGATTCCAGATTGCTGGAAGCAGACTGACATTGGCTATAGACGGAGAAGGCAAGGTGCGCTGCAGCATGCAAAGCAAGACGCTTGGCTATCGCCTTATTGCTCTGGCTCCCACTCTGACAGCCTCTGTACCTATAGGTCTTATCTTGGGGCTGGAATGCCAGGAGTTCTTTGGGACACGGTCACAGGTAGCAATCAAAGTTTACCCCTTGTCTGTTGCATTCTGTCCAAACGCTTTTGTTGCAGCCCAACGCGCAACTGAATGACCCAAGCTGCTACTGGAGTCTTTCAATATAGAGCTTGATGAAACGGCAATCTCATTACAACCGCCAAAACCTTGGGAATTATTGTTCCACACTGAAACCCCTTCAATATGGTGGCAACAACATATGGTATAACAAGAAAATTGCAGGCCTGTGCAATGTCATTATACAGAGCAGTGAAAATGCCTTTACGATTCTTTGCAGATCAGCACAGGGTAACATGCCTGACTTTGCAGTTTGAATGCTCCTCCTTCTAACAATGTTGCTAAGACAGCTGCTAAGACTACGTTGCAAAGCTCTCATTGCTATAGATTCCATCTATGGTCAGACACAGCAGCTGCAAGAGCTATTGTGCATTTGTTGGTTTGGTTTTGCTGCTGCCAAGCAAGCCTGAGAACCATGATTTAGTGGTGGAATGCTCCTAATCATAGAATAAGCCATTGCATCAAGGATGTTGCTGGTGAACACACGCCTTGCATTTTCTGTGGAGTGACAGTGTGAGACAATGATCGGGACAAGTGAAGCCACTATTTTGTTGCAAGGTTTCTGTATACACTGCATGCAATGGCCCCTGTGCATTTGCAGAGGCAATGAGAAGAAACCTAGGCGTATAGCAGCCTTGAAAGGCGTCAACATTGTTCAGGCTGCCTGTGGCGGCTGGCATTGCTTGGCAGTGTCAAACACAGGCCAGGCCTATGCTTGGGGGGGTAA
>JAABUO010004847.1_pt1 | contig 15821 bp, 29 predicted proteins | sample 5559291 | NCBI WGS metagenome assembly JAABUO01 (sample SAMN10711878, study PRJNA513372) | rock metagenome | isolation source: Antarctica rocks | place: Antarctica: Victoria Land, Finger Mt sud
ATTTGCACCATGTTTGCACACATGCAAGGGGCTGCATGCTTAGAAATGACACATTCTTCCCCTACAGCTAAGCAGGGAGATCAAGGTACAGCAGCTCTGCCATACAATTTTGTCTTCTATTTGCACCAGTCTCGAGATCAAACATCTCAGCAGAAAGCAGCTGCAGCAGACGCAGCTATACAGCAGGGTGGAGCAATACCAGATGGCCTGCACAAGGTGTCTCTCACATTGCCGCCTCCAGCTCGCAAAGACTATGCCCAGCCAGATCAGCTGCCTGCTGCTACTCAAGCCTCCATTGGCAAGCTGCTGTCTGCATGCGGCCTGCAAAGGTAAGACAACCACTGGTCAAAAATCTTGTGCCATGAACAAGACGGGTTCAGCAGCATAAACATGCATTTTCCATGCAGACTTGCTGACTGGGAGCCAAGCTTGCTTTACAATGGATTCAATGCATGTCTGCCAATAGCAACAGCCAGCAACAGCATCTCTTGCTCATTCAATACCTCACACATGACTGTCATGCCGTATTGGCTGCATATGGGCACTAACCTGACAGCTGCGACATGCAGTGATGTGGAGGGTGCTCTGAGCAATGAGCAGGCAAGCAAGCGGCTGCGTTTGTTTGTACCAGCAGCTGCTGAAATGGGGAGGCAGCGTGAGGCTGCACACCTTGGGCCCAAGTCCCAGCTCAGCATGGTCCGCACAGCTCTGCGACTTGGCCGCCAGGTAAGTCTTCTTCACCAGAAAGATGTGCAAGCTCAACAAGGCTGTCATTTGTGGCTATCAGCGTGCCTCTTCTTGCACACAAATCAAGCATGAATCATTTCCTGCTCATTGCTTGTTACTCACAAAAGATCTGTATTGTTTGATGCTTCCTCCTTGGCCGATTCCAACAAGCTGTCAGCTACCATTACAGCAAGTCCATGACTGAGTGCAAGACACTTGCCCACATGACTTCTTGGTGTGACATGCAGGTGACAGTAGGTCTGAGCAGCTCTTTGCAGCAGAAGTCTGCAGGTGTCCAAGCTGACATACTGACCCGCCTAGCAGGGGCTTTAGACCGCACCCCTGATGTCGACATGGCTGGGGTACACCTCATGGTGGGGGACGAGGGGTATGGCGCTGACAAGCTGGGCAGGCTGTGGCTCCATGCTGATGCATCCCAGACCCTCTGGTCACAGTGAGTCTGACTGGTTGCAATCCTGATGTTGCCTGGTCACCACCACTCTCGCTGGCATCACATCTGCTGGTCTTACAGTCACAGCCAGGTGCCTAGTAAGCCAAGTAGCACACTAAGCCTGATTGGCTGGACACTTGCTGTCATCTTGGTGTGCTGAGCCTGATCAGCAACTGCATTGCTATGGTCACCTGTGGGCAAACACACTGCTTCCTGACTTTGCAGGTATCTGAAACAAGCAGATCTGGCAGAGTGTGCTCGGCGGCGGCGGCTAGTAAGTCGAGTGAAGGACCTTGAGGCGACAGTGGCTCAGCGCGTGGGCGTGAGCATGCTGTACACCAGCGAACAGCTACAACTGCAACCCCAGTACATGCAATTCCTTGAGCGTATTGCGGATGGCGCTGCGACTGCAGGTCCCGTAAGGTACTTATGCTCATTTACCTCTTGGGTTGTTGTGCCTGTTGCTTAAAAGGCTTCAGTGGCAGTACTTCCAGCATGACTGGCTGTTGCTGTGACCACAACAACAGCATGTTGATTCCGAGTGTGACTGCAGCGATAGAATAATGCGCCAGGTGCCCCTTCAAGTGCTGTCCGAGCGAAGCGTTAAAGCCCAGGCTGCCAGTCAGTCAAATGCAGAGCAACCTTATGTTGCTGTCTCTGTGGCTGCTGATCTCAAGCAAGTCTATTCCGCACTACAGGTGAGCAGCTGTGTCTTCCTGGTTGTGATGGAATTCTGTGCACAATGTGCAAGTTTTCTTGCTTAGAAGTCCTCTTGTGTCATGGCTATACCTGGTGTTAATTTTGGCTTCTGTCTATCCTGTTTGGCCCATTGGCAGGACATGCAATGTTTTCACGGTGCCTCTGTGATGCAGAGCAAAGGACCAACAGCATTAGCAGCTTTGCAAAAGCACAATGCTCACAAGCAAAGGCTAGAAGACTTCCGGCATACTGTGGAGAAGCGACTTAGGATCAGACGGCTTGCCCGGGATGAGACTTTGCAAGATGCCCAATTTATCAGTTGCTGCAAGCGCATGCTGTACAACTCTACTAGCTTGTCACAGTTCATGGAAGGCTTGTCTTTCAGGATATCGCATACTAACCTGGTATCCCCAGAAGGCAGTCACATTGACATTGCCTGGGACTTTGAGATTTGACATTTGAGGATTCTGAAGCAGGTCTGAACAATATATATATTCGCCTGACTGGCTATTGATCATTTGCCAGACTCCTGTGGCATTTATGTAAGGGCTTGTGAGTAAGCGAGGGTCTGTTAGTAGGTCTGCAAAAACTATCAAAGCAGGGCTAACAAGTAAGAATTCCTCAATAGCCCTGGTTTACATGCTATAAAGCCCTTCCAAACAGCCCCTGGCAATACCAGGCTGGTACTTAGTGCAGTACTGCTGCCTATCTCTACATCTTGGCAAGGTTCCTAAGTATAGAGCTTGAATCAAAAGTGAGATCCTCAGCAAAGGATTTAAGTTGAGCTGTAAAGGGGGCAACTGCAGTAGTGCAGTGCTGAGTGCTGTGCTGTCACACGCACGCACACACCTGATTTCTACAAATATGTGTGCTGACATATGCAGTCTGATGACTGATTGAGATCCAATATATGGTGCAAACTACAGCAGTGCATACAATTTAATTATTGCAAGTGTTGCCTGGACCTTGACACACAAATGAAATGAAGCTGATGAAGCCCACAATCAAAACAGTGGCAAATTTGAAAGAGACACCTTTCGAAGAAACACCTTCTAAAGAGACACCTTGCATAAAATGACAAATAAGTGAAGCACCCTCTACTTCACGATTTCCAGCCATAGTTATAACTGCTACAAGCACACATTTGCAATGAGACACGCTGGTCCTGCTGGAACAACATATACATTGTGGCTGACAGTGCAATGATCAGCGATAAATTTGTGCCACAATAATTTTGACAGTACCTTGATTCGCAAACATCAAGGCCTGCATTGGTCCAGCATTGCTGCGAGGCCAACCAGGCGCCAGCTGAGCAGCAGATCTGCACGACCAAACTGAGGTGCCACTCCACACTCTCAATCAGCGTCACTATCTTCTTCTGCCTCCTCCCTATAGCCAGCTGCAGTAAAACAAATGCCCAGGCGGTCATAAATCGACATACATCGCCTTGGTCAAGAGCTGCTTGACTAAAGGGAGAACCTCAGGCCAGGTGGCTGCAAAGATGTGATTGCGTGAGAGATCCAGTGCGTACAGCTGCACAGGGCTTGCGAGTAATTTCACGGTCAGATACTGCAGGTGTTCATAGTTCAGATTGCTGTGGGACAGATCACAAACAAGCCTTGCTTCTTTTCCGCCACTTTGCTTGAGCTGTAGATACTCAGCGTTGAGACACTCAAGTGTCTGGGCTATCTCTGTCCTAGACTGCTCAGGGCTTGTCAACGACGGAAAGTGAGTGTTTGCTTTCGACAAGTAGTACAACTGCACGTCAGCCATGCGCACTTCCTTGCGGGAAAACTGTGCTACCTGAACGCCCTCAATGACCAGTGGTTGCCAATACTCGATTCGCCTGCGCCCTTGGCCATCTGCCATAGGCGAAAGGGGCAATACTCTAAACCCTAACGCCCTGAATGACCACTTCCTATACTCTGGATGAAAATGCAGCTGCCGCCAGACGCTCAAAAGCTTTTGTATTTTTTTGTGATAATAAACCGCTTGTTCGAGTTGTTGGCCCAGAGGCATCTATTCCTATCGATCTCGAAGTCAAGCAAGTCCAGGCTGGAGTGCTGTGGACAATGTTCACAGCTGTGAAGGACACACTCTCACGTTCCACGCGTGTCGACGCGCTTCGCACGTCTCGTACGCGCTCCGCACGCTTTCGACTGCGGGACGACATTTGTCATTGACGTCCCGCCCGGAGGGAAGGTGAAAGCGAAGCAACTGTACATGTGCCCTTGCTTGTCTCAGCATCCGAGGCGCACTATCGTGTTCTTGCTTTCCGCATAGCTTGCAAAGTTCAAAGTCCGTTTGGTGATTCTTCCACTAGTCGGTGGAATGGCATGCTGTCGAGCTTGAGAACCAGCTTCCTCACTTCGAAAGGCTTTATACAAGGCATCCGGTTAGTCAGTAGTTGCACGACAATCAGCTCTTGTCATGCAATCTCCGACCAGCAAAAGCGCCGTGGTTAGCCGTCGCTCTGCCAGTCAAGGTAAGCAGGAGTCCTGCGCAGCGAATGCAGCAGGCGCACGTGGTGTCATACGAGAGGTCGTTATGCTGGCGAAATGATCTTTGCGACATTGCACTGTTTGCTTGCAGCAATGGCGAGCCTTCAGAGTAGACTGCATGTCCTTTCAGTGAGTTGTGACAGGTTTCAGTCCAAGTACAGAGTGCACAGTGCAGAAAACCCAGACAGCTCTGAAGCAGTTTATGTCACACTCAGGTATTATGCAGTAATTGAAAGCATGCACTTGCTGACTCCTCAGCTCATATTGGCACCTATGGTACTGTGTTACCTGGAGCTCTGGCGTGCAGGTGTCCTGTGTTGTGTGACAAACAGCAAACAGTGCCAAACTGTGTGGCGACCTGCTCATGCTTACGTCCAGCATGCCTTTGCAATGCAAACCCATCACCACGCAGCTCAACAAACCAGTTCAAGCTGACAGCAGCTGATGAGCAACAGCACAGTCACACTGCGGCTGTGCATGACGCAGCACGTGCAGCAGCATCTTCCTTATGTGAGGAATTCCATCAGGGGCCAGTCAGAGAAACAGCCCACTACCTCTCACAGCCATGCAGCACTTGCAGGCAACATGGCACAAGCAGCCATTCTGCTACAGCGTGTACTTGCAGCAATGGAGAGTGCCATGCACACACTGCAGCAGCAGAAAAAGCACACTCTGCCAGACTTCCAGCATGGCCCATCAGACAGGTTGACCTCAGTCGTCATACATTACCATCAGCGTTGTGTTGGACCGATTGTGCATCATGCATGCCCTCAGTCTATCTGATTTCACAGGATGCAATAAGGTACTGTGCAAACTGCCCAAAGCATGTCTAAGTTTGCATAAGGCAACATCTGCTGTCAGAGAACATCACATCAAGAACGTTCACAATTTGACCCTCATGAAGATGAACTTTAAGGCATTCCACAATGCAACTTGCCTTTGTTGAGTTGTGCTCAGCCCGCCGTGACGTCCTTGCTTTAACAGCCTCGATTCTCACAATGTGTTTCTGTGCAGACCTATTGTTCCCGAGGTTTGAGTCATCGGCAGGTCTTTCAACAGGGGATTGTGCAGCTTCAGCAGGAACTTGCAAGGGAGCAGGATGCAATGATTGAGCAGCGTATGCTTGCTGCCAGGACTCTGTTTTCACAGCAGATGCGGTGCAGGTGCTACTAGAGCAATTTGATATGAAGTGTCTTGAGTCTATTGTACATTACACTACCTTTTTTTGCATGCACAGTCAGCTTGTGAGTCATTGCCAGCTGCTGAAATTGTGTAAATCAAATTCACTGAAATTTTAATGTAAAGATTTAATCTTTCTCAAATCTACTGTACAACTGACACAGCAAGCAACAGTGATGCGAATGTTGCATCACCCCCCAGCAAAATTCAATCATCTACAAAAGCAAACGCTTGCCCTTGTCGTGGCAAGCACAGTAGATCTACTCTAAATTGTGAAAGCAGCCCTATTCCTACATTGTAATGGGTAAAAGAAACTTTTGGGACAACCTAAAAGCAATCGACGAAATGCAATGCTAATCATATGCCTCTCTACAATCAAGTATATCACCACAGACCACCACCAGAAAATCTGTACAAGGCCAGACACTTGACGCTCACTAGACTTGGCCACTGAAACTATCACAACACGCCAACATACTGTATCACTCCAATGCAAAACCCCTGTCTGTGGTTTTATTTGACTTCTGTTGTCTGTGACTCGACTGCCGCCTCAACAGAAGGCTTCTTGTCATACCAGGCCAGCTTCTGTTTGCTTGGCTCCCAGTCAGCAAGGCTAGCAGGCGACAGCAGGGTGTCTGCGCCAGCACCAACCACAGCTCGTAGTGGCTCGATCCCTGCACTCAACCATTCCTCAACAGCCATACTGGCAGAGTAAACAGTTTGGCAACCTTTCCAGCTGGCCAACACTGTAGCAGACTGCTGTGCATACTGAGGAGACATCTGCTGCAAGAGGGCAGCTGATCATCAGAGTCATTGTCAAGACTTAACACATGGCTACAACAAGGCAACATATGCTCGCACAAAGTGATCGCGATGCACTTGCAATTGGTCAGCGAGCATGTCAGCATCATCTGCATGGTATAAGCTTCGTAAGCAGTCAGTGCTAGATCTGTGCAGTTGCCAAGCATTACAGTTGTAGCAACATCATACCTGTCAAGGTGTTGTGAGCCAGCCAAGCCATTTTATCAACAGCGGTCTCGATTAAGCCAGGCCTCTCTGAAGCCTTGAGCTCTGCCACATCTAAGAAGCGCTCTGTAGCATCCTCCCAGGTGAGACGGCGCTGCAGGTCAGGAGTCATGGGCACTGGCTCGCTCTCAAGTGCGTGCTCCAGCTTGCTGCTGAACTCGTGCGAGTCCCTGCAAACAGATGCCACAGGTGAGCAGGGGCATTCAACCTCATCATGCTGCCCATGCACCCTCTGGTCTAGTCTGCTATAATGACACAGGGCTGAATCCTGACATGCAGATTCTGGTCTTGTGAAACAATGCTCCAATATAAGGTGTGCATTCTTGTGGCAACAGGAAAGCTGAATGCTCCGAGATGCATGCAGTCCTAAATTCAGAGGTGTGCCAGGTACAATGGCGCAAATATGATTCTCAGGAAAAGGTTGTGCTATGACACGGCTGATGAGGTCTTACTTGTAAACCAGGCAGTTAGGGAAGGTGCTGAAGAACTCATTGGAGGGGTGGTCTTGAACCAGCACCCATTTGCCCATTGCCAGTGCCTCAGCCGTGGTGGTTGCCACGACATCACTTTTGCTGGGATTGATGAAGACCTGCACAGTACAATCACAGGCTGCAGACCCTTGCTCAATGGCTGCAACCTGCAACAGGACAGCTAGATGATAGCTTTGTGCATGCTGAACAAACCTGCCACATGCATCAGCCAGGTGTGGAGTTCAAGCAAGACAGAGATGATATACAGGGCTTTGCAGCTGCATTGTTGCCCCCATCTGGGCAGTCACAGCTTTTTCTACGCTGTGCTTTTGATCGACACAAAGCGTGTCATCGCAGGAGGCTGACCTTGTATTCATGCATACTGTCATCCAGGTGATCCTTGGCTCCATGGAACTTCAGGTTAAGGTCCTTCTTCTTAGAAGCAGCCTTGACCTGCAGCATCGCAGCTGTCTTGTCAAATGCGCATCCCAGCAAGCATTTGAGCAGCTGGCACACAGCATGTACAAAAAGTAAGGCACAAGAGGCCTCTTGAGAACATCAAACCTTGCAATTTTTCCAAGGTCTGCACAGTGTCACCTGCAGCTGCCAAGCTGCACTGTCACACGGTAAGCAGGCATGTTTGAAGGTGTAAGATGCATACCGCAGCCAGATCCTCCCCATTCCCATAGCAGTCAATGGCATACTCGGTCTTGCCAGCTGTCCTGTGGGACTCCAGCAGTGACAGCAGCTCTGTGTAGCCCTTGGCCCACACGGCTTTGCCCATGAAGTAGGCACCTCTGCTGAACCGCTCCTGCCCCTCTGCAGGAGGCTCACTCTTCTTGTCGCCCACCGCCAGAAACTGCTGTGGGACGCCGTGAATGAACTGGGTGGTCTGCCGTGGCAGCGGCTGCACTGCGTCTGACAGCTTGACGACCTGTGCAAGATGAGCGTTGTTTTCAGCGGTACAGGCCGAGCCCAGCTTGCATCACTATCCACGCAGACAACACCAGCATCTGCCAGCAGAACACCTTGAGTAGCCTGTACATTAGCAAAGAATAACTGTGTGTGGCTGCTGGTGTCTCAAAATGCCGACATGATGTGCCAGATTGACAGCCAGAACGCGCCAAACATGCTGGGCAGCGTTGAGGATTTGAAGGTGGTGCAGGCAGGCAGCACATGAGAAGGTGACCTTATGACAGTGTATCCGGCAGACCCAGGAGTTGAGTGCCTTCAAGCACTTCTCCTTGATGTCCCCCTGCTCCTCCCGGCGTGCATAGTCCAGGTAGTTGGTGTGAATGATGCCCACTACATGGTCAAACTTGTCCGTCCAGCGCTGACCATGGTGGTACCAGTTAAGGTGCTCTGGCTCCTCAAGAACAGCTACATCAGCCTGCAGCACCCACTCATGCTGGGACAGCAACCCATTGGCCAGAATCTTGCACTGAGGTTACATTGCCGGCTAAGCAGACTATGCAGCACATAAAACTTTACAACATGCAAATGAAATCTGCTACCCATCCCATGCATCATCTTGTCTGCTTCACATTCAAAGCCCCAGGCTAACAAGTAAGGAGCTTGAAACGGCCATTGGCAACACCACCTGATGCCGTCACATGCCTGTGCAAAATCAATCCATTCTGCTCCACGGTGTGATGATGGCAGGTGCTGCCCCTGTTGAAGGTAATGGGGGGACTGACCTCTGCATCAGAGATGTAGGCAGTGGGGTCCCCAACAGGCAGAATGCTGCCCTTCTCTGCAGCATACCGCCCTGGGTAGAAAGTCACTTTGAAGTTGCTTTCAAAGCCAGTTCGCTTCTCTGCCCAGTTGCGCACATACTGCTCCTGCTCCTCTGGTGAATTGAACGTCAGGCCATTGGGGAAAATAGCCTTCTGATCAGATTTGGCCAGCCAAGGAATCATAAGAGTAATCTTTGGCTTGGGCGAGGTCTCCTCACCCTACACAGAATGAAGCTTTCCTATGGCAACATTGCAGTGCGTGCTGTGTAAGCATCTTGCACATCTGTACATGCCAGAGCAAGACACATGTAGTACAGATGCACAATTTGCGCAAGAACACTGAGATGCACACTTGTCGCCTGAACAGCATTTGGGCACACAAAAGAGCATGTAATGCTTTGCCAGGCAAACTAAGAGCCTTGAGCAAGCATTGACAGCTGCAGGAGCATACAATGAGTACACGGGCATTTATCAATTGCAAGAAACAGCATGCACAGCCTTGCACTTAAGTTCGCTTACCGTTTCCTCAGGATTCCTGGACAAGTAAGCTGCTCTTAGAAGTGGGTTAACAGCAGTCCCTGTCATCCATGGCAGAGCCGCAGTTGTGACAATTGCTACACTCCTGTCCGGGTCCCGCAGGTTGCTGTCCTTCATCCTCTTCTGTTTGCGTCGCTTGCGTTCCCTCTGCAACAGCACAGTCCCGCATCACGAACCACACGAAAGTGATCAGGGCACAATTCATCAACAATCAAAACTGTGCAGAGAGCTTGCGATCACAAAAGAAACTGCATGAGTCAAGACAGGGCTGACAGCTGCATTGGGCTCTGGAAAGTGAGTGTAGCATTATTATATGCATATCAATGTTCTCACCATGTTACTAACAGTAAGGGCATTCAAATGTGCACCACAGGTACACACGCATACCTGAGGCTGGCCTGGTGGTTGCTGGTTCCCTGTAGCATCAACAGCCTTCTCGATGGCAGCAAGCTCCTGCGCCCTCAGGAACCCAGGCAGGATGTTCCAAGGGTCCAAAGCCATTTCCTCTGGGGTGAGCTTGTGATCTTTTGATGGCACAAGCTGCTGAGAAGACGTGCTGTTAGGAGCCTGAATCCTGGCAGATGTTCTGAAGGTGGTGTTGTGGCTGCCCATGGGAGCGCTGGGCTCTGCCTTGGCTTTCAGCAAAGGCAGGGCTGGCTGCAGGTTATGCTGCAGGACTGTCTGTAAGACCTGGAAATTCTCCTGACAGTTGCCTAGAGTCGATTGGCAGCTCTTGAGAGTGTTCCTTGGCCCCTCAATAAGGTCGTGAGCCATTTTCTCAAGCTGTTTACCAGCCTCCTGAGCTGCAAGCTGACGCCCCTGCATACATGCCCCAAGCATTAGTCATCTGCTTAGTAGAATATGCTGCTAGTCTTTCTGAGCAAACTAAACAATTGCATGTGAATGTCAAGTCATGTGCTGACCTTGCTGTCTGACTGTAAAAGCTGAGAGAATTTGCTGAAATCAGTTGCCGAGTATGACTTGCGCATCCCTGAGGGCTGTCTGGGGCTGGATGCGAGAGGGAAATGCCAGTCTTGCATGACAATCCCATTCTGACTTTTCTGTGGCTTTTTCATGCTGTTGAGCTTGGCAGTGGCCTCCTGTGCTTGCAGCTTCAGCTTGTGTTCAAAATCCTCCAAGTTGTCCTTGAACTTCTTAACGTGCTCGTTGTTCTGAGCACTGACCACAAGAGCATCGGCATTTTTGCGCGCATCTTGCAGTGACTTCGAGAAGGAAACCAGAGGGCTGGCCCTGTTTGCTGCTTGTGGTTGTGAAAACCGTGACCTGGAGTGCGTCTGCGGAGTCGCTCGACTCCCAAAGCTAACCCGACGCCTGTCTGAAGGCTCGTCTTCATCAGCCATGACGGAGTTGCGCAACGCGCAAAAGTTCAAAGTGAGGTGTTGCTACTCGTAGACAACGATGCTCAACGAAACTCAGAGGCATCAGTCACTTCAGCTTCTACGTCGACGGCCGAGAATCTTCCTGATCTGGCAAGCTGTCCCCGGGACGAATGTAGCCCCTGCTCACATGCTGCTAATCCAATGCCTGTGTCATGATCGTCTATGTACTTTCATATGAACATGGTATGGATATGGACTGAGATCATTACTGACCACGAGTCAACTTGACTTTACACAACAATACTTTCAGTCAGTCCTCGTTGAACAAAACACTGTTCAACGGTTGTAAGCATTCTCAGTTGAGATGAGACAACTAATAAAAGGGGAGATGATCATGAGCCATGACACACACAAAGAATGGAACTATATCATTTGTTGTTGAGCAACAAGAAGAGTTTAGCATCTCAGCTATGGCCGTTTGACCTCATCTCATTGCACATTGCCTACACTATGAATCGTCTGTTGTACAATGGACACTGTCTAGATGCTGCTTTCTCCTGTCTCACTGCTTTTCCCACACACAGAAGTCCTTGCCAGTGGCTGCAATCTTCCACCCCTCATTCTCTTGTGGCACCAGCTCTTGAGGCATGTCACTTCGAGGGCCTAACTTGACCACTAGCTTGTCAGAAACATGTGCCACATAAATGTCAGCCTCTGCCAGCTTGATAGACAGACTACTGCGGCTGTCAATGCCGTTCCGTTTCCTGCAATGACCACACCATCTGAGCACATGGATGTACAGTGCTGGCGGGACTATCATGCAACAAGTGTAGAGCAGCTCAGCACAAATTCCTGAGTTTGCATACCTAACTCTGCACCATCATCATCACTTGATGCCCCAGAAGCATCAGCAGAGGCACAGTCAGAATGCTGCCAGTGTCAGCAGGCAAGATGATGACTGCTGGCTTGATAGTCAAGTGTGACCACCCACCTGACTTCAACCAGGTGCTTGATGCACCCACCCAGGCCATAATCAAAGTAGTGCTCCCACATGATGCAGGGCATGCCTGGATGGGTAAGGATGTATGCATACCCCGTCTCCTCAGCTTTGTGGCCTGGGAAAGGCCAATGCTGCTGTGTGCTACCTGCACATGCAAACATCATTTGAAAGACCCAATCTCTTGACGAGATACCAGGCCAAAGTATAGTCGACCCCGAGGTTGGGCTTTGCACACCGCCAAGCCATGCTTGCCCTTACTGGCATGGCCAGAAGATCTGTCTGGTGTGCGATAATCAAGTGCAAAAGCCCTGAACATAAGCAGGCATGGACAAAGACAAAGACAAGGCCAGTCTTGCCTGCAAAAGCATGGATGGTCATTACAACACAGCAAGCAGTGACTGTGTGCACAGTGCAGTTGAGTTGCGCATGGTATGCTAGCGATGCAAGCGGTAAGCAGCTCACTGCAGTGAGCCGCTGTGCAAGTGCAGCAGCCCATAGCGTAGCAGCCTGTGAACGTAAGGCAGTGCTTGCCTGTGTCGTGATTGTCAATGAAGGTGACAGACCTAGAGGGCCAGTAGCCAGCAAGCCCTGGCATGCGGCCTTCATGGTCGATCAAGCGCCAGTACTGTGAGTGCCTGACTGCCTCTGCTAGAATGCCCTTGGTGGGGAAGTCAAACAGAAAGCAGCCTCCTACAACTAGGCAACATTGCTCAAACAGCTCCCAAGCGTGTCTTATGAAGATACAGCTTAGCACTGTCTTTGCTGCTGTCATGGCATCTTAGCACAGGTGCATCCTACTGCAATGCAATAGAAGCATGCAGTGCAGTGGCCTACTGACCTGCTTTCTCCAGCCAGTCCACCAGAGTCTGACGAGGCTCATTCTGGTCATATTCTAAACCATCATCGCCCCACCTACACCAAGGACAACATGGTGAGCAACCTTGATGGTCAACCTCTGGGACTGTAGGCATATTTCTCTGCTTTGCTGGGCTAATGCAAAAACACAATGTTAGTAAGTTGAGACAGATCAGCTGACTGTTGCTTGCAGTACACATATTCCGATGAAATGCGCAGACGATATATGCACAGTACAATGTACATGCTTCGCTTGTTGCTTGGCTCAAGCGCAACATCGAGGGTCTGGAAGAGCATGACCATTTGCAATGCACAATCAGAGGGTGTGCATTGCATGCAGGCCTTTACTAACAGAAGATTGCAGGGAGCAATGCTCTCAAGGCTGTGCTGACAACACATGATGCAAAAGCAAATCCTACTTGAGGTCGGCCCAGTATTCCCCGACATTGAAAGCATTGTTGCCAACAGTTTCACCACAGTACTGCTGCATAAACTCTGCTCCGTAACCCTTGACAAAGTCAAAGCGCCAGCCTTCAAACCCAATATCATGCTGCAACCACTTCATCCAGTCGACGATGCTGGACCTCAAACTGTCATTGGTGTGGTCCAGGTCTGCCCACATGCACAGCACATTTAGATATGCACATGCTGTATAACATACTATATATGTTGCAGGCACACACGTGTGCAAAGCTGGTATCGGATTCTATTACAACTGTTGATCAATCATGGTGCAAACACCCTATCACTTCAGCTTCTCAGGACATAGTTACCACAAAGCTGTGCAGTCGCGCTGCTGAGGTACAGAAAGCAGTGTTGTCCAAGCTGTGACTACAACAGTGTGTACTGAAAAGAGGAGCACAGCATCCTACACATTGCAGATGTGACAGCTCTTTTTACCAGACAAGGCCGTATGCAAGCAGTTTTAGATAGACACAGATGATGCCAATGACGGCGTTGAAGAGTAACTCATAGATTGTCAAGCAGATGCTGCATATATGCAAGCTCGTGACTTTACGAGACCAAGTTTGATACCTGGGGCAGGGCCATAGTCATCTCCTGTGTCTGGACTGCCTTCACCACCAAAGTCAGGATCATCACATGTGATTGCCCACTTGCCCCAGTCAACCTTTTCACCTTTGTGAGTGATGTCATCCCTGAATGTCCATTTTATATCTTGTTTGTGTGTTACAAATATGCATAACAATATTTGAGCAGTATTGTTGGTGGATGCCCATCAAGAATCAACTGACCTGAAGGTGTTGTACACACCATCCTCGCCTTTCTCATCAGCACATCGATGATTGATGACAATGTCAGCAAGCGGCACAATGCCAGCGGCTTTTAGCTCCTTGCACAGTTCCTGAAGCTGCTCTTTGTTGCCATACTTGCTGTCGAGGTTGTAAAGCTGACCTGGCAGGTAACCCTGATCTGCAACTGACTGGCTTGGTGGTGGTAGCCATATGTGGGTGACGCCAGCGTCCTGAGTAAGCACAATGCTGTGATGACCATTCAAGATTTCTGATTTAGTTAATGCAAAGCTGCAGATAGCATTATGATCAGCAAGTGGAACTGATGCTTGTCATTGTGTGCCCACTAAACACCGGGCCTTCAACATCGCTCAACAATGCCTTTGGCCTGCTGCATACTGTCATCATATTCACACCTTCATATCTTGAATCTTGGACTTTACAACATTCCACCAGTCTCCCACTTTGCAGCTGTCCCAACCAAACCCTGAACAGCAATCTAACTTGTGCTAGCAGTCAAGATCACATAAATTGCGACAGCTAAGCTGTGCAGTAGATGGACTGATCTTCTGAACGAGTGCTTTTGCACAGGGAAGTCGCGCTGCCTCGTCACCTTGGAAAAGGATTGCCTCCTCCCTACGGACGTGCTTGGTTGATGGACCCTGGTCTGCTTGAGGTTGCTCGTGTTTCTCCTTCTGAGCTTCGGGGGCGTCAACAGCTGCGACCATGCACACGGTTCCATGCTGATTGTTACATGTTTGCTTGCGTCTAAGCTCCACTGCCCGGACGGGGTTCCTGCATTTGGGGTGCCACTGGACGGCAGGTTGTTGCCTAGTACGGCCAGCCTTATGAGGCACAGTTTCTTTTCCGCACAGTGTCAACACCATGATCTGCCTAGCTTTGTCTACAAGCAAAATGCTGCGATCGAAGGTCCCTCGAGCGCCAGCTTAACCAGTCTGAACAGCTGTCGCAATATAAACTTATTTGAACGAATTTGCCCCTCATGGTCAATCATTGTCTGCCATAAGGGTACTGGCAATGACTGCCTTAAAGGTAGACATTTTGCCATGACTGACAGCACCTGACCGCAGCGAGCCTATTCTGGGTCGCAGCCTTGCAACTGGGCGCAAAGCAGTGCTTGCGTAACCGCTTGCAGCAGAGTCATGCGGGGTTCAGTGTGGTAAGCGAGTTGTCTGTGACAGGAAACAAACACCTGGCTGCACAGGCAGCATGCGGTGATCTACGGCCCCTGAGAAGAACGGGGCATTCCGGTTGCTCGGTCTGAATCCAATTCATTGCAGCAAGGAATGAGGAGCATCTTTTCAAGGTCGTTTTGGCCAACTGCCGAAGCCCATCGTATCGTCGCCGTAGCCCGCCTCGAGGCCTTGATCCATAGAGACATCCTCCTGTCTTTGTAGACCCTTAATTGCCGTTGAAAGCAACAGGCAACATGATCACTAAGCTCTTGTTTGATCGCTTGAGGATGATGACAGCAATCACACCAGCACGATAGCGCAGAGGCCAAAAGGCTATGCAGATCAGAGCAGCAACAGGGTGATCAGGAAGGAGGGAGAGCCTCACCAAAGACTCCACAGAAGTTGCTTCCGTGTCAGGGGAGCAGCAGCAGGCGAGGCTTTGAGGCAGCCTTAGTTGCCATTTATTGAGCAAGATTGTCACCTGTCTCCCTCCACTGCTATGCCTTTAGGACTCAGCCTGTGTTACCAGCAGCGGCCGATACATTTGCGTGCATGAGTGGCTACACCGTATTGGATAGACAAGGGCAAACTTGCAGCACATGTCACGTAGTGTTGCTGTACAATGGCAATGCTGGATGTCTACCAGTACACCTTCAAAGGCCAGAAGTATGGTATGACAAAGAGGTGCCAGCCTTGACATTCACAGGGCAGCTTCTGGTCCAACTGCAGCTCAGTCTCACAGACCAGCATTGACACAGCTGTAATTGTTTGATTGCCCAGATGCAGGCAGAGCTGCCACATGGGACAATTGTGATGAAGCATCATCAAGAAAGTGGCAGCATGTTGAGGTAAGAT
>JAABUO010004848.1_pt1 | contig 15821 bp, 16 predicted proteins | sample 5559291 | NCBI WGS metagenome assembly JAABUO01 (sample SAMN10711878, study PRJNA513372) | rock metagenome | isolation source: Antarctica rocks | place: Antarctica: Victoria Land, Finger Mt sud
AATCTCTTTCGTTTCACCCCTCAACCAAGGGCAAGGCTGCGCAGGAGGTAATTTATTGCACCGCCACCCCACCTCAACCCTCTTCTTTTCACGCGGTCACGAAGCGTGCTAGCTCCTCGTCAATCCGGAGCTCGCTGCTCTTTGTGAATTGGGATTCAGAAAAAGGGGAAGCCTCCGTGCTTACCGTACACCTCCTTCCACACCCGGAAAATTTATAGCGCTCGTCACAATTCCTTCGCTATAAGGAAACCAGTGGTTCCGGTCGCTCTCGCTTTCTACATACAAGCTTGATCTGGTTCTTCGATAAACTATCGCTTAGTCATTCTTCCCTGGCCTGGCGGACTTTACGCCGGCAACACACCTCTGTCTTTTTTCTCCTCCTTACTTTAATACGTCTTGTTCACCTACACGATCAAGACTTAATTTTACTTAATCCCAGCTTATGGCTCAGCAAAGAATGGTGTCGAATCCGGGAAGGCTGAGGATATTATCTATTGGGAGCAACGCCGTCTCTGCTTTTCTCTGCTGGCGTCTGTCTGCGTCTAATGCCTGTGACGTGACTGTCGTGTGGAAGACGCACTTTGAGGCTGTCTCGTCGTACGGAGTTTCCTTCAAGTAAGATATCTTGGCGACTCATAACTAACCCACAGATCCGAAAAGTTTGGCAGCGAGCGATTCAAACCAAACGCAGTCCTTCGCACGGTGGACGAGGCTGCAGAGCAGGACCGGCCCTTTGATTATGTCTTGCTGTGTGTCAAAGCTGTGCCGGATATTTATGATCTTGCGGCCATTGTGGAGCCTGTGGTGGCACCCTCACATACCTGCATTGTCGTAAACACAACCACCAGCATCGGCGTGGAACATGCACTGGAGTCTGCTTTTCCCAAGAATTTGGTATTGTCGTTGGTGGTGCTGGGCAAGCTGGAGCAGAATGGTCCAGCAGACTTTGAGCAGATTGGAGATACCTCGATCTGGCTGGGAATCTGCTCCAACACTGAAATAATACCGGCAAAAGTGCAACAAGATATCTCGGAAAGCTTCGCGCTGACCCTGGAGTCGGGAGATGTCGTCTGTCGAATCTCACAAAACATAAGGCAACAGCAGTGGCAGAATCTTATTGGGCCTATTGCATTTCATCCCGTGAGCGTACTACTGGAAGAGCCTTCACATTCCAATCTGTTGGCCAAACCTCTTGTCAATCGCATGATTATGGATATCGTGGATGAACTGCTTCACATCGCTCAGAGTCAGTCGTGCACCTTCCCTTCCGATTTTAAGCAAAATGTGCTCGACAGCATGACTTCGAGCCCGCAATCCTCCTCGATGATGTTTCAGGACTTCCTCGCGCGGCGGCCCATGGAAGTGCAGGTGCTGCTGGCAAACCCGATATCTATTGCAAGACTCGCGGGTATTGAGGTACCGCATTTGGAGACAATATATGCAGTTCTCCATCACATCAATCAAGTCAACCAGACAAGGACCACTGCAAACGTCACTCGCACATCTTCGGCAAACTCAACACCACCTCTTGCCCAGCCTGCTGTCTTTGCTAGCAGCCCTATGAACCCGCAGAGATCGTCGGCGGCGACGTCTATAAGGCAAGTGCCTTCGCCAATGATGCGTCCAATCGCTGCCTTGGCGCCGCAGCCACGCCAGCGAGCGCGGCTACCACCGAGGAGCCAGAGTGAACAGACGAATCGGCGTGTGCTGCCTAGCGAAGCCGACGGACCCCATGGGGACGTGTCGCATCGAGACTCCTATGGTGAGCAATATGATGGGCTGGAAGAGTTTGCATCCATAGCCATGTATGGAGACACCATTGGCAGCGAGATACCAACCATGCCGATGCAGCAGTCCGCACCCCCCGACGCATACCGAGGCAGTAGAAATGCGGATATAGCTATGCGAGAGCGGGAATTGCAACTGAGGCAGCGAGAACTTGCACTTCGGGAACGCGAGATGCGCACTGGCATGATGAACGGACGACGAGCTGGACCCAAATACTATGGAGAAGATGACGATGACGGAGATGATTACTATGATGCAGACATGCCTACGCCTCGTATGGAGATGGCACCTTCTCGAATAGTTGCGCCGCAGATGCAGCAACCACCCATGGATCCAAGTGGCTTTGACATGATGAGCATGACGAGCAGGAGGAATAAGCGCTTTCCCAGCATGCAAAACCTGCGGATGACACCGTCTGCAAGTGGCATGGATTTCATTCCTCGAAGCCAGCCCTCTCGAAATACAGGGCGACCACGAATGGCCAAAGATCGATCGATGGCTGCAGACTACATTCCACGCAATCATACATCCATCTACGAGGATCCCATGATAGCGGCAACCTCCAATAGATATCCCACCGTCGACACAAAAACCCTGACGGACAATTCGAGAGCTAATTCACTTACTGCGCAGTCCTTCAACGACGCAGCTTCATTTGCGCACTCAAATTATGGTGGAGCGCCGCAGCCGCACATGAATGGCCACATGCAGCAGTATGGTGGCGGCTATCAGCCTGCCTACAGCCGTCGCGAGTACCAGCAGCACTATGATCCCCGCGGCGGGCATGGCTACCCACCGGCTGTAGGCAGAGTGCAGCCGATGTATGGACAGCCTCCTACGATCGTGCGCGAGCCCATGGCGCGCTACCCCACCGACGACAGGATACAGCAGCTCCAGCAAGGTCCGCCAAAGCCATCGCAGCACCGCATGGACGCGAATGGAAAGAAAGGGCACCGCAGCCTTACAGGGTCGGCCAGCGCCTCTGCCGAATCGCGGTCCAACGAGAGCGGCAGCGGGAATATGGGGGACGGAAGCGGGCATAGTTCGAGCAGCTCCCTGGACAAAGGGCCTGTGGTCAATGGCATTTGAGGCGGCGGCGGCAACATCTATTCAAACTCTCCAAGACGCAAAGAGACGCCTCTCCCCACCCCTCTCGGAGGCAGCCTTTTTTCTTATTTGATTTGGGGGCCGAGATTTCATAGCAAGCTCGTGTATGTAAAAGCCCCTGGCGTTTGTCTGCAAGCAGCAGTCACGGTTGCCGGCAGCAACGTACGTAATTTCAGGGGACGCTCCACTCCACATTGAATCAAGCCCCAAGCCAGAGCCAAGATGGATACCGCAAAGCTTGCCAAGATGCAAGCGTCCGTGCGCATTGGTGGGAAGGGGACGCCGCGGCGCAAGATCAAGAAGTCGCACAAGAGCACCGGCGCCGATGATAAGAAGCTACAAGCCAGTCTCAAGAAGCTGAACGTGCAGCCCATCCAGGCCATCGAAGAGGTGAATATGTTCAAAGAGGACGGAAATGTCATTCACTTCACTGCGCCGCGGGGTGAGATTGTTACCTTGAGGGGAGGCTAATTAAGTGCATGCGGCCGTCACTGCGAATACGTTTGCTGTGTATGGTGCCGGAGAGGAGAAGGAGCTCACGGAGCTGGTGCCGGGCATCCTCAACCAGCTCGGACCCGACAGCCTTGCGAGTCTAAGGAAGCTGGCTGAGAGTTACCAGCAGATGAATGCGAATGGCGAGAAGAAGGGAGACGACGACGAGATACCTGATCTCGTGGCCGGCGAGACTTTTGACAAGGAGGACAAGGGAGATGTAGAGTAGGAGATATGCTTTTATGTATACCTGTCATATTGGATCAATGGCGTGCACCAGATCCGACTGCACAAAGACCTCGTTCCGCGCTCCCGTCCCGCCCGCAACCGTCACGTTGCCGCCCACTCGGCAGCTCTTGAGGTTGCTCTTTGCACCAATGGTCGCGCTGCGCCCGATGACGGTAGCTTCCAGCACGCAGTTCTCCCCGATGGAGACATAGTCTGCCACCACGCATGCCGTAATGCGCACGCCCCTGCCTATACGGACGTGGTTCCCGACCACCGACCCCTGCTTGATGTACGTCCGCTCGCCCGCGCTGCTATGCTCACCGATAAGCGAGTCCAGTGTGACGCTCGACCCCAAGGTCCCATTCACTAGAGTTGTCGACGCAGGGACCCGAGCTTCCGCAGGTTCCAGCTTGGCGTAATGTCTGTTTGCTTCCATGTATAATGGAAGCGTCTCGGCGCGCAGCACGAAACTGTCCTGCTCGTTCTTCGCGTAGACGTGCGCAGCAACCAAGACGGTGGAATGCAGTTGCAGCTGTTTCCTCACTGCGCCAGACGTCTGTGCCTTGATGAGGAGGGGGAAGAAGTCGTCTTTGAATGAAGTCATGTCATCGCGACTGTGCTCTCCCTCTAGCTTCTTCATGTGACGGAGGTGTGTGAGGATGGCGTGCTTGCAGACAAAGACGTGCGCACTGCGTACGCGCGTAGAGAGGATCAGTCGAGGATGCTTCCAGAGCAGCGACATCCTCACCGACACCACATCATCCTCGACGTCGTCCAGGTTGCGGAGGTAGAGCAGTTGGTCGCGTTGGGGCGAGAGGCCAATCAATTCATGCTCGCTGTCTTTGTAGATATCGCCGTCCGCTTCGTAGAGCAGAGCAGTGACTGTCGCGTCTCGTCGGCGATGCAGGTCCAGGAATGCAGCGGCCGGGCGCGAAGAGACAAAGTCGCAGCCGAGGAGGATGAAGTCGGTCTGAATCTTGTCGGCCAGGTCGTGCACCACATCTGCCGTGCCGACCGTCTCGTCAATACTGCTCACAGCCTCTACCGTGATCTTGCACGTCCCCGTGCTTGCCTTCTCCCACGCCTTGACGTACGCTGTGATGGCCGCCAGCGACTCTTGGTGGCATGCAATGAGGATGGTTTGGATGCATGCACGCTCCAGCCAGCGCAGAGGGTAGGAGAGCATGGGGCGGGTGCAGATGGGAAGCAAGGCCTTGCAGCTCTCGCCCTCGTCCACGAGCGGATACAGCGCTTCGCCGTATCCGCATAGTATGACGGCAGTAAATTCGGTCCATGTCATGGTCCCACCTTCATGACAAGCAACAGCGATGCTCTCTTCGACGGGAAGAAGGAGTACGCGACACGACAGGCGAAAGATGCGTCGCCAAAGGGCAGCTGGGACGAAGGGGTCACGGGACTCTTGGGCGTCGTGAATGCGCATCCGCATCTCTACTCCACCTCCAGCTGCAGCGGCCGGGTGTCCATCTACGTGGAGGGGCCCAAGGGACGCAAGGGAGGCGGGGAGTGGCTGTTTGTGACGCATGCATTCAGCGAGTTTGCCGCCATGAAGCTGGACGAGTTGCATGTCGACGGAGGGGGATCAGAGCGAGAAATCGTGATGAAGTTTGAGCCCATGATTCTGCATCTCTGTGCGCGAAATGCAGCGATGGCAACCAAGGCGCTAGGGATGGCCATCTCCTGCGGGTTTCGCGAGAGCGGGATGGTGCCGCAAAAGGGGAGGGAGACGGTCATGGTTGGCATCAGATCAAGTCTGCGTCTCGAGATCCCGCTCGGCAGTGTTACGCCCGACGGCGCCGCCCTCGATCTCAAGCTCGACCAGGCTTACCTCCTCTGGCTGCAGCACATTGTAGAGCGTAAATTTGCCGAGAACGAGGAGCGGATTCATCGATTGGAGCGAGGCTTTCGGGAATTGTAGGAAAGGGGAGACATCCTTCATAGACGACACGATCTGACCCAAGCGTAAATTTCCATGATACGTTCCGACCTGCGCGTTTCCGGCCAATCATATGCTCACGGCGCGATATCCTTCACGGTTGCAAAAAACGTTCGCGGCAGTCGCGTGGTTGCCACACATGCAGGCCAGGCCAGCCACAACCCTAAAATAGGCGGGAATGGGGAAAGAGAACAATCTCCTGCAAACACGCGTAGAAGTCACGGCCGGAGATAGGATGTGGTGGAGATAAACGACGATCGTCAAATACTCCCTCAACGAGTCTCGTATTCTCCGTATTCGGGGACTTGCACTGCGCCCCCACTTTTACGCGGCACCCGTTCCCCGAAAGAGGCATGCACAGCGATTATCGGCCAATTCTTCATCCACACAGATCAATGTATATCCCGCCAGATGCTTCTAAGCCTACTGTAGCGTAAAAATCACGAAGTATCTCCGATAGCTTCTGTTGCTCATACATTCTTTATTTCTCTATGGAGGCCGAGCTTGAGGATACGAGGAGGGAGGGTTAGGGCAGGACCCCCTGTTCTCGCCGCCTCGTGGTCGCGGATTCGGAAGTTGACAGGCGAGACAAAAGTGAAGATGAGTGACAATTCCCGATCTCTATTCGGACAGAGTGACGACAAAATAGGGTCCAGCCACACACACACATGCAACACCACTAGTGCACTCCCCTTCCACCTTTCTTCTCTCCACCAAACACTATCGCCAACTACTGTCTCTCCTTTTTCCCTTCTTATCCTAATCAACGGCGTCCATCGCCCCATAGCCCGGCGCATCTCGGAATATCCCGCATCTACGAGTCGGACAAGATACGGAGCAGTCATTTGCAGCGGAGTTTTGAGATCAACCATCATGTAATGACCTCGAAACGGATGGACCTGGAATTCATCGCGCCGCCACAGAAAGGGCGGCCGGCGACTCGTGGTCCCCAATCCCCAGACCAGGAGATCCCTATGGCCGCCAGGCCCGAAAGCGAACCGTGGAGCATGAGAAGTGCTAGCAGCTCGGCCTCTCCACGGTCATTTCATGCACAGACGAGACTGCCGTCTGTAAGTCATATTCTCCAACCCCCACCCTCTACACTTCAAATACCCATCAGGCCTCGACCTCCGCAGGGCCAACTACCGACTGATTTCCCTCTACCACCCGATCGCGACCAGCATTATCACCAAGAGCAGCCGCAGTGGCCGCAACCACAATCGCAATCACAGCTACAAGCCCCAGCACAGGAGCGACGAGATAGTTCTCTAGAAGGGCATCAGAGCTCCTCAGCTTACTTGTCTGCCTCTAGTACAGCAAGTCAAAAGCACAAGCGAAGGCGGGCAACCTCTTTGCAACTAGAAGCATTGAATGAAGTCTTTGAAAGGACGATGTTTCCGACGACAGAAGTGCGAAACGGGCTGGCCCGCGAGCTTGAAATGAGCAATCGGACTGTACAGATATGGTTTCAGAACAAACGACAGGCCTTTCGGGCCAACGAACGAAAGCACTCGATGGACTCAGCGGATCTGATGAGTAGTAGCGTCACGCTTAGTGAATTAGACGACTCCCTGGAGGAACGCGCATTGGCGCCTGATTCGCCATCGTCTGTGGAACATTCGGGGGGCGCAGAGGGTTATAGCTATGGCTGATGATAATGACCATGTAACTAAATTATCACCTTGTCTATTTCCTTACTCTCGCATGCCATGTCGAATTTGGTGTCGGCCGAGATTTTTGTCACGGCACGTGAGATTATGCACCGATCGGCGTATCCACAAATGCAGCTCTCGTTAACGCCACCAGATGTAAGGAGTTTGATGTTCCACGAGCCGGATACGATATACGAAAGTGACAGACCGCAAATCACAACCGAATATGATCTACGAACGTGACAGGCCGGATTCGGGAAGTCAAATCTTTAATATGCCCATCTTTGATTGACAGATCGGAAAAAGCAGTCCACGGTCTGGCCCATTTCATCTTTCGGGTCCTTTGGTCAGGGGCAGGGCAGGGGCAGTAAGCGAATAAGGATGCATTAGGCCGACTAGTCAGCAAGAGTGTTCGAGACCATATCATGAGCACGCACCGTTGAACATGTAGTGTGACATAAATCACTTGGCACGCCATACTATTCGCCTGCACATGCAAAACTGCAAGTCCCTCGAAATCCAGCTGATATAAAACCGTCCAATTACCCGGATGGGATGAAAAAGCTTTGTTGCATATCACCCGGCGGGAAGAAAAGCTTGGCTACAGAGCTCAGCAATTGAGCCAAGTCCTTTGGGACTTACATAACGCTGCGAGAGCCTTCAACAGCTACTTACATACAAATGAATCTTCTTCTAATGTTTGTCTTTTCTCTTACGACTATAGTGACGGCCTACCCCAGCCACCTTTTCATCGGTAACGAACACGATTGGTTTGCGAGGCTTACAGGTACTCGCCCCGATCCTGAATCTGTACATGCAAACTCTGCGCCTATTCCATTTCAGCGGGCGCGTGTCGAATGGTCGTGAGTTGACTGGCAGCCTCCTGAAACGTGATCCGTCTAATGGACGGCCACTTTCAAGATGGGAGATTGATAGTATAGGAGGCGCTGAACATGTTCTGGGGGAGTCGTTCGGTCAGTTTGTTTTGAGCAAGATTTGGGTTGCTTCCCAAAGTTTGGCGAAAATCTTCAAATGTTGGAGACCTAACGGCATGAGAAAATACGATGTTAAGAGGAGGTGTGATCGAAGAGAATTGACATGTTGAGAGGAACACGGCTTCCTTCAAGACGAATTTGAGTTCCTTCCAAGTTGCTCCTACTCTACGCATGGGTGGGAGCGGTACTCCGCACTTTTGTCTTGATTAAACCTTAGGCACCAAAATCTGTGCAACGCTGCTAATCGCGATAATCGCCGCCCGCGCAACGCTAATGTGACGAGTCTTGCGCCAATCATGCTCAAGCCGAGTCACCGAGTGGGACAAGCAGGCAAATGCACTAAATTGAACAAATGTTTATCGATACGTTCACTTGTCGAAGGACCTCTCTGTACTGTTGTGATGCTACGTAAACACCATTGTTTCTCCCATGACCTCATCAACGCCAACCCGCAAGACAAGTCCAACACCGTGTGTACACTGGAGCGATACTTGTCGTCGTGTGAGTTGGGTGGTGGCAAGATGAAGTAGCCTCCTTATGAAGTTTTCTTTGCTGTTCTAGATAATGGTCTAGGCGCCGTATTTCTTGAATCAGCTTTTCCTTTTGGGCAATTATTGGAGAGCGTTTCTCAGGAACGATTATGCGAACGTCATCTCGTCCGTCTTTCTCCTTGACAAGCACTCTGTCCTTGTTTGGTACATTTCTTTTCTCAACGATCTCTACTTTATCCTGGTCTCGCTGAGCCTCCCATGGATTCATCACAGAGGTGATTTTAATTTCCAGAGTTGGGAGCATCACAACAGAGTTCTCGGCTGTTTGACCTTTGCTCTCATCCTCCAAGGAATTATACTGCTTCGTTGCTGGCTGGGCGTACGAGAGCACACTTGCAGCGACAAATCCAACCACTGGTAGAAGCATTGATCAAAAATTGAAGATGATGAACAGAAATGCAGTGTTTTATATGTGGTTCGCTATTGGAGAAGCATGTGATTATGTCGAGGGCCAAGTGTAGCCAAGGTCGTGCCAAGGCTTAAGCGAGCCCAGCCATCACCGCGCCAAGTGCTCTGTCCTTTGGACGGAGCCGTACCCTCAGAGAAGTTGCCCTGATGTGTGTGGCAGATTGGCACAGTGGACAAAAACACTCGCAGTATGTCGAGATGGCCGAGACTGTTTGGGAATGGACGGTGGAAGTGGCTTTGCAACGGCAATTTGCATACTACGACAATGCCGATGTAAATTTGAATTGCTCTGAAGTTGACCGTACACAAAGGACGTACAACCCCGCTTTCTTTCTCGTCGGGAGTGCCTAGAGGTTCTGTACGGTCACGTTGATAATGGAGCAGACTGCAAAGATCACAAGCCCACTGATGAAGAATATGCGATGCCCAACGCTGTCCCAAAGCGGCGACCGTTCAAGGTGAAGGAGGCCAAGGTGGTAGGAGTATGCAGAGAGTAGCCAAGTAGCCTCGTTTTTCTCACTAATAGCTATGGTTGAGAACAAAAGAGTCCAGTGAAAATCAATGGATTCCAAGATCAGCGCTCCAGAGAATGCAAAAAGCGAAACAGGTTTCAATACCTGGAGGGTTCGGGTGAGTCGTGATCGAGGTTGTGGTGTTGGCCTAGCGTTTTGTGCAGTAGCGTCCATCTCGTATTCTATTAACTTCGAGTTTTCTGTGCCTCATGGTCTGCTATCCCTTGTTATAGAGTCTCTTACTTGATGTCATTGCTTACATGAGTCTTCATTCGCAAATTTCCTGGTGCGGAACTCCGCATTTTCTTGTTGACCAAACCTAATTTCCGACAGCCGCACCAAAATCTATGCGACGCCGCTAATTGCGATATCGCCGCCCACGCAACGCCAATGTGAAGAGTCTTGCGCCAATCATGCTGAAAACGAGTCACGGAGGGGGAAAGGCAGAGAAATGCACTTCACTGTTCAACGGGATCTGAACAAAATTTCTTATCGATACGCTCACTTGCCGAAGAATCTCTCTGTACTAGTGTTATTTTTACGTAAACACCGTTGGTTCTTCCATGGCCCACCAATGCCAGCCCGCAAAACAACTCCAACACCGTGTGTGCACTGGAGCGATACTTGTCGTCGTGTGACTTGGGTGGTGGAGAGATGGAGTAGCCTTGTTATGATGTTCTTTTTGCTGTTTTACAACATGTTCTACGCGCAGTATTCCTTGAATCAGCTTTCCTCTTTGGGCTACTCACTTGAAGGGCGTTTTATAAGAACGATTATGCGGACGTCATCCCGTCCCTCTTTCTCCTTGACAGGCACTTTGTCCTTCTTTGGTACATTTCTTTTCTCAACGATCTCTACTTCATCTTGGTCGCGCTGAGGTTCCCAATTCATCACAGTGCTGGTTTTAATTTCCAGTGCCGGGAGCGTCACAACAGAGTTCTCGGCTGTTTGACCTTTGCGCTCATCCTTTAAGGAACCACCCTGCTTCGTTGCTGACTGGGCGTACGAGAGTACACTTGCAGCGACAAGTAGAAGCACTGGTAGAAGCATTGATCAAAGGATGAAGATGATGAACAGAAACGCATGTTTTATGTGTGGTTCGGTCTGGAGAAATATTTGATTATGTCGAGGGCCAAGCGTCTAAGCGAGCACAGCCATGACCGCGCAACGTGCTTTATCCTTTGGACGGAGCCTATCTTCAGAGAAGTTGGCTGATGTATAGCGGTGGTCGTTGGAACGTTTTCGACCGCTTTCGAGGAGAACTCCTGAAGTGCAATCGTCAAACAACCTTGATGTCATCCATACTCTTCATTCCAAGACAGCAGAGGCAAAGCAATTGCCAGGATGTGGGTTGCTTCTCTGCTCATGTGGACTGCACCAGCGCTATCCATAGATCTTCATGTGAACTCTTCGAGCAGTATCAAGGATGCAGCTGCAGTCGTGGCAAAGGGTTTGATGAATTACTACCAGCCAGATATTGGAGCGTTTGCATGCGAGTATTGCTGGTGGCAACTAGGGCAGGCGGCTGGCGCCTTGATCGATTATCAGTACTTCACTAGTAGCAAGGAGTACGAGCCGGTCGTGCACAACATACTTGCCAAGCAAAGTCAGAATCAATACCGACCAACTGCACAGATTGGCGTTGAAGGAAACGACGACCAAAGCTTCTTCGGATTCGCTCTACTGACTGCTTTGGAGAGGACTTTCACAAAGACAGAGGGTCTGGATTATGAAAGGAGCGTCATCAATATCACGCAGCAGCAAATTCAGCAATGGGATACACGAACGTGTGGTGGTGGCCTTCGATGGCAATATCGACAGGAGAATGTAGGTTGGGATAGTAAGACCATGGTGACCAATGGGGGTCTGTATGCACTGTGTGGCAGATTGGCACGGTGGACAAACGACTCGCAGTATGTCGAGATGGCCGAGACTGTGTGGGAATGGACAGTGGAAGTGGCTTTGCAAAGGCAATTTGCATACTACGACAATGCCGATGTAAAATTGAATTGCTCTGAAGTGGACCATACGCAATGGACGTACAACCCCGCTTTCTTTCTCGTCGGGAGTGCATATCTGCTGAATGCAACCGGCAACGACACCTACCTCTACCGCACAAACTCCATTCTGGACGGGATGGAAATATTCTACGCCAACGGGACGATTTGCGAGATTGCCTGCGAGCCCGATGAATGTGACAAGGACCAGGCCTCCTTCAAAGGCGTCGTTGCTCGTTTCCTTGCCTCTACGCGCGCTCTCATTCCGGAGACTGCTGAGCAAATACGCAAATACCTAGAGCCGAGCGCGCAAGGAGCTGCGCGAAGCTGCTCAGGCGGAACAGACGGTGTGACCTGTGGCGTGGACTGGACTCGTGATTCGTGGGACGAAAAGTACGGGATTGGTGAGCAGCTGAGTGCCCTGGAAACCATCCAATCGCTCCTCGCCACAAGCGATGACGCCCCTCTCCATGGAAGTAGCAAATAGAAGATTCGGTTCTTTTGCAATTACAGTACTAGTCTCAATGTTCCCTGAACGCCATGTGCTCCGCTCACGCGTAATTTGATCCGTCCCTCTGCCTCTGGCTTTATCATCTTGCTCTCATGGCAATGACCTCTACCACATCCTGTAGTACTTCCTTTGGTTTTGCAACCTCATCGATGGATGCCACCCGAGCTGTCTGTCTACGAGGCGGTGATGATGTCGATGACGACCGTGTCTTGACAGGGTCAAATGCAGTCTTCTTCACGGGGCCCGCCCACTGCGTTCCCAAGATCCTATCCCAAAACACAAAGAACGGTTGCGAGTAGTTTGATTTGATGCCCCATACCTGATGGTGGATGTCATGGTACTCTGCGCAGTTGGGGAAGACCATTTGAAATGGGCTCCATGGTAGCCGGTACCCGCCATGATCATCGACCGTCTTGAGCGTGCTGACGCCAAAGAAGACCATTCCCTCGCGAATCGTTTGGCCGGTGATGAGAAATGAAAGACCGGCACCGACAGTATCCAGCAAAAGCCCCTCGACGGGATGATTGTACAACGCGCCAAAGGCAAACGGCACGTACTGCCGATGATGGCGCGAATGGAACTTGCGATATGCCCATCTCCATTCGTGCATCAGGCGATGCAGAAAGTACTGCCATGTATCCAAAATACAAAAGGCGACAAATATCCTCAGCCCGGCTTCCAGGTATCCGTGGTCGCTTTTCACGTCGTCGCTCGTGAGGAGCAGGCCGATGATGGTTTGCAAGATCTGCTGGATGATGACTTCCCGGATGACTTCCTTCTTGGTAACATGGTTCCGCGCGACGAGTTCTTTCGGCGTGTGAAGCCGCAGCTCGGGCCATATTTCGTATGTGTCGAGGGAGTGAAAGAAAAAGGAATAGAGCCAGTAGGCGACGAGCGGGATGGCCAGGCTGAGATGCCGGTCCGAGATGAAAGGCAGCAGATTTCGGTCTTCCATAGAAGGCATCACAGTCTCCCGGTTCCAGCCAGGGACAGAATGAGACGCTATTTCTTCACAGTCGTTCCGCTCCTGGTGTCGCGCGAATGGAACGTCAACACCGTCCGACTTCTAGGGTTGTGTGGGTGGTGGTGACGATGACGATGAGGTGTTGCAGGGGCAGAGAGGCCGTGAAGAATGCGCAAAAAATTCGCAGCAGTTGGGTTCAAGTTGGAGCAAAATGTTCCTCCAAAAAGCCAATCTTCTGGACACTTTATTCCTTGGCCGCAGCTTGCATTCTGTGTATTAATGCTGTAAAAGTGGCTGGAGAGTGGAACCTTTTTTTTTTATTCCCAGCCCAAATCCATCACAGAAAACAACGTTTTTTATAGAGCTACACCAGTGACGAGCTCAGTATGCTGCTCTACAAGGATATTCTGACCGGCGACGAGATGGTGTCGGACGCCTTCCCGCTCAAGACGGTGGACGACGTGGCGTTTGAGGTGGATGGATCGACCGTGACGATTGGAGGCGGCGTAACCGTGGACATTGGCGCCAATGCCTCCGCTGAGGAGGTGGAGGAGGGTTTGGAGGAGAATGCAGAGACGGCGATCAACGTGGTCCACAACTTCCGTCTGCAGTCTACCCAATTCGACAAGAAGTCCTACCTCACCTACCTCAAGGGCTACATGAAGAAGGTCAAGGCCCATCTAGAGAAGACCCAGCCAGACCGCGTCGAGACCTTTGAAAAGGGTGCGCAGACGCTGGCCAAGAAGGTGGTTGCCAACTTCAAAGACTACGAATTCTTCACCGGCGAGTCGATGGACCCGGATGGCATGATTGTCCTGCTCAATTATCGCGAAGACGGCACGACGCCCTTCTTTACCTTTTGGATCGATGGGCTCAAGCCAGAGAAGTTCTAGAATGTCGATGGGCGATTGAGCATCAGAAGATGCGCATCTGTTTATACAAAGCCGAGTGCAGAGGTTCCTCTTCCTCCTCCTTCTTCCTCGCAATTGTAGAAAGTAAAATCGTCCTTGGTGTTCCTTCGACACCCGAGGGTTACCATCCCCACATCCCTCGTCATACACCTAGCAACCATGCCGCCGAAGAAGGCGCCAAAGCGCAAAGAGCCAGATGATGTCAACGCAAAGGACTTGGGGCAAGACAGGAAAAGGACGGCAGTGGCTAGTGTACAAGATGCAAAAAGGAAACGTGGAAATAAGAGCGATCAGAAGGCTAAAGAACCAGCGCGACGGTCTCAGCGGCAGCAGACGGCAGATAAGAAAACACAAAAGGATGGCTATGGCTCCGCCCATCACAGCACGGAGAGACTTCCCAAACCTGCCTCACCGTCAAGGTTGCCAGAGAAAGGACACAAAGTCCAGTGGAAAGCGATGCCGGGAATATGCCATGGTGAGGTCATCGAGGTGCTGCAATCCGAAAAGAGCATCGAAGGAAAAACAGTCAAAGCATCCAAGGATGATCCTAGAATTGTCATCCGAAGCACCGGACCATCGCGCAAGATTGCGGTGCATAAGACGGACAAGGTGTATTTCTAGGCTATACCAACCGGATCAGTCTCATTGTCGTGATTCATGTAGTAGGCACGGATGTACGAGGACTTCACCGCCACACTAGTTCTGGGCCCCCAGTTGTAAAAGTCGTGACCTGTCTAAACCCGTTTTTCAAGTAGAGTCCTTCGCCGTTTTCAGAAGATTCCAAAAAGACCTCCTCTCCAGCCGCATCAGCGCGCCCGAGTCCCCACCGTAAGAGTTTGCCCCCAATGCCGTGCCGTTGAAACTTTGGGTCGACAGTCAGAGATTGCAAATACCACCAGTCCTTTCTTTTTCCAAAAATGTCGTCAACAGTCTTTTCATGCTGCATCATAAAAATCCCCCACCTTTCCATATTAAAACAATCTCGTACTGGGTTGTAGTAGTTCTCTACCTGAGCTTGCTTTGTCATTAGATACTTCCATACCCTGCTCAATGCATTTGGACGATACGCTCGGCTCTCGGGAAGGAACCAGAGAGCATACCCGACGACTCTGCCAATGATTTTTGCTTGCAATGACTGTCTGGCGAGTGCCGTCTCCTTGGTTCCTATGAAGATAGTTTACAATACCGATGTTTTGCGCGATTGAGACGTAGTCTCCCATCTCTAACCAGTTACTGAGACGCATCCCAAGGTGAGAGTCCGATTGAATACGAGCAGCTTCTAGCATATCATTCCATGCAAGAGGGGATTCCACTATCTCGACCTCCATTTTAGCATTTCGCGGTAGCACGGAGTTATTAAATTCTCTTTTTTTCTTTTTTTTTTTTCTTTTTTTTGCTGTTTTTTGCTGTTTTTCAACAAGACAGGAAAACCAGATGGACTGACAACCGTAAAGCTCCCTTTCATGCGTCTCGTCTTTGCATGAAGCGATAATGGCGGCGCTGAACCTACTTGTGAGTGCTTCTGCCTGGTCAATCATGAATGAAAAAAGATGTAGGAGCATAACTACCCTTGCTAGATGCTGAATCTTCTGCAGCCGACATAAGGCTACCGAGGATTCGAAGGTCTGGAATGAGACGTGGTTGCCACGTGGTATCCTCCCATACTTCACCTCGAGGGCTTTTGTCTCCAGGCTCACACAGGTGCAGACAAAAGTACTTTCCCTTCTCAAATTTTGGAAAGGCCGAAATGC
>JAABUO010004849.1_pt1 | contig 15816 bp, 12 predicted proteins | sample 5559291 | NCBI WGS metagenome assembly JAABUO01 (sample SAMN10711878, study PRJNA513372) | rock metagenome | isolation source: Antarctica rocks | place: Antarctica: Victoria Land, Finger Mt sud
GGTTTTTGTTGTGTTGCATTGCGGAAGGAACGCGAGGATGGTTACGAGCCCAAAGATGGTGGATGCGGAGAAAACAATCGGGAATAGGTAGCAGCAGCCCAAAGGCGCGCGTCCAGTTCGCTGCGATATGTTCTTTGCGTTCTCGTTTGTCGTAGTTGGCTTTGCTTTGGCTTTGTTTAAGAGAGTCCCAACCTTGTTCGTACCACAACGATCCCATCCATCCCCAAAAAACCCAAATCAGAGACTCACATACAACATAGCAGCAACCTCCTCACAACACAATCATTCCTAAAATCCCACCTCCTGGTAAACGAAAATTTCTCAATCGTCCGTCACTTAAACCCTTGTGGGAAAGGGTGCAGATCATCCAACCACCCATCCAAAGACGCTTGAGATTAAAACTGCGGTCGCGAAAAGAAAGAGACAGAGGGAATTCGTTACATACAGATATCACGGGTATCACGGTAAAGCTCAAGGACAGGCCTGACGTGTAGAAGTGTGGAAAAAGATGATGGAAATAGGAATTCATTGAACTGCTTGAAGATTTTGTTCGCCAAAAGTAAAAACGCTCGTTTATTTAAAACCCTGAAGACAAGAAACACTCATGACTTCTCAACTTCCCCGTACGAGCTCATCCTCACAAAGTTACCATGGATCTGCGGCGGTCCTCTCTCCCCTGCAAGCCCCAGTTTCTGATCCTGCCACTGCTCATCATCCTCAACATGTGCGCGTCTTGGATTCATAGGCGTGGTGAAAGCAGCAAAGGGGGTTTCGCGCGGGGGTTCATACGCTGGTGCCGCGTCTGTGGGCACTGGTGGTGGAGCACGTCGCGCGAACGTGGACATGGGCATTGCACCTACTGGTTCGACACCGCCTTCGCCGTGTAGCTTGCCGCGCTTGAGGCCGAGCCATAAGGCTCGCGTGAGGCCCATGAGGAAAACGAGGACCCAGAGGCAGACGATGACGGTGGAGATGATGGCTTCAGTCCTGATGGCGTTCGCGAGATGCTTGACTACTTTGCCGACGGCCCTTGTTATTTTGTCTGTCGCGTCTTGGGTCGGGTTCGAGAGGAAGGGCTGATTCTTGTCGCCGAGGACACTAGCGGCGTGCTGGAGGGTGAAAGTATTGTTTGGCATGAGCGGGAAATCGACGTGTGCGTGGTCAGAAACCCAGGTGAGGCCCTTTTCGATGCCGGCGACTTTGAGGCCGATAAGACAGTCGAAGACGCCCTTGATGGGGTCGTAGAGGACAGTGCCGCCGAAGACGTCTTGGAGGACCTTTGTTGTTTCGTTGACAAAGACATTCAGGGTCATGTTGAGAGCGCCGGTGGTGGTGTTGACCCAGCCGAGGACGTCATGGTTGAGGTCAAAGTTGGTCTTGGCGATGACGCCGTTGGTGCCGTCGGCCCATGATGCGGAGGCGTTGTTGATCTTGTTGACGACTTCGCCGGCAAAGTCTCCGATCTCGTGGGAGAGCGCGGGAACTTCCTTTTGAATAGCTTTGAGAAGCAGGTATTGTCCGAAGCATGCGAGAAGGCCGGTAAGGCCAAGCGAGAGAAGAACAAGTGCGGGTTCCGAAGTGCAGTAAGCGATAACCCATCGAGTCAGGATTTGTCTTCTACTGCCGTTGAACGTTTTCTCGGAAAGGGCAATGCCCGCTGCTGCGGTGTATGGCCGAGAAGCAATGTAGACAGTGTCAATAGGATCACGGGACTTGTCGCCGACCAGCCTGGCTCGCTTTTGCATGCTGCGCCATCGCATGACTTCGCGATAAGTCATTGGGATACACATCAAGATCGCAATGATGATAAGTACGCCCATGAAGATCTTACGTGCGACGTCTGCAACATGTCCGAGGCCGTTGAAGAAGTCGTTGATGCCGTTGTTGTGGGTACAGAAGGTAAGCTGTTCCTTTTGCGGCACAGGAAACAGAGATCGGTTCACCGAAAAAGTGTGTAGCGATCCGTTGATGAGTTTCTTGACTTCTTCAAAAGGAAGACGAATGGCCTGGTTAGTCAAGTTGTTGACTTGGGCAAAGGTCGGGATTGAGGCGTTGAGTTTAGCTATGCCTTCGTCAAGGTTTCCGGGAAGTTGAACGGTGTTGAGTTTGTTCAAAGATCCATCGAGAGTTATTTGTGGAACACCGCCCTTCTTGCCACCCAATACTTCTGGGACGCTGTTCAGAGCACCGGTAAATTTGTTCAGGTCAGCTGTAAAGGTGTCGATGCTCGTGTGGATCTCTTTGCCGATGTCACCGAGCGTCTTATTGAGGAAGTTTCCGACATCGTCGGCAACCTTCAACGCAACGTGCAAACTCCCGCTGACAGCGAGAGTGATGAGGCAAACGTAGGTCGAGGTTAGCATGTTGATGTAGAAAACGACGAGCTCTTCGACGCCAGTGATGGTCAGGAAAAGCATCTGCATGAGGCCGTTGACAGCCTTTTCGACACCCGAGGCAGCCAGTTCGTTGACGCCGCCGGCCATGTAATGAGGCATCGAAGCCATGGTGCTGCCCATATCTTCGACACTGGTGCACGCCGAGAGCGCTTCGGATTTGGCTGAGGCGAGGTCATTGTGGAGACCTCCGATGGCGATGAGGACTCTTACAAGGATAAGCAGTATTAGAATAGTCCATCGGTTGATCCATACTTGCGATAGTCGGGATCGGAGTCCGAGGTAAGGTGTAATTCCTGGGTCTGTATGTGGTACGATTCGCCGTGTATCATCTTCTTCAGCGACGCGGTAATCTCGCGTCCCATGATCGCCAGCGGAGAGAGATGGAGGCACAGCCGGGAAAGTAGTAGGATGTTGGAAAGCCATCCTCTTGGTTGTGTATATCAGAAATCTATGATGATCCAGCAAGATGTATGATTAGTTTTGAGGTCCGTCCAGCGGAAGAAGGAAAATAATAAAAGTCTATATGCAAGGCGATGATGGAAAAGTGAGGAACGAGGCCGCCAGTCTATGGAACAGAAGAGAAAGGAACAAAGGAGAGTCGTCAGTCATACAAAGGGTATGGAGCAAATGTAAAGTGAAGGGAGGTGGACAAAGGCAGAATGATATCAACAACGGAGCGATCAATAGGCGATGGAACAAAGAAGCTAAGAGTCAAGAATAGTAACGCCCGATACTCACCGGTGAAGGGTCAATAGGCAATTGACCAGCAACTGTGAAGATTGACATGAATCCGAAACTGAGGCTCTCACTTAGTTCACGAGGTGAGGCCGTTTCAGAATCAATATTGAATGATTCTTCAAGTCTGATGGATTCGGCATTCTGATTGGTTGAGCGTCAGAATCGCAACCGCGCTCGACCACCAGCCAAATCTTCCCATGACCTCTCCGCTAAACTTCTCCACGTTTCGCATGCTGAGCATGGTATCTTAAACCTACCAGAGGAGACGTCCACCAAGGATTTGATGAGGATGTCTTGATCTCCTACTTGACTGTTATTGACTTGCGATTCGTCTCGAGTATGCGCGCATCGCCTAGAACTTCAAGATCACGATCCTTCGGTTCTCGACGTAACGTTGCTTCCCGGCGCATAGACTCGAGTGGGTTGATGAGTCGCAAGGGGACACCTCGAAATCTCGTGGAGGTGCCCATCTTGTGAAAAACCGGGCGTTGTGCAGTATTTATTTGTTTTGTTGTTGTCGTGGTCTGCCGATGCAGCCTGGACAGTCTGGCCAGTTTAGTCGGTCTTCTGGCTGAAAGCGCCAGATATTACTGGTCACTGTAAAAGGATGTTGAGGGCTTGAGGCTTAGATTGCAGAAACCCTGTTTTCGGTCCCACACATGACGTACACCTTTGCAACCTCGAATCTCTACTATGTACATGAAGTACTCGAGTACCGACAGGCTACAGCAACTGAGTAGTTCCCATCGGTGTATTACTACCTCTTTGTGTACCACAATACCAACTTCGATCTACCCCACCAAACTAGATGACCGTTCTTCAGGCGCTTGAGGACTGAAAGGGCCTCGACCAATCAACCATGGTCTGCCAAAGGGGCCGAAACAAACCATGAAAAACGATCCATTGGAGGATTGAATGTTGGTGATTGACGACTAGAGCAACGTAGCATAACGTGATTTTGGCTCGACAAAGTGGTGAATCATGTTGAAGATGATGGTGATACCTAATCCAAACTACATGACTGTAGAAATACACCTAGTCGAAAAACAAGATGCAACCAAGGTGCATGCCTCAGCCATCGCTTCACAAGGGACCTTCGCTCGCTCAAATAGACTTGCGTGTTTCGTGGTATCACAAGAATTTCATCAAGAATCAGAGGTGCCCCGCCCTTAGTAAATACCAACGCCGTCACAATGCCGCCATTCAAACGAACGTGACAACCAGATATCCTGTCAGACAAAAGCAAAGCTCCATAATCCATACTCTCTTCTTCCAAATCATCATCACCGGTAAGCAGGTCCACCATACGGCTGCTGCGAATAGTCATATCCGTTGCCCTGGCCCCTTCCAGTAGCCCGATAGAAGTCCTCATCAGTGCCCAAGAACGACGCTCGGAGAGGCGGCTCGTATCGCGACCTGTTTGCCGGACTTTCGCCGTAGCTCCGAGCCTCTTCATCCGTTTGTCGTCGTGCTCGGTCACGTACGTACCGGCGAGGATCATCATCATACGCATCTGGCGTTGCTGAAGGTTGAAAGGCGGCAGGTTGGTAGCTGCGAATGTCGCCATCCGATCGACGGAAATCGCCGCCGCCGTGACTGAACGAGGGACTCCGATGGCGCCTTGCGTTGCTGGGCGCACGGTGATGTTGGTGTATTTCGGGTTTGGAGAAGTCTGCAGCTCTCGGTGGTGCACTTGTACCCACTGGTATCGGACGAGCTCTAGCTGACGAATCCGATCGAACAGGCTTTGTGGAGCTGGAGTCTGAACGTGACTTTCCCGCCTCTCTAGCTTTTATTTCATCCTCATAAGTCTTACCGCCTCCTGGTTGTGCAGTGTATGGCATTCGCTCTCTCTCGATGCGTTGAGCGGTGGATGTTGCATTGGTATCGTCGATTGCCGAGTCGGACGGAATGTTTGAATATGGCTTTCGCTCACGTTCCAGGTGAGAAGGGATGTGTGGCGGTCCACCTGGAGGCAATGGATTCGTATCGTCAACCGTAGGCTCCAACGGAGTATTTGAATAAGGTTTTCTCTCGCGTTCCAAACTGGATGGTATGTGTGACGAAGCGCCCGAATCTACTGTAACACTCGGCTCGCGTTTGTAAGTCGGTGGCACATATTGTGATTGGGGTTCGCTGACACTCTGTCGATGAACTGGTGACCCTTGTTCTGACCGGCGGGGTATGTCGATTTGTGCATGTTCTGACATCGCCCTTTCCAACTTCTCACGCACACGGCTATCCTCACAGCCTGGGAACAATCTCCGTGATATCTCCTTGGGAAAGCGCTCCTTCTTATCATCCGGATTACTGATCGGCATAGATAACACAGCCTTCTGAAGTCGCTCGTATTCTTCCTCGGGGTGAGCCTGGATCAAAAGTGTTACCCATCGTTCGAATCCCACCGGTGTCAACCCTGGTATATCAGGTCTTTCGTCGTAGCGTTCTTGGACCAGATGATGTTGACATTCAAGCTCCCTATACATGCGAGATATTGAGGAGCGCTCATCATCGAAAACAGCTGATGTATTTATCAGTTTCGGTCTTGAATCATACTGCATAATTAGAACGTACTTGGCCATGGATAAATCTCACGAGGAAGTCTAACATCCTCGTAGTATTGAACCATCTTTGTTGGCGTAATGACTATGCTATGTTGAGGCTCATAATCTTCGATCTATCGTGAGCACCGTTAACAATTGCCGGCGGAACCAGAGCCATTTTGAGGCTGCGAAGAATACGTACAATATGCACTGCAAGCCCTCGCAGAAATTGGCCAAGCCTTGTGGTTGGATGGCACTCTTCGTCGAAGAGCTGACCCCAGATTTTCTCTAGTGTTGTCTCTTCCTTTCCCGTTGAAAGCCTCACAGGACCCTTCGGTCTAGTATGGCTTGTCTCGCTAGACTGACTTAGAGGGGAGGAGGCTCTTCTCTCGCTGAATTGCGCCACTGGGCTGTGAGGTGGTGGGTATACCGAAGGCGGGGGTGGAGAGCTATGGCCTGTGTAGTCCGAGTGCTTTTGGGGCGAAGGAGGTGTATAGACTTTTCGATTTGCTATGGGCGGTGAGGAGCCAGCGCCAGTTGACGGCGACAAAGGGACCGGCTGGTGTACTGGCGGTGGCGCATAAGTACTCTGTCCCTGTGGCATGGGAGTCGTTTCATTCTCTCCGGCTGTAGTCGTCTTCAACTGCTTTAGGACGTTTTCAGTAATCTGTGCGATAAGCTCCGGAGGAACATGATGTGCGGTGTCGTTTGTGTCAAAGGCTGATGTGACAGCCTCGTCAACGGGCTGCCGGCTGCGTGAGAAACGGGCTTGGTCTGTCATATTCCTATCACCATGTGATACGGATGATCCTCGAGGCCTGGGTTTCTGCGCATCCAAATGTTCGTAACTAGGAGAGTATGACGTTCGAGGATCGGTTGCGTAGTCGTAGCTGGATGGTTCATAAGCCATTGCCCGTCGCAAGGCACGATGACCTTGGACTTGAGTAGATGATGTTTGTTGTCGGCCAGATTATGTGGATGTGTGGCCCGTGAGTTGATCAAGCTTTGCTAGTTGGTACGTTGGTCACCTTGCGTGCAGTAGTGGATGGCTAGGTCTCATACGAGGGCCAAGGTGACGTTGACTTCTCGCATACGTTCAGATGCAAGAAAGCGGTGTTCAGAGGAGGCTTTGGTGTTTGAGAAAGTAGTTTCCTAAAAGGAGAGCGGACCGTGGGCCTCGAGGAAGCCTGAGAGAGGGGGCTGAGTTCCAGTTTGCAACAGTTGGTAAGCTTATTCTGGACAGATAGAACTTCTGCGACGGTTATGACGCGATGTTTCGTAGATCAGGCGAGGGGTCGAAATAAGTGGGCAGTTCTACAAAGAACACGCCAGCATCAGGAAGTACAGTATATCGTATATCGTAATCACACTGAGCCTGCCTTGCTCCTGATCGAAATCTCTGCTAAACAGAATTGTTATTCTGTTCGAGGAAGAATGATGTATTTCGTAGTACAAAGTAAAAGTTCTGTAATCGGATTATCAAAAACTAAAATATGTACAAGATCCCTTAGTCTGGTGAACTGCCATTCATCTTCGACTGGTATCGCGGTGTCATCCCGACCTTAAGCGAGACGGGGCGCTCCAGAGGCAACTTTGTAGTATCGAGTCTTGTACTCGGAGGAAATTTCTTCGGTGAAGACCAATCGGTTCTGGATGTGCTCCTCCTCCTTCTGTATTCATGTTGCCTTCAGTTATTTCCGCTGACAAGAACGTAAAAGTTGGTGGTCGATCAGGCTCCATTGCATCGGCAAAGCATGAAGCTACCGCTTATTGGTCGGCTACTATCTGTTGAATCTGTGACATTTGATGCCGACATCTTCAGATCCGATGAAGCAGCTTGTGACTTCCCAACAATTCCCTTTGAGCGCATGAAAATTCGAAAACAAAGACTCCCTAGATTATCAAGTCCACCATCGCTCAGCCTCTTTGATCCATGTCTCACAAATCTTGCATACTTTTACTTACGAAACAGTTGATGTCGAGCTACGAACACTGTGGACATCTTTGATATCTTCTACGAGAAGGCAAGTAAGAATGGTATCAATGAGCACACAGGCCCACTGTTGGATATTGATGAGGAAACATTTGATTCCTCTATTGTGACTAGTTCTAGACCGCAGAGTGCAAATTAAGGAGTTCCGACTGATCTGTGCATTTCGAGGTCTCCCATGTATCATCCCTATCCCGTTCCAAAAGATAGGTACCAACTGTCATAGCCCAGTGGCTGCACCACCACTGTACTCGTCCGTCGTCCGTCGTAGATCAGCGGGTTTGATGATGGGAGGCTTACGGTAGAGTTCCCCAATCATCGTCGCTACCGCCGCTCTCATACTTCACCTGACGGCCTTTGGAACTCGCCACAGCCGAGGATCTAAGGCTTTGGGGGGGAACTGGACGTTCTGCTGGGATTTTCGCAAACTTGCCGCCACCGGAGCTCTGCCCACTATTTAGCAGTGTCACACAAATCTGGCCAAGCTGAATGTTCTTACTTTGCCCATCACATAGTTCGAAGATTTAGCCGCGGTCTTGAAAAACGAATTGTTGTTACTTGCATTCGTTGAGCGAGCGTTCTCCTTTCGGTTGTAGCCCTCGTTCTGGTCGTCGAGAGCCTCTTCGTTAAGGATCGCCCCACCCCCAATCTCACTCTGCAATATCATTTAGTCTCTGACTCTTCTATAATCGTGCGACATGACTTACGTCAACATCGTTCTGAGAGTTCACGTTGGTTAGGGATTCCGAGGCTGAGCCTTCCTCGTATTCCTCTTCATCTCCGCTCATATCATGCTCGTCTGCAATTGTTGGATCAGCTGCTAGGTGGTTGTCCACACACTCAAGGCAACGCTGTGACGCTATTAGCGAATGTGGAAGTGCCATTGTCTATAAAAACACACCGCATTGTCCGGGTTGCGACGCTGTGCTTTACTAAAGCCGTCGAGGCCTTTAGTCTCTTCACACACAGCACACGTCATCTCGTGAATCTGCACCCCAGTGCACTGACGGCATTCAATGAGCATCCCCCAGGTAGTCATCGTATTGCCCATGGCTATGTAGTTCCGTAGATCCGAGAGCTGCTTGTTTGAGAATTGAGGGGTTTTCTTGAGCTTTTTGCAACCCCTGCATCGTGTCCTGCAAATGATCCTGAGCCACCGAAGGTTTCACAGGCCTGTTCAGATGATGGAAGACTTACTGGCCGGGTATAGTCACACTCTCAAGCCTGAAAGTAATGTCAGCTTTGCACATGTGCCACCATGATTGCTTGGCTTAGCAATGAGTAGGTACAGAGGACCATGATATAGGTCGTCGTTCGTGTCTTCGTGAATACCCTTATGCTTACTTTTTCTTCTTTGCCTCAGAGTATCCACTGCCGAAAATGGACTTCTTGGAGCGTTCAATGAGATATGGCTTCGTGTGAGCCTGGCTATTAGACATGATGATAAAGGTGTGACCTGACGTCACAGACACAATAAGGAATCGCCAAGGCGGCGTCGAAACTGGTAAATTGTATGGATGTAGAGGGAAGAGTCCCTTAAGATTGAAAGTCAACCTTTTTGTGCGTGCGTTGGGGACTTTGACGAGTGAAGTAAAAAGGCAAGCGAGCGTCGTAGGGTCTTTCACAGAAAACGGGAGTGAATCAAGATGGATACGTTAGGTCTGTAAGGCAGCAGTAGGCAGGACAAAGGGTGAATACTGTGAATAATGTGATCAAAGCTGTGCTTAAGAAGAAGATTGTAGATTTGAGGCTCAGTCGGACCTTCATTTAACTTCCATTACAGGTAATCATCAATTGACTTACTACATCGGGCCTATACTTAAGATTCCGTGTCTAAACTCATATCGGGACATTATGGAACGAGCACTTCGAGCCAAGTCTGAGTCAAGATTTCTTTTCTTGAAGCAAAGAGTGCAGCCAAAAAGCCATGCTGCACAGCCTATGCTTTTGCGATGTTCCTGATCGTGAAGCGTTGATATCATTATTCTTCTTCCTTTTTTTTGGTTGGCATGGACCAAACCTCGGTCTTCGGATTCAGGATATAAGAGCAACTAGTACCTTCGGTGACAAGCTCTCGACTGCAGACGTGACCATGCGTCCCCACATTATGGCACTCGTCTAAGGATCCTACTGGTGGAGCAGACAGAAATTACCACAGTGAGGATTTTTTCAAGACATAATCAAAGCACGAGCAAAGAGGATGGGCATTCTGAGGTTTCGTGAGGCAAACATCTAAGTACCGGGGCAGCTTATTCGTACGCATCAAACATGTTGACGACGGGTACCGACCTTCACACCGTCCCAAGATATCAAGGGCTGCAGACGATCAACAAGCTCAGCATCGTGGCATCCAGCATCCAGATCACCGGGCTCCCGTTGTCCGGCGCCATCCAAGAGCTGTCAGATGTTTCATCCAATGAACGCAAGATCCGGCCCCCCCACGCATGTTCCGCCAATTGGATAGTCAGGAACATTGATAACTCGACCGGGGCTGTCGATTGGCTATGATACAGGGGGGTTTCCTTGATTTGAGGTAGCTTGGAAGCATGTTCGGGTCGGCCCAGGAACGGCAGTGGTTGGAAATTACCTTACCTATTATTATTAAGGGGAAGACGGGGGGAGTTTTGTCTCTTTATGCACGAGAATTGTAGACTGCAGTAAGTAAAGCTTTCAGGCTTCAATATGATTCCGAATTATTCCATTACCTGTTCATTCGGATCTGCATCCTCTTCAAGAGAACACATCATGATGGATGAGTACGGAGGTAGACTTCCAGTGTCTTCACATACGAGTTGATTGGGCCAAAGATCATGGATAAAGGGGTTAGATTGGGCAAACACTTCGAAAATCGCATTAGTATTGATGATGGACAGTAGTTTGACTAAGATATACGTAGTGTTGGGCTGTCAGCACGCAGTAGAAGTGATAGTGATACCTAGTATGGGGTACATAGGCACCTGAAGATAGCGGTGGCTTCAAGTACTCGTACCGGTAACTTGTTAGCTCTCAGCCATGGAGGGCCCTCTAGTGCAGAACCACGTATCCAGCGCGCTCCCCCGTCTTCCTACTCGATCACCACCCGTACCACGAAGTATCGCGCACCAACTTCCTCCGTCCATCTTCACATGGTGCTAATAATTCATTTGACACTGATCACACCAACTTCAATTTTGTTTCTGCAACACGGATCCTTTCCGTTTCGCTCTTTAACTTGTGAGTATCTCTTGCCCTGACCTGCCGAACCCATTGACGCATGCTGACAGCTCAGCTCCGGATCTAACAAACAGCGCATCAATCCACACTTTTTTCACTCTCGATAATCTTCTCCGCAATCTGCAAACCAAAAGACCTTTCCATCCCCACATTCGGTACTTCGAGGCTGCAGAGGAGATATTTTGTATGGCCGGGGCGAGCAACAAGCAGCACTACAACCAAAAATAGCCGGTATTCTCATTCCTAGGCATTTCCGGAAGCATTGCGAGGAGCCATCACGTCCATTGCTGCCATCTACATCAGCTAATCTCATTGGACCCAGGTATCCTGACAATTCCGACGATTTCGACGAATCCAAGCTAGACCATCTTCTTCTATCCTTTAGCCGATACCTCTGAGATCTGTTCCTGGGGCTCATACTATCTGCATCAGCCGATTATCACCGTATGCAATGTATAGCTTCCTTTGAACTCGATAATAAGCACAACTCAACTCGTGTTAGAAACTGGCCGTTGGTATATTCCCTGGAAACACTCGGCACATATATCCAACCACTGCATCAGAATGAGTAGCGTTCGCGAATAGAACCACACCTGACGACCTTCTTCTAAAGCTGTGGAATTGTAGCATTCAAGGCCGCCTACTTTTTTTGCAATTACAGAGTATTATCAGCCACCGAAACACAGATGACGGTCATGCACGAATTCCCTCCACGAGTTTCCTCGTACGGAGCCATGTCGACATGTCTCGAAGATAAGTTTGAAGTCATCAAGGATATTGGAGACGGGAGTTTTGGCAGTGTCGTGTTAGCTCGAGTCAGGACAGCTGGTTCCCATGTCGCACGGAGAGGGAGTGTGGTTAGTAAACTACCATTCTTTGGATCTCTCGAGACTTACAGTGTACTAGGTCGCCATCAAAACAATGAAGAAGAACTTCGATTCCTTCCAACCATGTCTGGAGCTTCGAGAAGTCATCTTCCTCCGCACTCTACCTGTACACGCTCATCTCGTGCCGGCGCTCGACATCTTCCTCGATCCAGTATCCCACAAGCTTCACATCTGTATGGAATACATGGATGGCAACCTCTATCAACTGATGAAAGCACGGGAACATAAATCCATGGACGGCAGCAGCGTCAAAAGTATTCTTTTCCAAATTCTCGCCGGTCTCGACCATATCCACGCTCACAACTTTTTCCACCGTGACATCAAGCCGGAAAACATCCTGGTATCAACGTCAGCACCGCACGAATCCGGCACTACTTTTCGCAGATATTCCGCTCTTGTCACTCCGCCTAGTTCGCCACCGATGTATGCAATTAAAATCGCTGACTTCGGGCTTGCCCGGGAAACCCACTCTCAGCATCCCTATACCACCTATGTCTCTACTAGATGGTATCGAGCTCCCGAGGTCCTTCTTCGTGCCGGTGAATATTCTGCACCAGTGGACATTTGGGCAATTGGTGCCATGGCAGTGGAAATAGCAAATCTCAAGCCGCTTTTTCCCGGAGGAAATGAGGTTGACCAAGTATGGAGGGTTTGCGAGATCATGGGTAGCCCAGGAAATTGGTACGACAAGGCTGGCAACAAGGTTGGTGGAGGAGATTGGAGGGACGGTACACGATTGGCGCAAAAATTGGGGTTTTCCTTCCCTAAGGTACGACACGCAGTTGAGTCCTGTATTAAATTTAGCTTACGTCTCTACAGATGGCCCCTCATTCTGTGGATACCATACTACGTCCTCCCCAATGGCCCAGGGAGCTGAGTGACTTCGTCACTTGGTGCTTGATGTGGGATCCCAAAAATCGACCTACGTCAGTTCAAGCAATGAATCATCCCTACTTCGCTGATGCAGTGGACCCATTGCGGCCGAAGTCCTCCTCTACAACACGACTTCTGGGAAAAAAGCACTCCAGCATCGAACCTAAGTCGCAAAGAGACTCGACCGAAAACCCATCAATATCGACTAAGCCATCCTGGTTTAGGAAATCGCTTATTGGGAAGGACAGTTCACCAGCAGTATCGCCCCAAGCCACTAAAGCACAAACAGCATCACCACGGCCCTCCCCTGTTCATGCAACTACCATTTCGGAGACGACGACAAGTTCAAAACCTCGGCCATTCGCGAGTAAAAGAGCCACATGGACAAATGGCACAACTCCTGTTGTTGGAGCCCCAATGCCAATTCTTCCTACAATACGACCAATTTCGCCATTCTCAGATTCAGTCACTGCACAGGCGCATAGCCGACTAATAAGCGATGCTTCTAAACAAAACCCCAATGCCACCGTAGCCACGGAGAGCAAGGCCTCGAAGAAAATTGGCCGCCAATTGTCAGTCGCTTCCAATGGGAATCACTATGCTGACCACCACCGCCAGGAGGCAGAGCGTGCTTTGAATGGGAACAGGGATGTCATGTCACCTAATGGAGGGCAGAAAGAAGGCTTCTTTTCTCATCTTCGCAAACGAGCACGAAGACTATCAGGGCGGCCTCAAGCACCCATGTCTCCGAATTCAGATGATATTGAGGCCAGTGCAGGTTGTGGACCGTGGCAGAGCCAACGAACGTCAATAGCCATTGACCCCTTGACAATGGATGTAGTTATGAAGAAGAACACCAACGACCTTGATAAAGTACTCGAAGGTGCTCGCTATGTGGAGGCTTCACCATCTCTGAACGCCCCGGTGTCGCGGAAACCGAGTCAGACCAAGATCGCAACTGCTGCCGCCACACCGGAGCGTCATTCTTCGTTGTCATATGAGCATGCCTCCCGCTCTGCCGAAAGCTCAAATACGACGAACGGTGGTCCAATATCGAGTCGGACACGATGTGCTCTACACTACTCGACAAACCCCACTCAATGTTACGAGACGCCTGATGAGGAAGACGAGCTGCTCGACGAAGCCCTGCACAGTGCTCAGAAAGCTGTCAAAGGAATGAGTCGAAAAGAGAATATTAACCATGACCTTTCCCACTTAGCCCGAAATAAGGATGTTACCAGACAGCCATTGCAACCCTCAACCAGCAACATGGCAGCCCTCAATCCGTACCCTACTCCATCCCCGTCTGCCAAAAGGAATGGCATACTTTTTAGCCAGAACCTAATGGCGGAACCAGCTACGCCTCTGAGCATCAACAAGGCCCAATCAAAGGAAGACATTAGCCAAAGATGGCCTACTCCACCATATGAGGAGAATGAGTGGGCTGCATCTACAGCAGCAAGCATCTTTGCCGGCAGCTCGATCTTTCGGTGATCAAGCGTGATCGAATTCCGTCTTCTGTTTCCACTCTATCTGTCGACTGTACCATTATCTTCGCACTCCGGCGTGCACATCCAATCTGGCGTTTTTATAGTGCTCTGAGCCTCTACATCGCCATGTTACCGGCTCACCGTCTGGCACGGGGCTTAAAAAGTGGCACCCCTGCCGGAAACAAGCCAGGGACACCCAACAAATACCGGTTTTTATTTCGACTGTCAACCTTGATTTTTCAGCTTCATACCCCCAGCGGCCTTTGATAGACTTTTCCCACCCAGGCCTCGCGTTGCCAGCTATTTTACACACTATATTTCCCAAGCACTTAATCCTTTAATCTTATCACCACTTATGGCTTCTTCGTCGAGAAGGAAAGAAAAGCCAGCCACACACCTTAGCCATGTCACGGTAACATCTCCTTTGTTTTGGTCGCAAGATGGTTGCGCATCACACGTTCGCTACATAGCCGCTATATCTTTCTTTTATGTAGGGGAGGAGGATGGATGTGTGTATCATAAGCTGCTGTTGTCGTTTTTTTCCGACGATCGTTTATTATCCATGCAAAGGGGAGACAGGGAGGCGGGCTGTGATTGGTTGCTTCTGACTGCTGGCGCTGACGATGGGGGTGGGAGGAGTGTATATAGACTTGAGGAAAATTTTTGTTGATATTGAAATTTGATCTTTGCGTGGGACACGGGTGATGTGCTTTGTGCTATGTGATCTTCGATGTGTAGCCTTTGTGATATGTTTTGGAATCTGGGACGTCATCTACCGGACTTCAGTGGTTTATGCGTTCAGTTAGGTAGACTTCTCCGAGGATGAGAAAGAGATTGGTATTCCAGAGATCATTCTCGCGTCTGGTTAAACCCAAGGGAGAAAAAGGGGTAAATGAATGCTATCATCAAGGCGTTCCGGTTACTTGCAATGACATGAGATCTTAGGGTCAGCGCCAGTGGGCTTTATGAACGTCCATGAAACCCTCAATCAAACCCCCCCCTCCCATCCTCAAAGCCCCCCACTCCCCCACTCCTTCTCCCTCCCCTCCCCCTTCCACCTCTCCAAACTAACGTCATAGGCCCCACAGCTCTTCCACGCGCTAAGGATGAATCCCACAATATTCTCGACCCCCTTGCCATTTTTGACTTCCGCGAAGATGGTTGGGCCGCCCTCACGCATGCGGCTAGCGTCACGTTCCATGATGGCGAGGTCGGCGCCGACGAAGGGGGCGAGGTCGATCTGTTGGAGGTGTGTTAGTTGGGATGGGGGGAAGGTTGGTTTGAGGCTGTGTGTGGGATTGAGGGGGGGAAGAAGAGGAGTGGAATAGGGAGAACGGATAATGAACGGACTTTATTGACAATTAACAAATCCCCACCCGTAATCCCTGGCCCTCCCTTTCGCGGGACCTTATCCCCGCCGGCCACATCAATCACATACACGATAAAATCTGCCAGCTCCCGGCTGTAGTTCGCTGCTAGGTTGTCCCCGCCGGACTCGATTAATAGTATATCAGTTGAGAACTCGCGGTGTAGGGATTGAAGGGCTAGGAGGTTGGCGCTGATGTCTTCGCGGACGGCGGCATGCGGGCAGCCGCCGGTTTCGATGGCGCGGATACGGGGTGGAGGAAGGGCGTGGTGGCGGGTTAGGAATTCGGCGTCTTCGCTGGAGGTACGGGGGAGGGGTTA
>JAABUO010004850.1_pt1 | contig 15815 bp, 11 predicted proteins | sample 5559291 | NCBI WGS metagenome assembly JAABUO01 (sample SAMN10711878, study PRJNA513372) | rock metagenome | isolation source: Antarctica rocks | place: Antarctica: Victoria Land, Finger Mt sud
CTGTGGGGTGGATTGTTAATGGTGGGAAGGGCTGGTTGGTGGTGGGTTTGGGGAGGGGAAGGGGCATTGTGATTTTTTGGGTGGAGGGGAAAGTATGGTTGAGAATTTTTGGGCTGGCGTGATTAGGTTGGGTTGGGGACAAGGATTTGTTATTGTTGTTGTGGAAGAGTTGAAGTTACGAGTACAGGGTAAATTTTTGATCTTAGATGATCACCTCCGATACAGAAACGCAAATCGAATGTTCAACGCTCGCGCTCCCAAAACGTACAATCCTCTCTCGCTTCTCCCGTCCTACGATGCCCACCTCACATCTCCCTAATTGTCTGTCTGCCCAATCCCTCCAGCCTAGGGGCCTCCCATCCCCCCTCTAACCCTTTTCCCCCTCTCTCCCTCTCCCTCCCCATCATGTCCCTGTCCCCCTTCCCCGCCCTCCTCCCTCGGTCTCTTATTCCCGGGTACAAACTGCCTCGCTCCCCCATTCAACTGACTTATCGGACTCGCCCTCCCTTGCTGCCCTTGTTGCTGATTAGTGTTTATCTGATCATGCCCTCCTCGTCCGCGGCCTCCTCCTTGGCCTCGCCCACGTGGGTGCGGGCCACCGCCACCGCGACCGCCTCTAGCGATGGGGAGACCGGAGTTTTGGAGACTTCGGACGGCGGCTGGGCCGGATCCTGCATTAGGATGTTGGTTGCTTTGGGCTAATTGGGGTTTCATCGGGATGTCAGAGGCGGCTTGGGCGTTGGCGCGTTGATTGCCGTTTGGTGGTCCTTGCGATGACTGAGATGCAAATGGATTTGAGGGGATTTGGGAGGCTGGGGGAGTTCGCGATTGAGTTGGAGAATTCGTTGAAGTGGTAGTGGGCTGCTGCTTTCCGCTTTGTGGGGGAAGCATCTGCCCCTGCCCAAATGCCTGTTGTGGTTTCCCTTGACCTCCGGACGGATTCGTCTGAGCATTTTGCGTCATTGGAATTGGTTGGCCAAAAACGCCAGTTGGCGCGATAGGGGCTGATTGGCCAAAGATGCCAGTCGGTGCAGCAGTGGTTGTTTGGCCAAGGATACCAGTTGTTGCCGACATCTGCTGTGACTGACCTGCAGCCATTGGCGCTATAGGTGCTGATTGCATAAAGGCGCCTGTCGACACAGGCATCGGCGGTGCCTGTCCTGGAGCGTTTGACGCGGATCTTTGAGCGCCCTGCATAGCTGGAGTCGGCTGACCGAAAGTGCTTGTCTGAGGCGTCTTTTGCTGAGGCTGTTGAATAGCAGTTTGAGGTGGTTTAGCGTCTTTTACAACTGTCCACACCTCTATAACAGGCTTCTGAGGCGTTTCGTCCGCGGCTTTCTGGACCAAGGTCAATCTGAAACTCGCAACCTTTGCCCGATTATCCGCCATGCTGAGCTTTACAGAATTTCGTTTTTCTTCCGTCATGACGGCTTGCTCCTTCGCAGTATTTGCCTTGCTTTGCGCTTCCGAGAGCTTGTCGGCTAAGGCTTTCTCGTGCTCTTCTTTAAGCTGGACTGCCTGTATCTCTTTTGCCTTCGCCACCTTCTCGGTAATATTTCTTGCTAGAATACCCCTTATAGTAGGATTAGACACAATGAGCTCTCTGGCTTCAGCTTCGGTTGGTTCCAATGGCTTTTGGGATGCCTGAGTTTCATCTTTGACGGATGATTCTCCGGTAGTGTTCTGGGTTGACTGCTCAGCAAGCCAGTCCTGCTTAAGGTCGGTGGATCTTGAATCCTCATTTCGCTTGAGTTCATCAAGATCCGCTTGATGCTTGACCCTCAATTCTTCCATCTCTTGCTCATGATCTGATCTGACTTTTTGTAGAACCTTCTCATGCTCTGCTACCAAATTTTGTCGAAGTTGATCCTTGATTTCGGGGACCTTTTTGTTGAATTGAGTTTTCATCAGTTCGGTCCTCTTCTGGTAAGTCTCTTCAGCTTGCTTTACTCGCTGATTATGCCGCGACTCTAAATCGGCACGGATCTGCTCGACACGCTCCTTTACTTGCTCAGCAATAGATTTAGTACCATCATCCGCTGGAACACTAGCCAAAGACTCATGGATCGAAGCAGACGCTTTAAGGTTCTCAACTTCTTGCTGGGCCTTTGCCAAGTCCCCCCGAAGTTTCTTCGCTTGTTCTTCTGATACAGCGTTCGGTGGAAGGCTAGAGTGTTGCAATTGTACTTGGCCCAGCTTTGAAGTAGCGTCATCGAGGTCTCGCTGCTTTTGCGTCTATGGGATGGCATTAAAAGACGACCATGATATATATTAGATACGTAGAAGACTCACCATCTGAAGTTCCAACTCTGAAATACGACCTTGCAGCTCCAGGATCTTCTCTCGATGCGCAAGACATTCGGCACCCAGCCTGGTTCGCTCAGCATTCGATTCACTTAGCTCAAGCTTTGCGTTGTCGAGCGTGGATCTCAAAGCGTACATCTCTGGCCCTGTGGGCTTGGAAACTTCATCTTCATCGACTTGACCTTCTTCAGCGCCACTTTGTCCATTAGCCTCCTCTGCTTTTGACTGGGCAGAGTTAGCTCTATCAACGGCTTGATCCCTCTCGAGTTTCACTGCCTCGAATTCCCTCTGCAGGCCTGATACTTGCTGTTGAAGGTTTTCCTTCTCTTTATTCGCAGATTGTAAGGCTGATTCCTTCTCTCTAATGACGGCTGATTGATTCTTTGACCTAGTCTTGAATTGGTCAGTGAGCCGTTGTCGCAGTTCCTCCGTCTTTTCAATGCCTTGATCCTGAGCCTTCGTGACTTCGCCTTCCATACGACCAAGCTGTTCTTGCAAATTCTGTTTCGCTGAAAGCAATTCGTCACGCTTAGTCTCCAAATTTCTTATATTCTCTCTCAACGCCTCTAGCTCAGCAGGGTCCACGCGGTCATACTTCTGAAGTATATTCTGGTTTCTTTGCTGCCATCTATCACGATCTTCCTTGAGAAGTGTGATCTCACCCTCCTGCGTCTCTTTTTCGTTCTTGAGCTCAACAATCTCAGCATGTAGCGGTTCGACCTTTGTAAGGAGCTCATCTACTTCTTTAGATTTGAGCGCTAGAGCTGACTGCGCCTGCCTAGTTTCGTTACGCAGTGTGACACTGCTCTCGCGGAACGTATTGAGCTCATTGAGAGTCTCCATAAGCTTGTTGTGTGTCAAAGCCGAACGTTCGCTGTCTTCCTCCAAACGCCTCTGCTGGTTGAGTCTCAATCGAGTGTCATCTAGTTGGCTCTGAGTGTAGTCTAATTGCTGTTTTAAGCGTTTCGCTTCTTGGGCAGACAATTCCAACTGAACGTCAACAATCTCTTTCTCGCGTCGCAGATACTTGATAACCTCTTGGAGGTTCTCAGTACCAGATGTTGGTGCATCATCATTGGAGTTCTCGGCATTACTAATTGTTGCGCGTTTCTGGAGACTGGTTATTTGAGCGCTAACGTTTTCCAACTGCTGGTGGAGACGATTGTTCTGGAAACTGAGATTCTCTTTCCCAGTTCTTAGGTCCGCCAATTCCTTCTCATAGCGCTCTCGCACGTCGGTCCAGCTCTCCTCGCTCTGAACCAATTTGGTCTGGGCAGATTCTGCTTCCGTCCTGAGCTCAACAGTCTCGACCTTAAGCTGGTTGTAGTCAGCTCGAACTCTTTGCAATGCCTTGGCCGCCTCGGCATGCTTGACCAACTCGTTTTCGTAGTTTAACTGAGCTTGTTGGGCTATTTCTGCCTGGGCTTTGAGATCATCCTGATGATACTTTGCGGCAGCAGCATGACGATCATCTTGATCTTTCAATTGCGCCATCTCTACTTCGAATGCTGCTTTCTGTTCTTCGAGACGTCGGCAATTCTCAGCTTGGCAATTTCGTAGATCTGTAAGCTCTAAGTTTGTAGAAGCAAGTTCAGAGGAAATGTCATTGATGCGTTCCTCGAGTTCTCGGACCTTATAATTCCGCCCTTCAATGACTTTGTCTGTTTCTTCCCGGTAAAGATCTTGAGTTTCGTTGAGGCTTTGTAGTTCCTCCTCCGAAGCCTGGCTAATCGATTTGTACTGCTCCACTTGGGTCTTAGCACTCTCGAGCTCACCCTGAATCAATTCAAGGTCGCGTTTGAGCTCCGAAATCTCAATCGCAAGCTCTTGCTCCCTGTTTATTCCTTCTCCACCTTGGGAAGAGTTGTGGGATGCTTCTCCGTTATCAGTAGGTTCTGAACGAGCTGTTGGTATGGGTTGCAGAACGTGCACACGCTCTTCAGCACTTCGCAATTCAATAGTAATTCCATTCACTCGAGCTTCTAGATGATCCCGAGTTGTCTTTGCAGCGACGAGTTCTTCGCGAGTGGACCCGAGGCTAGAGACCAAATCATCAATTCTCTTCTGTGATTGCTGGTGGTCATATTCCCGTCGAAGAGCAGCTTTCTTGCTCTCTTCTGTTTCCTCGGAAAGCCTCGTTTTAGTTGTCTGCAGCTCATTTTCGAGGCTTTCGATCTGTGCCTGCAACCTTCGTCGCGATTCAGTCTCCAAGTACTCGCGTTCATTCAAGAGATTTTGAAGGTTCGTGTTTAGGTTGTTGACACGACTTCGCTCTTCTAGGAAAGTTTGATTTTCGGTGGTGAGTCTTTTCTCGATCGTCTTCCAAAACTCTTTCTCCGCTTTGAGATTGGCAATTTCATTCCTCATACTATCCAAGAGGCCTTTGGCTTCTACCAGATCCTCAGCGACCTGTTGGGTGCGCAGATCTTGCTTCGCTACATTATCTGAGAAGAGCTGTGATCTCTTTTGCAATTCGATATTCTCGTTTCTAAGCATGGCGTAGTTGGCTTGGAGCATTTCGTAGCGTTCATGAGCAAGAGTGACTTGGCTGTTGCTGCGCGCAACTTCGCTGCGGAGTTCACCATTGCTCCTAGAAAGGCTGTCTACCTGGGCCTTTAGCGTTGAGCGGTCAGTCGCAGCTTCGTTTCGGTAGGCATCAAAATGGGATTGCATGTCCTTCAGGAGCTTGGCGTAATCAGCCATATCCTTTGAACTTGGAGATTGTTCGATGCTGTCGAGAACGCCAGCCTGTTTAGGTGTTGCCGGCGGCTGACCTTCGTGGATGGATTCTCCGAACATGGAGTTGATATCGCTGCCGGGCGGTAGCTGACCCCGGTGAAGAAGCAAGCGTCTGAACATATCACGCTCGCGGATATAGCTCTGCGACTGTGTCACTAGCGACTGAATCTCATCCTTACAGCGCTCGTAATTCTGCCGTAGTTCTTCCTGGTCTTGCGCGGCCTCCGACTGTTTCCGCAATGCTTCTTCGTGTTCCAGCCGCTCACCAACCTCCCGAGTAACCTTTATCAACTTGGAATTTTGCTCTTGTAGCTCAGTAATATTCTTGAACGTAACTAAATTCTCGCTGATGAATCGACCTGTGTCTGTTGAATTGTCGGCAACGTCATCAGCTTGTACCTGAGCCAGTCGCTCCAACTGTAGTTGTCTTTCTCCAATAATGTCCTCAACGCCCTGGTTTCGGAGATGAGCTTCCATCAACAGAACCTTGACCTGAGAGCTTAGATCTCGAAGCTGCTGCCGAAGTACCTCGCCTTCCTTTATTTTCGCCTCTACCTGACCTTCACTCTTCCTTACATCCTTCAACGCCTGGTCTCGCTCCTTTCCTACGTCTTCAAGCAAAGCAGACACTTCGGCCAATTCTGATTGTAGCCTTCCATTATCTGCATAAACCTCTTCAATTTCAGGCTGTTTCACCTCCAGATCCTGTAACATGTTATTCATGGCGGAAGCAAGCTTCTCATTCCTGGCATTTGCCGCATTTAGCTCTGCTTTTGAGTCGTTAAGATCGCTGAGTAGTTGCGTGACATTAAAGCCCGCTTTAAATCGAGAAGGACTAGCAGAAACCCCTACTGCGGGAGATCCAAATCGACTAGGCGTGGTGTGCCCGTTGAGTCCTTGATGTGGAGCATCATGACTTTGCAACGTAACCACGTCAGCCTCAAGACGCTCCACCTGGACTTCGAGCTCTGCAATTCTACGTTCCGAAGCTTCCCTATTACGATGCTCTGTGTCGATTTCGGCAGCCATACGGCCAATATGCTCAGCTGCTTCGTCCTTCGTAGTCTCTAATTGCTCATGAAGGTCTTGTTGGCGCTGCTTCTCAGTGTTGGCTGAATTCTTCATCAGCTCAGTGAGACGATTGGCCGCAACGATCTCAACGTTGAAAGCTTCATCCTTCATGGCTGCCTCTTCTTGCATCTGTTGGATCCTAGATAGACATTCGTCGGCCTTTTGACTCACTTCCTCATACCTCTTCCGTAAATTGCTCTCCATGCGGTTGAGGGCATCGATTGTGCTTGCAGCCTCGTCATTTTGGCGCTGAAGCTCAGCAAGGCGAGCGCCCTTTTCTTTACGGTATTTCGAATACTCTTCAGACTTCGTCTTGAGCTCTTGATCTAACCACTCGTTGCTTCTCTTGAGATGTTCGATTTCCTGTTGGAGACCTTGCTCATGATATGATGCAGTCGCTGATGTAGCATTGGCGGATTGGATACATTGTTCTAAGTTGGAGACTTCACGTCTAAGCTCTACCGTCTTCTGGTGCTGGGCAGTAAGGTCTTCTGCTAACTTGTCATGAGCGGTTGATTTTGACTCCAGAAGAGACAATGTATCGCGATTAGAGGACTCGAGTAAGCCAATACGCGCTTTGAGAGTAGAAGCCTCGGAAGCCGACGATGAGTTTGAAGACTTGAATGCTTCAAATTCTTGTTCTAATGAGATCCTTGATTCATCTAATGTGCTTTACGTTAGCAGATTGCCTCCTGCCGTTCAAGAAGTTTACGCACCTGCAACCTGAAGCTTTTCCCTCAGCTTTGCAGCTTCCTTTAGGCCTTTGTCGACAGAGCTTTTGAGAACACGGCTTTTAGACTCTCCTCCGCGCACAGCATTCTCCAGTTCAACACCAAGCTTGAGCGGACAAGCTCAACGGTCGGGGCGTCCAGTAAGGTTTCGATCGAAGTTGGCGGCAGCGAGCAGAATGCCGAGAGGCGTGCTACATCGAGCTCCACAGCTGCCATGTTAGTATAGATTTAGAGTGCAGACAACTTCATTGTATTTGAAACGTGGTTAGGCCTGATGTTCAGCGTCTGTTGCTAGGTGAAATATTCGCGAAGGCGTGACAATGTATTCGCACTGAATTGGTCATTCCAGTGGAGCTGAGCTTAATGCCTAACACCTGCATTAGAACATGCCATTCAACTTAACGATTCCGGGAAGTCTAACACAGAAGCGCTGTGTTGCCGGCTTTGTCTGACGAAGTAGCTTCACTTCCTTCGTGTTTGGTCCAGAGCGGCATGCGGTACCGAAAATGGCTTAGCGTGCCAAGATACATCGATCACCGGCCGGTGTTGAATATGACTCCCAAATAGTTCATCGACACCGTCAATCAATATTACCCCACGTATCATTCACAAAGTTTCGTCCGCACGGCTTGACAGAATTCTTACTCGAGTGCTCAAGTTGCGGTGCGTAGCAAGACATATACGGGTACTCCGTCATTATTGCCCTTGGCATCATGTCATATCTCGACAACCAGATCAATGGCTTCAAGGCCAATCTCTCATCGGCGTCCAGCAAGATTGCAAGTAAGCGGACTGCCGCTGCTCCCGCAAAATCAAGCCCATCTCCAGCGCCATCTCAAGCTCCAACCTCAAATAAACAAGATCTCAAACGAAAACGGCCGGAGCAGACGGTCGTCTACTCTCAGCCAGCAGACACTGGTACTGGAGAGAATGTAATGACCAAAGTCACCTATGCCGTAGCATACCTCAAAGACAAAGACACTCCTCAAACCCTCGAGAATTTGCTGCTGTACCTGTCGCTGCAATGGGAGGGGGAAGAATACAAGAAGATGATTGCTACCATCCTGATAACTCACGAAAAGGTGATTTATGATAGGAAAAATGGTACATTTTCTTTCCGTCCAATTCACAACATCCGGTCCGCAGAGCAACTTCTACGCTTTTTACAGTCGCAACCAACAGCTCAAGGTCTCAAGGTTCGTGAGCTTCGGGATGGTTGGCAAGCTGCTGAGGATGCCATCGACGAGCTCGAGGCAGAAGGAAAGCTTTTAGTGACTCGGAACAAGAAGGATAATCACCCTACGATGGTGTGGCCGAATGATCCATCACTTGCTTTCAATATTGACGACGAATTCCAACAGATATGGCACAAGATAAAGCTTCCTGAGGCCGGAGCGTTGGCGGACGAGCTGGAAAAGGAAGGTCTTACGCCGGCAAATAAGAGCAGGGGCATCAAGGTAAAGCCAAAGCAGGTGGAGAAAAAGACCAAAAAGCCACGGAAAGGTGGTAAGACTACCAATACGCATATGATGGGCGTTCTGAGAGATTATTCGCATTTGAAGAAATGATGGGACCTCTTCTCGACAGGAAGGCAACGGCTGGACTTGTGCACCGGCTCAATTTTCGAAATGGCGTCTGGCGTCTGGCATAGGGGATCTAGATACCAATTTGCTAAGGATTTGGGTTGATTCTAGGGAAATAAGGGAATGGGAGCAAAACAGCCACTTTAGGTAGCCCTGATATGGGTAGCTTTGATGGGCAACCCAAGGATGGCAGTAATTCTTGACAATTTGAAACAAACGAATATTGACCTAGCCTAGGGCTATTATAATCTTGTCGATCTGTTACTATCATGGTACAACGTTCTTCCGAATTGCAAAGAAATAATTCCCCCAATTCTCCGATCCTTCAACTGCTTTCCACCCTAGCCCTGGAATATACATGCACCCCATAACTCTTATATCTCCTTGCCTGCCCCATCCCTCCTGCGCCCTGAAGAACTTCCTCAACTCCTGCTCATTAATATATTTATTCCAATCATGCGTCCCCTTAGGGACGAGTCTCACCAAATCCTCCGCTACAACGTTCGTCGTTAACCAACTAGTCCACGTCCTTGCAATAGTACTGAGTACAAGCCAACCACCAGGCTTGACAAAAGAAAGGCAAGAAGTCAAAAATGGTGCCGGACGGCTGATGTGCTCGATGACTTCAAAGAGAGTGACCACGTCAAACTGATCCTCTCTAGTGCTTGGTAGCGAAAGGGCCTCAATTGACTTGTTCAAATACTGCAGCCGCCCTGGCTCCATCAGCAAAGGATCTTGCCGCGCATGCGTCTTTGCAACCGCAATAACTTCGCTGCTGGGATCAATCGCTGTGACCCTCGCAGTACTAAAAAGGCGAGCAGCGCTTTCAGCAAAGATACCGCCTCCGCAGCCGATGTCGAGGTAGCGCATACCGCTGGAAGGTAAGGCTTCGGGTTGAGACGCATGACAGGCTGATATAAAGTCGTGGCGGAGAGGATTCATGAGGTGGAGAAGGCGCGATGAGCCATGGGGATCCCACCATGATGATGCAAGAGCATTGAAGTGGGCAATTTCGGTTGGACTGACAGAGGATGTGGAGTTGTAGCGGACTCGAGAGAAATTGCGGTAGAGGAGGGACAAGTTGCGGAGGGCTGTTGGGCGAAGAGCCATGGTTGGGTGATTGGAGTGCCTTTGGAAGAGGTTACTGAAAACTCACTTAAAGCCAACCTAAAGTCTGAAAAGAAAAACTGGTCGCAGATATAATGTACTGGACGTTAGCCATCTGCGGCTCAAACAGCATTACGTTTGACAGCAAACTCGACTAGATATGATAGTAGGAAGCGCATGTTCATTCTCAATACCTATTTTCCGAGTTCGATTCTACGAGTATGCTGCCACGGATGCCAATCGCCGCTGTTCATGCGTTCGATCTAGCATTGGAAACACGACTGAACTATTCTAAATATTATTGATTAAGCGCGCTAGGCGCGGCGACAGATTGCATGACCCCAATTCAGATTTCGAATTCAGCGACATGAACGGACCAGCAACAAGAAGATTTGCAAGGATTGCACTGGACAGATGGTCGACCACAGGTCTTGCGTCGGTCCTTTGCCGCCAAGGGTGCGAGAGGCTCCCGAACCAGTACCGATATAATTCAACGGGTAAACATTCAATCTAACCAAAGCATTTGGGATCATCGCTCTAATGAGCCTCTAGAATCTACTAGTGATCCATATCCACGGCTTAAATTTGATGGCTTTGAATACCGCACCGACGACTGGTATAATATTCCATTGTCCATTGTCACCGCTCTTCCCCGTCGCCTACACCTTGAAAAGTCGCACCCGATCTCCATCACCCGCCAACTCATCGAATCACGCTTTCCTCCACCTATTTATAAGCACCATAATACTCTATCTCCCATCGTTAGCGTGGCCCAAAACTTCGATTCTTTAGGCTTTCCCCTAAATCACCCTGGCAGGAATCGCACAGACACATACTACGTTAATAAAGACACTGTTCTTCGGACACACACTAGTGCGCACCAGGCGGATACATTCCGAGCAAACGAAAGCGAGGGGTATACAATCAGTGCAGACGTGTATCGAAGAGATGCTATTGATCGGAGCCACTTCCCAGTTTTCCACCAGATGGAGGGAGTGAGGATGTGGGATCGGCGGAAAGTCCCTGGAAGGGATGTGGTGAAAGCTATATGGGAAGACACCAACAGTCTGATGAAGCATTATATGAAGGTGGAGGACCCAAATCCGACAATTCATCCCGAGAGAAATCCTATGCAGGCGGAGCATCACAGTGTAGAAGAGGTCGAAGCTATTGCTGCTCATTTAAAAAGATCTGTGGAAGATGTTGTTGTAGAGATTTTTTCAAAAGCCAAATGGGCAGCTCTAGCCGCAGGAGAAACGATTCCGGAGGAGCCTCTCAAGATTCGGTGGATCGAAGCTTACTTTCCTTTCACGAGTCCTTCCTGGGAACTGGAAGTCTTCTGGCAAGGCGACTGGCTGGAACTAGTCGGATGTGGTGTTGTGAAACAAGAGCTGCCTATCAACGCTGGAGTCCCCGATCGCATAGGGTGGGCATTCGGGATCGGTCTGGAGCGCATTGCAATGCTGCTGTTCTCCATACCGGACATTCGACTCTTCTGGTCGACAGATTCTCGCTTTCTCTCTCAGTTCACGCCCGCGGAATTCAAACGATTTTTACCATTTTCGAGGCATCCAGCATGTTACAAAGACGTATCATTCTGGCTTCGAAGCTCGAGTAATAGCGCTGGTGGCGGATCGGGAAGTAACGCGCAGGATTTCCACGAGAACGACGTGATGGAGATTGTGCGGGAGGTTGGAGGTAATTTGGTAGAGGATGTAAAGCTAGTGGATCAGTTCTCGCACCCAACTTCGGGGCGAAAGAGCCTCTGCTACCGCATTAATTACCGAAGCTTGGAGAGAACACTGCACAATGCAGAGGCGAACGATATACATCTTGCCGTAAAACAAGGTCTCACTGAAAAGCTAGGCGTTGAAATCAGGTGAGCCTGAGCTGCTTAGAAACAGGTACATAGCATTCCTCGACTCTACCTTTAGATAATGTAAAAAATCAGTTATTCAAGCACTTCCAAAATATTTGGGTTTCTTCTGGAAGCAGGGAAGGGATACATCAACAAGGTTCAGCCCCATTGCTTGTGATTGAAACCTTATTAGAGCCATACAGATACCATGTTATGCGATTATATAGAGGAGGGTTTATGTTACAAAGAGATCATAAGCTCCAATGCTATGGAGACAGAATATCAATACAAACTAGAAAACGTCCACATGGGAAAAAGGTTCCAAACCCCTACCCCATACGTCTATGAGTTCTTCACAACCCCCACTTTCGCCGCCCTCAATACCCTCCCATTGAGTACGAACCCCTTCTGCTGCGTCATAAACACACTACCATCTTCCTTACCCTCAAGTGGTGTTTGGAAAGTTGCCTCATGCAAATTTGGATTGAACTTTTCCCCGTCTACACTGGGATCGAATCTCTCCAACCCATGTTTCTTGAGTGTCTGCATTAATATCGTTTCCGTCATCTTCAGGCCCTCGTAGAGATTTACAAGCTCTTGATTCGGTTCGTTTTGAACTATTTTCTCTGGGGGAACGGTGCTAAGGGCGCGGTCCAGGTTGTCAATGGATTCGACCAGGTCTTTGGCGAATTTGGTGATGGCGAAATCTTTGGCAGATTGAACGTCACGTTTTGTGCGATCTTGGAGGTTGCGGAATTCGGCGACGGACCGGAGGTATTTGTCCTGCGAAGGTGCAAGTTTAGTTAGAGAACGAAGCTGTTTATAAGAGAGGGTTGCGGTGGCGTGCTCACCTTTAGGTCGATGACTTCTCTTTGCTTTGCATCGAGCTCTTTTCTGACAGGATCCGTCTCCTCTTTTGTCTCCGCTTGGGTTTGTTCAGCCGCTGAAGCTTCCGAGTTAGTATTAGGATTTTCTTCTGTAGTGGTGGAATAGCATCTTGAAGCTATCCTTTGCCGTAGAGGAGGCGGTGTTGTTCGTAGTGGTGTGAAGTGGAATGTCGAGGACGAGGTATTAGGAGAGCATCTTAACCTTGAGGTTACTTGACGAGACTGTCTTAGCAACGATCGCTGAATCATGGTGGATAGTGGTTATTGAATTTGTGAAGCTTAGAGACCAAAAATCTACAAAATCATCGTCATCCCGGCAAGCGCTAGCGCGGGGAAATTATCTTTGCTTGTATGGGATTATTTGAACAAGGTAGTCTTCTGTCTTCAATCTACAATGGAACAGGATTACAATCACGAGCAACGATCCTCTAACGCTTCGACAAAGGCCAGCTCTGGTAAACGCTCGAAGTCCCCTTCTTTCTACCGCAAACAATGTGATCTCTGCCGTATGCCCAACGATGTTCTCGTTCGCTGCCGTATCGACGAATCCCTCGAGTGGCACTTTGTTTGTACAAAAAAATGCTGGAAAAGGGTTTCTGGCGGAGAGATCGATGGCCCAGATAAACCATTCTACGTGTACGGTGGGATGTGGAAAAACAAACATGCGGGTACAAGTGCCAAAAAGCCGAAAAGAAAGGAAGCAAAACTCAGAAAGTGGAATGACTCTAGCAAGCAGTACATTACTAATGATAAAGTGAGCTATGATGGGAGAGTATGGATATGTCGAAAAAGCCACAAAAGCAGTGAAACCACGAGTCCAAGAGTAGGATACGCGTTCTGGAAGGAATTTGAAGCCAGCATTATCGAGTATACAGAGAGCTTAGAGCGATTGTCCAACGACGACAATATCACAGACACGGAAGAGAAAGGTCCATCGGTTTGACTCATAATATGGAAGTGTTGAGAAGGAGATAGGGCCTCCAGTCTTAATACACGAGAATAACAAGCCCAATAATCGTTATTTTGTTGTTTGACTGTTTTACATAAAGCGGCCGTCTAGCTGCACAATAAATGTCTATAAGATGAAGCGGATTTCGAGCGATATGCATTCTAACACTTCATGGCTTTTGAAGTATCCTTCGTCGTACCGATTTCCTGTTCTGTCTCCGCAAGCAAGGCTGCCACCCCCGGATCGGCATAGACTTTTATTGATTGAACGTCATGCCGTTCACTTCTGCAAATTTCTTCAAGTCTGGGCGGAGTCATTGATGATCTGTGGTCATCAATGACCTCGTGTGATTCGGGTCTCCCGGTGGTTGTGAGGGTCAGGGCTGCTGCTATGTGCTCCAACAACCGTTGGCGAATTTGTGCTCTACGATTTCTCGCTTGTTCTAACTTCATTACCCAGTCGTCTATTGACTTATCTAGTTCTGCAAGCGCCTCTTCTTGTTTGAGAATACTGTCATGTGAAAAGATTGACATCCGTGGAGATTTGAGATATGTGATTATCCGCGTATGTAAAGTTCTCCGGCCTTGACGGAGGCTAGAGTGTGTGTTTTGGAGGATCTCACACCGCTCATCAAGAAATCGAAGCTCCTGTAACCGTTAGCCGATGATGTTACAAAACTTTCCGGGGAATATAATGACCTTGGTAAGCTCCGAGACTTGGTTGATCGGCAGTACTTTGAATGCTTCTACTTGCTCATTTGCCTGCTTCTTTAGATACCTTGACTCCGCATCAGGGACTCTGCACGGTGCCTCTGTGGCTTTGAAGCCACTTGAAATATCTAGACATTCTTTGCCTAACGAAGGACTCCTCAGCATTGGCTTGCTAAGGCTTGGGATAAGTGAGGTGTCCCCTCGCTTCATGGGCCTTTCTCGGTCGATAACAGAAGGCTTTGAAATACCCCTTTGGTACCACAATTGAGCTTTCACAGCCTGTGGTGGTCTCTTCATTGAGGTGCTTCTCGCAGGAAGCGGGTATTCGTTCTTCTGATGGCTTGTGTGCCTTTTCTCATGGGATACTTGGCCCCAAGGTGCGGTTGAAGCGGTGGTGTTCTCTGCACTTGGGGTCTGAGGCAGACTCAATGAGTTATTACTGTCTTGGGCCATGTAGAGTCGCCCAGCGGCCCTGGCAAGGGCACTTGATGGAGATGTCACGCTATTGGTTGTTGAAGTTGAGCTACTTGCAGAATGTGGCAGCTTCCTCGAACGAGGAGACGCCCTGCTTTCGGTTCTGGGAGATTTTGGAGGAACTTGCGGTGGTGCATCATCTACATTTTCAGGATTGAAGGTTGTCCGGATGTCGATGATCTCTTGCAAATGGGTACTGGGTGGGATTACCAGCGGTGTAAGTTCATCCAGGAGGTTCCTCGTTGCAACCCCTCGCACTGCATCTTCTGCACGGTCCGTGGTCTGCGGGGCCTCCGATTCGTTTTTAGAACTGGGCATTGCATTAGTTGACTCATGAAGCATCTGTTCTTTGCGTTCTGCCGATATCCATCGCAATTTTATTCCAGGCACGCTATTGGATCTCTCAAAGCCCGGTTTGAGCGAATGCTGACCAGGTATTGTCGCTTTCAATGTTAGTCTTTGACAGCAAAACCGTGGACCCGGGATACTACATACGCGAATCTAGAGAGCCTTCCTGTACAGTAGTCATCAGCCCCGGTACGCTGAGCTTTCTTCTTTTTGGAAAAGCTTCTTCCCGCTTCTTTGGACTCTTGCTTATGCCTAGGGAGGCATGCGTCAGGCCCTGATTTGGTGCAGTCGCTGGCCGCGGAACATTCTCCGATACAGTGTTCGCATCGAGTGCATCGTTCTTTCTCGCTCGTGATTTGCTGCGGTTCAGGACAGACCAGGTCGAGGAGCCACTTCCTTCAGTTTTATCTCGGGGATGATGTCGTCCCTTGCACTGCTCGCTCTCAACATATTTATCAAAACCTCCTTGCTGTGAGAGTCTTTAGCCAACCTTCGTGGAGAAAATGTGCGGAGAAGTGCAACCTACGCTGACCAATGTTGGAGCTATCCAAAAATTGAGGGCGTTGTTACCCGTATCTGTCGCTTTAGAGGAGGTCTGTCGAGTAAGCCAATTGCCAAGCATCTCTCCCCTCTTGGGGTAGATTGTATCCTTTTTCATGCCGATGCGGGCTCGACAGCTTGACAGCCTGATATCTTGTGGTTTGGCGATAGGACGGGTCAATGAGCTGCCTTCTAAGAGGCACAGCCGGGCCGGGACTTGGCTGACATCTTATATCGAATACAGGTCTTTCTGTTTTAGATGGATACACATGACACCTACTCGAACGTTGGGACATTGGAGGCCTCATATAGAAAACCTGTGCTGTTTGCATTGAATGAACCAGGCCCCCCCGCTAGCTCAGATATCGTTATCAGACAAGACCCTCGGGGCTGCAATCGTCTCGCAGCTAACGTCATGGATTCTACATACATCCATGCAACCCTTTCACGGCGCTGACAGCTATCCCCTGGACCCCGCAACGGCACACGCACCTTCATGTCGTTCCATACACAT
>JAABUO010004851.1_pt1 | contig 15815 bp, 7 predicted proteins | sample 5559291 | NCBI WGS metagenome assembly JAABUO01 (sample SAMN10711878, study PRJNA513372) | rock metagenome | isolation source: Antarctica rocks | place: Antarctica: Victoria Land, Finger Mt sud
CGCATCATGATTTCGATCAAGCTTGTGTTCGTGCTTCGATGCGTTCTTATCTCACATTGACTCGTTTTATTCTTGAACTTTCCCGACAATCATTCTCCAGTAGCGTTCCGCGTTTCGCCCATTGTCTTTAACTTCAAGCGATAATTTCTTTCGTTTCAAGTATTCGTCTATACTTCTTGTAATCCTTCTGCGAAGAGTGAACAGGCTTATGTTTGTGCTAGTAGTTGATTGTCGTGATATTTAAAGGTAAAAAGATTTTTTAAATGAGTGACGAAGAAGGTATGCTGATCTGTAAGACAAACTACTAACAAGCAAGCAATCGTAACTGTATAACCAAGCATCGAAACAATTCCACTCAAGCGGCCCATCCGCTCATCTCAAGCCCTTTCCCTTCACCCAAGCGACCCAGCACTTGCATCCCCTCCTTCCCATGCCTCGCCGCTCATCCTCCATCCGCCCTTCAATAAGCCGACCAAAGATCGAGCATATCACGACCACCGACGATCTTAATCCACGGCGACGTGTTGGAAAAGATCAACTCGCAGGGGCCCTGACCGCCCGTGCCCGTGTTCCAGACCGCCGCCCCATCGATATAGATGACGAGGTTGCTGTCAGTCTGAAAGTCCAGCTGACAGTTGTTGTGTGTGCAGTCCGAGCCGCCCTGAGAGCAATCGTGGTTAGTCCGGGTTTTTTGAGATGCGGGATGAAGGTTAGGGATCAAATGGAACGAGCATGTTTTTCTGCTTACAGTGTGACTGTACCAAACGACGGTGTCGGGGCTGGGGGCGCCGTTGTAGACAACGAAATTGCCGTCGGTCTGGAAATAAAAGTCGATGCCGCCGTCGAGGCGGAGGAAGGGGCCGGTGCTGGGACTGATGTAGTAGGAATCGTAGTTCTCGACGGTTAGGCTTGAGGGGTAGGCCGAGACCACGGAGGCGCAGAGGAGGAAAAGGGATTTGATAAGCATTTCGAAGAAGTTGTACAGATCTGGCGTTGGATTGATGTTGTGTTTAGTGAAGATAGAAGAATGGTTACTTGGACGGTATCGTTCCTACCTTATATAGTAGATGCCCGCAGAGGTTCAGCTGTTTCTCAAAGCTACAAACAAGACTGCGTGACGCAATTAAACTCAAGAATCGGTAGAGTTCTTGGGGCCGAGAAAGGCTTGAGCTGAAAGTTGTTTGGGGGCTAGATCTGCAACAGATCACATCGGTCCCGCTTGGCCTTGAGGCCGGCCCTAAACAAGGACGTTACGTTGTGCTGCCTAGAATTCGGCTTTCCATTTTGAGCATGATAGGATACTGGGCGGTGGATCTCAAAACAACGCTGCATGAAGTATTCTGAATTGATTCGTTATGATGGGATTATAGGCGAGTATGCAGAAACGGCACGAGCTCGATCTCGAAACACATCGAAATGAATTAAAAAGCCTGTCGTGCGTGCGCAATCGTTGTAAAGGCACGAGAGGCCAGAACGCTCGAAATCGCAAAAGAGTCATGCAGAAGCTGAGACATACATCGCGTACGGTGAAAACGACTCACGCCGGTTAACGATTGACCTGGTCAAATACATCTCGAAGAAAGATCGATTTCAAGCGTACTTTGGTTTGACTGTGCGAGACGGATGACAGAATTTTCGCCTATGCCTGTCTATCTAGAATTGCCTGGATATTAAAATCTTTAACGCACTCACAGCGCAGCTGAACTGTTTCAAACTTGAGAGTTCGGTAGGACTGCTTCCCTTCTTGTGTGACTTCTGAGGAGTCTCAACCCCTCAAAAAGCCGTGACAAGACATTCAACGAGGAAGCAGCACCGAGACTTAACACACTGCAACGATTTTATTGATCATCACCAGCATTTTAGAAGCGTAGCCAATGATAAAGTGTTGACTTACGACCACATAGATAGGAGTTTGAGAAACGATATAGGCAGTCGGCAGTCCAATTTGTCAGATGACATGGAGAAAAATCTAGACTGCCTCGAGATAGATGGATCGACCAGTCTTTCGCTTGACAAAGTATAAAAGTCCACTCACCTGTGGAACGACGTATCTCCTAGCTTTCAAACACAGTCTTTGCTGAAGGGTAGTGACCACAATGTCTGCTACATACGCTGGGGTCAAGAACCTGGTCATCGCAGTGGTCGCAAGGGTTCTGGCTAATCGAAAACCTTGAAAAGTGCGGCACAACGAGGAAGAAGGATGGCGCCATCAGTACAAACAGAAGTCTGAAGCGAGCCGTTTATCTATACAGGTGAATTGAGCTTTCAGTGAACCCTCAAATGCATGCATGGCGCAGGCCATTTCGTGTCCTTGAAGTATTCGCAGTATTTGCAAGTCTCAAGTAAGGCCCCGTGCACCGATTGTGCGGATCCCAGGATATTCTCCACACTACCTGATATAATCCGTCCCTCTGTTTCAGGAAAGTTAGCGGCTGAACCCGAGTGAGACCTCGAGAGAAGAGCTAGCGGATATGTAAGGTCTGTGATATGAAGAAACGAAGGGTTAAAGCATCTTTCCCCGCGAACCTCTCTTTATATTCGGCTTATACGTAAACCGTATGGCCCTTCTGGAGCGGTAGCGCTGGTAAGCCGAGATATCGGGGTAGTGTTCAAAGGCCTATTGATGCGCAACGGGCCAATCATAGTAATCGACCCCAGCCCCAAATATCAATAAGATATCTAGCTAGTACTCTTGGATGTTGATTACGTGAATTTGTACACGAGGGCTCTTGCAAGCTCTCTCTGCTCGAGCATTCGTGAATCGCGATTGAATCTCTGCAATGACGAGCCCTCTGTTGAGGTCTGACCTGCATGCAGAAACATGAAAGTCGTCGAGTATCGCCATGTATCTTTCAGCGGCTGCTACTCGCATTTCAACATTGTTGCATTGCAAGTGTTTTGGGTAGGCTTTAATGAATGGTATGGTTCTTCATGGGTATAATAGACAGGTCTGCTCTGTCGACGCGTCATTCGTTTCGTCGAAACCCATATGAATGCTCCCCTTGCACGACAGTGTTGTGCAAGACATCCGAATGGATTCGACCGATTGGTTGACTAAAAAACATAACTCACTAACAGACTTGATTACCTCGCAGTAACTTGCTTCCATGCGATGATAAGAGCGAGAATCTCGTGAAGTTCTCATCCAGACGATCAAGAACCCGGGCGTACAGTGCGCTGCCAATATAGTGGACCAAGCCTGATGATGAATTGATTAGATCTGTCAACCAGTTGGTCTTTTTCCTTCTCACTGTATTCTAATCGCTTTAACCGAATTATTCCGTCCAGCCGATTGGCAAAATATGAAAACCATCTCTTTCTCTAAATCCTCAGAAAATACGCTAAATATATCATAGACCAGGAACAACCCCCCAACCGATCACCCTGGCCAACCGATCAGTCATTACTAATCACCGCCAAAAAGCCTTGTAGGGCTGAGACCCAAATTCTGCAGTGATTAGTAATCACTGATCGGTTGGCCAGGGTGATCGGTTGGGGGGTGAATATTTCTACCTATTCGACCCGACGGAACTCGGGTAGGGCCTACTGTATACCCGACTCCCGACCCTACTTTTCAACTCAATTCAACGGGCCGCGCTATTTCATGCTTAAATCGATATCTTTGATGACGAAAAAGATTGCTTAAGACTCAGAAACGCATCTGCTAGAAAATCAGAGCGATTTCGAATGAAACTTTAAAAATCTATAGAGTAATTATAAAGACATTAAACGGCATCGAGTCGCGAACGCAAGAAGCGCACATGTCGCTCATATGCGCGGCTATAGCTGAGTACGAGGCACTCAACCCAGGCTTCCTTATATCACGCCCCTTCTAACGACTGGAAATTGGAATAGTCCCTCAAGTCGAACAATCCTTCTTAACCTCTTACGTATGAAGGGACGACATTTAGAGCGCAACGTTCCAAAGAATCATACATCTGATACTTCAGTAAACAACATATCGCCTTGTCCCTTAACTGAATCAACCTTTAGAACAGGGTCATTAGACTGACAACTGCTGCAAGGGCTGCCGCAATATGAAGTTCAGGAGATCGAGAAGCTGTGCCAGTCGACGACGAGCCTGTAGAATCGGTTCCATTCGAAGTCGTAATTGGTGTGAAAGAAGTCGACGTGGCCTTGCATGCGGTGACACCTGCACTGTCACCGCCAATGGTTGTGGAGTCAGTGGTTACAGGTTGACCGCAGGTACAAAGTTCCGTGGCGTTCGCGATAGCGGTTGCGTATGTCTGGTACTGTGAGTTGTTCTACACAAAGCTATAGCAGCTTTCCATCTCGCCATTGAAGGGAACTTTGGTATTAGCGTGACAGAGACAGCTGGCTTGCTGCGTCTTTGGAAGGTCAGAGAAGTTGGTGTAATTCGACGAACACAAGCTATAGGCCTCCGAAGCGGAGAAGCATGGGGTAGCACTCGCAGGAGCGGATGTTGCATCTGTGATTATGGCAGTGCTGGCAGTGATGGTCGCAGGAGCGAGTGTTGCGTCTGTTAATAAGGCAGTGTCGGGAGTGCTGGCGGTGCTGTTGTCGACGGACACGACAACACCATTCAGGTTTTCTATTAAGTCCTTGAGAGCGTCGCCGATTTTTCCAATGTCCACTTCATTGTCGTGTTTTGGGAGGTTGGAGTTAGGACCTGGGGCTGCGACGGCAGGTGCGCTTCCAGGATCTGGATTTGGCTTCGGTGGGTTGGAGTAAGGATATCGGGCTGCGACGGCAGGTGCGCTTCCAGGATCTGGATTTGGTTTCGGTGGCTTGGAGTAAGGATCTCGGGCTGCGACGCCAGGTGCGCTTCCAGGATCTGGATTTGGCTTCGGTAGGTTTTCGACCGTCCCGGGATTTGGATTGTCGTCGGCGGAAGGTTTCCCTCCTCGTTGCGCGTGAGCAACAATACTGGCTTGTAAAAGCAACGCGAGTGTAGAGAATAATCGCATGATGATCGCAAGGAGATCGATTCAAGCACAATCGTGATAAAGATAAGAAGTCCAGTGGGTGATATAAAGCTTGGAATGCAGAAGGTAAGGAAGAGAAAACTCGGAGAGACGCTTGCTTTAAGGGGGGGTCAGGATCTAATTTTAGATGGTTGATAGTGTCGAGCGACAGCGTTCACGAGAGCCTTGTTCATTCAGCATGCATCGCCATAGATAGAGTCACAACCCGAAACACAGACACGACCGCCTTGCACCATCAACAGCACTTTTCAGCTGAGGGAGCAGCGGTCAGGGGCGAATGAGCGGAAATCATCACGTCGACTTTTAGCTGGTGACGAGCCTGAGGCTGTGAAATCTCAAAAGGGAGCAAAGAGACCAATCAGAAAGATTAAACAGAGCCTCGGATTTTCAGCCTCGCGTGATGGAGGGTTGCCATTCCATGGCACACAGGTTGTGCGACCCGATGTCGGTTCTCCGCACATGCTGTGCCATCGACTCGTCTCATGAAGAGGGGTTTACGCACGATTGCGTGTGTCTTCTTTTAATTGGTTGATACCAGTAACATTATGCTTTTCTGGAGATAGGCTTGCATCTACCGAGTACATAGGGCTCTCATCTTGTCAAGGACTGACTATTGCGTAGGAGCCTCGCCCGATCAACCAAAAACGCGCAAAAGCAAGGTGGGGAAAAAACGTATCGGCCAGAATATTCTATTTGGTTGGCTGGCTGGCACCGATAAGCCGCTTCGAGCAACAGGCCCTAAGCCGCTCATCAGCCGCTCAAGCAACGGAGGCTCTAAGCAGCTCATCGGCGCCAAGACTCCCTCTATCTACGGACTGAGCAATGGAGTGGGTGGGTGGGGAGCAGTCTCGATCGCGAAAGATCTTTGAGGTGAGCGACAGAAAACAGGTGGCGGAGCCGCCTTTTGTAGTCAGGGCTCTCTGCCGGGCAACTGGCGGTTGCCTGTTGGTCTAATCTTGGAAACTCTGCAGCCAGGCGGCCCCACTAGGCGAGCCCCGGCTCCTAGCAATAGCCTTCAGTCAAGCTGGAGCCGCAGTGACGCGTGTGTTGCCGAGAGTACTTAATTATAGGTTCGATTCCTAATGGCGCTAGTACAATGGTGTAGTGGTTATGTTTCTTCTTTGCGTGATGGTGTCTTTAGTCAGCAGGGGGCCCAGCTCACCAGCGATGCCTTCGAGGCTGCCGCCATTTCTCAATGCGCCTTGTGACTGCAAGTACAAGGCCAAGCGTAATATTTGCCTTGCGAGTCTCGTCGATTGAAGGGAGTACAGTTTCTTCAAGAAGTGCAAATGGAACAGCACTACTGTAAAGGTTTTTCGCCTGATACCTTAGCTTTTAGGGCAAGCCATCACACAAAATCACTTTGTATTGGGCCTTTGAAGACATTCGAGTGCCCTTGACTCTTGCTTTGATAACGCAACGTTTCATCCGTACTTTCAACATTGTACAGTACATATGTCGGTTTGAAAGTTAGACTGTCGTGCCTACAGACACTAGCTTGAAGCGATATTAGGGTGTGCATGCGTGTAACGGCTGATCAAAGGGTTTGGTTTGAATCAGAAGCCGAACATGTCTAAAGCCGCGCGGCGCGACATTATCACGACTAGAATCGAATCTAAAATCAATCATCAGTCTAATAAATCAGCCTACTAGGTAGGGACCCTAGATAGGGGCCCGAGACAATCGGTAACACAAAGTGAATAAAGTGAGTTATTAAATCTTAACAAAATTTAATGTATTTTAACATAAAGTGATTTATACGTTATTATTATTCTTATTATCTTATACACTTGCTGTGTAACATAATAACTGTGTAAATTAAAACTTAATTAGCGCTTTCATTCGTCTTATTGTAATGTAAATTTATCATCGTCGCTTTTAAGATTTTATAATAAATTTTACAATTAAGTAATAATTATTTTAAGTAAAAAAATTATTATTAACTATTTTAAAACATTACGTTACGCTTTACATTTTATTAGTCTCATATTTTATTAAGAAAATCTTTATTAATACTTTGTAATTAATTTTACAAATATTAATCTTTAATTTAATTATAATTAAAATAAACAAGCGAAAATTCGTTTATAATTAAAATAAATACTCGAGAAAAACTCGTAAAAATATAAAAAATGTTAATTAAAATATTAAAACGTGTTAAAGATTAAATTATTTAATAAAAATTAAATATAAAACATACATTAAATATTGTATAAAATGAAAGACGAGAAAGTAAGAAAGTGCGAGACGAAGATTTTATTTACATGACTCGAAGCTAAGCTTTTAAAATTACATTTAAAATCATTAAGATTATAGCTTTTATTTATAAAGATTATTAAAGTAATTAAATAAGATTAAATGTAAGTATAATTTTAAAATTTAAATCGATTAAATAATTATTTAAATTACTGATATAACTTAATATTATAATAATAACTTTTCTTTTTAAAACTAAACTTCTGCGAAGCGTAAAAATGATTAAATAAAGAAACGAAGATTAAAAAACATAAACATAATAACGAAAACGAAACAAGAACGAGAATAAGACATATTTTAACGTGATGTTATACGTATTAATAATGAGAACAAGATAAAAGTTAAAACAAGACGCAGTTTAACGTAATAAGACACGTCTTAACAAGAATTAAAACAAGGCGCAATTTAACGTAATAATATACGTTAAGAACAAGACGCAGTTTAACGTAATAATGCACGTTAAGACGAGACGTAATTTAACGTAATAATGCACGTAAAACTAAACGAGAATAAATTTAAGCTTAATCTTTAAGCTAAATGCTTAATTAAATATATGAGTTAAAACGAGAACGAGAACTGAAGCGAAGATTAAATAAAGCTAAAACGAGATAATGATTAAGAATTAAAAATCTTAATATTAACATTAAAATATTACATAAAGCGTTACATGCGATTCTTTTACGACGACGAGATTAACGAAATAATATTTTTTTAAAACTTAATCGTAATCATTAAATAAATTAAAGAATTTTTAAATAAAGAAATGTTCTTTTTAATTAACATAATACTTAAGCAGAGACGAATTATAACGTTTATTACGTTTAAAGTTTAATATACTATTAACATATTAAAATTTCTCGTTATTTTTAATGATTATTAATTCTCGAAATTCTTATTGTTAATCGAGAAGAAGATTACTAATAATGTAATTTAATAAAGTAACATAAAAGATTAAATAAATCTTCATGAATTTAAGAAAATTAAGCTCGATTACTAAAGAATTATTCTCGAAAATACGTTTAATTTTAAAGAAATTAACTTAATAATTATTTAACGTAATAACGAGACAAGCGATACTAAAATTATAAACATTAAGTTAAACTTCGTCTTTAACGAAGTATTAAGAATAAGAACGACGAAAACGATTAACGTTAAATTCATGAATTGCTTAAGCTATAAACATCTCGTTACGTAAATGTTTAATCAGTTTTTTTATCTTTTTAATAAATTTTTTAACGTTAATTAACTTGTTTGTAACTTAAAACGTAATGTTATTAAATAAAGATTTGAAGAATTTAAAGTTTAAACGTGAATTTTACTTCGAATTAATTAAAAAGAACGACTCGAGACAAGAATGATTAAGAAATATATATTATTAATTAAGAACTTAACGTTAAAAAATCATTTAGCTTAATTATCTTACATGTAGTTAATAAAGACTTAAAAATAATGTTTCATTACAGCATTAATTCTTTTAATTTAATCGTTAATCTTTAAATAATACGCGATAAATAACTTAACGTTAATCTTTAACATTTAACATAAATGCTTTTAAATCTTAAAGATGAATTATGTATTTTTATTAAATACGAAAAACTTAAATAAATCGTAATGTTTTTAAATATAAGCGTAAAAGTAATTAATAACTTTCTTTATTTTCATGAAAATAATAAAGATTAAATGTTTTATCTTAATAAAACGATTAACAAAGACTAAAACGTATTTATACGTAATATTTATAAAGATATTAAACGATAATAAATTTACATAATTTATAAAAATATCGCGTTAATGACGTTTAAGAGCTAAAAAAAGAACGTAATTATTCTTGCGTTCGTTGTTTAAAAAACTTAAAACGAGTATACACGTGACAGATTCGTATAAAGCGTTAAACATACTTATAAATGTTAAATTATTAATAAATTTAACTAATTAATTTATAACATTTTACTCTTTTTAAATAATTATTTATAACATTATTATGAAAAAGCTAAATAATACGCAAACGTAATTAATTAAAGTTTAAAACATATTTCTTTTCTTAAAAATATAAAATATCTTAACGTTTTTCATACTCGATTAAAAAAATTTAATTATAATAACGCGCTTTACTGCAAAGCGTTTTAAGTATTTAAGAAACGAATTTATAATTAACTTAAGCTTGTTTTTATAATGTTTAAGTAAAAGTATTAATGAAACTTTTAATAAAATTCGTAATATTTAAATTAAATTAAGATTTAACGTTTTTAACGTTAAATTCTTTAATTTTTAAATTTATGAAAGCGAGAATAACAAGATTTACTGAGAGAATTAAAGATAAATATAACTAAACGAGATTTAAAACGATGATTTAACATTAAAGATTCATAACTTTAACATTAAAGACGAGATTTTAACGATTTTAAAATTTAAAATATAAATTTTTAAAATTATTAAATGTTAATGCTAATGACGAGAGTTAAAGATATTTTTTTTTAAAGAAATCTTTTAAGCAACGAATTAAGACATTTAATTTATCATTAATCTTTTTAAAGTAATACGTAATTTAATAATTAAATTTAAGTAAAAAATTACTTTAACAAGCTTAACGACGACTTAATTACTTAATCGACATGAAATACTTAAGATTTTAATAATTCGTAATTATTTTAATAAAATAAATAAAGTTTTCGAGCTTTAAATATTATTTCTTAAAGACGCGAACGATGATTATAAGTTCTTTATCGTAAATTTCATAATTACACTTAACTAAGTTATACTTTTTTAAAAAATAAGTAATTAAATGAAAAACATTATTCTTATCGTATTAAAAAAGAATGTTCTTAAATATATAATTTAAATCATTAATTTTTATTACGATCTTATAATTTAAGTTATAATAACGAAGAATGACTTAAAAATAAAGACTTTTTTTAAAGTGTTAAATATTATTTAACATTTCTTAAATTAAATAAAGATTACATTCTTTTTAATAAAATGAATGAATGAGACGATTATTTTATTATAATTATAAATGAATCTTTTATAAAAGTTCGCGAAATTTAAAAAAACTTTGCACGTTTTTAACGTTAATTAAGATGAATTAATTAATAATGATGTTTATTTTAATTAAATTCTTTTTAATTTTTTTAATAATAATGATTAATTTTAAATAAAAAACTTAAATGACGTAAAACTCGCATTTAATTATGTTTACTTAAAGAGTTATTTTTCGTAGCTTCTGAAAAATAAGTTTAACGTAAACTTTATGTTTAAATTCATCATTAAAGTAAATTAAAATGTTATTTAAATGAACTGTATAAAACTTACTTAAATGTTCGCGAAAAATCTTATTAATGTATTTTTAAAACGAGACAAATTCGTTATATAAATTAAAAACATGATTAAATACTTTAAAAGATTAAAACGAATACGAAAAGCTGTTAAAACTTTGTTTTCTTTTTTAATTTAAAGTTTATTAAACGCGAAAATAATATTTAACTTAATAAAAATCTTAACTTAAATTAAATGATTTAACGTTTTCGAGATTAAAAGTAGAAAATATTAATTCTTAATAATAATGACGTTTAAGTCTTAATAATTTAAGTAAAAGCGAAAATTTTCTTCGAGTTTCTTAATGAAAAGAACAGAAATGTCATAATGTTAAGTTATGTTATTAATTAAACGATTATTTAATTAACTCAGATTTTAAAATCGTGCTTAAATTTAATCTTGCTTTATCATTTTAGTAATCTTTATAAAATATAACGGGGGGACGGCGCAAAGGTTATCGTTTTCGGCAGGTTCGGACGCTGCTTTTAACAGCCTTTTGGCCAGGTGTTCCTCGTCGTCCTACCGCTTTCTCTTAGCATCACACCTTCACCTTACATCAATGCTTCTTTTCGTTTCTGCATCCCGCAAGGCGCTTCGATTCAGTCTTTCATCTCTCTTTCGTGCGACGCTACATATATAATACTCTCGCCCCTCTTTCTTTTCCTCTCTTTGTCTTCAGAACTGGCTTCTGTACTCAGTCTTTCTCCTTGTTCGATCATTCCTGACGATCTTGTTCTTCTTGTAACTTTATCCCTCGTCTCTTTCTCTTTCAATTTGCTCTCATAGCTCTGTTCTTATTTTTAAACATTTCCCTCGATCACGTATCGCTCACGCATGTCGAGCTTATGACTTCTCGAAGATATGTCGAAGTCATGAAACATACGAGAGAACACTTAACGAAGTACTACAAGCGAATGAAAAAAGAGTTAAACGTCTTAACTCTCACGCAACGAGTTTACGCGGACAGCAGCGAGAATCTGCAGAGCTGAATCAAGAATCTTTAATGCGAGTAAGAAGATCTTTCCTGCTATTAATCAGTGAACTGACGAGATTTAATGAACGCCTAATAGATTCTGCAAATTCACTGAAAAAGACTCTCTTACGACTCTTAAGAAGATTTTTATTAACGTTCTTTACGTCTTCTTTAACTGAGTACTCTTCAGTCGAAAGAATACCGTGAGTGCGATCAGCACTTTGCAAACATATTAAAATGTGTTTTGCCTGATGCGAAAGAAGGAGACGGGCTATCTGAAGATCGATCCGCTCGTTAAGAGCTAAATGCACGAAATAAGCAAGCACTTTCTCACATCTGCCTTTGCTAATAAGCAGTAAATGAGACAGCGACTGATTATTAAACATGAGCTACGTACGGAGAAAAAGAAGAAGTCTATTATGCGAGTCGAGGACGAGTTCGAGCTTCTTAAGACGCTGTATCTTTTTACCGAGATGAATTTCAATCACGAGCGACACCGCGTGCAGCTGATCTTAATCATGCAGCTGACAGAGATCACAGATAATCGACCTGTCGCTCTCTTAACGGTTTGCTATGAACACGTTAAGATCACTTTGCTTCCGGATTCTTAAGAAGAAGAACGGCTTCGAGTATTAGTGAAAATCGCATACAAGTATACGAAAGACTATCTTAACGAGAAAGACTCGTAAGTATCTTCTTTCATATTTTTTTACTGTCATGCAGCGACTTAACGTGTTAGCTTATAATTGTCGCAGAAACGAGTTCGATATTTCTGACGTGTCGAACGAGTCATGCTTATTACTCTCTTTTCACATAATCATGCTGACTTTAATCTTCGCCGATTAAGTCTTCGTCGTGCTCGAACTGATTTTCGTCGAAGAATTCTTTCGTCTTCGAATCTTCTCTGAACAGCATTAGCTAGAACTGTTTATTAAGAAGAAGATGCAATCTGTTTCTCTGTTTCGTCGATGCAAAAGCATTTTAAACGGGGTGAAAATTTCGAACAAGAAAGCTCTGACAGATAGCACTCTTCGCTCTCAGATGATTAATCTTGAAAGTGTTATCGACATGAAGCTTTCGACCGATTCATATACCTTTCGACGCGACAATGACGAGACTCTTAACAACAGTAGTGAGTGACACGATCTTTCGTTAATCTTTCGTTAAGCTCTTAGTTAACGAGTGTACAGGCTTCATTAGTGAGTCGTAACGGAATTTAATTCTGCAACATCATAACTTCATCGTCTTTTAGAAAAGCTATCTCTCGAGATATATCACGATCGACATTCAGGCAGCGTATCGCGACTTAAAGTCACAAACGGTCTTAATGAGAGCCGTTAATGAAATGAGTCGCACAATTAATCGACGACGATTTCGAAAACTCGAAGTCGCTTAGAAAGCGAAAGTCGATCGTCATTTTAAGATAAGACTTTTACGTCGAAAGCTGAGATTACTAAAGAAAATCTTTTAAGATTAAAAAAGATTCATCGCTAGCATTAAGAGCACGCCCGTACACGAGAAGCATTAGAAAGTTTACCGCGCTCATCGCAATTAAAAACGACGACTCGAGAAATCTCTCTTGAAAGAGGTTAAAGTTAGATATAAAAGAAAGCAGCCGATGATTAATATTTAACGATAACTGAAAGAACTGTCGATTATCGCTGAGAAGACGATAAACGCAGAAGCTTACGTCTTTACCGAACGCGTCAGAGTCATCGACACGCTCTTCGTCTTCATTACTTCATCTTCGAAAGAAGAGTGCAAACGGCGAATGAAAGTCATTAACGTCTTAACAGCTCTTTGCAGCTTGCAGAAAAGTCGTCATTTCCGTCGTTAAAAACCCTTCTTCGCGAATATTAAGCTCGAACGGGATCTGACGCCGTCATTCGTCTTTCAGGCGTCGAGTCTTTCGAACGTCATTTTAATCGAATGCAAGCTCACTTAATGTATTTTCTGTCTCGGTTGTGAAGAACTATTAACGAAGACACGCTTAAAGTTCTTTCGCAGTCACGACGATTTGAAAAAGTACTTTCATTAAAAGCATCTTCGTCATTATTTAAATGATTAGTTAATCGTATGCTTTCATTCGAGATGCGACGTTAATCTGAAAAGCAAAATGCATTTACAGAATCATGCGAAATTAATGCATAAAACATTCACTTAATCGTTAATCGCTGTCGCGGATCGATTAAACGTCTCTTAACTTCTTTAGAAATCATCGTACATTCTTTAATCATTTTATTCTTTCAGAAGCTTCGATCTGATATCGAGCTTAACTTATTTAGTTTTTCTTTATTATTATTAATGTTCTTTACGACAAAACTTAAAAGCGCAAAGCAGGAAATAAAGATCCCTCCTTGTGTAATGACAGCGTACAAACCTCTCTTTCAGATTCACACTCATTTAAGCGATATTCTTTTTAATTGTTTCCCTTTTAATGCGTCGACTGTTGCATTCTCGCTTGCTACAGTCTTTAATCTTTTCTGCAATGTTTCACTCGCGGCAGCATGCGTCGTTAATACGATATCAGTAACAACGCATGCAATGACTGCCTGATCTCGTTATGCTGTCCTTGTCGTGCGTTAATGCAGAAGGATAAGGAAGTGAAGGAAAAGAAAAGCTTAGCGAGCAACAAGCAGAGATATACTACTCGATCGGCAATGAGCTATGCGCAGCCTTAATAGCATGTGTAGAAACGCTTTTGCCTGAGAATTAGTGATGATGATCTTAGAAATGTGCGCTGCTAGAATAAATGCATCTGAAAGTTAAAAAGAGAGTTAAACTCATGAAACTGATACGAGACGATTACGATAGCAATGTTAAAGATACATGTTAATTTAAGAAGTTTAGCAAAATATTAAATCGAAGAAGAAATTTAAGATGTATGAAAAATAAACTACGGAGAAGAGTGAACCTTTCTTATATACGTGATAGCAGTTTAATTTCGTAGAAAAGCTTCGTTTCAATGAACGAAATGACAGAGACAATCTGATGTTAGTGACTCACGCATAGGCTACAAACACCGCTCTGCTTGTAACTGCATTAAATAGCGCAAGTCTATAGAGATTCTTGAATTAAAAATAGTTCTGAGATTTTTATTCTAATTGCGATTCTTTCGATGACGACGTTTCGAAAGTTTAACAAAAGATCTCGTGTTGCGCTGTTTGAGAATTTTCTTTGTCATATTCACTTAAGGCGCAAGACGATCATGACGTTAAAAATGCGCAGGATCGGAAGACTGAGAAGTGACGTAAAAGATCTCTGCTTTTAAGATAAAAAGAGATTCGAGTTGTGTGAGATTCTTCACAATTGAACTCTCAGCGCTGCTATAGCCGTTCCCGTATGCTGAATACTCATTCTTCTTTAATGTTGTCTCGAGAATAGTTTTCGAAGTGAAATTAACTTTATTAATAATAATCGAATCGACGTTAGTGAATTCGATTATTCACAAGATCTTTGCTTACACCGTGTGCTTTAATATAATTTAAGTCTCAGCATCTTCACTTACGCTCGTTTTTTATATTAAATCGAAGTCTCATCACTATTCGCCTATTTGCCTTCGATTCTTTACATTTTCTGTTCTTTCATGTTGTTCATGAAAGTTTACTTCCTTAAGAATGTCATTTAATCTTTCTTTAAAACTCAGATTTTCTCAACTCGACAAGAAAGCGATGATCTCGTCTCTTCACTTCTAGAAGAAGGTTCTGTAATTTTCTTTGCTATTCAGAAACAGTTCAGCTATACAGTTTTCTCTTCTGAAGTCATCACAGAAATCGAGCCTAATGTCGTTGAAAATAATTACAAATGCTTAAATACGAAGATTATTTAATTTCGACTTCATAAATTCAAGATAAACATCGATCTGACGCAGCGCGTAAAAGAAATTCATGAGAACATTACAGCGAGAATTGATTATTACGAAGAGATTAAGCAGCACTCGACGCAGTCTCTGATCATTTACGTGATCGATATGTTACTCGAGGTAACATATATAAAGATGAGAAACTTCTTTATAAAGATGAACGCGAATCGAGCTATTAAACAGTTAAGAATAACGAAGGATTTCGTTAAATAAAGAGTTTAATTCTTTGCAATTAAAATAAATGTATAATAATCTCAGACCGTTTCAGCTAACTTATTAACGATCGCTAGTTTTTTTACAGTGTGTTAACTTCACTCACAACCGGTTTCGCAAAGACAGCAAGAAGATACTAGAAATATCATATCTTAAAAACTTTTTCTACTCGCATCTGTTCTGTCCCTTTGCTTTAACTCAATCATCTCTTATCTGCAAAGAGATCTCTATT